>Ga0182024_10005694_pt1 | contig 27768 bp, 22 predicted proteins | sample P32metaG_FD_120480 | JGI IMG/M metagenome (GOLD analysis project Ga0182024, IMG submission 120480) | Permafrost microbial communities from Stordalen Mire, Sweden - P3-2 metaG (Illumina Assembly) | ecosystem: Environmental > Terrestrial > Soil > Wetlands > Permafrost | place: Sweden: Stordalen...
CTCAGGTGATCGGGTTCTACGGCTTCAATTCGTGGCTGCCGACGCTAATCACGGCGCGGGGCATCACCGTCACCCACGGGCTCCAATATGCGTTCGTCATCGCAATTGCGCAGCCTCTGGGTCCCCTAATCGGCACGCTGTTCGCCGACAAGATCGAGCGCAAGACGCAAATCATCGCGGGTCTTGCCTGCATGGGGGCCGCCATGGCGTCCTTCGCCGTCGCGACTTCGCCGTCCGCGCTCATTTCGATCGGCATCGTGTTCACGCTGGCCGCCAACGTGATGTCGTATGCGTACCACGGCTATCAGGCCGAGCTCTTTCCCACGCGCATTCGATCCCGCGCGGTTGGATTCGTCTATTCCTGGAGCCGCCTGGCAGCGGCCTTTGCCGGGTTGATCGTCGGCTTTCTCCTCGCCGATGGCGGCGTACCCGCCGTCGCTGTCTTCATCGGGGCGGCGATGGCGGTGGGCATCGCGGTCATTGCGGCCTTCGGTCCTGCGACACAGGGCGTCGCATTGGAGCAACTGAACGAATGACCGCCATTGAAAATCGGACCCGTACCCCCCAGAATCCGTGGGCCTGCGGAGTACCGCGAAGGGGAGCAACGTCGCACTTGGCCCGTCGCGGGTCACGTCATCACGATTCGAGGATCACCATGGAAGACGTTCAAGCCGAACTTGCCGCACTGGCCCAGCACTTGAAAGGGCGGCGCGAAGCCATCTTGGAAGCCTGGCAGCTCGCGATCAGGTGGGATCCGAAGGTCACGACGGGCGATTCACTGCCGCGCGTTCAACTGCTGGATCATATTCCCTCGTTGCTCGCCACTTTCGAGCGCGCGTTGTACACGCCCGTCGCCAGTGCCGCCGATACGGTTAAAGAGACCGGTCAGCAGCCGGCCGCCGCCCACGGCTTGCAACGCTGGCGGCAGGGCTACGACCTGCGCGAGGTCACGCGCGAACTCGTTAAATTGAACGAATGCGTGGTGGCCGAGCTCGATGCCTACACGGCCGCGCACGCCCATCTGTCTCATGCCGCAATCGCCGCAGCACGGCGCGTCTGGGCGGCCACGTGCAGTACGGCTATCGAAGAGAGCGTTAGTCAATACTTCCAGCTGCAGAAGCAGGAAGCGGCCGGCCATGTCAGGGACATGGAGAGCGCGCTGGCGGAAATCAGGGAGCTGGAGCAACAGCGCGGTGATCTGTGGCGGCAGGCCGCGCACGATCTGCGCGGCAACTTGAGCGTCGTCGCCAACGCGACCGTGGCGCTCACGCACAGCGAACTGCGCGAGTCCTCCCGGGACGAGTTCGTGCGAATTCTCATACGCAACGTGACATCACTCCATCATCTGCTCGATGACGTAACCAGTTTGGCGCGGCTGCAAGCTGGACGTGAGCAGCGGCGTATCGAGCCTTTGGATGTGAGCCAGATCATGCAGCAGCTGTGCGAGGGGATTCGCCCGTTGGCGCAGCAGCATCGCCTGTTTCTGCGAAGCGACGGACCCCCGGGGTTTGCCGCGGACGGAGATGCGGTGAAGATTCGCCGCATCGCGCAGAACCTGATCTTGAACGCTGTCAAGTTCACCAGCGACGGAGGGATTACGGTCAGATGGGGGGACAGCGCAGCCAACGATCCCAAACGATGGGCACTATCCATCCAAGACACCGGACCCGGGATTCATTCCGGTGCGGGAAAGCCTTTGTCGAATGCGCTGGAGGGCAAGCCCGAACAGCGACGGGCGGAACCCTCAGTGGCCGCGGACACGGGCGAAGGCATCGGGCTGTCCATTGTGAAGCGGTTGTGCGACATGCTGGATGCGTCGATTGAACTGAGGTCGGTGGAAGGCTCGGGTACCACGTTCAGAATTCTCTTCCCGCGCCAGTATTCCTGACCGCATGCCGGGATTATGGTTCGAGGAGTTTCACGTCGGTCAGGTGTTTCAACATGCCATCCGACGCACCGTCACCGAAACCGACAACATCATCTTCACGACGATGACCCACAACCCCGCGCAGCTCCATCTGGATGAGGAGTACATGCGCAAAACCGAATATGGTCAGCGGCTGGTTAATTCGGTATTCACGCTGGGATTGATGGTGGGAATTTCGGTCGGCGATACCACGCTCGGCACGGCGGTCGCCAACCTCGGCTGGGACGAGGTGCGCTTTCCCCGCCCCGTGTTTCACGGCGATACATTGCGCGTCGAGACGGAAGTGATCGAGCTGCGCGACTCGAAGTCGCGACCCGATCAGGGAATCGTCACGTTCATGCATCGTGCCTATAACCAGCGCGACGAACTCGTCGCGTCCTGCAAGCGATCGGGGCTTCAGCGCAGGCGACCCGCACAATGAGCGTGCTGCGATCGATGCTGTTCATTCCCGGGGACAGCGAGAAGAAGCTCGGCAACGGAGATCAGGCGGGTGCCGATGCGCTGATCATCGATCTCGAGGATTCGGTGTTGCCGGACAACAAGCCGCGGGCGCGGGGTCTCACGGTCGAGTACCTGAAGGCTCGGCCCAAGAACGGCCGCCGGTCGGAGGCCGTTGGCAACCGAAACTGCCGCGGCGCCGTTCAACTTGGGCGGCTACTCATCAGTGCGACTTCCGCGGCTCGTGGGGCTGACCTGGGGCTCCGAGGATTTGGCAACCGCGCTCGGCGCCAGCACCAATCGAGATGCGTCGGGAGAATGGGCATTTACCTACCGTCTGGTGCGGTCGCTCACGCTGATGGGCGCGCGGGCTGCGGGAGTTGAGGCCATCGATACGCTTTATCCCGATTTTCGCGACGAGGCGGGCCTGCGCACGGCATCGCGGGCATCGCGGGCCGAGGGGTTCACCGGCCGCCTCGCGATTCATCCGGCGCAGGTGGTGCCGATTAACGAGAGCTACATGCCTTCCACCGAGGAAATCGAGCACGCGCGCCGTGTGGTGGCCGCGTTCGAAGCCTCCCCCGGCGCGGGCGCCGTAGGGCTCGACGGAAAAATGGTCGACATCCCGCACCTGAAGCAAGCCCAGGCACTGATTCAGCAGACGACGCGCCGGAGGTATCCAACAGGCCGCGGCTTGGCTCAGCCATCGACGGATTGGTCGATCACGCCATCCAAGTCGGCACGGAGCCGGTCCGCATCGATCCGGGGTGCTCGTGCGGCAGCCTCGGTAATAGCGGCACGCGGCACGAACCGGCGCGGCTGAATCGGCCGGAGCTCGGCGACGGCCACGGGCAGTCTCGACGAAGAATACGGCTACTACCTACTCAGCCCGAGCGGCGATATTGACGCTGCAGCGATCGCGGCGTTTCGGGAATGCGTCATCGTGTGGTCGCGCCTGAACGATCTTCGGTGACGGCGAAGTTCGGCGACGACCTCGGCGATCTCGCGAGCGGGACGTGATTATGCAAAGTGCGCGGTGCGCGCCCAGGGGCGATGCAGCGCACACTCGGCCGCGTCCGGGATGTGAACTGAGAAGGATTTTCCGAATTTCCTACGCAAGTGTGAGCGGATGTCCATAGCCGGGAGCGCACCGATCGGCTAACAATCCGGGACCATGAGTTTGCGAGTTTCACCAGGAACCGACAATCCGGCCGGCGTTGCCCTCGAGGCCGCGCAAATGGCTTTCGATGCGGGCCTGATCCATGTGTCGGATGGCGAACCTGGCATTCGCCGCCGGCGGGTGGGCAAGCGGTTCAGGTATTTCACCCCCGAAAACAGTCCGCTCGACGCGGCCAATGTATTGAAACGCATCGCCAGTTTGGCCGTACCGCCTGCCTATCGCGATGTGTGGATCTGCATGAGGCCCCACGGTCACCTGCAAGCCACCGGCCGCGATGCGCGCGGTCGTAAACAATACCGCTATCATCCGCAATGGCGGCGGGTGCGCGACAGCGCTAAGTTCGATCGCATGGTGATGTTCGGCGAGGCGCTGCCGAAGTTGCGGCGCAAGCTCAAGCGCGACCTGGCGCTGCCCGGCCTGCCGCGCGAAAAAGTGCTCGCGGTCGTCGTCACCCTCCTCGATACCACGAGAGTGCGTATCGGCAATTCCGAATATGCGCGCGACAACAAGAGCTTCGGCCTGACGACGCTGCGCAACCGACACGTGAGTTTCATCAGAGATGGCCGCGCGGTGTTAAATTTCCGCGGCAAGGGCGGCGTTCAACATGAAGTTCACATCGACGATAAGCGCATCGCCCGAATCGTCCGGCACTGTCAGGAGATCCCGGGCCAGCATTTGTTCCAATACGTGACCGACGCGGGCCAACGCTGTCCCATCGATTCGGGCCAAGTCAATGACTACCTGCGCGAAGCCATGGCCGAGGACTTTACCGCCAAGGACTTCCGCACCTGGGGCGCGACCTTGCGCGCGGTAACTTTGTTGGCGCACACCGCGCTGCCGGAGAAACCCAGCGAACATGCCTTCAAGAGCGAAATCGTCAAGGTCGTGAAACAGGTGGCCGCGGAGCTACGGAATACTCCCGCCGTATGCCGCAAGTCCTATATCAGCCCCGCGGTGTTCGAGGCCTGGCGCTCGGGCGCCATCCATGAAACTTTCAACGGCAATCTCACGCTCGCGGCGCCGCGCAAGGCCGAGACTCTGGTGCTCGCGTTCCTGCGCCGCGGGGCTCAGCGGATTACGGCCGTGGATCGGCGAACGAGAGGGGAAGCTCGAGTGCCACCGCGGTAGCGCTGATCAGGCGATCTCGGCAACCCGCGATGTCGGCCGCTGAGCCGATAGATCGCCGAAAGGGATGCCGCGCTTGCAGCCGTGGAAGGGCTGGCCCCGCTCATGGGGATGTCTCGTGAAACATCGCCGCCAGGATCCGAAATGACTGGTATAGCGGCCGCTCGAGCTGAGCACTCCGGCTGACACCGCTGATGCACCAGTTGCAGAAGTGCTCGCAGTTATTGGTCAGCAGGCGATAGTCGATCTCGCCGAGACGCGAGCGGGCGCGCCGAACGATCTCCTCGGGCGAAAAGACGGGCTTGGCTTGTTCGACCCTGCGCACCTCGTGGCCGCAGGCAAATCGGGACAAGGACACCTCCTCGACCGGTCCGCATTGCCAGCGCCCGGAGAGACCCGAGTAGTGCACCACCCGCCTCTCGCCGACGTAAATGCCGTGATGGTTATAGCCGCGACGCGAGGTGGTCAGATGAGACCCCAGAGCGGGTTCCTGCTCGAGACCCAAGCGCCACAGGTCCACTGGGCGTTGAGTGCAGCCCTTAGCCTCGAGCGAGCGGATCCTCCAACCGAACATGATCTGGATCTCTCCGGGTCGACTGAGATTAGGTGGGACCCGTTCGGTGGCTCAGCGCCCAGATGTAGGCCGCTACCGCCGATACCTGTTCGGGAGTGAGCTCAGCGCCACATGGGGGCATGGGCGAGCGATATTGTTTGGGTTGCGGTACCCCGTGATGGTCTTCGCAACCGACGCGGTGTTCGGGGCCGCATTTGCGATGACATTGGGAGGTGTTCTCCTGTGTTGAATCCATGGATACAGCGTGGGCTCGAGAGATGTTTCGCGTATTGCGAAATGCGTCGCGGCCCATTACGGGTGAAATGGTCGGCCCGGGAGGCGCGGTCGCTCGTCGATCGTTCCGCTGCGACTTTCATGACAACCTTAATCGCGCGCCGAGGACAGATTGGTCGCGGCATCCGGAGTAGCCGCAGCGCTCGGCGCAGTCGCAGCGCTCGGTGGCTCGACGGTCAGGCCGTAGGTGACGGGGCATTTCAGGGCAACAGCACCGCCAATTTAGGTGAAACAAGCCGATTTCCCGACATGCGCCGGATCGGGATCGATTGTTCGGCCGCCGTCACTCAGTAAACGACTTGGACGGCAGAGCTGAAGAGGTAGCCGGCGCCACGTTCCGTGACGATGAATTTGGGTTGCGAGGGATCCGGTTCTATTTTTCGCCGTAGCCGAAGCACCTGAATATCGATCGCGCGGTCGTAAACCTCGTTGTCGTACACCCGGCTTGCTTCCAGCAGTTGATCGCGCGAAAGCACCCGTTCCGGAGATGCCACCAGGGCAACGAGCAGATTGAACTCACCGTTCGACAGCGCAATCTGTCCGCCGTTGTTTCGCCGCAGCCGCCGCGTTCGCAGGTTGAGCTCGAATTCGCCAAACCGGTACGCGCGAGCCTCGTGGTCCTGCGATGCTCCCGGCTGTGCGCTCCTCGTGCGGCGAATGACTGTGCGGATGCGCGCAAGGAGCTCTCTGGGGCTGAATGGCTTGGTCAGATAATCGTCGGCCCCGAGCTCGAGTCCCATGACACGGTCCGCTTCCTCGCGAACCCCGGTAAGCATGACGATGGGGATGACTGATCGGTTCCGCAGCGACCGAGCGATCGCCATCCCGTCTTCGCCGCCGAGCCGCAAGTCCAGAACGACGAGATCGATTGCCTCATCGTTCAGAATGCGCGACATCTCCACGCTGGTCGATGCCACGCTCACCCGCAGCTCGTTTTCCGTCAGATATTCCTGCAGCAAGCCGCGAATCTGCGGGTCATCGTCAATGACCAATATGTGTGGACGAGATGGCTCGGGCATGACTGTAACCTCCAGGTTCACCGGCAGATTTGAGAATGTGTGCAAGGGATTCGGCAAGATCACGGCGGTGCAGAGGCTTGCGCAGCACCGCATTCACCCCGGTTTCGGCCGCACGCGTCGTGAGCTGCGGGCCCCCGTACCCGCTCATCAAGATGATCGGAACGTCGGGACGCAGGCGCCGGATCTCGTGCGCGAGCTGCGTGCCGACGAGGTCCGGCATCGCCTCGTCCGTGAGTACGGCGTCGAATCGGTCAGGTTTGACCCGAAATGCCTCCAGCGCCTCGCTGCTGGAATCGAATCCCACCGGCTCATATCCGAGTTGGGCCGCTATCTCCTCGGCCAATGCGACGAGCGGACGCTCGTCATCGACGATCATGACGGTCTCGCCGTTTCCACGAGGCAGCGGACGTGCGGACTCGACGGCCGGCTGCACCGTCTCGATAGCGCCAGGCAGCCAGACATCAAACGTCGTTCCTTCGCCCTCCTTGCTCTCTACGTCGATCGCTCCCCCCAGATCGGTGACGATGCCGTGTACCAGAGACAGACCGAGGCCGGTACCCCGGCCGACGCCCTTGGTGGTGAAGAAGGGATCGAATATCCGCTCGCGAAGCTCGGCCGGCATGCCGCTGCCGGTGTCGCTGACGGTGAGGCGCACATACCGCCCGGGGTTGAGCGAGCCGCGAGAGAGCTTGCGGCCCAGAATCACGTCGACGCATTCCAGGTTGACTCGAAGAATGCCGCCGCCCTCCATCGCTTGAATGGCGTTGGTGCAGAGGTTCATCGCCACCTGATGCAGATACGTGGCGTCGCCGACCACCGCCAGATTGCCCCCGTCGATCCTACTCTCCAGACGGATCCCCGCGGGTAATGAAGCCTCGAGCAGCTCCAATGTCTCCTCGACGACGAACTGAAAATTCACAGTTGCGCGATCCCCAAGCCCGCTCCGGCTGAATCCAAGAATGCGCTCGATCAGTATTTTAGCCCGCTCTGCCGCGTGCATGACGTTGTCGAGGTAGCGGCGCAAAGGGCTGCCCTCCACGGACTCCTGGTGGGCGAGTTCGCCGTACCCCAGGATCGCTCCGAGTATGTTATTGAAGTCATGGGCAATACCCCCCGCAAGCGTGCCGATGGCTTCCATCTTTTGCGACTGCCTGAGCTGCGCTTCGAGTTGTTCCTTGTCGTCCTTTGCCGACTTCTGTTCGGTCACGTCACTAGACGAACCCACGAACCTGATGGGCTTCCCCGCAGGGTCTCTCAGACAACGGCCGCGCGCGTGCAGCCAGTGCCAGGTGCCGTCCGGCTGGCGGACCCGGTATTCGCACTCATAGCGGGCCGTGACTCCGTCGAAGTGATCCTTGAGGGCCGCCTCGAAGCGCGGTCGGTCGTCGGGATGCAAGGCGATATTCGCCAACCAGGCGCTGCGGGTTTCGATCACGGGCTCGACACGGTGTCCGTACAGGGTCTTCATTTTTGACGACAGGAAAAGCCTGTCCGCCTCGACGTCCCAATCCCAATGCCCCTCGTTGGCGCCCTCCATGGCGAGGGCGTAGCGCTCCTCGCTGAGACGCAGCGCGCGCTCGCTGGCCGCAACCCGGCGTATCTGTCGCAGCAACACAGCCAAGATCAGCGCGCCGAGCAGCGTAAGAATCAGCGTGCGCATGCCAACCCGAATCGTCTCATCACGCCACGACTTAAGCACGGTCGCGACGTCGCGAGTCACTGCAACCGTCAATGGACCATTCCTCACGCGCGAGGTCGCAATGAACTCTGCCTGCCCGTCAATCGGATTCAAAACGCGAGTTCCCAGCTTCGCCGCGGCCCCGATGAGTACTGAAAACTTCCGCCCGATGGCATCCGGTGCCGAGGGATTGCGCGCGAGCAGCGTCCCATCGTCCCGCAAAAGTTGAATCGCACTGCCAGAGTCGAGGTGGATGGCCCGATAGTACTCCTTGAGATCCTCGAGATCGACGACCGCCGTGACTACACCCGCGAACTGGCCACGGTCGTCGTTGAGCCGCCGCGACAAAACAACGGCAACGCGGCCTTCGGAACGAGTGACGATGGGCTCGCTCATGTACAGACCAGCCTGGGCGGCACCGTCCTTCTGCGCGATGAAATACGAGCGATCAGAGACTTGATGGCCGGTGGATCCTAATCCCCGCGAGCCATAGCGCTGCATGCCCTGCGCATCGACGATCATGATCTGGCGCACCTGCGGTACTCCGGCGGCGCGATTTTGGAGAATGGCGTCGATCCGCTCCGCCGGCACCCCCTTGCTGTCCTTGCGATACCATCTCGCCGTGTCCATCAGCAGAAGATCGACGGCCTGCAAGGTCCATGCCGTTTGCTCGGCAAGAGCGTCGCCCATGTTGCCGAGTTCGCGACTGGCCGCCGCCAGGGTGTAGTGATAGGAGCGCCAGGAGTCATATGCGGACGAGCAAACGATGGCCAGGGTGACGAGGACAGCGAGGAGGCTTACCCCGATCCTCAAGCGCTTGAATCGAGATGAGCCTCGGTCCGGTGGACCAAGGCTACTTTCTGAGAACATCGCGCCCCGCCGCATGCACTATTCCGGGGCGCCAATCATACCGCGCACCGTATCGAGTAGATCGGTTCGGTTGAGTGGCTTCGCGATGACTTGATTGACCCCTAGATTTTGTGCGGTGGCGCCACCGGCACAAAGTCCGTAACGAAACTGACCCGAGATCGCTACGATGGGGGTGTTCGGATGTGCCGCCTGAATATCGCGTACCCATTGTGCGCCCGCGTGCTTCGGCATGTAGACGTTGACGATCACGAGATCAGCCGGGTGATCGAGGCTCGCGTCGTGCGGCCTGCCCGCGCGGACACAATAGCCTGCGCGGCCCAGCCACTCTTGGAGCAAACCGCGCGTCAGAGAATCTTGCTCGTAGATCACGATGTCCAATCTGCTCTCACCCTGGAGTTTGCGGACGGCGAACCGGGTCGGCGCCTTGAGCCTCTTCCGACCCCTTACCAGAGCATGGTGCGAGCAGCGATTCACGCGATGATGTCAGCGCGCCGAACCTATGTGTCAGTTGAAACGTGCGCGGTCGCCAGAGTCGGCTGCCGTCTCGCACGGGGCTTCTGTTGCAGCTCACATCGAGGACTAGCACTTCTTGTCTTAGCGCGAGTCCGCCGCTACGACATGAATATGTTACTTGGAGTGGTTGCGTTGGGCGGCGATCTGGGCGGCCGTCACCTGCTTCCCGTGGTTACCCCAGGAGCTGCGCTCAAAGTCGATGATGTCGGCTATATCGATATTGCTGAGAATGTTGCCGAACGGCGGCATGGGATTCGCGTAGACCACGCCTCCGGCCTTGGCGTCCTTTAATCCGTCGAGAACCACGTGTATGTGCTTGGTGGCATCGTCCTTCGTGACGACGCGGCTTCCCTTGAGCGGCGGATACATGCCGGTCCGCCCTTCACCATTGGCTCCGTGACAGGCCGAGCAATAGGTCCTGTACAACGTGCCGCCCTTTGCCGAGTCGGGACCCGTTGGGAGCAAGTCGCCCGGGTCCCGAGAGGTCTTGGCAGGATCCGCAGTGGTTGGCACGGAGCCTTCGCGCGTTTGAGCGGTAGCGCGCTCGCTGGCTAACGACGCCACGCAGAGGAGCACCAAGATTGCGAGGGTGCTACCAACGACTTTGAACATGATTTCCCTCCCGACGAGCGGCGAGCGGAGTGGTGACCACGACCAGGGGATCCGCCGCGGAGACTTGAGGGAGGTATCCCAGAAGTACACGCCTCCCGGCGGAAACCGACGTGAATCCGTCACGTTTCAATGACCCGTTGTCGCTCTAGAAACCGCCGCCGCAGAGGGTAGTTTGAAGATCGCGAGGGTATCGCCATAGGGAAACGTCATCTGGAAGTTGCCGCCGGCGGCGACCGCGACGTACTGCTCGCCATTCACCTGGTAGGTGATTGGCGGCGCGTTCACCCCAGCTCCCAGGTTATAGCGCCAGAGGCGCTCGCCGGACGAGGCATTGAAAGCATCAAACCAGCCATTGCCCTCACCCATGAACACCAGGTTCCCCGCCGTGGCCAGAACTCCGCCGATCAACGGCTGCGGCGTCTTGTACTGCCAGGCGATCTTGCCCGTCTCGACATCGAGCGCAACGAAAGGACCATCCTGAATCGCGCCGGGCGCAACGTTCGTGAATGCACTCCCCAGGCGAATGAGGCCCGGCGCACTCTCCGCGGGTTTGGTAGTGAAGTGCATCAACTGGTCCATCGCCATGATGTACAGATAATGCGTTTGAGGCGAATACGCGGGGGGCGACCATTCCGCGCCGCCGTTCGCGCCGGGGAGCATATCAACTCCCTCGGCCGTGGGCGCCGAGAACATGTTCTTGGACATCATGACGTAGGGGTCGGACTTGCGGATGAGCTTGCCCGTGCGCCGGTCGACGATGAATACCCAGCCCACCTTCCCCGCCTCGGCGGCCGCCGGAATGACCTTGCCGTTGCGATGCACGTCGAAGAGTACAACATTGCTGACGGCATCGTAGTCCCACACGTCGTGCTTGACCTCCTGGTAGTACCATTTGAGCTCGCCACTATGGACGTCCAGCGCTACGATGCTGTCGGTGTAGAGGTTGTCCCCCTGCCGGATCGTGCCGTCGAGGTCGGGATTCGGGTTACCGGTGCTGAAGATGAGCAGGCCGAGCTTGGGGTCGATCGCGGGCGTTGTCCACACCATGCCCCCGCCGTTCTGCCAGGAGTTGCCCGCATAAGTCTTCGGATCCGTCGACATCCAGCGCCAGCGCTGCTGTCCATTGACAGCGTCGTAGGCCGCGACGAAACCGCGGAGCGCCCATTCGCCTCCAGCGCTGCCGACGATGACCATACCGTCAAAGATCTGCGGCGCAAGTGTCTCGGAGTAGCCGTCTTGCGCGCCCACGATGCTCTGGTCCCAGATGGTGTGGCCGTCGGCGGCGTCGAGCGCCAGCAGGTGATCATCCAAGGTCACGACATAGACGTTGCCGTACCCCACTGCCACGCCCCGGTTCACGGGACCGCAGCAAATTTGGAATGCCCCGAGGTTGTAGGTCACGTCCCAGAGCCGCTCGCCCGTCGCCGCGTTCACCGCGAGGATTTTCATCTTGTGATCGACGACGGGCGTCGTGAGGTACATGACTCCATTGACAACGATCGGCGTCGCCTCGAAGCTTGCGGTCATACCGGTCTGCACCAGGGCCACCGGAGTCAGCGAGCTCACGTTCTCGTCGGTAATCTGCCTGAGTGGCGAATAGCGTTGGTTATCGTAGGTGCGGCCATGCAGCAACCAGTCGTTCTCGTCGGATCCGGCATTGACCATCATCGAGTCGGTGATGTTGACGTTCGTCCCGGCGGGAAGCTGCGCGTAGACGTTACGAGTTGGCGGGGCGACGCGCACAATCTCGTCCGTATTCGATGAGCTCCCGGCCGCGGCGGATCGCATCTGCGAGAGCCTCACTTGACTAAGTGATGCCGTGCTCAGGGGCTCTTCGCCGGGGGGCAGACCGTTGCGCTCGAGAATGAAGGCGGTCACATCGAGATACTGCTGCGGGTTCAAGCTCCCAGGAGCGTCCAGAGGCATCTGACGGCTGAGAAAGTCATAGAGCTGCGCTGCCGTTCCCGCACCATAAGCGTGCCAAAACGTTGGTCCCGTGAGGGGAGTTCCGGCTTCGCCTTGAAGGGTCGCGCCGTGGCATACGGTGCAATACTGCGTATACACGGTGGCTCCGCGCGCAGCTTGCGCGTTAGTGTAGCTCCCGGCCGATTTTGCTTGGACGCTTACCGCGCTGATCCCGATGAGGGTAATGACGAGTCCGGCGAATCGCATGGGAATCTTCTCCTCTGTTGGCGAACGTCACATATGTTGGGCTGTCATGCTCAGGGCGACGAATTTCCGGTCAATTTCATTTTCGCGGGGCATGAATTCAAATGAAATGTTTGGGCAGCCGTGGATCGTGGGCCGCGTTTGCACGATCGACGTCGAGGCGTCCTAGCAGGCTGTCTGACGGCAGTGAAGTCCGTTGTTGTTGCTCAGGAGGCTCCTCCGAAAATTGCGACTGCCCAACGTGAAACTCTGCTGCAGATTCGGCCGGCACGGAATTCGAATAAAGGGCTGTTGCGAAGGGCGAGTCCCTACCCTGACAAATTCCGCTTCAAATAGCGGAACTGATCGGCATGCAGCGTTTTGCGCAGAGCCAGCTCATCGGCGGTCCGGTCTACGCGTCCCCCGTTTTTTTAGCTATGGTGGCATCTCCAAATCGCTCCTGAATTTTGATGAGCACCACCTAATCTGATAATCTGATTGAAATGAAAACTACACTCACGGAATTCCTGCGCAGCTTCCGCAGGGCAGGCGAGGCCGCCGATCGCGGCGATTCCGTCATCGTGAACGGGGAAAACGGCGATTATGTGTCTGAACCCCGTGCCGTAAGCTCAGACCATCCCTTCGTAGGTCTGGAAGATGTTTTCGGTGCCGTGATGCTGCAGCAAGACAAGACCTCTCTGCGTGAAAAAGTCCGCCGCCGCCTCGCCGAAAAGAACGGTCATCGTCGACGCCGGGCCGCTTAAGGCGGCGATAGACCGGGGCGATGTCGATCATGCCTGGGCGGTGCGGGTCTTTCGTGCCGTTTCTGCCCGTTACATAACGTTTGGGGCGGCGATCGCTACCGCACTGATCCAGCCAGTTTTCAATGAAGTGGAGCAATGGGCGCCACGCATGGATTTCGCCGACGCCTGCGCCGTGGTGCTCGCCGCATTGGAAAGTGGGCGTCGCTTTCGACATTCGAAAAATGCTGGAGGCCGGCAAGGCATCGATTCATCGCGGTGCGCAGATCACGACCGAGATCGCGATGAGACAATGTATTCTGTGGGAAGCTTTCTAGACCGTCGAGGAGTAGACGCCCATGTTTGATCGCGCGAGAGTCCTGGAGCTGCTCGGCGGCTCCAACGGCGACTATACGTTGCCGCAAGCCTTCTATACCGATCCCGATCTCTATGACTTTGACGTCTCGGCGATATTCACTCATTCGTGGCTGATGATCGGATTTGAGGTCGAGCTGCCTGAGCCAGGATCCTATATGGCGCTTACCATCGGGCGATGCCCGATCGTCGTCGTGCGCGGCCGTGACCGTGTGATTCGCGGTTTCCACAACACGTGCCGCCATCGCGGAGCGCAAATCTGCGCCGACGGACATGGGCGCCATGTGAAGTTGGTGTGCCCGTATCACAAGTGGACCTATGAGCTGGACGGGCGCCTGATCGGCGCCACCCGAATGGGGTCCGATTTCAAGCTCGAGGATCACGGCTTACGGGCAGTGCAGGTCGAGTTGCTGTGCGGTTGCATTTACGTTGCGCTGACCGAGGAAGCACCGGATTTCGGTCCCTTCCGCGCTGCCGTTGCACCGCTCCTCGCTCCGTACAAGATGAGCGATGCCAAAGTGGCGTTCGAAAGCACTCTGGTCGAGAAGGCCAATTGGAAACTGGTGATGGAAAACGCGCGTGAATGTTATCACTGCACCGCGTGCCATCCGGAACTCAGGCGATCCTTCCCGGTCGGGGTGGGGCGGGACTTCGCCGATAGCGAGCACTTCCGAGGATTCGCCGCCAGAATGAATCAATTGGAGCTGTCTACCGCGCCGGCCGAGGGGACGTGGTGGCACGCCGAACGCTATCCTCTAAACCCGGGAATGGAGAGCTTATCGATGGACGGCAAGGCGGTCGTGGCCCGGCGGCTCGTCGATATCGAGGATAAGGAGATCGGCGCGCTCTGGTGGGCGCTTGAACCGAACATCTTTTGCCATGCGTTCTCGGATTATGCATTCATGTTCTCGGCCATCCCGGTGGGTCCGCAGGAGACGCACGTCGTCTCCAAATGGCTGGTCCACAAGGATGCGGTCGAAGGTGTCGACTATACGATCGACAGCCTGATCGAGGCGTGGACCAAAACCAACTTGCAGGATCGTGACCTCGCCGAAAACAATCAGCGCGGTGTGAATGGGCTGGGTTATCAACCGGGCCCTTACTCCCAAGAGGCGGAAGATTTTGTCATTCGCTTTGGAAATTGGTACCGCGCGGCGGCGCGGCGCGCTGCGCAGAGCGCCGCGCGATGAGTACGACCCACTGAGCTAGTGTTGGAGGCGCCATCAGCGGTCCAAGGGTGTTCTGATCTGGCCTGGGCGCCGGCACATCAAGCGCTGCGCTCAGCGGATGAATTCCGCCGACGGATGAGCGCGCGGGAATCTGCGCATGTAGTCGAAGAAGCGGCCGAGGGTGAGATCGCTGCGGGTGAGCGTGCCAGGCCGAAAGTGGATAGTCTGCATGTTCACCATATCGTCGAGCACGATGCGGGTTTCCAGATCTACTACCCAGTCCAAGTACTTGTCGATTTCTTCGGGGTTCCCGAGTCCTTTCGAGTGCACACGACGATGTAAACGCTGGAGCGATTGGGGCGAATGAGGCCGAAGGGCGCGACGAAGCCGAACCAGCGTCCATCGAGATCCGTGCTCTGATAGTGAAGACTGGTGCCGACAATGCCTAAGTCGTGGAAGGCGATGCATCGTCATTCGGAAATTTAGAGTGGCAGTTCGTAAGATCATATTTTTCCGGGAATTTTTGTCGAAAAGTGACGTACTGCGATGCGTTGGGTTGCGGACCGCTACGATGCCGGCCCGCAGTTCAAAGCCTGCGGACCGGCGCGGGGAATGGCGCAGTCTGGTAGGCCATCTGCATGTCCGCTCTGCCAACTACCGCCACTGGAGGGTTAGTCCTTCGCACCCGACGTTGGAGAATTTGCGGCCTAAGTCGCGCGCGATACGCGTGAACCCGGAGGGGCAGGGGTTGGTGCTTTGGACGTGGCCGAGGTCTATCACCGTAATGACCAATAAAAAGAAAGTCACGAATTGGAGTCGTGATGACACTAAGCGGAACATAGTCGTCAGCATAGGGGCAGGCGTATTGAAATGTCGTATGGATGTCGGCTTGTTGATTCCACAAGTAGCCGCGCGGCCGGATCGTGGGAGTTGGAAGCCGAAAGGGCGGCGCATGAGCGTGATTCTCGGTGCTAGCTGTATCTGTCCCACGAACGAAGGGCTCGCAAATCCGGGTGCGTCACGAACCGAAGAAAATTCCCCAGTTCGGCGATGCTCAGTTGGCCATCTTGATCCCGGTCGGCCATCTGGAATTTAGCTTCGAAAAAGCGTAGCAATTGAGTCTTGCTTACCGTGCATTCGTCGGTACTGCGGGTGGTTTGTCTAAAGTTGTCGGCCATGGTTGATAACCTCAATATCGCCAGCGCATCACCTGAACTAATAGGAGAGCTAACCCAGTGCGCGCTGCACGTGGGAGCCTATTGTCCCTAACACCCTATTAAAATGCTGTGAAGAAACTCTGGTTCTGGCATTCAGAGCGAGACGCGGTGATGAGAAGGCCGCATCGCCATTCCTTAACAACATCTTTACGCGCTGACGCCTATGCTGGCGTTTAGTCGGAGGTGTTTCTCATGGCGATCCAAGAATATGTGAGATCTATCGCGGCGACGCAAACGGTGTCTAAGGAGGAAGTATTTCGCTTTCTCGAAATGCAATTCGCTCGTGCCGATAGAAATCATGACGGGTTGTTAGACATCGATGAACTCGCCCTGTTTGCACAGTCCGTCTCTTATCCGGAATCGGCCCAACGGTAGTCTCGGAATTCGCCGGGCGTCGTGGCTGAGCCGAGGTGTCAGGCCTGTCCGTGGGATCCGATGCGACGTTCATTATCGGCATACTTGCGGTGGCCTGCATGCTAGGGTCCTATGGACTCGCCCGCAGTCCCTATTCGAACATGGCTTTTGCGATTGCGTGGACACTAGGCGCGATATTCCTACTCTTAGAAGGTGTTTGGCCGATAGCCGCGATCCAGGCTGTTTTTGCCCTGATTGCGTTTCAACGGTTCTGGAGGGCAAGACGCTGCCCGTCCTCTCGTCAAGAGATCGGCAAAGTGAATGAGAAGCGTGCGCCGCCGCCGGGCCGTTGAGTCGCATCAATTTGACCCCCGTGGGCCGTGACGATGGCGCGGCAAATCGACAGTCCCAAGCCGGCGCCGCCCGCGCTGCTTTCGTCGCGGCCGCGATGAAATTTGGCAAATAGTTGCTCGAGATCTCCCGGCGGAAGACCGGGGCCTGTGTCTTCGATGCTAACTCTCACAAACTGGTCCTCGAGAACCGCCTCGATCATCGCGCGGGTCCCGGGAGGCGTGTGTTTCACGACGTTCTCGAGGAGATTGGTAAATACCTGAAGCATTAGTGCGCTATCCACATGCACGGGCGGCAAATCCGTCGGTACGCGAGACTCGACCGGATGCTCGGCTAAGCGCGTACCGAGCCGTTCCAGCGCTGAGCTCACGAGATCCTCGATCATCACCCAATCAAGGCGCAAGGAAAACTGACCGCTCTCGAAGCGCATCAGGTCCAGTACATTCGATATGATCTCGGCCATTTCCTTGGATTTGCCCTCGATTTGCGCGGTCAGCGAGCGGCGCGCTTCTGGATCAAACGTCATCGAGGGATCGTTGAGTGCACTGCTCGCACCCGTGATCACTGCAAGCGGCGACCGCAGGTCGTGCGAGATTGAGGCGAGGAGCGTATTGCGAAGCCGCTCGGTTTCCGCGGTGACACGCGACTGTTCCGCCTCTTCCTGCAGGCCTGCGCGCTCCAGCGCGAGCGCGATCTGCGCTGCGAACGTCTCGATCAGATGGCGCTGCTCGGGTAAGAGCAGGCGGCGCCGTTGCGTTGGTTCGACGGCCAACACGCCCAGGGCGCGATGGCTCCCGTTGAGTGGCAGGTATTGCGCGTGGGCTCCGGGTAGCGTGTCCGTTCCGAGTCCCGCGGGCGCGCTGTTATCGTATACCCATTGGGCAACCGACAGATCAGCGCCCAACAACGAGCCGACCATCGGTGAGCTTTTCGGATGTCGCAAACCGCCGTTCGCATCGGGAACGAGCACCACCGTACGGCTTGCGAAGGTCTCTGCCACATGCTTGACTGCGACGCGCGCCAAATCCTCGAGACTGCGCGTCGCCGCGAGCTCGCGGCTCATGGCGTAAAGCAGTGCGGTACGGCGCTCCCGCGCACCGGCCACACGTGTTTGCGCCCTGACGCTCGCGACCAGAGTTGCAATGATGAGGGCGACCGCCAACATGACGGCGAATGTCACCACATATTCGAAATTTGCCACGGCAAAGGAAAAACGCGGGGGTACAAAGAAGAAGTCGAATGCCACGGTGTTCGCTACCGCCGTGGCGCTCGCGGGACCTCGCCCGAGCCTCAGAGCGGCAATCGTGGCGCCCAAGAGATAGATCATGACGAGATTGGTCAACGCAAAGTAGGGGTACATGGTGGCCGCGAGCCCTGTGCAGGCAAGCGAGATCCCGACGGCGGCCCAGTAGCGTGCCCAATCCACCCCTTGTGGCGCCGCGGTCTCCGGCCGCGCCAGCTTGGTAGGCGAGGTGATTCGCCGGGCGATCACCGACACGTCGAATCCGCCGCCTGCGCGTACCAGCTTGGTGGCGGTGGAGGGTCGAAAGAGGACTTTAAGGCCAAATCGCCGCGGCTCTCCGACCACGATGCGGGTGATGTTCCGAAGCCGCGCATACTCGGTCAACGCGGCAGATGCCGAGGGGCCGTCCAGAGTAACCGTCTGAGCGCCCAGGGACTCGGCAAGCCGCAAAATATCGATGCGACGGTTTCGCGAGGCTTCGCCCAGCTTGAGCATTGCGGGGGTCTCGACGGATACCACCAACCATTCGGCATCGAGGGCGTCGGCGAAGCGCTTGCCGACTCGGATGAGCTGCTCAGCTTGATCGTCCAATGCTACCGCGATCAGGAATCGATCGCGGGCCAACCACGGTTGAGAAAAGCGCTCTCGATCCTTGTAAGCGCGGGCGGCTGCGTCGACTCGATCCGCCGTGCGCCGCAGTGCCAGTTCGCGCAACGCCAATAAATTGGGCTCGCGAAAGTATCGTTTGGTGGCCGCCGTGGCGTGCGCGATGCTGTATATCTTGCCGGCACGCAATCGCGCCAGCAGATCACTCGGTGGCAGATCGATGAGCTCTACGTCATCGGCTTGATCGAAAACGCGGTCCGGTATGGTTTCTCGTTGTCGGACACCCGTAATGCCTGCCACGACATCGTTCAAGCTCTCCAAATGCTGGACGTTGACGGTTGTCCACACATTGATGCCCGCTGCCAGCACCTCCTCTATGTCTTGCCAACGTTTTGCGTGGCGCTGCTTGGGCTGCCCGTCTACCACATTCGAGTGCGCTAGTTCGTCGATGACCAGTATCGCGGGGTGGCGCGCTAGCGCGGCGTCGAGATCGAACTCATTGCGCACAATCCCCCGATATTCCACCTCGAGCAAAGGCAACTGCTCGAGACCGGTCACCAGACGCTCCGTTTCGAGTCGGCCGTGCGGCTCAACGTACCCGATGACCAGGTCAATACCTGAGGTGCGCGCCGCACGCGCTGACTCGAGCATGGAGTAGGTCTTGCCGACTCCCGCGACGGCACCGAAGAAAATCTTCAGGCGCCCGCGCCGTTCGGCTGCTTCGTAGTGCTTAAGGGCGCTCAGCAACTCATCCGGATTGCGCCGCTCCTCGTCGGTCATTAATGCAACAGATCGAGTGCCAAGTTAAGTTCCAGCACGTTGACCGTCGGCTCGCCGATGATGCCGATGAACGGCCCGGTCTCGTGTTGCCTGATAAGCGATTGGATGGTCGAGAGCGGGAGGTGACGCAATTGGGCCACTCGGGATGCCTGATAGTCGGCGGCGGCTAGGCTGATATCAGGGTCAAGACCGCTCGCAGAGGCGGTCACGAGCTCCACCGGTATCGGTCTCGCGTTCCCCGGATCGGCCTCGTGCAGGAGTTTCACGTTCGCTTTGACCGCATCGAGCAAGGCCGGGTTGAGCGGTCCGAGATTGGATCCGCCCGATGCCAAGCCATTATACGGCTGCGGGGATGTTGCAGATGGCCGCCCCCAGAAATACTTCGGATCAGAGAACTTTTGGCCGATGAGTCGAGAACCGATGAGGGTCTTACCCGCATAAATCAGGCTACCTCGCGCCTTGGACGGGAAAAGGGCCGATCCCACAGCCGTGATGACTACCGGATATATCACACCAAGCAGCAGGGTCATGACGATTATGAGGCATCCGGCGGGACGAATATAGCGGGCGAACATCACGGCTTCCTCACGTCAATCCCACCGCGGAGAGGGCCAGGTCGATCAACTTGATGCCGGGAAAGGGCACCAGAATTCCGCCGAGCCCGTAGATCAACAAATTCCGACGCAGCAAGAGCCCCGCACCGAGCGGCCGATATTTGACCCCCTTGATCGCCAGAGGAATCAAGAGAACGATGATCAAGGCGTTGAATATGACCGCCGACAGGATGGCGGAGTTAGGCGTTTTGAGATGCATGATGTTGAGCGCTGCGAGCTGCGGATAGGTGGACGCGAACGCTGCCGGAATGATGGCGAAATATTTGGCGACGTCGTTCGCGATGCTGAAAGTGGTGAGGGAACCACGGGTCATCAGCATCTGCTTGCCGGTTTCGACGATTTCGATCAGTTTGGTGGGATTGGAATCGAGGTCGACCATGTTCCCGGCTTCTTTCGCCGCCTGGGTACCCGTGTTCATCGCCACGGCGACGTCGGCCTGCGCCAGCGCGGGGGCGTCGTTCGTCCCGTCGCCGGTCATCGCGACAAGGCGACCTTCCGCTTGGTGTTTGCGAATCAGCGCGAGCTTCGCTTCGGGGGTTGCTTCGGCGAGAAAATCATCGACCCCGGACTCCGCGGCGATCGCCGCTGCAGTCAACGGATTATCTCCCGTAATCATGGTGGTCTTGATGCCCATGTGACGTAAACTGGCGAAGCGTTCTTTGATGCCGCCCTTGACAATGTCCTTGAGTTCGACGACCCCAAGCACCTTGCCGGCGTCGGCTACCACCAACGGTGTGCTTCCTTGTTTGGCCACTCTCTCGACGATGTCGGTCACGGCCTGGGGAAAGGTCCGCCCTTGTCCTAGCACATATCGCTTGATGGCATCGGCCGCGCCCTTGCGTAGCTCGCGGTCGCCAAGATTGACCCCGCTCATGCGAGTTTGTGCGGAAAACGCGACGAAATGGGCATTGAGACCTTGGATATCGCGCTGCCGAAAGTTGAATTGTTGCTTGGCAAGCACGACGATGCTGCGGCCTTCCGGTGTTTCATCCGCTAAGGACGCCAGTTGCGCGGCGTCTGCCAGCTCCTCGTCCGTTACCTGCGGCGCCGGGAAGAAGGCCGACGCTTGTCGGTTGCCCAAGGTGATCGTTCCGGTCTTATCCAGCAACAGGATATCGACGTCGCCCGCGGCCTCGACGGCACGGCCCGAGGTCGCAATCACATTCGCCTGCATCATCCGGCTCATGCCCGCGACGCCGATGGCCGACAGGAGTCCTCCGATCGTGGTTGGAATTAGGCATACCAATAGGGCGACGAGCGCCGTAATGGTGATCGGTGCTCCGAGCTTCGCCGTCTCCACGCTATAGAGCGAGAAGGGGAGGAGAGTCACGATGACGACCAGGAATACCAGGGTAAGGGCTACCAATAGAATGGTGAGAGCAATCTCGTTCGGCGTTTTTTGACGTTTCGCTCCCTCGACCATCGAGATCATGCGATCGAGGAAGGTGTCGCCGGGATTCACGGAGACCCTTACGATGATCCAATCCGACAGGACTCGGGTGCCGCCGGTGACCGAGGAGAAATCGCCTCCCGATTCACGGATGACGGGGGCCGACTCTCCGGTAATGGCACTTTCGTCGACCGACGCCGCACCTTCCATGACCTCGCCGTCCACGGGGATGACTTCTCCCGCCTGGACGAGGACCAGTTCCCCCTTGCGTAGATCTCCGCTTGGCACCTGAATGGTTGAACGCGACGCAAGGGTCAGATCGGTGAACTTGTTCGCCATGACCAGCTGGCGCATGTCGCGGAGCGCGGAGGCCTGCGCGCGACTGCGGCCTTCCGCCAACGCTTCGGCAAAGTTCGCAAATAGCACCGTGAAGGCTAACCATATCGTGATCGCCAAAATGAATGACGGCGGTGCCTCGCCGCGACCGACCAGCGCTTGGACCAGCAACAGGGCGGTGACGATCGTGCCCACATAGACGATGAACATGACGGGGTTTCGCACCTGAGTGCGAGGATCGAGCTTTTTAAAGGTCTCGATCAATGCCGGCCCCAGCAAATGGCGATCGAACAACGCTAATGGTTTACGCGACATGATGTCAGTGGGCTCCGGAGAGCATGAAGTGTTCAACTACGGGCCCGAGGGCGAGCGCCGGAACGTAATTGAGGACCCCGATCAACACGATTGTGCCGATGAGCAGGGAAATGAACAGTGCTCCATGAGTCGGCATGGTGCCCTCCGTCACGGGGACGCGCTTCTTGGCAGCGAGAGAACCCGCGATGGCCAGCGTCGCCACAATGGGCCAGAAGCGGCCGAGCCACATGACGATGCCCAGTGACACGTTATAGAACACGGTGTTCGCGGAGAGCCCGGCGAAGGCGCTGCCATTGTTATTGCCCGCTGAGGTAAACGCGTAGAGGATTTCACTGAATCCATGCGCGCCTGGGTTGAACACCCCGGCTTGGCCACCCGAGGTCATGACTGCAAGGGCAGTGCCGAGCAGGACAAGGGTAGGCGTGGTCAAAATGAAAATCGACGCCAGTTTCATCTCCCGCGCCTGGATCTTCTTCCCCAGATACTCCGGCGTGCGTCCAATCATGAGGCCAGCGATGAAGACGCCCAGAATCGCGAAGATGAGAATCGTATAGATGCCGGTACCCACACCACCCGGGGCCAGTTCGCCCAACTGCATCAGGAACAAGGGCACGAACCCGCCCATCGGCATCATCGAATCGTGCATGCTGTTGACCGCGCCGCACGATGTAGCGGTAGTGGCCGCGGCGAACAGCGCGGAGGCCGCGATACCGAAACGCGTTTCCTTGCCTTCCATGTTGCCACCTGACTGTGAGGCCGTGGAGGTGGCATCGATACCCTGCGAAGCCAACGAGGGATTTCCCCCCTGTTCACTGACAAAGGCAACGGCTGCCAGTACAGCGAACAGAATCAGCATCGCTGCCATCAGCGCGAAGCCTTGGCGGCGGTCCCCGACCATGACACCGAAGGTGTAGGTGAGCGCGAACGGAATCAACAAGATCGCGGCGATCTCCATAAAGTTCGATAGCGCCGTGGGATTCTCAAAGGGATGCGCGGAGTTAGCGTTAAAAAATCCGCCGCCGTTAGTGCCGAGCTCCTTGATGGCTTCTTGCGAGGCGACGGGCCCCATGGGCAGGGTCTGGATCTGGGTCGTGACCGACTCGGTGATCGGGTTGCCCTTAGCATCCAAGAGGGGTTTGCCCGCGCTGTCGCTTTTCGGATTATCGAAGGTCAACTTCTCGATCGTGGTGGCGTCGCGGTAGGAATGCAGATTCTGGATCACGCCTTGACCCATGAGCGCCACGGCGAGGAGCGCGGATAAGGGCAGCAGCAGATAGAGCGACGATCGAGTGACGTCAACCCAGAAATTACCGATCGTGGCAGAGGAGCGCCGTGTAAAGCCGCGGATGAGCGCGATGGCGACCGCCAAGCCCGTCGCGGCCGAGAGGAAATTTTGCACCGTCAGCCCGGCCGCCTGGGTGAGGTAAGCCATGGTCGACTCGCCGGAGTAGCCCTGCCAATCGGTGTTCGTCACGAAGGCGACGGCGGTGTTGAACGCAGAATCGGCGCTCACCGCCGGCAATTGCTGCGGGTTGAACGGCAGCCACTGCTGCAGCCGCTGCAGCAGATAAACCACCAGCCCACCCGCCAGATTGAAGACCAGCAGGCCGATGGCATACCTCGACCAACTCATTTCCTCCCGGGCGTCGATCCCGCACACCCGATAGATCCACCGCTCCAAGCGAGCGCCCCATCGGAGCGCAAAATTAGGCCGTCCCTCCATCACGTCGGCGATGTAGTGCCCGAGCGGTTTCGCGCAGAGGATGACGAGTGCCAGAACCAGAGCGCCCAGTAGTGCGAATTTCAGCGTGGCGCTCATGCTAGAAGCTCTCGGCCTTGATCAGGGCATAGAGCAGATAACACAACAATAAAAGCGCCAATATGCCGGCGAGGATATAGGGAATGTTCAAGAGCCGTCTCCTAGTCGCTCGAGAGCCAGCGCGAGCCCGAACGACGCTAGAAACAAGCCAAGGAGTAGTACGAGATAGACGATATCCATAGTGTTCAACTCGGTTGAGAGTCCGGAGATCGCATCAGAACTTCACAAGGCAACATATGAATCGACCGTGCCTCAGAATTTGACCAGAACACCCGCACCCCAGATCACTTCGCGGGTACGGAGATCCGGAAACCAGTCACCGACGTCGCACTGACCGGTGGTGGCGTTGGATCCGCCTCCCACACAACTTCCCGGCGAGCCGGTGTTGCCGCCGGGCGGCGTTACACCGCCTGATCCCGACCAGTAGGGAACGCTCGAATGCCGAAACGTCGCTTCAGTCCACCAGGTTATCCAGTCCTTCGGCATGTACTGGAAATTGAGCTGTGAGTCCCATTGATAGAGCTTCTGTCCGGGCGCCTGGGTGAAGTACGGCGAGCCGGTTGCGGCGGTCGCTCCATTGATGGGTGGGGTCAAGGCCAGGTAGCGACCCGGATTGTTCATGAAGCCGCCACCGAGCGTCACCGCGTATAGATTGTCATGGAACCAGGTACGGTCATAAAGCATCATGCCGAAAAAATTCTCCTTGTTCTGTCCGCTGGAACAGGTGACGCCGCCGCCGTATTCGCAGCCGATATCGACCGTATAGCTGAATGCCATTCTGGATACGCCGTTCCCGCCCTTGCCGTGTGCGTCATAGTATTTCACCTCGATGCTATCGTCCTCGTGAATACGCTTCACCCTCGACCAGTCGACGGGTCCGCCTGCCCCCACGTACGATCCGACGGAGGCGTTGAGGTTACCCCCATTCTGAGGGTGGCAAAGCGTGTCCACCGTTCCCGATCCGGTGGGGTTATTTGTTTGACAGTCCAAGTTGTCTTGGCCGATGGAATAGCTGTTGAGCACCAGTTTGAACGAGTCGTTCGGCATCCAGAGGATCTGGCCGCCGAAACCCGGCTTGCTGTTGAACTTGGCATAAGATTGCCAGCCATTGATGAGCCAGGGCTCGATTTTCAAGTTCTGCGTCGGCCACCATTGAACCCGTAATCCGTTGAAGAACCAGGGCGTGTTGGAGGACACGAACGACGGCTGGTAAGTCCAATTGTCATAGTTATAATAACTGAACAGCCCGATATAGGAGACAAATACGCCCACATCGACGTTGAGGCCGTGGTTCACGTCGAAGTGATACCCGGCATTCGCTTCCGAGAAGTATCTGTAAGCATTATCGAGGTCCCACTGACCCACCGAGGAGCTGGCGTCATTGCGCGGTGTCGTTGTGGCGAACATGCCGAACATGGAGAGAAAGCGTGCTCTCACGCCTTCCCAGTGGAAGTCACCGCCGAAGCTCACCTGTTCGATCTGGAATTCCCCCGAGCGAAATTCCTCCGTGGAGCCCACGATGGTATGGTCGATTGGATGGTTGCCGCTTTGCACATAGTTCATGTCCAGGCGGATCTCGGGCGTGAAAAACTTCGTATCAAATATCGGGTCGTGCTCACGCGAAGTGCCGTTCATCCAGCCAACGTAGCCAACGTCGGCCCATGGGGTTTTGGTGTCGACGTCCGGGGACGGGGCAGGTGCCTGCAGTGCCTCGGGTATCGTCGGTACCGGAGCAGCTGCCGCGGCGGGCGTCAATGCGACTGCGGGCGTTGGGGCCTTGCGTGCTGCAAGGGCGTTCATCACTATGTCGTGACGAGTGGCCTTACTGGGCACCACGCTGACAGCCGGGATCACTACATCCGGCGAGCCATCAACGGTAATCGTCAGCGACCATGAACCCGGCGGAACATCGGCAAACGAATAGATACCATCGCTACCCGACACCGTGGAGCGGATGCCGCCGCCCGCGGAAGCGGCAGTCACGGTCGCGCCGCTGATGGGCACGTTCGCCGCATTCGTCACGATGCCTACAATAGTACCGCGTGCCGCCACGGTCATCGGAGTTGTGGCGTCTTCGGCCCAAGCGACGGGGACCACAGCCGCGATCGACGTGACTGCCAAGACGACGCTTTGCAGATATTTCGCTATTTTCATAATAGTCACTCTTCCTTGAAAACGGGCATGTAAGGCCACAATGCTCAAAGCCTTTGCTACGCCGTCAGGAATGGTGGTGCGAACCGCTGCCGCATTTGAGCGGTCCTTGTAGGCGGCGATGAAATAAAAACTCCCTAGACGATGACTTTGATGCTTAGTGTTCTTAAGCTCCCCCGGGACAGTAGCGTTAAGCCGTTGAAGATATAGAAAGCGGTGTTAAAAGACCGTTAAAAAAAGCGGTCAACGAATGGTAAAAACTACAAACGTTGCTGATTAGAACTTCTAGCTTTCGATCATGCATGAACGCGCCTCACAGGGCACTGGTTACGCTACTCGCTTCTTTGATCGTCGCTTTGTGCGGTAACGGACAGGACCACACGAACACGGCGCGTTACTTTTCGACGAAGTTCAGATCGGGGAATGTGAAATCGCGTGCGGAGCTGTGGCGCCGTATGCGCGGATCGGCTCCGCTGGTTTTGATCTTGAAGGGAATATGAGGCAACGCATGAGCAGAAACGCCATCAAGTACTTCTCGGGGCCGCACTTTGTGCGGCTCTTAGGGGTTTCTAGTCGACCGTATTTTCGCTCCGCGCTTCCTGATCGAGCACCAGGCGATAGCCAAGTCCGAGCTCTGTGAGGATATGCTTTGGCCGACTCGGATCTGCCTCGAGTTTGCGGCGCAGACTTCCAATGTAGACGCGGAGTGACCCCGAGTCATCGCGATCGCGTCCCCATACTTCTTTGAGAAGGGTCGAGTGCGTCACAATCCGTTCCGGCTGACGTGCGAGCGCAGCGAGGATTCTATGCTCGAGCGGGGTGAGGTGGACTTCACGGCCATCGCCCCTTCGCGCCACGCGGTCGCTCAAATTCACAGAGATATCGCCGAGCCGCAAGATTGCCATGGGCAAATAGCCACGCACGTGCCTGCGCGAGATCGCTCGTACTCTGGCTAAGAGCTCCGGGGCACTGAACGGCTTGACGACATAGTCATCGGCGCCGTTCTCGAATGCATCCAAGCGTTGAGCTTCGGCCGTGCGCGCGGAAAGCACCACGATGGGCATGGCCGACCACGTTCGAATGCCTTTGATCACTTCGATCCCGTCGCGATCCGGCAGACCTAGATCCACGATAACCACATCCGGATTATACAGGCGCGCGTCGTGCTCGCCGCCGGTGGCCGTGCCCGCCGCCACGACGCGGTACCCGTTCGCTTCAAACAGCGTGCGCAATACGCTCTGAAGCGCCGGATCGTCTTCAACAATCAGCACCAAGTGCATCGCTTCGGTCATAGTGCGTACCCTCGCAATGGTTCCGGAGTCCCTGGCCCGGGATCGTTATCCATGTGTCGGTCAAAAAGGCGGTGTGGACCAAGGGTGATCCACACCGATGGAGTATCCCGCCGCCGGGGGAGGGTTGATGGCGAGATATTCCTTCCACGGATTCTAAAAATGGTGGGTGATTCTACGCTACCACCCAGGGCGTTAAAAGCGCATAAAGATTTCAAGATCGCGGCACGGCGGCCGGCGGGTTTTCACGCGCCGGCTTTTATTAACACCATCTTTATGCGGTCGCGCCTATGATCAAGCGCGAATGGACGAGATGCTGAAATTGGCAGCGCGTGCGCGCGTGATGGACGAGTTGATGGCAGAGGGGGTTAATGTCGCCTTACCCGTGGGCGCCTGCGACATTGATATGCTTGCCTTCGTCGAATCGCGCACAGCCCCGTGCGGGCTAGTGTCCGTTCCGATCCAAATAGTTGTATTGCACGAGCATGAGTTATCAAGAAATCTCGAGGTTGCGCGTGCGTCGGGTGTCCTCATCGCACTTGTATGGGACGTCGGTAAATCAGCGCCGATACGGAGCTTCGCCTTGACCTCGGCCGAACTCACTTTGGTGAAGATGATCGATCTCATCGACGGCGCAGACGCAGAGCGAGCGTATGCGGGAA
>Ga0182024_10005695_pt1 | contig 27767 bp, 27 predicted proteins | sample P32metaG_FD_120480 | JGI IMG/M metagenome (GOLD analysis project Ga0182024, IMG submission 120480) | Permafrost microbial communities from Stordalen Mire, Sweden - P3-2 metaG (Illumina Assembly) | ecosystem: Environmental > Terrestrial > Soil > Wetlands > Permafrost | place: Sweden: Stordalen...
GCGGCGAAGAATCCATTCAGCAATAACACCGCAATGAGAATGACAAAGCGCAAGAACATAGATTAGGAAGCTGGAGATGGGCCAAAAGGAGAACGGGTCATCCAATCCGGGTGCGGTAGAATCTTCCCAGTGCCATATGGAAGAATCCTCAAGTTCATCAACTTGAGCATAGCCGTTTTGCTCGTGATGGGCTTGGCGGCGATCTATCGGATAGCCTACCGTCCGCTTCCGAAAACTTCCGGAGAAATCACGGCCCCGATCTCGGCGAAGGCGACGATTCAAAGAGACGCGCTGGGCGTGCCTCACATTCGCGCCGCAAATTGGGACGCCGCGATTTTTTTGCAAGGATTTGTGACCGCCCAGGATCGTCTTTGGCAAATGGACGCGCTGCGGCGGCTATCGGCCGGAGAATTGTCGGAAGTGATGGGGCCGTCGACGCTCGAATTGGACCGCGAAGCCCGGCGGCTCCGCCTGCGGCATATCGCCGAAGAGGATTATCGGATGTTGCCGGATGCGGACCGCGCCGTCATCCGAGCCTACGCGCGCGGGGTGAACTACTTCATCGAAACGCATCGCGGCCGCCTGCCTTTGGAATTCACCCTGTTGCGCTACGATCCGCGCCCCTGGAGCGGCGTGGACACGCTGTTATGCGGTCTGGAAATGTATCGGGATCTCACGACGACCTGGCGGCAGGAACTGCAAAAAATAACGATGCTCGCATCGGGCGATCCGGCCAAGGTCAACTTCCTGTTCTCCTCCCGCATTGGGACGGAGTTCCAACCTGGCTCGAACGCCTGGGTACTGTCGGGCAAACACACCGCCAGCGGAAAACCGATTCTGGCCAACGATCCACATCTGCGCTTCTCGATCCCGTCGGTTTGGTATCAGGTGCACTTGCAGGCGCCCGGTCTGGATGTAACGGGCGGATCGCTTCCGGGTGTTCCGTGCGTCATCATCGGCCACAACGATCGGATCGCCTGGGGCGCAACCAATCTCGGCTTCGATGTTCAGGATCTCTACCTGGAGAAAATGGATCCTCAAAATGGCCGGTACGTGTATCGGGGGCAGTTGGAGCAGGCCCGTCTGGAATCGGAATGGATTCCGGTGAAGGGCGCGCGCCCCATCGAATTCCAGCAATGGGTGACGCGCCACGGCCCTATCGCGGTTTTCGATAACAACCGGCTCTTTGCGCTACGCTGGACGGCCGCTGATTCCGGCTCATTCCAATTTCCGTTTCTCGAGATCAACCGCGCGAAGAACTGGCCGGAATTCACGGCCGCTTTGACGCGCTATCCAGGCCCGGGTCAGAACTTCGTCTACGCCGACGTGGACGGAAACATCGGCTATCAAGTGGCCGGACGGCTTCCCATTCGAAATAACTATGACGGCGACGTGCCCGTGGACGGCAGTTCGGGCGAGTACGAATGGCAGGGCTTCATTCCGTTCGAACAATTACCCTCCGCTTACAATCCGCCGCAAGGTTGGATTATAACGGCCAATCAGAATCCATTTCCAGCGAATTACCCATATCGCGTCCACGGCGATTTCGCGGCGCCGTTTCGTTCGCTGGAGGCGAAAAGCTTGCTCACGGCACGTCAGGGCTGGAAGCCGGAGGATCTGCTGAAAGTGCAAAAGGATGTGTACTCGTCTCTGTCGGCATTCTTAGCCAAGAAAATTGTGGCGGCCTACGATCAGTCGAAGGATTCCAGTCCGGATCTGAAGCCTGCGATTGCGCTGCTGCGATCGTGGAACGGCCAAATGGAGAAGCAGACGCCGGCGCCGCTTTTGATCGCGCTGGCATATCAACAGCTGCGCAGACAAGTCGCCGATCGGGCCTGGTCTGGCGATCAAGACATCTATGATCCCTTCCTGGCGCCCGCCGTAGTGGCGGAAATCATACAGAGCAATCCGCAGAATTGGTTCAGCGATGAAAACGCGGCTTTGTTGGGCGCGCTGAAAGCCGCGCTGGAGGAAGGCCGCCGGACGCAGGGCAGCAATCTGAATCGCTGGGATTACGGCAAGTACAACGAGCTAACGCTGAAGCATCCGGTGGGCAACGAACTGCCTCTAGTTGGGGGGTATTTTAATATCGGGCCGGTGGAGATGAGCGGGTCGTCGACCACCATCAAGCAGACCACCGAACGGCTGGGGCCGTCGATGCGCTTCGTGGCGGATCTTTCCGACTGGGACCGTTCGTTGAACAACATCACGACCGGCGAATCGGGGCAGATTTTGTCGAGGCACTACACGGATCAGTGGGACGCTTACTACGCCGCGCGCAGTTTTCCCATGCAGTTTAACAAAGTGGATGCGAGGCAGACGCTAGTGGTGAATCCGCGGTGATTTTTGTCACCAGCGAATGGTGAGTTCGCGTTTGGAGAAGAGCTCCGACGCTTAGGTGTTCTTGCTCGGTGGAGAGCCGCCGCGGCCAATCGCGCCACCGCGTCCACCCTGGAACTGAACCCGGCTGCCTGGAGTCAACCGCAGCTGGCCCTCAGTGACAACCGTTTCTCCGGCGGAGAGCCCCTTGTCCACTACCAGCTGCTGATCCACGCGCGGGCCGAGTACCACGGGACGCATCTCAACCGTTTGATCTTCCTTGACGACATACACAAACTGGCCGTCCTGGCCGGACTGCACGGCTTGATTCGGCACGACCAGGGCATTGGGACGCGTAGTAAGCCTCAGGGTGACGCTAACGAACTCACCGGGCCACAGCTTGTTGTTTTTATTCTCGAACGTACCTTTCAGCTTAATGGTCCCGGTGGTCGCGTCCACCGCGTTATCAATGAAGGTCAGCACGCCGGATTCCCGTTCGTTGCTGCTGTCCTGCGGCGTGGCGAAAACCGGCAACTTCCCTTCCGCCATATATTTCTTGATATCGGTCAACTGCGCTTCCGGAACCGAAAAGGTAACGTAAATGGGCTGCAATTCGGTGATGGTCGTCAGCTCCATCGTGTTGGGTGTGACAATGTTTCCCTGCTTCACCGCAAGATTGCCGGTCCGGCCATCAATCGGCGAGTCGATGGTGGTGTAACTCAACTGGACCTGGGCATTTTCCAAGGCCGCTTTCGAGGCGACAATTTGCGCGTTGGCGCTTTCTATGGCTGCTTTGTCAGCCACCACAGCTTGCGCAAGTGCGTCGGCGTTGGAACCGATTTGATCGGCCTGCTCCTTAGATACGATGCCCTCCCCAACCAGTTGCGCATAGCGGCCAGCTTCCGTGCGAGCGTACTTCTCGTTGGCCATATCTTTCGCCAGATTGGCTTGCGCTTGGCTCAGCGCGGCCGTATCGCGCGCCAGATTCGCTTTGGCCAAATTGATTGCCGCCTCATAAGGCCGCGGATCGATGGTAAAGAGATGAGCGTTTTTCTTGACGAATTCACCTTCGTGGAAACCGACATCGGTGAGCTGCCCGCCAATCTGCGCCTTGACGCTGATGGTGGAATAAGCCTCCACGTTTCCGATCACGTCGATGTTGATCGGAACATTTCTCTGCATCACACTCGCGACCACTACGGGCACAGGACCGCCCCCATCGCGTCCGCCTTTTCCCTTACCGGCTTTGGTCTGCCCCTCCGGCACTGCCTCCTTGGTCCCGCACCCTTGGAAAGCTAGAAACACCCCGGCCATTGCAAACATCAGAGTTGCGTTGCGCAATGCCAAATGCGAGGCCTGCCGGGGTTTACTGGGCTTAGTGAAGATCATGAAAAAAAGGCGTGGCAGCGAAGACACGTCGACCTACATCCCCTTAGAATGATGAGGCGTCCCGCTACTGTTTCAGGTTACACCGGCGAGGCGACTATCTGCAAGTTTACGTTGTCTTTAGCACGTACTGGGAACGGGCGGGAGAGCGTAGCAGTGGCAGCCTAGCGCAGCTCAAAACGGCCATCGGAATAGAGATAATAGCGCCGTCCTCGCCACACGATCGTATTTCCGAAAAATCCTGCCAGGTAAAACAAGAAACTAAGCACGTCCTGGACGGGCAGAAGACTCCACCGAGGTTTGGTTTTTAGAACCGAGACACAGGTGGACCAGGCTGCCAGCGCACGGAACGCGCAGCCTAGAATCACGGCGGGCCACCAGCGCGGATGCAGTGCGCAAACCAGCAACGCCTGGGGCAATGGATAGGTAAATAGCTGGCCCAGATAGCCAAATGGCCGTGAGCGCCGGGTGCTGCGGACCCAACGCAGGCGGTGGGCGCAGTTGGCTCTGAACGATTGGCTTCCGATGTGATGCTCCACCACACTCCGGGAAAGGATGACTCCGAAACCGGCCTCCGCCGCAAATTTTCCCATGACGAAGTCCTCGGCCAGGTAGTCCTTCAAAACCTTCATGCCACCAATCGCTTGAAGCGCGCTCTTGCGCGCGGCCACGGTCGGGCCGACCGCGAATCTAACTCCCTGGAGCGTGCGCGCAACCAAGAGGCCCGCCAGAAACTCCGTGTTCATGCCCTCGGCTTCCAGTTGTGACCAAAAGCTCGGCCCCGCAATTGCGCGGTAGGGACAAGTGGCCATTGTAACTTTCGGGTCTCGGAACTCGGCCGCGACGGACCTTAAAAAATCCCGCTCCACCCGGATATCGCTATCGCTCATCACCAGCAGATCGTATTCCGCTGCGGCTAGCATTCGCTCCAGACTGAAAACCTTCGCATTTGCGTAGGGAGGTTCGCCGGTAATGATGAGCTTCGTCGCGCGATCCGGAAACTCCTTTTGCAACTCCTGGACGACCGCGGCGGCCGGATCGCCGGCATCCCGGACCGCGAATAGCAGTTCGAACCGGGCATGATCCTGTGTGAAGAAACTCCGAAGATTGTCGTACAGACCTTCGTCCACGCCCGCCAGGGGCTTTAGAACGCTGATGGGCTCCAGATTTTCGGCGAGCGGGATGGGCTGCGCCAGATAATGCCGCGTCGCCACCACTACCAGCACACAGTAAAGTATCGATCCGGCCAACAGGCTTGCCGCGATCACCGCTAGCGCAAACACTATTCCGTCCGCGCCTTGCTATCGATCAGATTCCGGATGCCAATGAGAAAGTCGTCGACCCGTTGCGCGCCTTGATCGCCATGCTTGCGATTGCGCACCGAAACGCTATCGGTCTGCGCTTCCCGGTCGCCCACCACGAGCATATAGGGAACCTTTTGCAGCTGGGCGTCGCGGATCTTTAGATTGACTTTCTCCTTGCGGTCGTCGAGCGTAACACGCAGGCCTTCTGCTTCCAGGCGGCTGGCCACTTTTTTCGCATACTCAAGGTGCCTATCGGTGATCGGCAGCACCACGGCCTGCACCGGCGCAAGCCACACCGGAAACGCGCCGGCGTAGTGTTCGATCAGTATGCCGAAGAAACGCTCGATGGACCCATAGAGCGCCCGATGGACCATTAGCGGTTGATGTCTCTTGCCGTCCTCGGCCACGTACTCCAGTTCGAAACGCCGCGGGAGCGTAAAGTCGAACTGAACGGTGGATAGCTGCCACAGCCGGCCAATCGCATCCACCAGCTTCACGTCGATCTTGGGACCGTAGAAAGCCGCTTCGTCGGGAATCACCTTCACCTTCATGTTGAGCCGTTCCACGGCGCGCTTCAGCGCGTTTTCGGCCAGTTCCCATTGCTCCGGCGTACCGTCGTATTTGCCGCTCGCCCCTCCATCCCAGGTGGAAAGCTCGGCCTCATAATCGTCGAACCCAAAGGTCTTCAACGTGTCGATGGCGAACTCGAGGCAGCTCACCACCTCATCTTCGATCTGCTCGGGCGTGCAGAAAATATGGGCGTCGTCCTGAGTGAACCCGCGCACGCGCATCAGGCCGTGCATCACGCCCGAACGTTCGTAGCGGTAGACGGTGCCGAGTTCCCCCAGCCGGACCGGAAGATCCCGATAGCTGCGCAGCTTGTCCTTGTATATCAAAATGTGGCCGGGGCAGTTCATCGGTTTGAGCTGATATTCGGCATCGTCCAGCTCCATCGGTTTGAACATGTTCTCGCTATAGAAATTGGCGTGTCCGGAAGTCTTCCACAAATCGCGGCGCATTACGTGCGGCGTGTAAACCAGAGAGTAGCCGCGCTTCAGATACTGATCGCGCATCCAGTCCTCGATAATCTTCCGGATGCGCCCGCCTTTGGGATGAAAGAAAATCAGGCCCGGCCCGGCGAGTTCCTGGATGCTGAACAGGTCGAGCTCCTGGCCAAGCTTGCGATGGTCGCGCTTCTTGGCCTCCTCCAAGCGCGCGAGGTAGGCGTCCAAATCTTTCTTATTGAAAAAAGCCGTGCCATATATTCGTTGCAGCTTGGGATTATGCTCGTTGCCCTTCCAGTACGCCCCGGCCACTGAAAGCAGCTTGAACGCCTTGATCCGGGAGCTGGACGGCACGTGCGGGCCGCGGCAAAAATCGATGAAGTGCGGTCCCAGCGTGTATTCGGAAAAGATCTCGCCGGCTCTTTCTTCGATAAGCTCCCGCTTCATCCAATCATCGGCGTATTTCTTCAGCCCCACGTCCTTCGGAGTCATGATGCGTTCAAACGGCAGCGCCTGGGCCTGCAGCTCCCACATGCGCGCCTCGATTTTTTCCAGATCCTCGGGCGTAAACGGCGTCTCGCGCTCAAAATCGTAGTAGAAACCGGTATCGGTGGGAGGGCCGATGCCCAGTCTCGTCTCCGGAAACAGCTCAAGCACCGCGGCCGCCAGCAGGTGCGCCGTCGAGTGCCGGTACACTTGCAGCGCCTCGGGGTTCTTAGAAGTCAGGATCTCGACCTTCGCGTCTCCTTCGAGCGGACGCGTTAAGTCGTACAATTCCCCATTCACGCGCGCAACCACGGCGTCGTCCGCCAGCCGCGGGCTGATCGATTTGGCAATGTCTAAAGGCCGGCTACCGGCCGGCGCAGCGGTCTGACTGCTATCGGGCAGAGTGATAGTAATGCTCTCGCTCATGTAGTTTCAGGTTATCAGGTGGCGGGCGCCATGGCGTTGCCCTGCGACTGCGCCGCACCCCCTATTAACTCGGCCAAATCAGATGATCTAGCCCGGTTACCGACCGGTCACCGACCATCAATTGACCTGCCCGCGTGCTTTCCCCGCCCCACCTTGCGAGCTTTCTGTATTAAACTAAACAACCGGGCATACATGCGGCCAACACGGTGGGTCAGAAATGTTGATTGAGAACCCGCTCAATTCATCGCCCTTGATCTTTCCGGTCCTGGAATGCTTCCACATTGTCGGCTTCGCGGCCGCCGTGGGCACGGTCGCCATCGTGGATTTTCGACTTCTCAACTGGGGAATGCGCCACCAGAAACCCGCCGAGTTAGCCAAGGATACTGGGGTGTGGACCTTGAGTGCCCTTATTGTCGTGATCTTCTCGGGACTGCTGCTCTTCTCCTCCGACCCCGACATGTACTACCTGAACTGGTCGTTCCTGCTCAAGATGGTCTTTCTGATTCTCGCCATCACCTTTAATTACACGATCCATCGCAAGGTGGTGATGCAGGGCGCTTCGCCCGGATCGACCAAGCTGGTGGCGCTGGTGTCGCTCTTGCTATGGGTGGCGGTGGTGTTCGGCGGAATTTTTATCGCGTTCATACGCCAGGGTCTCAGCCTGAGTGAGAGCTGATTATGCTTCTTTCGTTTGCGCTCTGGGTTCAAAGCTTAGGATTCTTCACCTACCTGCGGGAGGGATCGTGGACCTACCCGGTCGTCATGTCGCTCCACATGGTCGGGATTGCGCTGTTCGGTGGGATGATCCTGATGACCGACATGCGCCTGCTCGGTTGGGCGATGACCAGCCATTCCGTGTCGGACGTGATCGATCAATTCCGTTGGACCAAACGCATTGGCTTCCTTTTAACCGCTACCTGCGGTTTTCTTCTATTCTGCTGCAAGGCCGAAGAGTACTACTACAACATTTTTTTCCGCACCAAGCTGACGGTTTTCGCGCTGATCTTTGTGCACGCCATGATCTTTCGCGGCAGTGTCTATAACAATGCGGCAGCCATCGATCGCGCTCCGCAAGTGCCGGGCCGGGCGAAGCTTGCCGCCAGTCTCTCGCTCTTGCTATGGGTATCCGTGGCCATCGCCGGCCGTGGGATCGGCTACATTGAGACGCCGTTCGGTCTGCATGCCCAGCGCATCGACCCAGTCAGCATGAGCGTGCTGCAGCGTCCCTGATACAACGCCATGATACGCCTCGGAATTTTTCTCCTGATCGCGACCTCTGCCGTGGCGCAGGCGCCGACGTTTCCCTATAAGCCGTTCGGCGTGCTCGCGGACATAATGGCCGGCATTATGTTCCCAAATTCGAATACGATCTTTGACGTCACCAAGCACGCTCCCAAAACCGCTGCCGAGTGGACCGCGGTTCAAACCAGCGCAGTGCTGCTGGCGGAAGCGGGAAATTTGCTGCTGATGCCGGGCCGCAAGAAGGAGACTGGCGGCCTGGTTCCAGTCGAAACGGCCGACTGGAAGAAGCACGTCCAGATGCTGGTGGACGGCGCCAAAGGTGTTTATCCGGCAGCCAAGGCGAAGAATCCGGACGCGGTTTTTGCTGCTTGCGAACCTCTGTATCAAGCCTGCTTTACTTGCCACGAAATGTACCGCTTCTGCCCTACTTGTCCGGAAGCGCCACCCAAGCCGCCGGCCCAAAAACGTTAGCAGCCCATGCGTGGCTTGGGTCCGATATTTAATCCGCAGTCGCCGCAAGCCTCCGCCATCGCTGCACTTTTCTCGAACGTCCTGATTCTTTCCGCGATCATTTTTCTCATCGTCGCCAGCCTGGTTACTTACAGCCTGGTACGGTATCGCGCGCGCGGCCGAACCTCGGAGCCGCGCCAGCATTTCGGATCCAGAAGGATCGAAACCATTTGGACAGCGATTCCGCTTCTCGTGGTCTTGATCCTCTTCGTCGTGACGATCCGCACCATGGCCTTTGTGGATGCGCCGCTGAATCCCGACCGGCCTCCCGATCTGGTCGTTACGGGACATCAGTGGTGGTGGGAAGCCCGCTATCCGAACGGTGCCGTTACGGCCAATGAGATCCACATTCCGGCTTCGAAGCGGCTGCTCGCGCGGATTGAAGGCGCCGACGTGATCCACGACTTTTGGGTGCCGCAGCTGGCTCGGAAAATGGACGCCGTGCCGAACCGGCCCAGCTACATCTGGCTCGAAGCCGACGCGCCTGGAACCTATCAGGGAACCTGCTCGGAGTTTTGCGGCATGCAGCACGCCGGGATGCGCTTCCTCGTGGTCGCGGATTCCGACGCCGATTTTTCCGCCTGGGTAAATCATCAGGCTGAGCCGCTGGTCCAGCCCACCTCGGATCTTGCCGCTGCCGGCGCGCGCCTCTTCGACCTGTACAAGTGCTCCGATTGCCACGCCGTCGCGGGCGTCAGTTCAAATGTCACGCGTGGCCCGTCTCTGGCGCATTTGGCTCGCAGAAGATTCCTCGGCGGCGAGCTTCCCAATACACCGCAAAACATCGGCCGCTGGATCACCAACCCGCAGTCGATCAAGCCCGGCAACCACATGCCCGACCAGCGCGTCGCCGCGGGAGATCTCGAAGCCCTCACCGCCTACCTCGCGGCACTTCAATGAGCGACTTTCCGCAAGCGTCTTCCAGTGGTTGGCCGATTCCCGCAGCGGAATCGAACAGCGGCCTGCTGAGCTGGCTCACCACCATCGATCACAAGCGCATCGGCATTCTGTACTTACTTACCTCGCTGTTCTTTTTTATCGTGGGCGGACTGGAAGCTATGGCGATGCGAACGCAACTGGCGCTCCCAAATCTGAAGTTCCTCTCGCCCGAAACCTACGACCAGATCTTCACCATGCATGGAACCACCATGATTTTCCTGGTCGTGATGCCGGTGCTGATCGGGTTCGGCATTTACCTGGTCCCGCTCATGATCGGCGCGCGCGATATGGCGTTTCCGCGCCTGAACGCGTTCGGTTTTTGGCTGCTGATCTGCGGCGGCTTTCTCCTCTACTTCAGTTTCGTGGCCGGCGGAGCGCCCGATGCCGGCTGGTTCAGCTACGCTCCTCTGAGCGAAAAGGCTTACTCACCCCATGCCGGACTCGACTATTGGGCGCTCGGATTATTGCTGCTCGGTATTGGAACCATCGCTGCCGCGATCAACTTTATCGTCACCATCGCGACCCTGCGCGCGCCCGGCATGACCCTCCGCCGCGTTCCGCTGTTTGTCTGGACGACCTTCGTCAATTCCATCCTGGTCCTCTTCGCGCTTCCCGCGTTGAACGCCGCGCTCATCATGCTCTTAATGGACCGCCTGCTGGGTGCCAGTTTTTTCACCGCCGCCGGCTCGCCGCTGCTTTGGCAGCATTATTTCTGGATTTTCGGCCACCCCGAAGTCTACATCATGATCCTGCCTGCATTCGGCATGATTTCCGAAATCATTCCGGTCTTTTCCAGAAAGCCGATCTTTGGCTACAGCTTCGTGGCATCGTCCACGGTCGCGATCGCGTTCCTGAGCTACGGCGTTTGGGTACATCACATGTTCGCGGTTGCTCTTGGGCGAATCTTCATCTCGATATTCGCCGCCTCGAGCATGCTCATCGCTGTGCCCACCGGCGTCAAGATCTTCAGTTGGTCCGCGACGATGGTCGGCGGCTCCATCCGCTTTACGACCCCAATGCTGTTTGCGATCGCGTTCCTGTTGGAGTTCACCGTGGGCGGCTTGAGCGGCGTCGCCTTCGCCACCGTGCCCATCGATTGGCAACTCACCGACACGTATTTTGTTGTTGCGCATTTCCACTATGTTCTCTTCGGCGGCACCGCCTTCGCGCTGTTTGCCGGCGTCTATTACTGGTTCCCGAAGATCACCGGCCGTCTGCTCGACGAGACCCTGGGACGCTGGAACTTCTGGTTGGTCGTCGTCGGTTTCAATTTGACCTTCTTTGTCCAGCACATCCTGGGACTCTTGGGAATGCCTCGCCGCGTCTACACCTATCCGAACCTTCCGTGGTGGGGCGCGCTCAACATGATTTCGTCCTTCGGCGCCGTCATCCTGGTCTTCGGCATCCTCGTTTTTTGCGTGAACGTCGTGATCAGTTTGGCCTTTGGAACCCGCGCCGGCAACGACCCCTGGGATGCCTGGACGCTGGAATGGTTGACCGAGTCGCCCCCTCCCTCCGACAATTTCGAGCGCGTTCCGCTCGTTCGAAGCAGGCGTCCGCTGTGGGACCAGAAGCATCCGGAAACGCCCGACTGGCGTCACGATCCGAGCGAGGCGCGGGAACGATAATGCTTCGACGCGCCCGATTAGGCATGGCGATGTTCCTCCTAAGCGAAGGCGTGTTCTTTTTCATGCTCCTCGTGGCGTTCGTTTATTTCCATCCCGCTCCGCTTCCAGAGCTGGCTTTTGGCGCAGGTGCCGCATTCACCGCCTGTCTCACAGCCAGTTGCTTTACGATGTGGCGCGCCGCAGTGAGCTCTACGCGGGATAACGCAAACGCGGTGCGCGGATGGCTTGCGGCGACAATTTTGCTTGGCGCAGCTTTCCTCGTCGCACAGGGCGACGAATATCTGCGTTTGTTTTCGTACGGCACCTCGGAAGCAACACTCTTTATCCTGGCAGCCTGCCATGAGGTGCATGTCGCGGCGGGGATACTATTGCTCGGCAGTGTCTTTCTTTTCCAGGCGGGCGAATTTAGATCGATCGCTGTTCAGACCGTGGCCCTGTACTGGTATTTCGTGACCGCTGTCTGGATCGCAATCTTTTCGATCGTGTACCTGTGGGCGTTCTTATGACAACCCGCGAACTGCTCATTTCGGCGTGGGATTTCGAGCCATCGGTGCTGGCCGGTTGCTTGCTGCTCGCGCTCGCATATCTGCTGATCGTCCGAAAACGCCCGCACGCACGCACAGCCTATTTCCTGGGTGGCGTGCTCCTGCTCTTCCTGGACCTAGTCTCGCCCCTCGATACGCTCGGCGATTCGTACCTCTTCAGCGCGCATGTGCTTCAACATTTCCTGCTCGCTTTGATCATTCCGGTTCTGCTGCTGCTCGGAACGCCGGGCTTCATTGCGGAGGCGGCGCTGAAATATCGTCTCCTGAGCCGAATCGAAGTCGTCGTAGCCCGCCCGCCCGCCTCTTGGGCCCTGGGCATCGGCACGATGCTGCTGTGGCACATCCCGCTGCTCTTTAACGCCGCGCTTGCCAACGACGGCCTCCACGTCGTTCAACACCTCAGTTTCCTTATCACCGGAACAATTTTCTGGTGGCCTGTTCTTTCGCCCCTGGAACGACGGCGCTTGGCGCCCCTTCCATCCATCTTCTACTTGTTCAGCGCTTGCACAGCCTGCAGCCTTCTCGGTGCGCTGCTTACTTTTTCTCCGCCCGGCGCGTATCCCACGTACCTGGCGCCCAACGATCCGCTCGGCGCTTTGCATATGATTCGCGACGGCTGGGGACTAGACCCCAAAACCGACCAGCAGCTCGGCGGCATGCTGATGTGGGTGCCCGGCTGCTTCGTCTATCTGTCGGCGATTCTCGCGAGCGTGGCACGCTGGTACGCGGCGCCCGAGCGCCAAGAGGTTTTGAGATGAACTCGGAGTGGCACAAGCCCCTTCCCGAGCGATTACCTCGGCCGAGCTATGCGCCCCCGCTGCTGGCTGCCGGACTGATGTTCCTGGTCTGGGGCGCGGTTACCACCTGGATCATTTCAGCGATCGGACTTGTCCTGGCGGCCATCGCTTGTTTGCGCTGGGCGGCCGATCTGCTTCGAGGAAATAATTCGAACGTCAATCCTTGAGGCCGTCCGGTAGTGTCCTAATTTGAAACCATTTTCGCGAATCACGCCTCCAGTGCTGATGCCACAGCCCCTCGAATCCACTCCGATACAGTCTTCTGGCTAGCTTTTGCAGAGGACTCAATGCGCTTGAGGTCACCCGGGTTGAAGCGGATCGGCACAATATGGCCTTTTGCATCTCCCTTCGGTAGCTTGGGGCGTCCGATCTTCTTAGGCTTCGGATTCGGCATTGGCTCTGAACTCCTGAATGATTACGGCGCGTACTGCATCTTCTGCAGACTTGATGGGATGGGCATGCAGTACGGTAACATGACGGCGCGGATTTGCTGGATCATCGGTTTCGTGCGTCCAGGCGTAGAGGCGGCTGGCTGTAGGATGGCCGATCAGTTCAAATACCTCTACAACGCCCTCCCAAACTGTTTGTCCTTGAAACGTCTCTTTCACCGGGACGCTTTCCAGGTGCCTAGACTCTACGCCGTGTAATTGCCGGATCATACTACGCAATTCCTCGATATAGGTCACGCCGCTGCCTCTAGGAGATCCCCAACGCTCCAGAAGGACTGCTCAACGCCAGCAGCCATCGCAGGAGTGCAGCGTAGTGTATTGTGACGCCGAACGAAGTTGTAATAGGCGAAGTGAAGACCGACAGCCGCTTCAAAGTTCTCGCGCTTCTTGCTGAAGGCATGAGTGAGCCGAGCGAGTCGTTTCATGTGCAGCCGTGTGGTTGCGTTCAACCGCTCAACGTAGCTGGTAGAGATCAAATCAAAATTGGGACGCCCGAATATAGCTTTCTTCTCACTGGTGGTGATCTTAGGAGCGCTATAACGCCGTTGCGCCTCTACAGATTCCTCGGTTCCATACGTCTTGATGATCTGCCCATAATCCACATTGCGCCCAAAGGCCCAGTCAATCGCTTCCACGTAAGCGGCAAGCCCATCTGTTGAAATCTGCACTCGGTTCTTCATGCGGTCAGCAACATCAAGCATGAATGCGGCGGCAGTCTTCGCGTCACGGTCACTACCGACACGAAACGCCGGAACTAGCTTGGTATCGGAATCGATAGCACAGAACGTCCAGACGTTGCCAAACTGCGGATCATCGTCAGGACGCACGTGCTTTTCCTTCTTGCCCACATACCCCCAGATTTCATCCATCTCCAGACGATGGCAATCTAAATTGCGCATCTTGGCATCCAGCAGGCTTGTACAGCCCTTCCCGACACGAACGCCGAGTCGCATGATCGTGTCGCGATGGACGCCCGTAACACGCTCGATTGAGCGGATGCTAGAACCTTCGCACAGTGCGCCGATGATCCCAATTTGCTTATCCGTGCCGAGTACGTTCGCCATATGCTTATTGTAATACGAAAAGTAATAAGAATGCAAGTGTTTTAGTGTTACAATAAAGCCGATTACAAGATTGATGCTTTGCCAGATGCAAAGGGCGGCGCAAATGCCACAACTAAAGTATAGAAGCCTGGAGCCAAACGTATGCGCGCCATATGGCCGATCAGCCAGATAAAACGCAAACTTCAAAAGCGCAAAGCCGAACACGAGCATGATACACCCACAGACAAGGCGGCTCACAGCACCGCGATTGCTACTTGGTGGATCGCTGCCTTTACCATTGTTCTGGCTGCGGTTGGCCTCATCACCTTGTTTGAAGTAATTGGGGGCGCGAACGACACCAAAGCTATCGTCGAAGCCGCTAAGAAACAAGCTGATGCTGCTGGAAAGTTCGCCACGAGCGCGGCGGGAATAAATATTGGCGTAAGCGATGCGGTGACTAAGCTCAACTTGCAGGCGAGCAAATTGGAGGAAAGTGTTAGGCAAGCCAGCCGTTTGGCAAAAGACACCGAAATTGCCAACGAAAACGCTATTGAAGGAGATCGCCCTTGGTTTGGCGCAACCATTGCCGTCGCAGACTTTGAGGTAGGCAAGATCCCGAGAGCAACAGTCCGATTCATGAATAGCGGTAAGCGCCCCGCTTCCGTCTCTGCGGCCATGACCCATTCCAGATATTATGCGGACTTCCCCGAGCAGCCTTTTTACGAAGAGGGCGACCTCCACAGCAGAGGCTTTGTGGTTCCAGGAGATGGAGTAATTGCCGATTTCAGTATTTTCATAAGTCCACTGACTCAAGATGCCCAGACCACGCTGGACACTAGGGCCGCTACGCTGTACGTCTACGGGAAGGTTCTGTACAAAGACATACGGACTGGCAAGGAGCACTTCACTCATGGATGTGTACAATATTCCCCCGCAGTCCCCTGCGAGGCCAAAGGGATTCTACGGCTGTCCAGTTTATAACGACGGGAACTAATAGTTTTTGTGATACATTTACTGTATGCGTTTGAGCGTTTTGGTATGTTTTCTCTTGCTGGTTATTATTCCACCAGTCCCAGGGCAAGCGCCCAATCAGCCCGCTGACGAGAGCAAACAACCAAAAGACAACAGCCATACTCAACAGCAACCAGCCAAACCAGCCGCGCCTGCTCACGTCGTCAAGGCGGGAACTACCCCAAATACCGATGGGCAACGAACTGAGGAGAAAAAACGCGACAACCCAATAGCCATAACGACGACTAAGCCACTCGATATACGCGCGGACGTTACCAAGGATTGGATGGACAGACTCAATTGGGTGCTGACCGCCACGCTTTTGGTGGTCGGCTACTTCGGCGTGCGATATGCCAAGAAGACCCTGAAGGAAATCAAAGCCACTGGTGTGCAGGCCGAGACGATGATTGGACACGCGAACACTCAAGCACAAGCAGCACTGGACCACGTTCGCATCTCCGAGCTGTCGATGATTGCTGGGGATCGCGCCTATGTTCATCACGGCGGATTTAAATGGATCTCTCATCAACGCCCGCCAGATACTGTGCCCAGGCTGTTTTGGCGCATACGGCCTCTTTGGATTAATACCGGGAACACCCCCACCAGGAAACTGCGGGTCTGTGTAAAATATGAACTTAGAGATTCTCCCCTTCCGACGGATACTTTCCAATTTACCGTTGATGATATGGCCGACGGCCTGCTCTCGCCAAAAGGGGAGGTTGAGTCGAACTCTTTTGATATTTTTGGAGAGGATCTGGCTGCTGTTGCTAGTGGAACTAAACACTTCTATGCGTGGGGTGTTGCACGGTACCGCGATGTATTTCCTAACACACCGGAACGTGTTACCAAATTCTGCTGCCGCGCTAACCTCATTACAGGCGATCCGCACGTAGGATTCGACGCCAGAGCTAACCCTTTCCACATAAGTTTTGTGATGGATGGCCCACACAACTGTGCTGACGAGGATTGCGGCGAGGACAACGCGCGCCCAATTTAGGACACTACCGGCCGTCCCGCCGACGCCTCGATATACGGTCGCCGGGTGTATACTGAATGCCACCGGAGTCTATATAAATCCGGGATAATCGTTCGACCCATAGGAGGTCGCCATGCGGACAGGTCCTTCGATCTTTCTTGGTGTGGTAGCCATATTTGTCGCCGAGACAGCGTTGTCTGGCGCCGAGGTCACATTCAGCAAGGACGTCGCGCCTATCCTCGAGCGCTCCTGTCAGAACTGCCATCGCCCTGGATCGATTGCCCCGATGTCGCTGCTGACCTATAAGGACGCACGGCCCTGGGCTCGCTCCATCAAGGAAAAAGTGGTGCGCCGCCAGATGCCGCCCTGGCACATTGACCGCAACGTCGGCATTACCAAGTTCAAGGACGATCCCTCTTTGTCCGAGGCCGAGATCGCGACCATTTCCGCTTGGGTGGATCAGGGCGCGCCCGAGGGCAACCCAGCCGACATGCCTTCGCCGCGTCAATTCGGCGACGTCGACAAATGGCACATTGGGCAGCCGGACATGGTGGTCTCGATGCCCAAGCCATACGTGCTGAAAGCCAACGGCGGCGACGAGTATTACGACATCGACCTGGACCCCGGCTTCAAGGAAGACATGTACCTCTCGGCCGTCGAGACCAAGCCCGACATGGGATTCAAGGTCGTGCACCACGCAACCACCAATCTTGTTGAGGACCCCGAAGACGACCCAGTGGGTCTCTTCTTGAATGAATACGCCGTGGGCAAAAACGCCGATCTTTTCCCCGAGAATTCAGGCCGGCTGATCCGGGCGGGATCGAAGATTCATCTCAATCTGCATTTGCATCCTTACGGACAAGCAACGCCGGTGAGCGTTTCGGTCGGGTTCAAGTTCTATCCCAAGGGCGTCGTGCCGAAGTACGTCACGTTCACGCAGCACATGGGCGATGTGACGGAGCTGGATATTCCGGCCGGCCAGATCGCGCGCAGCGACGGCTATTTCCGTCTCCAGAAGCCCGCGTTGATTTCGGCGTTTCAGCCGCATTTCCACACGCGCGGAAAGGCGCAGTGCATGGAGGTAATTTATCCGGACGTGCGGCCCGATTCGGCCCGTCCAGGCCCTGCGCGAACCGAAACGCTCAGTTGCGTGAGCGATTATCAGTTTGGCTGGAGCATCACCTACCCTTACGCCGAGGATGTCGCGCCTCTGCTGCCGGCCGGCACGATCATTCACATCACCACCTGGCATGACAACACCGACAACAATCCGCACAACCCCAATCCGAAAAATTGGGTTGGATACGGCCAGCGAACCATTGATGAGATGAGCTTCGCTTGGGTCAGCCTGTACTATCTCGACCAGGCCGATTTCGAGCAACGCGTCCAAGCCCGAAAAAACAAGACCAGCGAGTAATGCGCGGCCACGCCATTCAATTCGCGCTTTTCTTGATGGCCGGATTTATTACGCTCGGCACCGCCTGGGCCCAGCCGCAACTGCCCACCTACAATCCTCAGACGCAGTTTTCCACTGGCCAGGACGTCGTGCCCGTCTACGAAGGTTGGCTAAGAAACAAGGACGGGACCTTCACCTTCGTCTTCGGATACTTCAACCGGAATTGGAAGGAAGAGATCCCGATTCCTGCGGGACCTGACAATAAGCTCGAGCCGGGTGAGCTGGATCGCGGACAGCCAACGTACTTCCTGCCGAGGCGGCAGCCGTGGGTCTTTCGAGTCCAGGTGCCCAAGGATTGGGGTCAGCAGGAACTGGTCTGGACCATCACCGCTCACGGCCGAACTGAGAAGGCCTACGCGCAGCTTGCGCCGGAAGAGGAGATTCTGGAACGGTTAATTATGACTCATGGAAACCTGAGTCCTGGCGAAGACGATCCGAACCAACCCCCTTCGATCACGATCGCTCCCGTTCATTTGGCGACCCTGACATCGCCCGTTACTCTCACGGCCTTGGTCACTGATGACGGGCTTCCCAAGCCGCGGCCGGAGCCAGTGTTACGTCCAGGAGTTCAAACCAATACGGTAGTGCGTCCCAAGGCGGGGCTGTCGGTTACTTGGTTCGAATATCGCGGGCCGGCGAAGGTGAAGTTCGATTCGGCTGGTCCCATCGCGGTCGCGAATGGCCAGGCGGCGACCACGGCTCAGTTCACTTCGCCCGGAACTTACGTACTGCGCGCGACTGCCAGCGACGGTGCGCTCGCGACCACCGCCGACGTGACGATTATGGTCAAATCAGAAGTTGCCAATTCCAATAAGGAGTAGAGCTATGACAAAGATGATCCTGAATGTTCTCGCGGTATTCGCCGTAGCAGGCGTTGCGTTGGCTCAGACGCCCGCGCCCACGCCGCCCGTGGTGGCGTTCGATATTTTGAAAACTGATATCGACCTGTTGCTCAAGAACTCGCCCCCAGCTATCGATCAACAGATTCGCGTGGTGGACATGGGCGAGTACAACCTCGGCGTCGGGATCATCCATCGCGGCCCGACCAATGATAAGCCGGGCGATCCCATCACCGGGCCCTATCACGACTACACGGCGGAAACTTACATCATCTTGTCGGGAGGAGGCGTTCTTACCACCGGCGGCACGCTGCTGGACAAGAAGCCGAGCAGCAACGTAAACGTCATGAACGGCCCGGGCGGCAACGGCACGGCAGGCCCAGGCGCTTATAGCCGCAAGGTTGGTCCCGGCGACATCATTATTATTCCGGCCGGCATGCTGCATGCCTGGAGTCAGATCACCGACCAAGTGACGTATCTCAGTATCCGGCCCGATCCTAACCGCAAGTTGCCAGCCGGTTACGTCAATCCGTTGTTGCTGAAGAACCAAGCCCCGCCGGCCAAATAAAAAGCTCCGGCGGCGCATTTTCACCGCGGCTCCGATGCCGCGCAAGGAGGAAGAAGGTCTGTCATGAAGCGAAACATTTCCGTAGGTCTATTTGGAGCTGCCTGTTTTTTCGCGGGCTACATGTTTAGCTCGCGCGCCCACGTATCCGCTCAGGGGAAAACTGTGGAAGTCACCCTTGCCGGGCCCGGTCCCGCCGCCACCAGAGCTGTCAACGGCAAGGGCATGTATTATTCGATCGACGACCTCAAGAAAAAATATCAGCCGGCGGACGCGCATGGCGACTATTCGGGAAGCGACAAGGGCGGCGCAGTCCAGTTGGCGTGGGATCCGGAGTATCGATTCACTCTCATGCGACGCCAGTGGTTCGAACCGGCTCGCAAGGATAACACCGGAGAAATGGAACACTACGCCGGTTCCGAGATGCACGAGAACAAGACGCAAATCTACATGATGATGAGCGGCACGGGCCAGGTGGCATTGGGAGGCAAGCCCGCCAAGGATCATGAAACGCCCGACGGCCAGCATTCCGGAGGCCCACTCGCGGGAGCCACCAACTACAAAGTGAAGCCGGGGGACTTCGTCATCATTCCGCCGTACACCTGGCACCAGGCGTTGCCCGATCCCGGTCAGACGCTGGAGTACAGCATGTGCCACATCGAAACCCGGAATCTGATCCCATAGGCGTCTAGGCGCCGCCCCGATTGAGCCGACGTCACTTCAACGCGTTCTCTATCGCAGAGATTACTTCAGTCGACTGCGGCTCGACAGCCGGTTCGAAACGCTGAATCACTTTACCGTTCCGGTCCACCAGGAACTTGGTGAAGTTCCACTGGATTTCGCCACCTGTCGATGGATTGGCTGCGGTGCTCGTGAGGAATTGATACAGCGGCGTCTTGTCGGTGCCCTTCACGGAGACCTTCGCGTACATCGGAAACTTGACGTGGTAGGTTCTCTCGCAGAAATCTTTGATCTCCGCGTTAGTGCCGGGTTCCTGGGCGCCGAAATTATTGGCCGGGAATCCGAGCACCACCAGACCCTTCGCCTTATACTTCTCGTAGAGCGCTTCCAAGCCGTCGTACTGCGGCGTGTAGCCGCACCGGCTGGCTACATTCACCAGCAACAATACTTTGCCCTTGAAATCGGCTAGCGGCATCGGTTTGCCCTGGATGGAGTTCATCGTGAAGTCGTAGATATTGGATTCTCCGAAAGCAGCGGCGGACATGAGGCAAAGCAATCCCAGCAGTTTTTTCATAATACTAATTTACCCCTGCGGTCTGGGAAAATACCGGCCCGATTGAGCTGGCGTCAAAATTCGATGGCCGCCAAAACTTCCGATGGACGCTTGTCGAAAGCGCGGCAGATCGCCAGCAGACTTTCAACGCTAGGAAGATTGGCGCCGCGCTCGATGGAGCTGATCTGCGAGATGCTGAGCCGGGTTGCGGCGGCGAGGTCCTTTAAAGACCAGTCCCGCTCGACACGCAGCATCTTGATCTGGTGTCCCAGCCGTTCCCGCAGCCGATCCTGCGCGGCGCGGCCGAGGCCAAACTGGTCGATGGCGTTGTGCAGTGTCTGGCGCAGTTGCGCGAGAGAAAACGGCTTCGAAATATAATCGAACACCTTCATCTTGAAGGTGGCGCGCATGTCTTCAAGCGACGGGTAGCCGGTCACGATGATGACGCACAGGCCGGGATAACTGGCCTGAAGCTGCTCCAGAACCTGATCGCCCTTGAACTCTCCCATTTTCATATCGAGCAAAACGATATCGGGCAAGCGCTGCTCGCAGGCGGCAAACAGGTCCTCGGGATGCCCGAAGGTTCGAATGAAATATAAACCGTCGTCCTTGAGCGCGTCTTCCAGGTAGTTGCAGAAATCGGGATCGTCGTCCAGGATGGCCAGATCGACCAGACCGCCCGGGTTGGCGGCTTCAGGAGTTTGTTCGGAGCTAGATCTTATTGCCAACCTGACCTCCGTTTCGCCGCGCGCCGGCCGCTGGAAGGGTCACTTCGAGACAGGCCCCGCCCTCGGGCCGATTTGAGGCGGTGATGGCGCCGCCGTGCTGATTCACGATGCCTTCGGCGACGGTCAAGCCCAAGCCGGTTCCCTTGGCATCCAGACGGCTGGATACGAAGGCTTCAAAAATATCCGGGAGCACATCGGCCGGAATGCCGGGGCCGTCATCCTCGACGGCGACAGCGATCCAGGGTTGCGCATTACGGTGGAGCGGTTTGGAATGCACCGCGATTCTGCCGGAAGGGCGGATGGCGTAGAGCGCATTGCGGAGCAGATTGACGAAGACTTGAATCAGACGGTCGGGATTGCCGGTTACGACGTCATTCGCCGCCACATGGTTAGCGAAATTCGCCTGCGCGGCCTTCTCGTCCAGCGCCACCAGGTTCCAGGCTTCCTCGATCAGCGGACGCAGCGCAACCGGCTCCATGTGCTGTTTGCGGACGCGCGAAAAGTCCACCAGGCCTTCGCTGATCTTGCGGATGCGCTGGGTCACCCTCAGCATGCGGGCCAGGCGCTCCAGCGTGGCCGGATCGTGGGTGGTCTCGCTGAGCTTTTCGATGGAGCCTTGCAGAACGGTGAGAGGAGTATTCAATTCGTGCGCGACGCTGGCGCTCAGAAGACCCAGGCTGACCAGGCGGTCTTGCGCTTCGAGCCGCCGCAGCGCTTCTTCCAGCTCTTCTTCGCGGTTGCGAAGATCCACGATAGTAGCGTTGCGGGAGCGCATGATTTGGCCGATCTCGTCGCCCAGGATCAAATGCTCAGCGATGAGCTCGCGCTCGCGCTCGCCGTGCTGCGTGGCTTGGTCGGCATCCAGCATGAGATGCAACGGCCGATAGACGTAGAGCGGCATGATGGTGGTTTCGAGCAGCACCACGGCCAGAATGTAGATGGCGCCCAGGACGATGAACAAATTGGTTTTGGCTTGATCGGGCAGATAGGGATAAAGCGCGAAATAGACGCCGCCGATAAGCACCGCGAAGAACAAGTTGTGCAGCACCATCAGCTTCAGCCGCACCTTCAGATCGCCGAAGAGCTTAGCCGCTCTGCGCGGAGCTCGGACCGCGGCGGGCATGTGGATGGATGTGCTTTGAGGCATTATCGCCCGGTTCTCTATACATTATGATCCTACCGGGATGGAGGCAAGCCGGGGGCCGGGACACGCGGCCGAAGCTCCGTCTGGTTCGCGTGGGTGCGACGCTACCGAGTCCGGACGGCGGGCCCGCCAGCCGAGTTGACGGCCGTCCGAGCGATAATAGATCGTCATGGCTCGTGTTTTGGTGCTACTCGGCGCAGCCATACTATGTGCGTTGTTGACGCGGTCGCCCGATGCCTCCCGAAGCTCCATGCAAAATTTGTGGGCGGAAGGGGCGCCGGATTTATGGGTGAACGCCAACATAGGCTCCGCCGCCGCGCAGGCTGTGAGCTTCGTCTGCCCGATGGATCGCGATGTCACGTCCAAGACGCCAGGGGTTTGCCCGCGCTGCGGGATGAAATTGATGGCGGGCATTCCGGATTCGAAAGAATATTCGGTCAGCATAACGCCGCAGCCCCGGCTCATAAGCCCGGACCAGGATACCGATCTCACTTTCCATATCGATGATCCGAAGACCCACCAGCCCGTGCGCGATTTCGAGATCGTACATGAGAAGTTTTATCATCTATTCGTCGTCAGCCAGGACCTGAGCTTTTTTCTGCACACGCATCCGGAGCTGGAACCAGATGCGAATTTTCATCTTGGCCTGCGCCTTCCCAAGCCCGGCACATATCGCGTCCTAAGCGATTTCTATCCCCGAGGCGGCACGCCGCAGCTGATCGTCAATACGTTGCTGGTACCGGGCGCGGCAGCCCCATCGGAACCGGCCAAGCTTGCTCCGGATTTGGCGCGTCAACACGCCGAAAATGCCGACGTCGACATCGTGATGCAGCCCGCGCAGCCAGTGGCCGGCCAGAAAGCGCAGATATTTTTTCGCGTGAGGCCGAATGATGGGATCCAGCCGTACCTGGGTGCAATGGCGCATCTGCTGGCGGCGAGTTCCGACCTGATCGATATGATCCACACGCACCCCCTTCAATCGGTGGACCACGGCGGCAACTACAAAGAACTCCAGTTCAGTTTGACGTTTCCGAGCGCCGGCGTCTACCGGGTGTGGGTGCAGTCGCAGCGCAAAGGCGTCGTCAACACCGTGGCCTTCAACGTTCCGGTGGGACTGAACTAGTATGCCTGCCGGCCTGATTCGTTGGACCGCGCTGCTTCTCGCGCTGGCGCCCGGCGCGTTGGCTGCCGGTATTCCCGACGATTTGACGATTGTGATGTTCGCTAAGCCGTCGGGCGAACGCCTGCACGTCCTGGTTCGGGTGCCGTTGAAGGCGCTGAATGGCATGGATCTTCCGGCGCGCGGCGGGAACGGCGAACTGGATCTTGTGCGAGCGGGTCCGCCGCTCTCGAGCGCGGCCAGATGGTGGATCGCCGACGCCATTGAAATTTACGATGGCGGCAGCCGCCTGGAGCCCCCACAGGTGGTCGACACGCGCGTGTCGCTGCCATCGGACAACTCATTCGCATCGTATGAAGGAGCCTGGGCGCACCTCACCGGCGCCCCGCTTCCGGACCAGACGCAGGTTTTCCGCGATCAGGCCATGCTGGATGCGGTGTTCGATTACCCGATTCACTCGGATCGCGCGAGCTTTGCGATTCACTCCCGGCTGGCACGCTTGGGCGTGCGAGTCACCACCGATCTTCGATTCCTGCCGCCCGACGCGCCCCTGCGAACCTTCGAGTTTGAAGGCGATCCCGGGCTTTTCCGGTTCGATCCGAGCTGGCTCCAAACCGTCCAGCGGTTCGTTCCCTTCGGATTTTTCAGCCTTCTGAGAGGAACCGATTATCTGTTGTTCCTGTTTTGCGTCGCGCTGTTGATTCGAAATTTCCGGGCGCTCATTCCCTGGGTGGCTGCCTTTACAGTGGCGTATTCGGTCACGTTGATCGCGTCCGCCTATAACCTGGCCTCCGACGCCTTATGGTTTCCGACGCTAGTGGAAACCTTGATCGCGATCTCGATCCTTTACCTGGCATTCGAGAACATCGCCGGAGGCGACATTGTGCGCCGCCGCTGGATGCTCGCGGCAGGATTTGGCCTGGTGTACGGATTCGGGTTCGCCTTCGCTCTCAAGCCGCAGCTTCAGTTTGCCGGGACGCACACGCTGGCTTCGGTGCTCTCGTTCAATGTGGGCGTCGAGCTCGGTCAGTTTGCGGCGCTGCCGCTGCTGGTCTTAGGCCTAAGTCTGCTGCTCCGGTTCACAGTTCGCGAGCGGATGGAGACGATCATTTTGGCCGCGCTGGCGGCCGACCTGGGCTGGCATCGATTCACTGAGCGCGCGGAGCGATTGAGCCAGTTCAGCTTCCAGTGGCCGGCAGTGGATGCGGCGCTACTCGCGAATGCCATGCTCTGGCTTGCGATATTTTTGGTTGCCGCTGGATTGACTTGCCTTACTGTTTGGGTGCTCGGCTGGCGGGCCCGCCGTCCGGACTCGCTAGCGTCGCACCCACGCGAAACTAGAGGGAGCTCAGGCGAGCGCCGTCTTGTATAGACCTTCTAGCTTGCCCCAGGCGCGCTCGGCATCCGGCTTGTTGTAGATCGGCTGGCCGTTCTGAAGCGGCATATCGGGCACGCACCAGCCGTGCAGGGAGTTCGAATATACCTCGATCTCCGCGGTCGGAAACGCCGCTTTCAACTTGTCCTTGGCATCCGGCTGGCGCATGTCGTCGTTCGATGCGATGCCGAAATACATTTTCGCTTTGATCTTCGGCGCGAGCAGATGCGGGCTGTCGGGTTTGTCGGTGACCAAGCCGCAGCCGTGGAACGACGCTCCGGCGCCCACGCGATCGGGGACTGACGCCGCGGTCTTCAACACCAGCGGCCCGCCCATGCAATAGCCCTGCGTGCCGATTTTCTTGCCCTTGTTCACCTGCTTTTGTGCGTCCAACCAGGCGATGTACACCACCGCGTCCTTCTCGGCGTTGCCAGGCGCGTTGATTGAGGCCATCAGCGGCCCCAGCTTCGCCATGTCGTCCTTATTCGCGAAGCTGAACGAAGCGATGTTATCGATCACTGGGGCTTTGGCGCGCCGATAGAAAGGATTCGGTACCAGCACCGAGTATCCTTGCGCCGCAATGCGCTTGCCGATCTCGCGAAACGATGGCCGCAGGCCGAAGGCGTCGGTCCAGATCAGCACGCCCGGATGCGAACCGTTCTTGGGGTGAATGAACGCGGCGTCGCAGGTGCCATCCGGCATCTTGATCTCGACGTCGGTCTCAACCACTTCAACCTCTTTCGCCGTAGCTGCGCCTGCAGCCGCCAGGCCTGCCGCTACCGACACCACGAAGTTGCGCCGTGGAAGTTCGCCTTGGTTATCTTTGGGATCTTGTGTGTCGTCCGCCATGAAATCTCCTTCTGTGACAGTGTACCGCTACGGCGCTGGGGAGGCTTAGGGCGCTATTGCACCGTGATCGGGACGGTGGCGGTTCGGCCGTCCGCCGTCTTGGCGCGCAACTGATAAGTCCCGGTTGGAAACGGTTGGTTCGGCGCCGAATACAGCTGGATTTGCTGCTCCACGATGGGCTGCGCGGTCGCGGTGGTGTGGTAGAGGCTATTGCTGGTCTTGTCGAGCAGATCAAAATCGATGCTCGCTGCAGCGGAGGAAGTTTGCCCCAAATACACGCGCGCGCCAAAGCAAGGTTTATATGTGCCGGGCGGATCGGGCTGCGCACCGCCCAAACCGCAAGCGGCGAAATAGCAGGGAAGCGCGCAATTCGGCGCCAACTGATGGGTTACATCGAAACTAGCCGCATCGGCCGAGAGTTCGATGGCGCTGCCTGGAGAACCAAAGACCAGGTTGCCGTCGATTCGGGCGTATATCAGCGTATAGCTTTGGTCGAAGCCACCCGAAGAGCCGGCAATGATCTGGGAACTGCTGTTCAGCAATCCAATACCCCGCGCGAAAGTTCCGTTTTCCGAAATCAATCCCGAGAAGGAAGAATAGTTGATCGTATTCATGAACTGGCCGGCCGGGGTTTGGACGCTGGGCGCGCCCGGCTGAATTGTGAGGACCGCGCTCGGGTCGGGATGCGAAGTAGGGTCCAGCCAGAGTTCTTCGCCCTGTGTGGTCATTTGATAAACGCGGCCCATGCTGTCGATCCGATAGAGCGTGTCAGACAGCGTCGTCGATCCGCTAACGGACTCTTCCATCACAAACCACACCGTGCCTCCCATGATCTGGGCCTCGGTAATTCGCCGCAGGCGGTAATCGCCGGTTCCGAATCTGGAATTGTACAGGTACAACCACTCGTCTCCGACCTGGAGCGGGAAATAAGGAGCGGCGGCCAGTGCGGGCGCGAGGACAACGGCGGCGGCGGCGCATTGGACGTGCGCGCCGGCGCGGTCGAGCTCATTTTCCGAGGCATCGGTCAAGACGAACACCATGCCGTCGGTCACCCAGTCACCGGTGGTCGCGCTTCCGCTCGCGTTCGAAGGCCCGGTCATAGCCGGTCCGCTTGCGGAGTTGACGTGAACGACGACGGGCCCGGAGCCCGGGTAATTCCACTCGACGGTGACTTGGCCGAGCCCGGCGGAAGCGCATTCGGTGACGAGGGCCGGATCGATTGTGATAACCGGTGGCGTCAGAACTTGCCCGCTCGCGGCGAGCGCGAAAAACCACGCCCAGCAGCCGATGCGAAAAATATCGCTCTTACGTCGTGCTAGCTCTTCCGCGCCGGCCACACCACGCCCTGATCCTTCTTCGTCACCGGCGCCATGCCTTTGTACACGAACTTCTGAATGCGCTGGCCTTGGAACGTTTCAGCTGTGTAGATGTTGCCTTTGGAATCCACCGCGATGCTGTGCACTCCGTAAAATTCGCCCGGAATGCGGCCGCCGTCGCCGAAACTGGTCAGGATTTCCATCGACTCGCGATCCATAATGTAAACCTTTTCGTTTTCACCATCGGTCAGATAGATGTACTTCTGCTGCGGATCTCTCGAAAACGCGATCTCCCACGCCGATCCCGACCCGAGCGTTCTTTTGGCGATAAACACTTCCTTCACGAAAGTCCCGTCTGGTTTGAACACCTGAATGCGGTCGTTCACACGATCGCACACGTACAGCAAATCGTCGTTAGACATGGCGATGCAATGCACCGGGTTGCGGAATTGCTGCGCCGGCGGAGCATCCGGATTGTACTTGCCCAGATTGGCGTCGTCCGGCCGATTGCCGTAGGCGCCCCAGTGCCTTTTATATTTGCCGGTCTCGGCGTCATACACGATCACGCGATGGTTGCCGTAGCCGTCGGCCACGTACAGCTCGTTGGTCTTCGGATCGACGAAGGTTTGAGCCACGCCCTTCACGTTCTCGGTGTCGTTGCTGCCCTTGCTCTGAAGCGGCTTGCCGATTTGAAGCAGGAATTTTCCCGACTGGGTGAATTTCAGGATCTGGTTGTCGTGATAGACATCCTTATATTCAGGATCGCTGCCCACGCCTCCGTTGCCGCCCACCCAGACGTTGCCCTTGTAATCGATAGTGATTCCGTGCTCGCTGGCCGGCCAGTCGTAACCTTGCCCCGGGCCGCCCCAACTGCCGATCACGTTCCCCTCTTTGTCGAACTCGATAACGGGCGGCGCCTTGATGCAGCACTCGGCGGCGGGCGGGTTGCTTTCCGCGTGCAGCTCGCCGGCCACTACGCTTTTCGGCCGGTGAACCATCCAAATATGATCCTGCGCGTCCACCGATACGCCGATGCTCATGCCTATGCGCCAATGGTTCGGCAGCGGCTTCGGCCA
>Ga0182024_10005696_pt1 | contig 27755 bp, 33 predicted proteins | sample P32metaG_FD_120480 | JGI IMG/M metagenome (GOLD analysis project Ga0182024, IMG submission 120480) | Permafrost microbial communities from Stordalen Mire, Sweden - P3-2 metaG (Illumina Assembly) | ecosystem: Environmental > Terrestrial > Soil > Wetlands > Permafrost | place: Sweden: Stordalen...
CCGATTTGGGGGCCACTCTTCGCGTCAATTCGCGGAACGGATCCTGAGCTTGTTAGCATTCGAATAGTAAACCTGACGAACTACATCAAGTCGATGCAAGCAAAATAAGGCGACCTGCGTTATCAAGGCAGACCTCGAATGCCGGCGCGTCGCGCCGATTTCTTATCTAATGCCGGTAACGCTCAAAGAGCCTTGCCAATTTTGCTCTGCGAGACAAATTTGAGTCTCCTCGAAGTTCTCCGCGCTCGCTCATTTGTCGACTATGCTCCTGCGCACGAGTGAGCTCCGCGAATTTAGGGTCACCCTTCACTGCCTGTAGCCGCCACATTTCGCTAGGGCCTACCGTAAATTCCCGCACCAATGTCTGAAGCCACGTGTGGCTGATGCCGAGTTGCTTAGCCCAAGCGCGCCCGGACGGCTTGCTGCCGCGGCAGGTGTACCACTGGAATGCGAATCGCCGGATCATCCGAGATTCTTGGCTGCTGCGCCAAGGGCGCGGCGGACGCATCTTCGCGCGAGCTTTTGCCAAGTTCCGCATTGACGATTCGTACGATGGCATCGTGGTTCCTTCGTCCTCTCCCTCCACCCACGTTTAGCGGAGTTGCCAGCTACCCCGAAACGCATCTTAAGGACTTAGCGGCGCTTTGGGGAATCCCTGGCAAATTATTTTTCTGATTTTTCGCACTGCCTTGCGAGCACTTTTCAAGAAGCTCTTCCGTGATAACTTCGGGGCAGTTGGTGTCATAGATAGCGCACTGATCCCAGATCCGCCGAACCCAAGCGATGCACGTTTCGCCTTCCTCGCGAGGGGTCTCATTCACTATTTCTGCGAAGCCTTTTCTTTTCTTCGGGCCATCCTGCGAGCGCTTCTGCAAGAGCTCCTGCGCTTCCGGAAATTGGCGAGCAAGAATCTTCAGCATTTTGATTTCCTGCCGATACAGCGGGCGGCGTTCGGTCTCCGCCTTTATACGCTCGATCGTGTCGAGCAACATGGGACCTACCGCAACGCGCATGGCTGCCCTGGTGAAAGCATGGACTTGCTGCTCTTCCCACTGGGTCAGTGGCCGGCCCTCGGCATTCGACCGCGCGCGAATTTCCTTCGCCTGGCGCCAGTATTCCTTGCTTTGCCATTCGCGCAAATCCTTGAGGTAGAAGCTCAGGAGTTGATGCGAAGTACCAAGCTCGCGAGCCAGAGCCCGCAGCGATGGTCGCGACGACTCCAGGGTTTGCTTCCATCGCAGGAGGGCTCGGCGGAACTCCCTCGCGCGAGATTCCTGCGCACACTTTCGCCCGCTCGATGAACGTATCTTCTTCTGGATAGCCTTCATCGTGTTTTACCTTTGGCGTCTCCGTCCGACTGGAAACTTTACAGTCCTCGAATAAGCCGATTTACCGAACGCAGCCCCCTTGTCGCGGGTCTCCCCTCCCGGATGAGCGGCGGCGTTCGATCTTGATCCCCACGGCTGCATTAAAACGCGCTCTCAGGCCACTCTCTTGAAAATCCCGTCAAATGGAATCGTTGGTCGGAACTCAGGCGGCAGCATGGAGCGAGCCGCGCCCTCGGCACCATTCATCTTTCCTCAGGCAGAATGCCCAAGGTCGGCACCCCACTACTCAGCGGCTCACGCCCCGTCCCGCTAAGAGCACTTCGTTTCGCGGTCATGCTGCGTTCGCAGCAGATGATGCCGCGGCGGCCACGAAATGTTAGCAGTCCGAGCCACCCCGACGATCGGGCGGTCGCCGCTAGGGCATGGTTTCCCGTCGTGGCCAGCCAGCAAATGCAGCAGCAAGGCATCGGTCTTCTTGTGTGCGTCGCGGCTCAGTTCCACATCCTCGTAAAACGACACATCCTTATCCCGGCGAATCTTTTTCGCCTCCAGGATTACCGCCACAGCGTCAATTCTCAATCTTTCGTGCTCCGCGCACACCATCTTCGGCCCCATGGCGCACGATTCTATAACCGATCCCAACAGCCGCAACGGTACTTCGGTACTATTCGCGCGTTTTGGCTCTCGCGCCCGGCCTTCGACTTTCATTTGTTTTTGCCGCCAAAGCGGTTCCGGCAATGTCCGCACGCATGTAGAATGCGTGCGCTCGGCCAGTAGCGACGCCGGGCGACCAGGGGGAATCGTGAATAAACGCGTGTTGTCCGCAATCATGCTTTGGCGTTGCTGCGCGGGCGTAATCTCCGCGCAATCTCCCGCGACAGGAAACGCGTCGCCGCACGTCACGGCAATCAAAGCTGGGCGACTGATAGACGTGGACGCCGGCAAAGAATTACGCAATCAAGTAATCCTGATCCGCGACAATCGCATCACCGCAGTCGGCGAAGCGCTCGAAATCCCCGCCGGCGCAACCGTGATCGACCTCTCGGCGATGACCGTGCTCCCCGGCCTAATTGACTGCCACACGCATCTAGCCGACGGCGCGCGCGACCCGAGCGGCGATCCGCTCACATATTTGAAGCGCACCGCCGCCGAAGTAGCTTTGGAATCTGTCCCGAACGCGCGCCTGACCCTCGAATCCGGATTCACCACCGTGCGCGATGTGGGCGTCTACCGCGCCCTCACCGACGTAGCTCTAAGAGACGCGATCGCCCGCGCAGATGTCCCCGGCCCGCGCATGTACGTCGCCGGAGCCTACGTCACCATCACCGGCGGAGCCGGCGCGCTAACCGGAGCCTCCCCGGACATTCAACTCCCCTGGGATCTGCGCTACGGTCAGGCCGACGGCCCCTGGGAAGTCCGCGCCGTAATCCGCAAGCTCGCCAACAACGGCGTGGACCACATCAAAATTCTCTCCTCCGGCGCAGTCCTCGAACACGGCAGCAATCCCAACGCTCAGGAATTCACGATGGACGAGCTGCGAGCCGCCGTGGACGAAGCCCACGCCTTCGGTCTGCGCGTCGAAGCGCACGCGCACGCCACGCAAGGCATCAAGAACGCCATCCTCGCAGGCGTCGCCTCCGTCGAGCACGCCACCATGATTGACGACGAAGGCATCGCGCTCGCCAAGCAGCATGGCACCTACCTCGACATGGACATCTATGACGAAGAATGCATCGAAGAAGACGCCCGCCATGGCGCCATTCCAGCCGACTTCGTCCAACACGACGCCGCGCTTGGCCAAATTCAACGCGACAACTTCCGCAAAGCCGTCGCCGCAGGCGCGAAAATCTCCTTCGGTACCGACGCCGGCGTCTGCCCCTACGGCGTCGCCGCGCGCCAGTTCGCCTTCATGGTGAAGTATGGAATGACGCCGCTGCAGGCCATCCAAGCCGCGACGAGCAACGCCGCCGATCTGCTAGGCCACAGCGACGTCCTAGGCTCAATCAAACCCGGAAAATACGCCGACATCATCGCGGTGCAAGCCGACCCGCTGCAGGACGTCCGCGCATTAGAAAACGTCAGCTTCGTAATGAAAGACGGGAAAGTGTACAAGCAGGCTGATTCACGCAGGTAATTCATGCTCTGGCGATTGCAGCGCGTGCGGACTAAAATGTGCTTAGGTCGCCGGCCACGCTTTCGTCGCTATGCCGGTGCCGGATGGCGCAGTTCGCAACAAAAGCGGTCGTGAGGGTATTTTTATGCCAAGCAAAACGCGCACAATAGTTTTTGGGCTATTGCTTGTTGCCTTGGGTTGTTTCAGCACCGGCGGCGCAAGCGCCTTATTTTCGCAAACCGTTGTCACACCCGGAACCATATTGCCGATTCGCTTGAACGACTCCCTGTCGTCGCGAAAATCAAAGTCCGGAGACGTGATCTCGGGCCGCATCATGCAGGACGTGCCACTGCAAAACGGATCCTCGATTCACAGCGGAACTCGTGTGATGGGCCGTGTTCTCAGCGTTACCCCGGCCGCAAACAGCGGCGACACGCAAATCTCATTTCAGTTCGATTCCATACAACTACTCCATTCAGCGGTACCCATTACCACGAATCTTCGTGCTCTCGCCTCGCTGCTCGAAATTGACGATGCGCAATTGCCGCTCTACGGCGGCGATCGCGGCACGCCCTCCACGGCCTACACCACCGTGCAAATCGGTGGTGACGAGGTCGTGTACCGTGGCGGCGGCCCGGTCGCGCGCGGTGACACGGTCGTGGGCAAACCGGTCTATGGCGGCGTGCTGGTGAATGTTAGTTCCGCGCCAGGCGCGCCTTGCAGAGGAGCTATCGAGGGGAACAATCAGCCGCAATCTCTTTGGCTCTTTTCGTCCTATGCCTGCGGTGTTTACGGCTACGCGGGAGTCTCGATCAGCCATGCCGGACGTACCAGCCCAGTAGGCCAGATCGTTCTTTCTACAAGCGGCCGGGAATTCAACATTCGCGCCGGCAGCGGGATGCTTCTGCGAGTGGATCCACAATAAAGGTGCAGTGAAAGGCGGACAGCCACGCTCGCCGCCTTATGGCATGCCCGCCAGCACCTTGCTGATGCGCTCGCCAAAGGCAGTCCCAAACGTAGCCTGCTTCTTCTGGTCACCGAGGTAAGGATCCACGAACGGCCCACTCTTATCCAGAATCAAGCGGTCGCCCCAACCGATCAATCCAAAAAGCCGTATCAATTCCTTGGTGGCTGAGCCAATCGGCACAATGTAATTCGGCTGCAGGGAATATTGCACGCGCTTCATCGCCGTGGGCGCCAGGCGCCGCAAAGCCGCATGCAGTTCACCTTCCGATTCGAACGGGCACTCCACACCGTAACTGAGAAAAAATCCCTTCCGTCGAAAATCGGTCAGCGCCGCTTCTTCCTGAGCCGCCGTATGCGCGGGCGCTCCCGTGGCCTTCACCAACTCGTCGAAATACATGCGCGAAGCGAGCGACCGTACCGAGCGATCCGCAGCCGGCTGGTAAAAATAATCTTCCATGCGCACCGGCGGCGCCGCGTCCAGAAACAAAACTTTGATTTGCGTGGGACGATAGCGTCCGGCAAGCTCGATACGCTCGGCGCGGCTCTGAATGTGCGCTTCGTCCGTGCGCGTGCCGCAACCTTCGCAAACGGGCATGCTATTTCCTCCAGGCAACGCCGAGCCAGGTGCCAAAGGATGTCACGGAGAAGGAATTCGGGCAAGGCCGTAACGCGCGCAGGAACCTTCGTTGTAACGTTCTTTACGCCGCGACCAATTGGCGCTATCGCTCGATCAATTGGCCGCGCGCAGGCGGGGTTGCGACGGAAGATTCAAGATGTTAGATGCAGGCAAACCGTGCGCGCGAACCTCGCGATGCCGCGCCAGGAAATGCTTCTGCGCACGCCGTCCCCAGGAACGCACAAAATAATAATTCAGTGTTCCGCCGATGCCAGAACTGAGCAGCGGGATCAGCCTGCCCGACCATTTTTCGGCCACTTCCGCGCCCACGCGCACCGCGATGCGATCAATAATGCGCGGCACGATCTTCTCCATTGCCTGCTTCTCAAGGAATTCGCGCCCCAGATCCAATCCGGCTGCGCTGGCCGCGGCCACCCAAAGCTCGGTAACTTCTTCCTCGGTCTTATATTCGAAGCCGTAAATCAGGCTGAGCTTCTGCAACATGCGAATGGTAATGGCCGAAAGGATTCCGGCGTCCGGCAAAATCGTCAGCATCCCGCCAAGGCCCAGCCCCGCTCCTTCGAACGCCGCCACGCGCATCGCGGACTTCACCACCCGCGCCGCGTGATGGTTCACCACCGATTCCTCGATGTTGAACATGTCCGACCAGGTATGAATCGGCAAACGGTGCGCCCTGCGGAATTGCTGCAAATATTTCTGCGGGTCCACCTGCACGCCATTGTAAGCGCGGCGAAATCCCGCGCGAATGGACCCCTGGAAAACGTTGGAAACCAATGTGGATTTCGCTCGTCTCGGCATACAGATGAGATGCGCCATCACGGCCAGCCGATTACCGGCAGGTCATCCCCCCGCGCTGCCTGCAGAATAGCAGGATTCCGCGCCCCCCGCGTCGAATCATAATTCCATGTTCCCCAGCGAACCGAATCGCAGCGACACCCTCGGCCCGACAAACGCCGCTGTTTGAACTTTGAACTTTTAACTATTAACTACGAACTGTGAACTTTCCTACATCGCCTCCATCTGTGTTCATCTGCGTTCATCTGTGGTTCCTTTCTCACCCCCGCAACAATTTCGATCCGCTAACAAACAGGCTCCCCCGCTCATAAAATCGCAGCAACCGCTGCGCCTCCTTGCGGATTCCAATGCGCACACTCGTGCCGATCCGCCCCGCAGGCCGCACTCCCGAGCCCAGCCACAGCACGCTATCTCCGCACAAATCCACGCCATCAAGCCGCCGGTCAACCCCAAACGCTTCCGCCAGGCGTCCCGGTCCCCGCGCCAGATCCAGCAAACGCTCGGTGCCGCGATAACGCCTCATCTGCGCGATGCCCTCGAGCGGTTCAATCGCGCGCAGCAAAACTCCTTCGCCAATCCCCTCCCGCTGGCTGGAAACGTTGAGCATGTAATGATTGCCGTAAACGAAATACACATAGGCATGCCCGCGCTCGAGAAATAGCACGCGGTTCCGCGCCGTCAATCCGCGAAAAGTATGAGCCGCGGCGTCGCCCGTCACGTACGCTTCCGTTTCGACGATCCGTCCTGCCAGCCGCCCGCGCGGCAAATCGTGCACCAGCGTCTTGCCAATCAAGAATCGCGCCAGCTTCACGGTCTGTATCGGCAGCTCGTCGCGAACCAACCGCCGAATCTTCAATCGCTCGCTCTTCATCGCCACACCAGTTTCTACCACACGAAAATTTTGCAGCCTAGCAAGTCTCCGTGAGAACGCGAGTATCTTTGTGGGTCGTGGCGTTAGAGACTGCGTGAGCGCTGCCGCATCGCGTCGAGGCGAAACTTCACAGTTCGTCGAAACCGAAAATCGCGTGTCATCCCGAACGGAGTCCCGCGCTTTTTCTTTCCCGTCCCGCGAATGCGGGACGGGCGCGGGACGCAGAGAGGGATCTGCTTTTTGCGGAACAGTCTCGAGCGATTCGCGTTCCCATGAAACCAACCTCCCGCCCGCGATTGACTTGCCGCCCGCGCCAGCCTAAGATTTCCGCGTTCAGGCCGCAACTCTCTCGGCCCCACCACTCCTGGGAGGAGCACCGTGGAAGATTGGCAGTATGCGCAAGCAGACCGCAGCGAAGAATTAGCGCAGCACCATCATTTTTCGATGACCAAGCATCAGGACGGCCGTGACATTCCCTTCGCGATTACCGTGAAGGAATACGCCGTCGCTCCCAAGGGCCAACATCTTCGCTTCTTCGCGCAGGCCGATAGGCCCGTGAACCAGGCCACTGCCGGTTTCGTGCCATCCGGGTGGGGCGATTCGGTCTTGAAAGCGCTGGCCGATTGCATGCGCCTGATTCGTCAATTTCCGTGTGAAGAATAATTCGCGCCGCGCACCGGCCAGGAGCTAACTCATATGTTTCTGCAGAAGAAACAAATCAAGCCCGGCATCTGGGTTCTGGAATTGAGCGGCCGCGTGCAAATGGGCCCCGATTGCAAACGCATTGATCAGGAAGTGGAGGACCACATCAAGAACCAGGAAAATCACATCATCCTGGACATGGCCGCCGTCGATCATATTGACAGCGCGGTGATCGGGCAAATCGTGAAGTCCTTTTCCCGCCTCGCGAAGACCGGCGGCACCCTCCGCCTCGCCGCTTGCAGCCCCATGGTTCAGGGCGTGTTAACGATGACCCAGGTTCACCGCGTCATTTCCATGTACCCGACCGCGCTGGAAGCCTCCGAAGGCCTTCCTCTCGCGAAATAACGGGACGGCACCAGGGCATGGTTTCGCGAACAAAGAAAACGCATCCCGATTCCAAAGCGAACGCCGACTTCCCTGGCGCCTTCGCCGGCCTGCGCGCGATTCTGCAACCGTATGCAGCAAAACTCCACGCCAAAGACGACACCGACGACAGCTACTATCTGGAAAAGCCCACCTCCAACCCGCGCGAAAAGCCAGCATTTTTCGGCGCCGCGAAGATCAATAAGAACTTCGTCAGCTTCCACTTGATGGCCGCGTACTGCTTTCCGGAGTTGCTGAAAGGCATATCACCGGAGTAAAAAAACACAAGCAGGGAAACGCCTGTTTCAATTTCACGGCGCCCGACGCCAAATTTTTTGACGAACTTTCTAAGCTCCCGCTGCAGGCGCGCAGAAGTTCCGCGCTCTGAAAATATAGTAGAGCTACGACCTGCCCGAATCTGGAACATGTTGCTGTAAACACAGGCTTTAGCCGCTCACACACCCCTGCGTTGGAGGCCCCTCCATCCATCCGTAAGTACCCGGTAGTACCGCCGTCCTATTGGCAGAGTTTCGCCTGCCATCTACCTTGAATGGAGCAACGCTACGCCTTGATCGCATTCCGGAGGTTGTGCATGGCCACGGCAGTACATGCTCCGCATTCCTCAGTCTACGTTCCAGCCAAGCGCAAGGCTGCGTCGGAAGCGCGAAGACGCGAGCGTTTGAAGTTGTCCCTGCCCGTCGAAGTGCGGCCCTTCGATGCCCGCTTCATGGACATCGCCGACGTCGGCGAAATGGTGGATTTCACGCGCGATGGACTCTATTTCGCCACATGCATGCCGCACTATTACGCGGGGATGCGCTTGCTGGTGACTTTCCCATTCGGCAAGAAGATCTCGGCGCACAAAAAATTTCTCGGCTCGATCGTTCGCATGGAAGAGCGGCCGGACGGAACCATGGGAATCGCGGTGCGATTCCTGCTGTAGTGATTCTTACAATGCCCTGCAGCACGACGTCGCGGGCTGCCAAAAGGATAAAATGATGCACAATTCTTCGAATCGCAAGCTCTCAGTGGCCATCGGCAAAGCCGTGGACGTGCTGGAAGCCGAACGCCGCGGCACCGCCCGGCACATGTTCACCGCCGCCGCAGAAGTCGTCGAATTGAAATCCGGCGCACGCTGCTCCACGCGCACCACGGACCTGGGACCGGGCGGCTGCTTTGTTGACACCATCGTTCCCTTTGCGGTGGGCTCTAAGCTCCGCGTCACCCTGCAAAAGGCGAAGACAACCTTTCAAACGGCTGGCACCGTCGTGTACTCGCAGATGGGCCTGGGGATGGGCATATCATTTGAAGAGCATGACGAAGCTCAGCGCATGGCGTTGGGCGAATGGCTCGCCGACATCACTGGCGACCGCGACATCATTCCAGAAATCGTGCGCATGCCCATGCCTCCCGGAAGTTATCGCGGCCCGGAATGGACCGCCCTGGTGCGCCTGATCCGCATGATGATCGGCAAAGGCATTTTGACTGAGGCCGAAGGCACCTCGGTTCTCTACGATCCGCTCCTCTAAATCGCTAAATAGCGCGATTCACCCTTTGAACCGGCAGTGCCGGTTCGAAGGGTTAGCCCCGCACGGGTCCGCAACGGGTCCGCAAACTTGACCAAAGCATGTCGGTATTTCCTATAGCGGGAAGAATTTGCATTGTGGTTCCCGCATTGGAATCCTCACCAGAACCGTAACCTCCTTATTTTCAATACAACAGTCCCCGGTTCTCATGGCCGCCGTCGTGCATCCAAGCTCGGGGGTATATTATGGGAGAGCGCAGAAAGGCCAGACGCTACGAGGTTTACCTGCCAGTGCAGGTGTGTATGTCCAAACACCGCCCACTGGAATTTCACACCGGGCAGTTGCGAGACGTCTCGCGTACAGGCATTTTCTTCCACTCCGATGTTCCCATCGAATCCGGAGCGGGTCTGGAGCTCACTTTTTCGCTTCCTGCGGAGCGCGAGCGTGGCACGTCCGTCCTGGTCCGTGCCAGCGCCAAGACTCTTCGCAGCACGCAAATCCCTGGCGAAGTCTCGCCAGTCTACGGAGTCGCGGTAGCTATTGACCGCATTGACTTCGTGCGACCCGTCGTCTCCAGCGCAGCATAAATTTCCGTCTCAGGTTCGGGGAGGTCCCATCGGAACTCCCCAGAAGTCTTCCCTTTCACTCGTGTTCTCTCCCACCCTCAGAGTGCGTTTGAGAACCACTGTTTTGCGTCAGGGCACGGCTTTAGCCGTGCCGTAACTACCGCAAAATAAAAGCGGCTTCAGCCGCTGAGGCCATGAATTTCTAGTTGTCATACAGACTCTTCAGGTCCCTCCGCCGTATAATCAGATCTCTCACCTTCGAGATCTCTCGATGTCAACCAAGTCCAATCCGCAACTCGTGCCCGTGCCTAACCTCGATCTCGAATCCAAAATCCTCTGCGCACTCTGCAGCAACCTGTCGCCTCTCATAGACAATTCTGCCACGCGTGCAACCATCCTTGCGCAGCTGCGCACCCACCGCTGGCAAGATCCCGAACATCGCGTCGTCTTCGAAGCGCTAACGCTATTGCCAGGACGGCAAGCAAAGGAACTCCGCGAACAACTCCCCGCCCAAGCCACCCGCATGGGCTTCCCCGACGTAAATTGGGACGCGTACTTTGCCGCCAACGCAGATGACATCCCGCTCGAAACTCTAGTAGCAGAATTGCTCGCCCCATCGCGCAAAGCAAACCTTTGAAGCGCTGCCTTTGACTTTGCTAGCGCCGGCGTCCCGCCGGCTCTGTTGTCTTTGAATTTGTATGACGCCGTTGCCGTTGAATTTGTAGCGGCCAGCTCTAGCTGGGCGCCGTTGACGTTGCCGTTGAACTTGTAGCGGCCGGTTCAGGTTCATCGAACCGGGCAGCCGTTGCCTTAGGGTTTGTAGCAGCGCACTTCGATGCGCCATTGGGAACGCGCCATTCGCCGCCATTCAATTCCGACTACGTCTTCGATAGCATCTCGATGTACTTATCGGGCTTGGCGTCGAAAGCCACCTTATGTTCATTCATGCAAAAGTAGTAAGTCTGGCCCTTGTAAACCTCGGATGGCGCGATCTTGCGGTCCACTTGCATCCAGCAGACCGCGCAAATGTCGCCGGCCGGCTTCGCTGCAAAGATCGAGTTGGACTTCGCGTCCATCCAGCCCTGGCCCTGGTATTCAAGCTGAAAGGCAGTGCGTTCGATCGCCTCCACGCCGTAATATCGCCCGATGACGCGCAGGGCAAGATCCATGCCGGACGTCAGCCCGCCGGCGGTGGCGAGATTTCCTTCCTCGATGAAGCGCGCGCCCCGCTTCACCTGAATGTCGGGAAATTTCATCTGCAAATCGGAATAAGCAGTATGGTGAGTGGTGGCGGCTTTGCCATTGAGAAGTCCGGTGGCTGCCAGCACGAACGCACCCGTGCAAACCGACATGGTTACGTCACTGTTCTGCGTTGCCTTGCGGATCCAGTTCAGCATTGCCTCCGTGGAATCGTCTTGCGCAGGAATGACGATGACTTTCGGCTGTGGAGCATTCTGGAAAGTGTAGTTGGGCACGATCTTCATGCCGCCGCTGGCCGTGATCGGCTCCAATGTTTCCGCAACGGTGTAAACCTCGAATGCGCTATCCATCATGTCTCGGCCAGGAATCGTCGCGTTTTCAAAAACCTCCCAAGGCCCGGCGAAATCAATGAGCACCGCTCCTTTGGAAATTACGAAGGCCACGCGTATCGGACCGTTCGCCGGTGGTTTCAGCGGGCTCAGGGCGACCGCTGACTTCGCAGAATTGTCTCCACTGGAGGGCTGTTCTGCGCCGGCCAACCGCGCCGCCGCAACTGACAGCGGAACAGCCGCCGCCAAACCAACCGCGCCCGATGCTAGTAGTAATTCCCTGCGTGTAAAATTCCCTTTCTTCATGTCAACTTCCTCCGTTCGTGTGTGTTGTTGTGACAGCGTTCGAATTATTCATTGCGCAGCGCGACGAAGTGCCTGGCAAGTTCGCGGCCATCGTCGCGTTCGCCTAAGTGCTGGAATATCACAGAAATTGCGGCAATCGTTTTGCCGCCGCTATGCGTGTGCTGTGCGTTGGTGGGACGAAGGGATTCGTTAGCGGACGGCACCCAACAGAATGCCGACTATAGCGCGCGATTATTTCGACGGGTGGCTCACCCAGTGCCGACCGGGAACCGAGCCAGGAGTTCCACGAGACGGCTGAGCGACGCTGCGTCTAAACCCGCACCCTCGCCCGCGGCCTGCCTGCCGCAGGCAGGCGAGAGTGCGGCACCCGGCAATTCAAAGGCGTTCATTTGGGCGGTGTGGAAGGGTGTGCCACCGCAATTCCTGAACTCCAGTTGTACTCAATCACTGCTCTATGTTGTAGACTCTGCCACATGCAGGCAGAACAACTACACCGGCTAGTGACCACGGTCTTGAACTCGCACGGATTCTCAGCGGTTATCGGCGGCGTCGTTGGTAGCTGGCTGACGCAGTTGTTCGCGTCGCGTTGGCAGCGCCGTGTCTGGGTGAATGACAACAAGAAAGCAGAGTGGCGCGAATTGCTTGATGTCGTTCGTGAAGGTAATCAGGGAATGCTTGATTGGTATGCCAGAATTGTGGCGTCTGGAGGTCGTGCGGGTGCTACTGAGGAACGATTTGCCCCAATCTCGGTATCCACAATTAAGGCCGATATGGTGTTTCATGACCGAATCTTCATTTCTAAGGAAGTGCGAGACGCGAAATTGTATCAGCGGTGGAACGAACTTTTTAACTACTGCACTCGCAACGCGGAAGAACTGAAGTCCACCATTGATAACCTTGTTGTGGTGATACACGACTTTCAAAATGACCTAATTCGCGTCTCTCGCGAAGACCTTGGCATCGAGCGACCTTGGTATAAGCTCTGGTAGCGACTAGGAAGGAAATTACTACTGTTGGCAGTCGCGACAGGCTGATTCGCGGCAAGGTGCGAGCGTTCTATCGGATTTGCTGCGGTTGGCGCGGTCTGGTAAAGGACAGCCTATGGCATTTCAAATAGCTCTCCGCAGTTCGGACGGCGGCCAGTCTCAGGTACAAGTGGACCAGACGCCTGACCGTTGTCCAATTTGTCAGTTTGCTATCACACCGATTGATTGGCTCGTCGGCACATTCCGGGAAGAGGGGCGGGTGGTAGAGCGCCTTTTGCAATGCCCGAACGCAACATGTAGACATTTGTTTCTCGCCCGTTACCAATTCGTGAGCCCAGTCTATCTACTGCATACTTGCGTTCCGGCAGAGATTCGCACGCCTGTGCAGAGTGAAACTATCAAGGCAATTTCGGATGACTTTTGCAAGATTTATGCCGAAGCCTACAAAGCTGAGGGGATGGAACTGAAGCTGGTAGCTGGACCGGGCTACAGGAAAGCGTTGGAGTTTCTGATTAAGGATTACATCATCAGCCAGTACGCTGAGAAGGACCCAGAAAAGATTGCTGCCTACAGGACCGAGGTTGAAAAAACGCTTCTAGCGCCGTGCATTGCAAAGTACGTAAAGAGCGACCAGATAAAAGAGATTGCGAAACGGGCAGCGTGGCTTGGAAACGATGAAACGCATTACGTACGTAAATGGGAGGGCAAAGATTTGGATGACCTGAAAAAGCTAATTGCGTTGACGATTCACTGGATTGAAATTGAAAAACTGACAGCCGATGTCATCCAAGACATGCCAGATGCAAAGGCTAAGCCCACCCTGACGCCTTGAACTAAACCGCTTAACACACACCTCACTTGGCGGGTGGACGGGTGGTCCACCCGTTGTCGGAATGTCGGCATCGTGAACTCCTCATTTTACTCCCCAGGGCGGGTGGGCGGGTGGCCCACCCTTCCCCACCACCCAAACGAACGCAGTTGAATTTCCGGGTGCCGCACTCTCGCCGCAGGCGAGGGTGCGGGTTTAGACGCCCTTCGAACCGGCACTGCCGGCCCTTCTGCGGACGGCAGGTTCTCAGGATGAATTGCGCTGTGGCGCAATTCACGCGTGGCGCAAGCCGCTCCGTCGAAGTCCAACCTCGCGTGCTGGGCCGGGCAACTGGCGCTACGCTTCGATCCCGCGTTGCGGGCCCTCCTGCGGCGGGCAGTATCTTAGGATGAATCGCCGTGCAGCGCCGTAGGCGCGGAATAAGTTAGCCCAGCGCGGAAGCGGTGGGAATTTTCGCGGAGGGAATTTGGAGCGCCGTAGGTGCGACACAGGCGTTGTTCAGGCGAGGGCGAATTTTGGGTCGAAGGGGATGCCGTGTTTTTTCAGGAGGGCTAGGAATTTGGCGTCGAAGTTCATCTTTTTGTGATGGGCTTCTTGATTTTGGATGTAGGGGAGGACGGCGGGGACGAGAGACGCGCTTACGCTGAAGGCGGCGTAGCCTTCTTGCCAGGCGAATTTGTGGCCTTGGGTGTGGGCCCAGCGCGAGGAATTCGATTTGATTGTGAGGACGGCCTTGGCTGGCGGGAGCGATTGCGGAAGTTGGATTAGGAGATGGATGTGGTCGGCGGCGCCGCCGATGGAGTGCGCGAGGATTCCGTGATTCTTGCAGATGCCGGCGACGTAGGACCAGAGGTTTGGTTGAAATTCTTTGGGGATCGAGTTGCGGCGGTCTTTGGTGCTGAAGATGATGTGGAGGGTGTTTTGCGCGTAGGTGTGAGGCACGGGGTGGACCTTGGTCGGTTTATATCATGTGGCGCGGGTGGTTTCGAGAGGGATGACGGGTCATGCGTTTCAAACAGGGATGCGGTTGCGCGTACGTGCGAGGCTTGTATCGCACCTACGGCGCTCGGGATCCTATTTGCGATTGTTCCCAGGCCTTCCGGCCTGCGCTAAGTTATGCCGCGCCTACGGCGCTCGTTTGGAGTGGCGGAGACGCGGCCGGCGGATCCTCCTCGATTTTTGTTTATCGGAAGACGCGCATACGAACCGCGATCCACTTACTTTTCACTGACTTACCACTCTACGTATTTCTACGAATAGCGCCGCAAATCCCATTGTGTTAGCGTAAGTCGGGGCACTATGGCAGCCCCCCAAAAGGACGCAACATGTGGCGCGCAGCCCATCCTCAAACCTCCACCCACCCCCTGCACCGGCCCGTCCCGCCCAGCCCAAATCAATCGCTAGCGAAACATAATCGAAAGCCATCGCAAATCACTGAAAACAATCACCAGCGACCCAAATCAATCGCTAGTTTTTGTCGCTTTTTGGCCTACGCGCAGCGCCTCACCAATCACGACTCACGAACCACGTCATTTCTATTCGATACAAACGGAATTCACGAAATCATCATTCTGATGAAAACAAAGGAGAAACGAGTTTCTATTCGATACAAATTTGCCTTTGGTGGCATAGGCAATCTTGCCTGTGCTCTTCGGTTGCAGGTTGGACTCGCGCCACATGGTTCAAGGCAAGTCAAATGCGCACAGGCAGGATTGCCTATGCTACCCGCGCACTTGGATTTATTTCGCGGGTGCCGCAAATCCAAACGCATGAGCCTGGAACTCGAACGAAGCCGGCAGATGCTCAGCGAAATACTCCCAGTCATGGCCGCCAGGGTAGAGATGAAATTCATGGGGGATGCCGCGCGCGGTCAGCAACTCGTGGAATTGCTCGCTGCCCTTATTGAAACCAAAGTCATCCTCGGTGCCGCAATCGAAATAAATCTGCAAGCCCGCGGGGCGCGGCCCGTCTTTCACAAGCGTAAACGGACTTTCGCGCTCCCAGAATGCCGCATCCACCCGCGAACCGAAGGCCTTGCCCAGCACCGCCGCAACCGCGTCGGCCTGATCGCTCGAGACCTTAATATTGGGGAGCGTATCGATCAGCGCGGGGCTATGCGCGCTCACCGCCACAAACAGATTCGGATAGCGCAACGCAAACCGCAGCGCGCCATACCCGCCCATGGAAACGCCCGTGATGCCGCGCGATTTTCTCTCCGCCCGCACCCGGTAGTGGCTCTCGATGTACGGCAGAAATTCGCGAATGAAAAAATCCTCGTAGCGCACCTTGCCGTCGCGCGAATTAATGTAGAAGCTCCGCCCGCCGTCCGGCGCAACAATCAGAAATTCCCCGATCCGTTTCGAATCGCGCAAATCCTGAATCATGTTCATGCCGCCGGAATTCAGCAGCAACTGCTCGTTGCCGCCCAGCCCGTGCAGAAAATACAGCGCGGGATAGTCGCTGGTCTTATCGGCGTCGTAGTCGGCAGGAAGAATCACGCAATACGGAACGGGATGCCCCAGAATCTTGCTCGGCGCCGAACGGCACTCCGCCCTTCCCGGCGCGGCAGCTACAGGCGCAACAAAAACCGCGGCCCAAAACACCAGCGCAGCCACTACAACCAGCGCCCGCCCGCGCCAGCAGGCGTTATTCATACCGCAGCGCCTCCACCGGATTCAGCCGCGCCGCTCGCGACGCCGGGTACATCCCCGCCGCCAAACTCACGAAAAATGAAACCCCAATCGCCAGCGCCACCATCCACCAGTGGATTGACGATATGTCAATGGCCGGCAGTTCCTGCCGTTTCAAGTACGCGTTCGTCCCAATCGTCAGCGCGCGCCCAATCAGCCATCCCATCGCCACTCCCAGCACTCCCCCCAGCAATCCCATCGCGCCCGCTTCCACGAAAAACAAGCGGCGCACATCGCGATCCGCCGCTCCGAGCGCCTTCAAAATTCCAATCTCGCGCCGCCGCTCCAGAATCGCCATCACTAGCGTATTCACGATTCCCAGCGACGCCACCGTCAGCGCCAAGCTTCCGAAAATTAGGAGCAACGAATCGAAGACAGTGAAGAACAACATCATGTTTTTTGTCGCATCCAAAATCGAAAACGTCCCGAAACCCATTTGCTTGATCGTATCCTCCACGGCCTCGACGGCTTTCGGCGACCTCACGCGCACGGTCAAAGTTTCATAACTCGGCTTCCCCGTATTACCGCGCAACATTTCGCGCATGTCGGTCGGCTGCGCGATGCGCAAATTCTGCGCGATCTGCAAAGGAATCAGCAACCGCCCGCGCCCGAATCCGCCGAACCCCGTGGCCGGTTCCGTTTCCACCACGCCAATAATTCGCAGCTTCAATTCCCGCGGAACCAGCGAAAATCCCCCGGACGCCGGCGCTCCCGCAGTCGCGGCATCATTCGCAGCAGCATGATTCGTCGCGGAAGGATTTACCGCAGATTCTCCCGCCGTCGCATCGTCGGCCGGCAGCGCCTGCTTCTCCGCATAACGCAGCACCAAATCCTTCCCGATCAGCGAATCCGTCTGCTTCGAAAGGTCCCGCGCAAATTCGATCTGCAGAATCGCTTCATCCGCTTCCGGCCCCGAGAAAAACGATCCCTTCATCTCATCGAAAGCCCCATCGCCGCGCGCGGACGCCGGAATTCCCGCCACGGTAGTCATGTACGGCTTGCCCTCGAACTGCACTTCCGTCGGAAAACGAACTTCCGGGTACACTTCCACCACATTCTTGATCTGCGCCAACTGCTGCCGCGCATCGTCGTCCAACTTTCGCGCCGGTTGCGTCGAAGCCCTCTCAGCCGCACGCGGAGGCCCGCCAAAAGCGCGCATATTCGACTGCGTCGTCACGAACACCGCGTCGAACAGCCCGGACCGCGACAGTCGCGTGCTAGCTAGTTCCTGCAATCCCACTCCCAGCGACAGCATCGCCACCAGCGATGCCACGCCCACGGCAATTCCCAGAGTCGTCAACGAATTGCGCAGCACCGCTTCCCGCAGATTGCGCGCCGCCAGTTCCGTCAGGTCACGCAATTTCATCGCTGGCTCCCTCGGTTACCAATTTTCCGTCGCGCATCGTGATAATCCGATGCGCATAACGCGCCGCGCGCAGCTTGTCATGCGTCACCATCACAATAGTCATCTGCAGCGTCCTATTTATTTCTTGTAAAAGATGCATGATCGCATCGCCCGTCACGCTATCCAGGTTCCCCGTAGGCTCGTCCGCTAGCAGAATCGTCGGCCGGTTCACCAGCGCGCGCGCCAGCGCCGCCCTCTGCTGTTCCCCGCCCGAAAGTTCACTGGGACGATGCGTCAACCGCGCCGCCAGACTCACTCGCTCCACCGCCTCGCGCACCCGCGCCGGCCGCTCCGCACGATCCACCTCCGCCAGACGCAAAGGCAGCTCGACGTTTTCCTCGAGCGTCATGCGCGGCAATAAGTTAAACGCCTGAAACACCATCCCCACCGTATGGCTGCGATGATGCGCGAGTTCTTGCGAGTCCATCTCCGCCAGGTTCTGCTCGTGCGCGTAAATTGCCCCGGAAGTAGGCGGGTCCAGCCCCGCCAGCAAATTAAGCAAAGTGGATTTGCCCGACCCAGAGCTTCCCAGCAGCGCGACGAATTCCCCGGCGCGCACCGCGATCGAAACATCGTCCACCGCATGCACCAGCGCCTCGCCCATCGCATACTGCCGCGACACGCGCTCCGTGCGCACAGCAAATCCGTTAGAATTCCCAGTCATGTCACCCACACTATTATTACGCACAGTTGCCGCCGTTCGTTGCAAACGAAGATCAGAGCAATCGGCCAACCTGAAGAGTGTATCTGACAACTCAAAAATCGTTGCAGCTGGCACCTACCGCCGCGAGGCCTTCGTAGCGGCGGTCTTCAGACCGCCATCGATCCGCAACTACCACCGATGGCGCACTGAAGTGCGCCGCTACAAATTCAAGTCCGGATATTTAGATGCAGCCGTAAGCCGCGCGTGCTTGTAAAGTTTCTGCGGAGTCTCGCCATGAGGATTTGCCCAGCGCCCCGGAATCGCCACCCCACATTTCGGGCAATGCCCATCCTTCAACCGATTCTGCTGCACATCGTGCCAAGAACGCTTCACAAGCAATGTCTGGCACGAGGGACAAGAAGTATGCGCCCCATCACTATAAATGTTGCCCTCGTACACGTAATGCAGCCCCGCGTCCAACGCGATCCGCCGCGCCGCGTGCAAAGTCTCCGGCGAAGTCCGCGGCTTATCCTGCAATTTGAAATCAGGATGAAACGCCGTGAAATGCAGCGGCACGTCCGGCCCCAGTTTGGCGAGAATCCATCCGCACAGCTCGCGCGTCTCCTCGGCCGCATCATTCAAAGTAGGAATTATCAGATTCGTGATCTCAAACCACACATTCGTTTCATTCTTCAGCCACAGCAACGCGTCCAGCACCGGCTGCAGATGCGTCAGCGTAATCTTTCCGTAGAATTTCTCGGTGAACGCCTTCAGATCAATGTTCGCCGCGTCAATGTGGTCGTAGATATCGTGGAACGCGTCGTAGGTGATGTATCCGTTCGAGACCATCACCGTGTTCAGCCCCGCCCCTTTCGCCGCGTGGCAAATATCGATCACATACTCGCCCCAGATGGTCGGCTCGTTGTAAGTGAACGCAATCGAATCGCAATGATTGCGAATCGCCAGCAGCACCACGTCTTCCGGCGGCACGTACGACGATCCCACTTGGTCCGCCCGCGATTTCGAAATGTCCCAATTCTGGCAGAAGAAGCAGCCCATGTTGCATCCGGCCGTCCCCATCGAAAACACCCGCGTGCCCGGCAGAAAATGGTTCAGCGGTTTCTTCTCGATGGGATCAACCTGCATCGCCGCGGGATGCGCGTAGCCCAGGCTGTAAAGTTTTCCGCCCTCGTTCGCGCGAATAAAGCAGAACCCCGCCTGCCCCTCCCCGATATGACAATGCCGCGGACACAAATAGCAATGCACCTTGCCGCCCGGCTCCGCCTCCCACCAGCGCGCCTCGTGTAAATCCGCCGATTTTTGCAATGTTTTTAGGTTCTGCATCATATTCACCAGTCGAGGCAATTATACGCCTTAAATACGCGACGGGATTTTGCCTTGCTTGCGAATCGTAATGCGCCCCGCCAGCAACGGGCGTAGGGGCGGGTCTAAGACCCGCCCCTACATTTTATGCCCGTCGCTCAAATTCGCAGCGGACGCCGATTGTCGAGGCGTCATCCCATCCGCGTGCGGCATTGTTGCGTGGCGGGAATCATCTTGGAGTGCGGCGGCTTGCCGCCGCTTTGCATGGCGCGAGGCTTGCCTCGCGTGCCTTTGGCAGTCGGAAGAGGCGCTGCGTGCATGCCTGCCCGCCGCAGGCGGGCCGCGCCCGGTTTTGCTTTGCGATTTATTTCCGGCGAGCTGCGGTCTCTCTCGACACCACCACAACCAACCCCTGTTGCCAGTCCCCGACGCCGCGTTATATCGTGGCAACATGGAATTTCGCGCAGTCCTTCACCCGAAGCGAGCCGCCCGCTGACGATGAAACGAAATCAGCCATTCGCGCTTTCCCTCGCCGCAGCCTGCCTGCTGCTCTCCCCTATCGCACGCCCGCAATCCGAAGGCACCACCGGAAAAATGCACGAATACAAGGACGATGTCTCGCTTTCCAATGGACAAATCCGCACCGGCGATGTCTGCGTAAATTTCATACCAGTCCTGCAATCCCTCGGCTTCTTCAATGGCCTCGAAAGAATCGACACGTCCCAAGGCTCGGAATTCCGCCGCAATTCGCGCACCGTCGACTTCTTCCCGGATTACCTCACCATCGAAATCAACATCCGCATCGAGGTATGCGACGCCAACATTTACACCCCCGCCAAAACTCCGGACATCATCAAAGGAATGCAATTTCGCGTGCAATGGAAACGCGGCCTGTATCTGCGCCCTGCGGCCAACGTCACCATCGAGCGCAAGCCCCTGCAAATGGAAGAAGGCGACAACCGCATGCTCTACGTAATCAAACTTCGCGACCACAACGTCCCGCTAACCGACCACCTGATTCTTTCCGTAATCTCCGCCAACGGTAAAATCATGTCCCGCATGTCCGCGCGCCTCTGACGATGCGATGAGCATGGTCATCCTGAGGCCGGCGCCCTTGCCTCAAGCCGGCCGAAGGATCTCTCCCGCAGTCCCGCGCCATCCCGCTTTTCTCTGCGCTCTCTGCGTCTCTGCGGAAAACGCCTCTGCCTTTCTCAGATTTTTCTCCGCCGTTCCTCTGTGCACTCTGTGTTAAATCCTTTGACGCGCAGTTGAAATGCCTACGATCCCTGCTCCCGCCGCCGCTCTGCCACCCACTCCAAGAACCGCTCCATCCTCCCGCGCTCCCGCCACATCAATCGAAAAAATTTCTCCGCATCCAACTCCGCCGTCTCCCCGCCAAAGAAAGTCTCCAGCCTCCACCGGATGTAAGGCGATGCCCAAGGGCGCAGCCGGTACCCCCGCGCAATAATCCAGTAATACCGAAGAGCGTTCAACATGGTAGGACGGGTGCTAGAATCACAACGTGACGAGCCAGCCTCCCCAAAACGCGGAAGACCATTACTACGCGGGCATTGATTTCTTCGGCGAAGGAAAACTCCCGGAAGCAATCGCGGAATACACGCGCGCCCTGGAACTCGATCCCAAATTTAGCGACGCGCTGCATGGCCTGGCGCAAGCCTATCACGCCCAGCAGGATTTTGACCGCACCATTGAAACCGCCCGGCGCATCCTGGCCCTCGACCCCGACGACATCCTCGCCTGGACCACCATCTCCCGCGCCTATCAACGCAAAGGCATGGTCCCCGAAGCCGAAGAAGCCGGAAACAAAGCCCGCATCCTAGGCTGGAAGCAGCAACTGAAGGAACAAAAAGCCAACACCGGAAAAGTTTAGATCCTCGATGAAAAGCCCCGCCTCACCGCAGCTCGAACCACCAGCCAGCGCGACGTAGCGCCGGCGTCCCGCCGGCTCTTTTGCTCTTGGAGTGAAGTACCTCTGCAGCAATCGAGGCGTTAGCCCTTGTTCGCTGCGCGCGCCCGACCTGCCCGCCTCAACGCTTCCGCCACCAATTCCCCATTGGCCTTCGCCTGCCTGCCATCCGGCAAAGTAAGCACATCCTCCAACCCGATCCGCGTGCCGTACCCACGCCGCGCTGCGACCTCAATAAATTCCCACGCCGTGCGATTCAATCCATGCAAAATAATCGGCAAAGCGATCCCGGCGCGCTGCAGCAGCTCCTCAATCTTCCCCACCACCGCCAGCGCCGCATCCATCTCCTGCTGCTCCGGCTCCAGCAAGACCCAGCGGCACCGCGCCGCGAGCTTGCTCTCCAGAAATTTTTCCGTCGCCAACACGCTGCCCATCCCCGCCTCGACGCCCATGCCCTTCGACAGCAGCAATTCCGCCAGCGCAATCCCGCCCTCTTCGTTGAAGTTCACCGAAGCGAAATCCGGAAACACTTTCCACGCCGCCACTTTCTCATGACGCTCCCGCGCATCCCGCACCATCCACAAACCTGTGCTCACGCCAAACGGCGTCCCAGGAATCGCCGCGCGCACCGCCGACACCGCCCGTGCCACATCCTCCGCATCCACGCTCTCGCGCCCGTCAGCAGCACGCACATGAAAATGCGCCGCTCCAGCCCCCGCCTCAACAGCTTCCTTCGCAGCAGCAGCCAGCTCGAAAGGCGAACAAGGCACAAGATGATGCCCCGCCCGCGTTCTGCCCCCGTTCAGCGATACTTCAATCAACATAAAAACCCCTCTGGGAGTGCGGCGGTTTGCCGCCGCCTTTTATCGCGCGAGGCTTGCCTCGCGCTGACACCAAAACAATACAAAAATAAAAACGGCCGAGCAACCCACGCTCGGCCAAAACAGAATTTTCCTCTCAGAAAGTTCAGCATACGCAAAAGTGCAGTCGTAGGGGCGGCTCTAAGACCCGCCCCTACAGCCACAAATTGCTCATACCGACTCGGCTGCCACGCTACCAAACGCCAACTACAGCGCCGCGCACACCGACTTAACTTCCGTGTAATGCTCCAACACCTCGTGCCCCATCTCGCGGCCCCAGCCACTCTGCTTGTAGCCGCCAAACGGAAGCGACGCATCGAACACGTTGTAGCAGTTGATCCACACCGTGCCCGCCTTGATCTTGGACGCCATGCTATGCGCTTTCTTCACATCGCGCGTCCAGATTCCGGCGGCCAGCCCATAGATGGTGTCGTTGGCAGTCGCCACGATTTCTTTCGGATCGCTGAACGGAATCGCGGTAACCACCGGTCCGAAAATTTCTTCCTGCACCACTTTCATCTTCGGATTGGTGTTCACCAACACGGTCGGTTTCACGAAGTAGCCCGTAGTCCCTTCGCGCGAACCGCCAGTCACAGCCTTTGCGCCTTCCTTCGCGCCGCTCTCCAAATAACTGCACACGCGATTCAGCTGCTCTTCGGAAACCAGCGGGCCCAAATCGCTGTCCGGATCAAATCCCGGACGCACGCGGATCTTCGAAGCGTTCTCCGCCACGCCCTCCACCACCTTGTCGAAAGCCTTCTTTTCGATATACAGGCGCGACCCCGCACAGCAGCACTGCCCCTGATTGAAGAAAATCGCGCTGGCCGCTCCGGGAATCGCAGCGTCCAAGTCGGCGTCGTCGAAAATAATGTTCGGCGATTTGCCGCCCAGCTCCAGCGAAACCTTCTTCAAGTTCCCCGCCGCCGCTTTCAAAATCAGCTTGCCAACTTCGGTGGAACCCGTGAAGGCGATCTTATCCACGTCCGGATGCGCAGCCAAAGCCGCTCCAGCGGTCTCGCCGAATCCCGGGACGATATTCACCACACCATCCGGAATTCCCGCTTCCTGGATCAATTCGCCCAGGCGCAACGCCGTCAGCGGCGTCTGTTCCGCGGGCTTCAGTACGATCGTGCAACCGGTCGCCAGCGCCGGTCCCAGTTTCCACGCCGCCATCAGCAGCGGGAAATTCCACGGAATGATCTGTCCCACCACGCCCACCGGCTCGCGCAACGTGTACGCGTGGAACATGCCCTGCTTCCAACCGGACATCGGGACCGTGTTGCCTTCGATCTTCGTCGCCCAGCCAGCGTAGTAACGGAAATGATCAATCGAAAGCGGCAGATCGGCCACGCGCGCAATCTTCAGTGGCTTGCCGTTATCCAGCGATTCGAGTTGTGCGAATTCTTCCAGGTGCTTTTCCAGCAAGTCGCCCAATCGCCAGATCATGCGCCCGCGTTCCGAAGGTGAAATCTTCGACCACGGCCCAGTCTCAAACGCCGCCCGCGCCGCCTTTACCGCGCGGTCAATGTCTTCCTTATCGCCCTCGGCGACGTTCGAAAGCACTTCGCCAGTGGCCGGATTGTACGTTGCGAACGTCTTGCCGGAAGCCGCGTCAACCCACTTGCCGTTGATCAGCATCTTGCGCGTCTTGGTCACGTACCCCGTAACATTTTCAGTCGGTTTTACAGCTACCGATGCAGTTGCCATATCGTGCTCCTCCTTCAGTCTTCGATGATTTTCGGAAATTCAAAATCTCAATATCGCCATGCCCGACGTGCGTTATTGCTCAAATCCGCGTGGTTCTAACAGCTAAGACAAAAATACCGTTCTCTTTGCACCTGGCTGGAAGCTGCGCGAAGCAATCAAGGTTTTCTGGACCATTCCAGTCACCCTGTGGGGGCTAGCACCGCGTATCATAGTCGCCCAACCCACCCGGTTGCAATAGCCCAGACAAATGCGATGGATTATATATTTCTATGGCGCCGCAGACGCGAGATGTCGCCATGAGGGTAGGGCCGCATCTCGCCGTGCCGAGGTTTTGACTTTGTAGCGGCCAGCGTCAGCTGGGTGCCTTTGTTATTGCCTTTGAATTTGTAGCGGCCGGTTCAGGTTCATCGAACCGGGCAGCCGTTGCCGTTGCTTAGGTGTTGCATTTTCGGTGCTGCCCACGACTTGATCTTGCGCATTCGCACCAAGTGTCCATGCCGAGTCCATCTTGGAGTGCGGCGGCTTGCCGCCACTTTGCATGGCGCGAGGCTCGCCTCGCGTGCCTTTGGTAGGTCGTAGGGGCACGGCATACCGTGCCATGTTTGTGCGTGCGAATATCGAGGAAACAACAAACTACGCGGCGTTCCGCACCCACACCCTTTGCGTCGCCGGCTTCCCTAAATGAATTCGCGCCGCATGCCCCGCAACGGACAAAACCATCGTCTCATCGTACTCCCGCTGATGAACCCGCACCTTCGTCCCAGGATGCAAACCCAACCCCGTAACAAACTCCAAAAACTTCGGATCCTTTTCATACACCCGCAAAACCTCGTAAGTCTTGCCAACTGAGACGTCCGACAACCGCACCGCGCCAAATTTCCGCCGCAACTTGGCCATCCCGCCCAGCAGCGGCACTCCGTGCGGGCAACGGCTGTCGCGGCCAAAGCGCTTCAGCAGCAACTCCGCCACCTCCGGCGAGATGCCATGCTCGAGCCGCTCCGCCTCCTCGTGTGCGCGCGCCCATTCCAGGCCAATCACATCCGTCAGCAGCTTTTCCGCCAGCCGGTGACGCAACACCAGATGCCCCGCAATCTCCTGCCCCTTCGCCGAAAGTTCGATGTGCCCATCCCGCCGCACGCGCAAATACCCGCCGCGCGTCATGCGCTTCAACGCCGCCGTCACCGCCGGTGGAGTCACGCCCAAATCTTCAGCCAGCCGCGCGCTGATCGGCGCCTGCTCTTCCTGCACCAGCTCCCAGATCGCCTTCAAGTAATCTTCCTGGGAAACGCTTGTAGTTTCGCGCCGCATTCTTCCCTGCTCTAATCCTCTAGTTCTGCGGGACTGACGGGACGGATCAGAAACGACAGCTTCCCGTTAGTGCGCGGTCTGAAATCTCGCACCCAACAAAAAAATTGTCATCCCGGGGGCACCTTCTGCCCGAGGAATCTGCTTTTCCCCTGCCGCCGGCTCACCAACGCGAATTCTCAATCCGCGCTCGTCGCCCGCGTCCGCAAACGCGCAGCCAGTAAAGTCACGCGCGTCTCAATATCTCCGAAAGTGACCCGATGGAGCGCGATATCCTCGCCAAACGGGTCCTTCACGTTCCAATCCTCCACGTCGTGCTCCGGAAACAGCGCCTTCCCATGAATCCCGGACATATTAATCACCACATCCGGCTTCCGCAGCTTGTAGCTGTGCAGGCCCTTCGAGAATTGTCCATCAAACGGAATCGCGTGCTCGCGCAGCACCGCTTGCGTGGTCGTATCAATGAACCCCAGCGGCGAAACTCCCGCGCTTTCCGCCAAAATGATATCCGCACAGCAATGCCGCGCGATCGCCTCCGCCATCTGGCTGCGCACACAATTCCCCACGCATACGAATAGCACTTTCACCTGGGCGTTCATATCGGCCACAGAGTCTCACAATTTCCCCGCATTCGCGACGCCCGTTCCATTCTTCGCCATTCGCACAAAAAGCTCGTGCACAGCCGTATCGTCACTCAACTCCGGATGAAACGTGGCCGCAAGTATCTTTCCCTGCCGCACCAAAACCGGATGCCCCGCATCCTCCGCCAGAACCTCGACGCCCGCCCCCACTGATTCAATAATCGGCGCGCGAATGAAAACCATCTCCAGCGGCTGCTCGCGCAACTTCGTCTGCCCCATATGCACGTCGCTAGCCAGCTGCCGCCCATACCCGTTGCGCAGCACCGACACATCCAACAACCCCAGCGACACCTGCGCCGGCCCATGCACTTCCGTAGCCAGCAAAATCGTCCCCGCGCAAGTCCCAAAAAACGCCCCATCCGCCGCGGCGAATTTCTTCAGCGCGTCAAACAAACCCTCTTCGGTCATCACCTTCAGATGTGTAGTGCTTTCGCCGCCCGGAAGAATCACGCCAGCGAGCCCCGCCAAATCCTCAGGTGTCCGCACAAATGTGTACGAAACGCCCAGGCGCTCCAGCACCTTGGCATGTGCGTCGTAATCCCCCTGTATCGCAACAATCCCGATTTTCAATTCGTCATGTTTCATTCGAATGGCCCCAAGAAAATTCCTCGCATCAACGTTCAATGTAAAAACGTAGGGGCGGGTCTCAGACCCGCCCCCTCAACCAAGCCACAACCCAGCGCCGTAGGCGCGGCATAGGTTAGGCCAGACCGGAAGGTCTGGGTACGCATACAAAAAAATCCCGAGCGCCGTAGGCGCGACACAAACCGGACATCGGCCGCGAATGCGGAGCCCTGAGTCTGCGAATCCAGCTCGGTCTCACCCCTCACCAACCTCTAGTCTGGAGAAGATCCTTCTCATCCATCTGCCGAATATCCAACCCCTTCATCGCGTCGCCCAATTCCTCCGACGCCTCTAGCACGGCCTTCGGATCCTTATAATGCGTGGTCGCCTTCACAATCGCCCGCGCCCGCACCGCCGGATCGCTCGACTTGAAAATTCCCGACCCCACAAACACCGCCTCTGCGCCCAATTGCATCACCAGCGCGGCGTCTGCCGGAGTAGCGATCCCGCCAGCCGAAAAATTCGGCACTGGCAATTTGCCATGCTTCGCGACCCAAGCTACCAACTCAAACGGCGATCCGAGCTCTTTCGATTCGTGCACCAATTCTTCCTCGCCGAGCAGCGTGAGGCGCTTCATCTGACTCACGATGGTGCGCATGTGCCGCACCGCTTCCACAATATTTCCCGAGCCCGCTTCGCCCTTGGTGCGCACCATCGCCGCGCCCTCCGCAATCCTGCGCAGCGCTTCGCCCAAATTGCGCGCGCCGCAGACGAACGGCACTTTGTAGCCGTGCTTCCAGACGTGATGCTCTTCATCGGCCGGAGTCAGCACTTCGCTCTCGTCTATGTAATCCACTTCCAGCGCTTCGAGCACCTGGGCTTCCGCAAAATGCCCGATGCGCACCTTGGCCATCACCGGAATCGAAACCGTATCCATAATTTCGCGAATGATCCGCGGCGCCGCCATCCGCGCCACTCCGCCCTCTTTGCGTATATCCGAAGGGACGCGCTCCAGGGCCATCACCGCGCACGCTCCGGCGTCTTCGGCGATCTTGGCCTGCTCGGCATTGGTCACGTCCATAATCACACCGCCCTTCAACATTTCCGCCAGGCCCACTTTCACGCGCCACAAATTATTGTTCATCAGTTCCATCGAGTTTCTCCCTCGGTCTC
>Ga0182024_10005697_pt1 | contig 27754 bp, 23 predicted proteins | sample P32metaG_FD_120480 | JGI IMG/M metagenome (GOLD analysis project Ga0182024, IMG submission 120480) | Permafrost microbial communities from Stordalen Mire, Sweden - P3-2 metaG (Illumina Assembly) | ecosystem: Environmental > Terrestrial > Soil > Wetlands > Permafrost | place: Sweden: Stordalen...
GCGGTGGCTCAGCGCGGTGGCTCAGCGCGGTGGCTCAGCGCGGTCGCTCAGCGCGGTCGCTCAGATGACGCGGTTCTGCGTTGCCCAGTACGGATCCCGCAGCCGCCGCTTGAGCAGCTTGCCGCTAGGGTCCCTGGGCATCTCATCGACGAAATCAACCGTCCTCGGCCATTTCATCCGGGCCAGGCGCCCTGCCAGTGAGTCGAGAATCTCCGCCGCCAGTTCCGGTCCGGCCTGCTCGCCGTCCGCGGGCTGCACCACCGCCTTGACCTGCTCGCCCCACTCCTCATCGGGGATGCCGAAGACGGCGACGTCAGCGACCTTGGGATGGATGATGATCTCGGCCTCGATCTCGGCCGGGTAGATGTTGCTGCCACCCGAAATGATCATGTCGGACTTCCGGTCGCAGAGGAACAGGAAGCCGTCGGCGTCCAGGTAGCCGATGTCGCCCACCGTGAAGAAGCCGCGGAGCCTGTTGGCCGCGGTCTTCGCCGGATCGTCCTTGTAGGCGAACTCGGACGTGCCCATCTTCATGTAGACGGTGCCAGGGACGCCGGCCGGGCATTCGCGCCCCGCGTCGTCGGTCACCATGACCTCGCTGGCCGGCCAGGGCGTGCCGACCGTGCCCGGCCTGGCCAGCCAGTCCTGCGGAGTGGCGATCGTGCCGCCGCCCTCGGTCGCCGCGTAGTACTCGTACACCCTCGGCCCCCACCAGTCCAGCATCGCCTGCTTGATTCCCCGCGGGCACGGCGCGGCCGCGTGGATCAGCCATCTCATCGAGGAGAGGTCGTACCGGCTGCGCGTCTCCTCCGGCAGGGACAGCATCCGCTTGAACTGCGTGGGCACCATATGGGTGCTGGTGACCCGGTAACGCTCTACCAGCGCCAGCGCCTGCTCCGCGTCCCAGCCATCCATGCACACGAGCGTGTGTCCCAGCTGGATGGCGCCGCCGCCGAACACGGTGACGGCGGTGTGGTAGTTCGGCGACGTGACGAGGTGCACGTTCTGCGGCCCGGTCGTGATCCCGAAGAATTGCAGCAGCACCGAGGTCAGCTCCGAGGCCTCATCGGGATCCAGGCCGGACAGCTCGCGGCGCACCCCTTTCGGCCTGCCGGTGGTGCCGGAGGTGTAATGCATGGTGCTGCCCGCCGTGCGGTCCGGCGGCATGGTCTCCGGCTGGCCCGCGCGGAGATCGGCAACCGGCGTGCAGCCGGGCACGTCGCCGTAGCCGAAGCAGGCGCTGGCCGGGAGCTCGGCCTGGTCGGCAGCTAGCACGCCGGCGGCGGCGAATCGCTCGTGCACGAACAGCGCCCTGGCCTCGCTGTCGTGGATGATATGGGCGATTTCCGGGGCGGTGAAGTGCCAGTTGACCGGCGTGAAGTACCAGCCCGACTGCAGGGCGGCCAGGTAGAGCTCAAGCGGGGCCACGCCATTCGGCAGGACGGCGGCGATGCCATCGCCGGGCCGCAGGCCGCGTGCTCGCAGCCCGCCGGTGATCTGGTTGACCCTGGCCAGCAGGTCTCCCGCGGTGTGCCGGGTGCCGTCCGCCTCGATCACCGCTATCCAGCCGGGATTCTCCTGCGCCCGGCGCCAGAACCCGAGCGATCCCACTGCCACCTCCCAGCTGGCGGTGCGGCACCGCCAGTCCGCCCAAGACAGGCTAAGCGGCCCGAATCCGAAGTAGAGCATGCCGTATTTCGGCGGGCAAGCCCGCGGCGGCGCGGGGAGAAGCCCGCAGGCAAGGTCCGCGGCGGCGCGGGTGATGCCTGCAAGGCAAGGTCCCCGGGCGGCGCGGGGAGAAGCCCGCAGGCGAGACCGGGCTACCAGGCTTCCGCGGCCGCGTACTCCGCTGCCGCCGGGTCGCCGTCCGGCTTCCTGCGCCAGAGGGAGAGCCAGGATCCGGCGGCGAGGAGCACCGCGCCCGCCAGCGCTAGCCCGGCCGGGACGGTCACGGTGATCGCCTCGATATCGGCCCTCTTGGCGCGGTCCGACCTGACCAGGCTCTGGATGCTGCGCGCGGTCATCGGGAGATCACCCTGGAAGAGCACGAGACGCTGGACGCCGCTGCTGTCCCGCAGGGTGATCTTCTGGTCTTCACTGGTATCCACCACCGCGCCGGTCACCGGGTCCACCCAGTACGTGTTGGCCGCCTGGTAGTACTCATCGAGCGTCACCGTGGGCTGACCATGCAGGCCGACGAGTGAGCCAGGCAGCTTCTGCGTGCCGAACTGCCCGGCAGGCACGCGCTCGACGAACCGGTAGGTGGGCAGGCCGTCGATCGTGGCCCGGCCGGCGTACTGGACGACCATGGGCTTGAGCAGGGTGGTGTCAAAAATCTGGTAGGACGTCCGCCGGGTACCGTGCGGCCAGACGAAGGCCAGGCCGTCCTGCCGGCCGGTGTACGTGCCGACGGTCTCACCGCAGCAGGCGATCAGCGTGCCGGTACGCCGGTCGAACGCCGATCGCTGCGTCAGGGACTTATAGGCCACCCCGTTGGTCGCGTCGTAGCTGTAGCTGAACTGCGTCCATACGGCGCGCGAGGAGGTGCCGGCCGCGACATCGCCCTCGGTCGTTCTCGTCACCCGCATGGCGACGCCGGTCACGTCCTTGAGCAGGCTGGGGCTGAAGTAGGTCACGTCCTTACCCGCCAGCGTGGTGATCTGGTACTCATTCAGCGGGAACCTGACAACCTGGCCTGCCACGTAAAAGCGCAGCAGAATACCGGAAACGAGCAAGAACGCGCCTAACCCGCTGGCGACGAGCCCGGCAACGCGGCGCATCCGCCCTCCCGCCCCGCGCGCAGTCGCGGTGAGCACATGATCGCCATCGGCTCAGCCCGTGCCGTAGTTGTACAACGGGGCGTTGGCCGGCGTGCTGTCCGTGGTCCCGGCAAGGTACGTGGCGGTCAGGAAGCTGCCGCCAACGGCCAGTAAGGCGCCGATAACGATGGCGATGAGCAGGCGGGTCACAGACTCCTCCTTCACCAGGGGCTTGACTCAGCGTAAATCGCCGGCCGGCAATGAGCCAGGGAGAATTGTGACCGCCCCTTTACCTCGCGAGTATTACCCGGTCTAGTTCCGAGCCGTCCTCGGAGAGCCCCCGCACGGTCAGCGTCGAGGGCGCGCCGGGCCGCCAGCCGGGCTTGCTGTCCATCACCAGCAGGCAGTACCCGGTGAAGCGGGTCCGCGACCATGTCACCGTCTCCGTGACGGTCGCGCCGCCGGCCTCATTGACGAAACTGGTCACCGACGGAACGTCATGCAGGTGGCCTGCATAGCTGTCCGGCGCACTGAAGTCATAGCGGCCCACGCCGGCGCCGCCGGCCGCGATGTAGGTAGTGCCCTCGGCAGCCGGGCGGACGGTCGCGCCGATCGGAGCCGGGGTGGCGACCCCGCCCCGGAGCGGATCCGTGCGCTCGTAGATGTGGTTGTGACCGTTGATGACCAGGTCAACGCTGTAGGAATCAAACAGCGGAACGAAGAACTGCCGCGCGCCGCCCTCGGAGCCGTGCACGGCGCAGGTGCAGTAGGCGCAATGGTGGAAGTAAGCCACGATGAAGTCAATGCCCGGCTGCTTTCGCAGGCTGGCGAGGGTCCTGGCCAGCCATGCCACCTGGGCGCCGCCCGTGTAGCCGTTGTTGGCCGGGATCTCGAAGGACACGTCGTTGGCGTCGAGGCTGACGATCCCGACGTTGCCGTAGACGAATGAGTAGTAGGCGGGCGGGGCAGCGCCGGACGCTTCGCCGGGGAAGTCGAAGCGAGCGTACTGGCCGCCGTAGCCGTCGGGTGAGTACCAGGCCTCCATCTCGTGGTTGCCGACCGCGACCTGCCACGGAATCGAGGCCGCAGGTGTGCCCGGGCCGCAGCCCGGTGATCCTGGCGTGCAGGTAGAACTGCTCGAGCCCTGACCACCGGCCCGCGCTCAGCTTGGCCAGCCAACCTTGCCAGCGACACTGGCCGCGACTTAGACTGAACATTCAGTCAATCGCGTCAGGAGTGCGCAAATGACCATCCAGCAGGCCTCTCCCACCGGGCTGCCAGCAGGCCCGCGGACCGAGGCCACGGTCAGCCTTCAGCACATCATCGCCCAGCAAGAGGAAATCTTCGTCAGGCGGCAGCCAGAATCGCGCCGCATGGCCAGCCGGGCGGGCCATGCGCTGGCCGGCGGCGTGACCTCCAGCTGGCAGAGCACCCGCCCGCAGCCGGTATGGCTCAGCCACGGCAAGGGCTCCAAGATCTACGACGTGGACGGCAACGAGTACGTCGACCTGGCCGGAGGATACGGCGCGGCGCTGGCCGGGCACGCCCATCCGGCGATCGTGGAGGCCGTCCGCGGCCAGGTTAGTCTCGGCACGCACTTCGCCCAGCCGACCCCCAACGCGCTCATCGTCGCCGAGGAGCTTTCCGTCAGGTTTGGCCTGCCGCAGTGGCGCTTCGGCAACTCCGGCACCGAGGTCACGATGGACGCGGTCCACCTCATGCGCGCCATCACCGGCCGTGACGCGATCATCAAGGTCGAGGGCTGCTACCACGGTCACCACGACTCGGTGCAGGTGTCTGTCTGCCCGGACGCCGACGAGGTCGGCCCGGCCGGCCGGCCCCATTCCGTGCCCTCAAGTACCGGTATCCCGAAGGCGATGACGGACCTCACGCTCGTCGTCGGCTTCAACGACCTGCCGGCCGTGGCCAGGCTGCTGGAGGCGAACCCGGGAAAGATAGCCGGGATGCTCATCGAGCCGGTCATGATGAACTCGGGCATCATCGTGCCGCAGCCCGGCTACCTGGCCGGCCTGAAGGATCTGCTGCACGCCCACGGTGCCCTGCTGACCTTCGACGAGGTCAAGACGGGCCTTACCGCCGGGCCGGGTGGCGTCACCGGCTTGTCCGGGGTGACACCGGACATCATCTGCCTGGCCAAGGCCATCGGCGGCGGCGTCGCGGTGGCCGCCATCGGCGGCTCAGCGCAGGTGATGGGCCACGTCAGTGACGGCGGCTACGAGATGGTCGGAACCTTCAACGGGAACCCGCTCGCCATGGCCGCCTGCCGTGCGATGCTCTGCGAGGTCGCCACGCCGGCGGCTTATCAGCGGGTAGAGGCCCTGCGGCTGCGCGCCGTCGAGGGACTGCAGCGGGAAATAACGCGAAACGGCCTCAGCGCGCACGTCGTGTCGGTAGGCGCGAAGGGCTGCGTGGTGTTCTCCGCCGAGCCGGTCAGCGACTTCCGCGACTTCCTGGAGATTGACGACTCCTACAGTCACGCGCACTGGCTCTTCCAGCACAACGGCGGCGTGTTCCTGCCACCCTGGGGGAAGACTGAGCAGTGGCTGATCTCCGTGCAGCATGACGAGGCGGACATTGACCGCTTTATACAGAATTTTGCTGATTTCGTCGTGGCAGTTCAAAGATGACCAGGCTGTTACCGGACGGGTCTTGTGTCCGTGCCATAGCAGTAGTAGGAGTAGTTGACGGACTGTTCAGTCAGGATAGATGACGACAGCGCGACAGCGACCCCGCCGCGAAGCAACGACGAGGCAACGACGAGGCAACCGACGAACGAGGTGATTCGGGATGCATCCGAGGGAAGGCTGGCAAGCCGACGGGACCCCGCCGCGCCCAGGGCTGTCCCGGCGCGGCTTCCTGCGGCAGAGCGCCGCTGCAGGTATGTTGCTCGGCGGAGCTGGAAGCATCGGCTCTCTGCTCGCGGCCTGCGGCTCAGGTTCATCGGGCGGCTCCGGGACGCCGACGAGCAACGGGATACCGCTTCCGCGGCCTAATCACCCGGTCACCTGGCCGCTGTTCAAGGACAACCAGACGATCAAGAGCGGGCTGCTCCCGGAGAAGGGAGCCACCCTGAAGATCTACAACTGGGTCGCGTACGTCAACCAGAAGTGCCTCGATGACTTCGGCAAGAAGTACAACTGCAAGGTCGAGCTGACCACGTTCAACACGATGACCGAGGCGGTCACCAAGCTGGCCAGCGGGCAGGCGAACTTCGACGTCTTCATGGGCGTCACCGTCGATGTGCTCGGCCGGCTGATCGAGCAGAAGACGATCAAGCCGCTTAATCACAGCTACATCCCGAACATCAGCCAGGCCTGGACCGACTTCACCAACCCGTTCTACGACCAGCACTGGCAGTACACCGTCCCGTACACGATCTACACGACGGGCATCGCCTGGCGCAAGGACCACGTACCCGAGAACCCTTACACGATGGCGAACCCCTGGGCCATGCCGTGGCAGGCCAAGTACAAGGGCAAGGTCGCGATACTCGACGATTACCGTGAGGCCATCAGCCTCGGGCTGATGAAGAACGGGATCTACGACCTGAACACGACCGAGCAGACCCAGATCACCAAGGCCCAGCAGGCTTTGCAGGAACTCGTCCACCTGACCAACGTGCACATCGACAACAACGACTACACCGAAGTCCCGAGCGGGCAGATCTGGATTCACCACGCCTGGTCGGGTGACATGGCCGCGGCGGCGGCGTACATGCCCAAGGGCGTCCCTGTCGACGTGGTTGGCTACTGGTTCCCGCCCGACGGCAAGGGCCCGGTGGGGAACGACACCAACACCGTGCTCCGCACGGCGCAGAACCCGGTACTCGCCCATCTATTCCTGAACTACCTGGAGGACCTGCCGAACGTGCTGACCAACATCAGCTTCAACGGCTACATGCAGCCGATCAACGGCATCACGGAACAGCGCCTGGTGGGCGACGGCATCCTGCCGAAGAGCCTGGTCTCGACCGTGGTCCTGCCGTCCTACTTCCGGCGCGGGGTCAGCGAACTGCAGCTGCCCATCGCTACCGACCAGCTGTGGCAGCAAGCCTGGCAGTCCGTGAGCCACGGCGTCTAGGCGGGAACGGTGCCACAACGGGGACGACTGGCCGGGCGGCGGGACGCCGCACGGGAGCCGAACCGGGTGTTCTGGGCGGCCCTGGCCGCACCGGGAATCATCTGGCTGATCCTCCTGTTCATCGTGCCCTTCTACGTCGTGCTCGCGATCGCGGCCGGGCAGCTGAACCAGCTGTTCGGCACGCCCATCGCCGCCTGGAACCCGCTGGACTGGAGCTCGGCGAACCTGGTCGGCGTGTGGCACAACATCGTCGGCAGCGGCGCGTTCGTCGGCCCGATCATCATCAGGACGCTGTACTACACCGCGGCCGCATCGGTTATCTCGCTACTGATCGGCTATCCGGCGGCATATTTCGTGGCCAGGTTCGCCGGCCGCCGCAAGGCCCTCTTTCTGGTCCTGCTGATCGCCCCGTTCTGGATCAGCTACATGATGCGCATGCTCGCCTGGATCGACCTGCTGCAGACCAACGGCTACGTGAACAAGGTGCTCACCTTCCTGCACCTGGTCTCGCACCCGGTCAACTGGCTGGGCGGGCAGTCCTACACCGTGATTCTCGGCTTGGTCTACGGCTACATCCCGTACCTGATCCTGGTGCTCTACGCGGGTCTGGACCGGATCGACGGCGCGCTGCTCGAAGCCGGGCGTGACCTGGGCCTGGGCCGGGTGCGCACCTTCCTGCGGGTCACGCTGCCGCTGTCCAGGCAGCCGATCCTGACCGGGATGCTGATCACGGTGCTGCCGATGCTCGGCGACTACTTCACCAATCAGCTACTGTCCGGCACCCCAGGAACCGCGATGATCGGCAACGTGATCGACGGTGACCTGTCCACCCAAGCCTTCGAGGGCCAGGGGGCGGTCCTGTCCATGCTCCTGCTGCTTGCCCTGGTCGTCCCGATGATCTACTACGTGGTGGCGACGAACCGGTCGTCGCGGGAGGCAGTATGACCACCACCGCGGCAACCCCCGTGCAGCCCGGCGCAGGCACCGTTGGCGGCCAGGCCGCCCGGTCGCCGCTGCTGCGACTGCGGCGCAATCCATGGGGCCACCCGTGGTTCCTTGAGGGATTCACCTGGCTCTACCTGCTCTGGTCGATCGTGCCGATCGCGCTCGCTGTCCTGTTCTCGTTCAACAACGGCAAGTCGCAGAGCGTCTGGCAGGGTTTCTCCTGGCGGTGGTACTTCTCCGACCCGGTGAACTCGGTCCTGCACGATCCGCAGCTGCGCCTGGCTGTCATCCAGACGCTGCGGCTGTCGACCTACACCACGTTGATCGCGATACCCCTGGGCGTGGCCTTCGCGCTGGGCATTAACCGGTGGCGCGGCTACACTTCCTCGACCTTCAACTTCGTGATGATCTTGTCCTTCGTCATCCCGGAACTCATCTTCGGCGTGGCGATGTTCTTCTTGTTCACCGATCTGTTCAAGTCCGTGGGCCTCGGCACGCTTGCCGAGACTCTCGGGCTCGTCACCTGGAATGTCAGCTGGCCGGCGATCATCGTCCAGGCCAGGCTGGTGACAATCGGGAGGCAGTACGAGGAGGCAGCAGCCGACCTCGGCGCCACTCAGCCGCAGATCATGCGCCGCGTGATGATGCCCCTGCTCGCCCCGGCCATCTTCGCCAGCGCGGTGCTGGTCTTCTCCAGCGTGATCGACGACTTCGTGATCGTGGACCTCCTGAACAACAGCGTCAGCAACACCCCGATGTCGGTGTATATCTACTCCCAGCAGCACGGCGGAAACGGCGGGCCCGCGCTCAACGCGCTCGGCACGATCATGCTGGTGATGTCATTCGTGATCGCGATCGCCGGGTACTTCGGCTACCGCTTCATGACCCGCGGCGAGCGCATCGGCACGCAGCAAGCGCTCGCCACCATCGCCGGCGCCTGAGCGCGCCCCTGCCGCCCAAGCGCCATTCCCGGCGTATCTGCCGCCTTCCGGTCAGCTGACCTTCAGCGCGTCGTCGTCCGTAGCACCCTCGATCGGCCCGGAATCGGCGAGCACACGAAGCGCGTCCGGCGCTAGGAACGCGTGCACCGGCGTGCCCTGGACTAGCTTCTGCCTGGTGCCGTCGTTCTGCAGCAAAACCTGCAGCTCCGGCCCTGGCGCCAGCCGCAGGATCACCTGGGTGGCCGAGCCGAGGTACACCAGCCGCTCGACCATGGCAGGAACGCGGTTGGGCCCCGGAGAGCCGAACTCTTCCACCCGAACCCGCTCGGGCCTGATCACCACGTGCGAGCGGCCAGCCGTGTCAGTCCCGCCGTGCTCCACGCCGAGGACCGAGTCGCCCAGCCTGACCTGGCAGCGCGCTCCCGGGCCGCGTTCGACGACATCGACCTCCATGAGATTCGAGACGCCGAGGAAATCAGCCACGTACGTGTCCGCAGGCTCCTCGTACACCTCGTGCGGGCCGCCGATCTGGACGATCTTGCCGTTGCGCATGACCGCCAGCCGGTCGGACATGGTCAGCGCCTCTTCCTGGTCGTGCGTGACGTAGAGAAAGGTGATGCCGACCTGCTCCTGTAGCGCCTTGAGCTCGACCTTCAGCGACCGGCGCAGCTTGGCGTCCAGCGCGCCGAGCGGCTCGTCGAGCAGCAGCACCGACGGCTTGAGGACGAGCGCCCTGGTCAGCGCCACCCGCTGCTGCTGGCCGCCGGAGAGCTGGCCGGGACGGCGCTTCTCGAACGAGCGCAGCTTGACCAGCTCGAGCGCCTCGTACACGCGGCTGGCCAGCTCGTTCTTGTCCAGCTTGCGGTTGCGCAGGCCGAACGCGACGTTGTCGAACACGTTCAGGAACGGGAACAGCGCGTAGCTCTGAAAGACGGTATTGACGTTGCGCTTATGCGGCGGAACGCCGGAAACGTCCACGTCATCGAGCAGTATCCGGCCGCCGGTCGGCTGCTCGAAGCCGGCGATCAGCCGCAGCGTGGTCGTCTTCCCGCAGCCGGACGGGCCGAGCAGCGAGAAGAACTCGCCGCTGGCAATCGTCAGGTCGATCTCGTCGACGGCGGCGATTTCTGCGAAGTGCTTGGTCAGTGCTGCCAGCTCAATCTTGCCACCGGCCATGCCGGCTACCTCCCCTTCGGACGGGGCTTGCGGTTGTCGCCGCGCCTCCCCCGGCCCGGGCTCCACTCGAACCCCAGCTGGTTCGCGACGAAATGCATACTTAGCTCGAATGCCCGCACCGGGTCAACCACCCGGTCCTCCAGCGCGATCTGGATGGCCAGCCCGTCGAGCAGCGAGGACAGGCAGATCGCGAAGTCCGCCGCATCCACGTTACGGAACTCGCCAGCCTCCTGGCCGGCCAGCACCAGCGAGGCGAACGTCTCCCGCCAGCGCTCATCGGACTTCTGCCGGAGGCCGGCGACCTCGGCGTTCCTGGCCGCCTGGGCCCAGAAGTCAAGCCACAGCAGCCAGGAGCTGTGCGGCTCGGGGTCGGCCTCGGGCAGGCAGCTCATCGCCACGATCTCCTCGAGCCGCGCGGCCGCCGTGGGCAGCGACGCCATCCGGCGCTGGCCGTCCGCGTACCAGGTGTCCTCTGAGTACCTGATCGCCTCGGTCAGCAGCTGGTCCTTGGTCTTGAAGTAGTAGATGACCAGGGCAGGGCTGATCCCGATCCGCTCCGCGACGTCGGCGATCCTGGTGTCGGGGTAGCCGCGCTCGGAGATGACCTCAAGCGCCGCGCGCAGCATCTGCTCCCTGCGCACGTCGGCGGTGCCCTGGGGCTCCGCGGCCCCCCGGGCCTCGACAGCCTCACGGACCTGGTCTGTCATCGCGGCAATCCTCTCCGCCTCTTGTCAATACGGTAGCAGGTTTATAGACTGAACGTTCAGTCAACTCTTTTTGCGGGCTCGTGGCCGCACCGGAAGGAAGGCCGAACTCATGGCCGCAACATACGACGCGATCGTCGTTGGCGGAGGGCATAACGGACTTGTCGCAGCCGCGTACCTGGCCCGGTCTGGCGCCAGGACCGTGGTACTCGAAGGACGGCACAAGACCGGCGGCGCTGCGACCACCGAGGCGCCGTGGCCGGAGGCGCCCGAATTCAAGGTCACCCGGCTCTCCTATGTGATGAGCCTGATGCCGCCGACGATCATCAAGGACCTCGACCTCGCCAGGCACGGCTATCAGATCTACCCGATGGGACCGTACTACCAGGCGTTCCCTGAGGGCGGGTCAATCAAGCTGTACGCCGACGACGCCAAGCGCAACCACGACGAGGTGGCCAAGTGGTCCAAGCGGGACGCGGACACCATGCCGCGCTGGGATGCCTGGCTGGAGGGCCTGGCCGAGGTACTCGGCCCGCTGCTGCTGACCGTGCCACCGGCGATCGGCTCGCGCAAGCCGCGCGACCTGGCCGGCACCCTGCGGCTTGCCTGGCGGCACAAGGGCCTCGACGTGCGCACGATCGCCGACGTGACCCGGCTGATGACCATGAGCATCGCCGACCTGCTCGATGACTGGTTCGAGTCACCGCAGGTGAAGGGCGCTCTCGCGGTCAACGGCGTGATCGGCACCTGGGCAGGCCCGTGCGAGCCTGGCACCGCCTACGTGATGGCCCACCACTCGATCGGCGACGTCGGCGACGGGCATCTGGGGAACTGGGGATTCCAGGAAGGCGGCATGGGCGGCGTGTCATCGGCCATCGAGGCCGCCGCCCGCGGCTTCGGCGCGGAAGTCCGCACGAATGCCAGGGTGGCCCGGCTGATCATCACCGACGGCAAGGCGGCCGGCGTGGTGCTGGATAACGGCGACGAGATCCTGGCCCGCGTCGTGGTCTCCACGCTGCACCCGCGCACGGCCTTCCTTGAGCACGTCGGCGCGGAGAACCTGCCGCCCGACTTCGCCAGCGACATCGAGCACTGGAAGACCCGCAGCGGCGTCGTCAAGATCAACCTGGCCCTCGGCGAGCTGCCGGACTTCACCGCCGACCCCGGCTCGAACCTGCAAGAGCACCACACCGGCTCGGTGGAGATGGCGCCATCGGTCGAGTACATCGAGCGCGCGTTCCAGGACGCGCGGGAGGGCCGCCCCGCGCTGCGCCCGTTCAGCGACGGGGTCATCCCGACGGCCTTCGACAAGAAGCTCGTCCCGGACGGCTACCACATCATGTCGCTGTTCACCCAGTGGGTGCCGTCCGACTGGAACTCCCAGCCGCACACGGCGGAGCTTGAGGCGTACGCGGACCGGATGATCGACTGCTACAACGAGGTCGCGCCGAACCTCAAGTCCGCGATCCTGCACAGGGACATTGTCGGGCCGTATGAGATGGAGCACGAATACGGCCTGGTCGGCGGGAACATCTTCCACGGCGAGCTCTCGCTTGATCAGCTGTTCCACATGCGCCCGGCGCCCGGCTTCGCCGACTACCGCACCCCGGTCGACGGGCTGTATTACGGCAGCTCGGCGACGCATGCCGGCGGCGGCGTGTGCGGAATCCCCGGCTGGCAGGCGGCCCGCGCGGCGATCGCGGACAAGAAGGCCAGCCGGCGGGCCAGCCAGGTCCGCAGGCTCACCCGGCGGTCATGAGCATCGAGGAACAGCTACAAGCGGCAGAACGGATATCCCGGCCGGCTCCCGGCCGCCACCGGCCAGTGCTGCAGGCGATGCTCGAAGCGACCAGCATCGCGCTGGTCGGCGCCTCGCCGCGGCCGGGCAGCTTCGGCCAGCGGATGATCGGCGAGGTGGCCAGGAGCCCGGCCGGGCCGGACATCTACCTGGTCAATCCCCGGTACCGGCAGATCGGCGAGCGGCCCTGCTATCCGTCGCTCGCCGACCTGCCAGGGCCGGTCGACCTGGTACTGCTCGGAGTCCCCGACGCCGCGCTTGAGCGGCAGCTCAGCCTGGCGGCCGGCCGCGGCGACGCCACGGCGGTGATCTTCGGCAACGCGCACGAGGACCCGCTGCCCGCTCCCCCGGCCAGCGCGCCGAGCCGGGCGGACGGACGGTCCGGCCCGGTGCACGGCCGGTCCGGCCCGGTGGACGGCCGATCCGGCCGGGCTGGGGGCGTGCCCGGCAGGCCGGACCTGCGGGAGCGCCTCGCCGCGATCGCCCGGGGGGCGGGCATGGAGCTGTGCGGGGCCGGCTGCATGGGATTCGTCAACGTGGCCAGGGGCTTGCGGGCGATCGGCTACGTCGAGCCCGAACGGCTGCCCGCGGGCCCGGTCGCGCTGGTCACGCACTCGGGGTCGGTGTTCTCCGCGATGCTGCGCAGCCACCGGGCGATCGGATTCACCCTCGCGGTCTCCTCCGGCCAGGAACTCGTCACCACGGCTGCCGCCTACCTGGAGTACGCGCTCGGCCTGCCGGAAACCAGGGTGCTCGCGCTGGTGCTGGAGGCGATGCGCGAGCCGGACCGGCTGCGCGCGGCGCTGGCCAGCGCCGCAGCCAGGGACATCCCGGTGGTCTTGCTGACGGTCGGAAGCTCGGCCAAGGGCCAGGCGATGGTGGCGGCCCACTCGGGCGCGCTGGCGGCTCAGGACGGCGGCTGGGAGGCGCTCGCGGACGCCTACGGGGTACACCGGGTTGGCGACCTGGCCGAGCTGGCGGACACGCTGGAGCTGTTCGCCATCGGCCGCCGTGCCCGGCTGCCCGGGCTGCCCGGCAACGGCGGTAAGTCCCGCGATCGGGCGGGTCAGAGCGGCATCGCGACGGTGCACGATTCCGGCCTGGAACGCGCGCACACGGCGGATCTCGCCGAGGAACTCGGCGTGCCGTTTGCCCCGATCGGCGCGCCGACGCTGGCCCGTCTCGCTGCCGTGCTCGATCCCGGCCTGCAGCCCGCCAACCCGCTCGACATCTGGGGCACCGGCGCCGACGCGCAGCGCCAGTTCGCGGACGCGCTCGTGGCGCTGGCCGACGACCCCGCAGTCGCCGTCGTCGCACTGGCTGTCGACCTGATCCGTGAGTTCGACGGCGACCGCTCCTATCCCGGCGCGGTGCTGGCCGCCGCCGGCCGCACCGCCAAGCCGCTTGCCGTGCTGACGAACCTGGCCAGCGCAGTGGACCCAGACGTGGCCGCCGAGCTGCGCCAGGCCGGGATCCCGGTACTCGAGGGCATGCGCACCGGCCTGCTGGCCCTGGGTCACCTGCTCGACCACGCGGCGATCACCACCGCAGCCGCCGATCCAGGCACGCCGCGGCCCGCCATCACTCCGCCCGCCGCCACTCCGCTCACCGCCGCCCGGCGCGCGCGGGGGACAGCCCTCCTGACGGCCGGCCAGGCCGCCGGGGCGCCGCTGCTGAGCCTGCTCCGCGAGTACGGGATCGCCGCCGCGCGCAGCGATCCGGCCGCGGACCTCGACGCCGCGCTCGACGCCGCCGGCGCGATCGGCTACCCGGTCGTGCTGAAGACAGCCGAGCCGGAGATCCTGCACAAGTCCGATGCGGGCGGCGTCATCCTCGGCGTCCGCGACCCGGCCGAGCTTGCCGCCGCCTACCGGCACCTGTCCGCGAGGCTCGGCCCGCGGGTGCTCGTCTGCGAAAGCGTCCCGCCCGGCACCGAGCTCGCGCTCGGCATTGCCCGCGACGCGGATCTTGGCCCGCTCATCGTCGTCGGCGCCGGCGGCGTGCTGGTGGAACTGCTGGCTGACCGGGCGGTAGCGCTGCCCCCCGTGGATGAGGAACAGGCCAGGCGCATGATCGGCAGGCTGCGGGCAGGCCGGCTGCTAGCCGGGATCCGCGGCGCGCCGGCCGCCGACTCCGATGCGGTGATCCGCGCGATCACCGGCCTGTCCGCGCTCGCGATCGAACTCGGCGGCGAACTTGAGGCGCTGGACGTGAACCCGCTGATCTGCGGCCCGGCCGGGGCAGTAGCGGTCGACGCGCTGGCGATCCCGCGCGCAGTCCGCCGCTATCGCTAGTGCGCGGACCCGGCCAGCCGGACGCTCGCCGAGACCGCCCGCCGACTGATGATCGCCGAGGAGAGTACGGATCGAAAGCTGGCTCCACGGATAGGCCCGCCGGTCCTGACGAGCCGAAAGCTGGCTACGCGGATAAGCCCGCCGGTACTGATGGACCGGTCAGTCGCCTTCATCGCCAGCGCTCTGCTGGGTCATGCCCTGGACGAACTTGAACTTCGCCAGGCACTCCTGCAGCTCGGCCACGTTCCCGTCGCTGGCATTGGTGGTGTTGTAGGCCACCGCGTTCATGCTGTTGATCAAGGTCCGGTGCGCCGGCAGCGCTATCGGCCGCACGTTCGGGACGTGCGAGCACGCGGCGCGGACCTGCAGTTCCTGTGCCACGGTGGTGTTCGCGCTGAAGCTGACCGTCACCCACTGCTTGTCGAGGGCAGCATCCATCTTCGCGCACCCGGCCAGCATCAGTAGCAGGACGGCCGTGGCGGTGACGCGGACTCGTGCTCGCGCATGCATGCGCCTCTCCCGGCATCAGGTCGTGGAGATACCACGCTAGCCTGCCCCACGCAGGAGCCAGCGGGCGCCACGGCGCCATGCGGGCGGGCGGCAGATCAAGGGACACGCCAGTCCCGCACGACTCTTCCGCATCAGAATCGAACATGTTAGCGTACCTTGGTGATGACCAGCGACGATCCGGTTGAGCCCGTGCCCCGGCGTATCCCGGCTGGCGTGATGATGAGCAGTACCAGGCATGAGCCGCGGCATCGCCAGGCCGAGGTGCTGTGCACCGACCAGGGCTGGCGGCCGGCCGAGATCCTGGCCTGGGCACGGTGCCAGGCCGGCTGGGCGGCCCTGATCAGATGGCCGGACGGCACGCAGGACTGGCGGCAGCACGACCGGCGGCTCATCCGGCCCGTCTGAGGCCAGCGCCGAAGCGCTGCGGATCGCCGAAGAACACGGCTGGCTTGGCTGGTCGTAGGGCGCCAGGCCCCGCTGCTTGCTGTGACGATTGCTGCTTGCCGTGGCGATCATTCGCGCGCCCGGCTGCGCCTAACGAACGTGGCTGCCGATCAGGCTGCCTACGGCGTACGTCACGCCGATCGCGACCCCGCCCAGGGCGAGCTGGCGAAGGCCGGAGCGCAGCAATGACCGGCCCGTCAGCCGTCCCACCACCATCCCGCCGACGATCAGCGCCACCGCCGTGATTCCCAGGGTCCAGGCCAGCGTGGCGAGGCCGACCAGGTAGGGCAGCAGCGGCACCAGCGCCCCGGCAGAGAACGCGATCAGCGACGAGACGCCGGCCACCACCGCGGAGGGCAGCTCATCCGGGTCGACGCCGAGTTCCTCACGGGTATGCACGCGCAGCGCGGTATCCGGATCCCTGGACACCGCGGCGGCCATCCTCGCCGCGGTATCCGGGTCGGCCCCGTAGCCGCGGAAGGTACCGGCAAGCTCGGCCTGCTCGGCAGCGGGAAAGCGGGCGTGCATCCTGCGCTCGACGGCGACTTCGGCGTGCACCAGCTCGTTCTGGTTGGTCACCGACACGTACTCGCCGGTGCCCATCGAGAATGCCCCGGCCACCAGGGCGGCCACCCCGGTCAGCACGACCACGCTGGCCGATGCGCGTCCCCCGCCGAGCCCGGCAATCAGCGAGGCGTTGGTCACCAGGCCGTCGACTGTCCCGAACACGGTGGGCCGCAACCAGCCGCCCGACACGTCCCGATGGCGATGCGACCACCCGGCCGCGAGCGCCGCCGTGCCCACCGCCTGATTCGGCTCCCGCCCCTCATCACCGGCCACCTGCCGGATTATCCCCCATTGCGGCCGGGGGGGCCGACGGCCGGCCATGCCGGCGTCTTCCGCCTGCACGGAGCGTATTCGCCCGCACGGAGCGTCTTCGCCGCGTAGAGCTTCGTTATTGCCCCGGCGGGGGGCACAGCGTGCTGATGAGCCTTGCCAGTTCCCGGTCCTGGCTGATCAGGTGTTCCTGGATTTGGAGGGCTTCGTGCAGGACCGCCTCGGCGTCCTGGTAGGTGTTCTCCGCCCGCTCGTCAGACGCCGCTGCCTGGACGTTCTGGCCCACGATGATGATCGACAGCAGCACCAGCTGAAGGAACGTCTGCGCGATCCACTGCACGATGCCGCCGAGCCCGTTTTTGATGGCGGACGGCAGGCCGAACAAGGCGATGGCGGCGAAGATGTACGCGCACCACATGGAGCCGACGGCGCCCGTGATCTTCAGGGCAAAGGCCGTGTTGAAACGGGCGACCGGGCTGGTCCGTGAGAACTGGTCGGCAACCTTGACCGGGCGCGCCGCCTTCCGGCGCAGAATGTGCGGGTGCGGAACATAGCGGTAGGAACTCATGCGGCCTCCGTGTAGATCGCGCTCACGCGGTCACGGTGGGGTGCCCACGTCAGTGTTCGCGGCGGGCATTGCCGAGCAGATGTTCGCTGCCGCGTTACGGGTCTCGACGGCCGGCTGCCCGCTGGAACTGCTGGCCTGCTGCCCCCTGACGCGCGTGCCGTGATGGTGATGCGGGAGGGCATGTACGCCCGCGAAATCTGAGCCGATCGTCAGCGTGACTGGTCCGCTGATGCCATCCTGGGCAGCTGGCTGCTGGTTCAGCGCGTTCATCAGGGTGTAGACGCCGCCGGCCTGGGCGCTGCCCAGGTAGCTGACGGTGGTAAACGAGGTGGCAGCGGCGTCGCCGACATGAGTCACGTGGAAGCCGAGCTTCCGCAAGCTGGCGGCCGTCCGGCCGGCCAGCCCGGTGATGCCGGTGCCGTTGAGCACGCTCACGTCGACCCGGCTGGCCGGGGTAGAAGACAGGTGACCGTGCCACAGCTTGCCGGCCTGCAGCATGTGCCAGAGCACGTCGTCCTGCGGTTCCTCGGGGAGCAGCCGGTTGATGTCGGCGGGATCCACGATGGTGGGCATCGTGATGAAGGTCACGTTCTTCGTATGCAGGTTGCGCAAAGTCGCGGCCAGTGAGAGCAGCTTGCCGATCGATCCGAGGCCGGGGTCCACGGTGACCGCCTTCGTCGCCGTGTTGGCGATGTCAAACAATTCGACCGGGTTGTCCAGCGTGCCCTGGCTCTCGATCTTCTGGATGAGCGAAGAGATGAATTCCTGCTGCAACTCGATCCTGCCGAGATCGCCTCCATTGCTTACGCCGTGGCGGGTTCGGACGAACGCCAGCGCCTGGTTACCGGTGATCAGGTGCCTGCCCTTGGCCAGGTGCAGATGGCTCCACGGGTCGTCATACGCCTGCGGCGTGCAGACCTCGACGCCGCCGAGGGTATCCACCATGGCGCGGAACGAGTTGAAGTCGAACTCGACGAAGTGATCCATCCTGATGTGAGTCAGGTGCTCCACGGTGGCCACCGCGCACGACGGGCCGCCATAGCTCATAGCCCCGTCAATCATCGCGTCCGGGATGGCGGGCACGGTGCCCTTGCCGACCCTGGCCTTGCATGCGGGCTCGTAAACGATCGTGTCCCTCGGGATGGACACGATGGTGGCATGCGTGTGCGTTGCATCCAGGTGGACCAGGAGCAGGTTGTCCGACAAGTTGGTGCCCGGGTCATAGCCGAAGCCCGGGCCCTGCCCGTCTCGGGTCTGCGAGCCCAGGACGAGGATGTTCAGCACTCCCGGCGCGGAAACGGGCGGGCGGTGATGCAGCCCGGCGAACGGGTTGACCACGGACAGGTTGCTGTCCAGCTTCAGGTAGATCCCGTAACCGGCCAGGATGATCAGCACTACCAGCGAGGTCAGCACGGTGGCCGTTGTGTAAGCGAGCTTCCGCCGGGTGCTCAGCGTGCGCCAGCGTGCCCGCCGCGGCCGGCCAGACGGCCGGCGGCCGGCGGGCCGCGACCGACGCTCCCTGTCGCTGGCCCAGGATCCGGGCTGGCCGCCGTACGCCTGCCGGGTGCTGCCGCCGTGCGTGCGCGGGCCGCGACTTGCGGCCGCGCGCTCCCGGCCGCCGCCGTGCCACTGCTCGCTCATGCTCCTAGCTCCCTGCGCTGATTTCATCATTGCGCAATTTCGCAAGCAAGAGCATAGCCGCCACGAGAGCAGGGAGCGGCCCTGACCGGGGCGTGTCCAGCCGACGGCTCACAGCCAGCGGGCTGTGCGCTTGAGGTACATGGCCTTGACCGCGATGGTGCTCACGCTGTAGCCGGCCAGCACGGCAGCGAGCAGCGGGAAGTAGACGGCGGGCAATGCCTGCAATCCCAGTGCCCGGCCCGCGGGGGTGAGCGGCAGGCAGAGGCCGGCCAGCGCGAGGCCGAGCGTGGCCAGTAGCACCGGGCGGGCCGCGTGCCGCCGCGGCGACGGCAGCGAACGGCTGCGCAGCAGGTGGACCGCGATCGCCTGGGTGAGCAGGTTCTCCGCGAACCAGCCAGTCCGGAAGAGCGCCTGGCCGGCGGCGCTGGCATGAGCGCCCATGATTCGCCACAGGAAGACGAAGGTCACCAGGTCCGCTAGCGTATTGACGGGCCCCAGCCAGATGACGAACCGGGCCAGATCCCGGCGATCAAAGGTGCGCGGCCTGCGCAGTGACGCCTCATCGACCGTGTCGAAGGCCAGCGCTAGCTGCGACACATCGAAGCACAGGTTCTGCGCCAGGACCTGCAGCGGCAGCATCGGGAGGAAGGGCAGCACGGCGCTTGCCGCCAGCGTCGACAGCACGTTGCCGAAGTTCGCCGAGATGGTGATCTTGAGGTACTTGGCGACGTTGCCGATGCTTCGCCGTCCCTCGGTGACGGCCTGGCCAAGCAACGTCAGGTCCTTGCGGAGCAGGATGACTTCGGCGCACTCCCTGGCCACTGCCATGGCGCCGGCGACGGAGATTCCCACGTCAGCGTCGCGGAGCGCCGCCGCGTCGTTGACCCCGTCACCGAGGAAACCGACCGTGTGCCCGGATGACCGGAGGGCGCGGACGAGCCTTGCCTTCTGTGCCGGGTCTACCCTGGCGAACACCGTCGCGGTCGCCGCGACCGTGGCGAGCGCCGCGTCATCCAGCTGCGCGATTTCCCGGCCGGTCACGACCTGGCCGGGATCCATGCCGACATCGCGGCATACCCGGGCCGCGACCAGCGGGTTATCCCCGGTCACGATCTTGACGGCGATACCGTGCCCGGCAAGCTCGGCGAGGGCCAGGGGTGCGGAATCCCTGGGCGGGTCACGGAAGCCGACAAAGCCGACCAGCGTAAGGCCGGCCTCGTCATCGGGCCGGTACCGCCCGGGCTTGGCTGGCCGGGCGGCCACCGCCACGGCGAGAAGGCGCACGCCGTCGCGGGCGCAGGCGTCGGCTAGCGAGATCACGCGGCCGCGCTGGGCCGGATCAAGCGGGACATCGCGGGAGCCGGCCCGCAGATGGGTGCAGCAGCTCAGTACGTCCTCGGGCGCGCCCTTGGTCATCAGCGCGTGCCGGCCCAGGACGCCGGCACTGCGGGTGATCACTGTGACCCGGCGGCGGCGGAAGCTGAACGGGATGATGTCGACCAGCGCCATGCCCTCGTCCGGCGCCAGCCCCTGGCCGGCGCCGGCGGCCAGCAGCGCCTGATCCAGCACGTCGATGACCGCCCCTTCTGCCGCGGTGGCCGACCAGAGACTGTTCAGCCATGCCGACCGCAGTACCTGCGGATCGGTGCTTCCCGTCACGTCGAGAAAGCAATCCAGCGACACCCGATCCTCGGTCAGGGTCCCCGTCTTGTCCGTGCACAGGACGTCCATCGCCCCGAGGTTGTGCATTGCTGGCAGCCGTTTGACGATGGCGGCGCGCCCGGCCATGTTCCTGGCGCCCCTCGCCAGCGCCGTGGTAACCACTACCGGCAGCATCTCGGGGGTGAGGCCGACCGCAACGGCGACGGCGAACAGGAACGCCTCGAGCAGATGGCCGCGGACCGTGGCATTGACGGCAAGCACCACCGGGACGCAGACGAGCATAAAGCAGATGAGCATCCAGGCCACATCCCGCGCACCGCGGTCGAAGGACGTCGCCGCACTGGCGCCGGGCAGCTCGTGCTGGCTGGCACCAAGGTAGGTCGACGTCCCGGTGGCGACCACGACTGCCGTGCCTGACCCGCTCACCACGCTGGTGCCCATGAAGCACAGCAGCGGGGAGTCGAACACTGAGGCGTCAGCGCACAGCGGGCCGGTGCTTTCAGGGTTCCGGGGGCCGAAGGCGCCGCTGGTGATCACCGTTGCCGCGCGCTTGGCTGCGGGCAACGATTCGCCGGTGAGCACCGCCTGGCTCACTGCCAGGTCATCCGACCGCAGCAGCCGCAGGTCGGCGGGCACCATGTCTCCCGCGGCTAGCTGCACGACGTCACCCGGCACGAGCTGATCGACGGGCACCTCGCGGCTGGCCGGCGGGGAGCCGGGAGATGCACGCCGGATGACCGTCGCGGTTGTCGCCACCATCGCTCGCAGGGCCGCAGCGGCCCGGTCCGAGCGGTACTCCTGGCGCACTCGCAGCATGCAGCTCGTCACTACCATCGCGGCGATCACCGCCGCGCCAGCCAGGTCCCCCGTGGCCGTCGACACCGCCGACAGGCAGATCAGGATCACTACGAACGGATTGCGCCCCGCGGCAAGCACCCGGGTGCCCCAGTGCGGCGGCCGGCCGATGGCTATCGCATTCTCGCCGAACTCCGTCAGCCTGGCCTGGGCTTCAGCCTCGTCGAGGCCGCGCCGGGTCGAATCCAGCCTGCGCAATACCTGCAGTGGCGACGCCGCCGCGTGGTCAGCCAGGCAGCTTTGCGCCGCCGCTACGCCAGACGGCCGTCGAGGCGATGGCTGGTCTTGCCAGGGAGCCTCGCCGAAGAGCCGGTCAGGCGCCCACGCCACCGCGCTGCTCCGGTTTGGCGTGCTCTTCCCGCAACTGCTCGACCGCAAGCCGCACCATCATGACCACATGCGGATCGTCGACCAGGTAGACGTGACGCCTGCCCTCCCGGCGCGACCGCACCAGCCCCGCCAGCTTCAGCTTGGCCAGGTGCTGGCTCACGGCTTGCAGCGTCCCCCCGACGGCATGGGCCAGACCGCCGACATCAGTCTCACCGTGGGCCAGCACCCACATGATGTGCAGCCGCATCGTGGAAGCCAGCAGGCCGAACCGGGCCGCGGCTTGTTGCAGCAGCTCCGGCGACAGATCGTCGGAGCCGTCATGCTCGCCGGTCAAGGCCCGGACCACCACTGCCTCCCACACTGCGGATCGCCCGCTTGCGCAACGATGAAAATTGGCTGCCTCAGTCAACCAGACAATCTCCGGCCTCGGACGTCGTGGACGACCAAGGTGCGGCTGGCGCCGGGGCGCGCGCGCGCGTCCGGGTCGCGGCTGGCGGCTACACCGCGGGTAGCCGCCAGCCCTGAGTGGCGACGCTGCTGGAGCAGGCGGCGATGTCGAGCAGCGTTCCGGTGTTGGTGGAGCCGTCAGCATTGAGGCACAGCCCGGCTGCCTTGTTGATCAGCGAGTGCCCGGTTCCCTGCGTCCAGACCTGGGTGGTGCCAGCGCCGCAGGTGTTCAGGACTACGCCAGTGCCGCTGGCGGTCGCCTCGCCCGCGGTGTCCAGGCACTGGCCCTCAATCTCGATGTTGCCGTTGGACTCGATAGTCGCGTTCTGCTGCGCTGAGCCGATGCAGGTGGCCATCTGGACGGCGGTGCCGGGGGCGGTGCCGGAACCGGCATTAATGCAGCCAGGCTGAGTGCTGGACTGGTTGACCTGGGAGGATACCGGCCCGGCCGGGGTGAGCGACGCCGGGGCCGGGGCCCCGGGCAGCGGCCACACCTGGTTCTCGCCGCCCGTGCAGGTGGCGATTTCCAGCACGGTCCCATTGGTGGTGCTGGAGCCGGGGTCGTCGAGGCAGAGGTTGGCTGCCTTGTTGGTCAGCGTGTTTCCTGTTCCCTGCGTCCAGACCTGGGTAGTGCTGGAACCGCAGCTGCCCACGACGACCTTGGTGCCGCTGGCCGTCGCCTGGCCCGCGGTGTCCAGGCACAGGCCGTTGACCTTGACGTTGCCGTCCGACTCAACGGTCCAGTTCTGCTCGGGAGCATTGGTGCAGGTAGCGAACTCGACGTCGGTGCCGGGAGTGCTGCTGTCACCGGTGTCGTCCACGCACATCGCGGCGATGCCGGCCCCGCCCTGGCCCTCATCGTGTCCGCCCAGATCACCCTGGCTGAAGATGCCCGACGGGATGGACCCGAACGTGGGCGATGTTGCCGTGGACGTCAGCGGGAACAGGGCGTTGAAGCTGTGGTACGCACCGCCGTTCTCGGTCACGCCGTTGCCCATGAGCAGGCCGCCGTTAGATCCCGCGTACGTCGTCAGTGACATCACGCCCTCGCCGCGCAGCGTCAGCGGGTGGAACCAGGGGATACCCAGGCCGGTGTTCGCGTCCAGCGCGGACATGCCCATTACCAGGACCGAATTGGGCTCGCAGACCTTGTTGTTGCCGCATTCGTTGTTCACCCAGCGGTTGTGCCCGCCCAGGTACACCACCGACCCGGCCACCTGGACCGAGTAGAACGAGTCACCGCCGGTGTAGTTGATCCAGGTCGGCTGGATGTCCGTGCCGGTTGCCGCGGCCGGGAACCTGGCCGCCGCGTCGCAGATGCTGGCTGACGTCGTGGGCGACGACTCGTAGCCGGTGTCGCCGATGACGAGGAACGAGCCGTCCGGGGAGAAGTCGATGCTGCGGACGTCATCGTGCTCGGCGGAGCAGTTGTTGGCCAGGATGGGCGCCGCCCAGTCGGCCAGGGTTGCCGCCGATCCCAGCCCGCCGCCGGTGCTGATCAGCGCCACCCGCGGCCGCGGCTGCCCGGCCACGTCCAGGAACGGCCCCGCGATCGCCAGTTCCTGCCCGCTGGCGGTCACCGACATCGCCTCCACCTTCAGCGCCTGGCCGCTGTGCGGGGTCACGCTGATCGGCATGCTGAACGTGGGATCCACCGCGCCGGTCGTCGCGTTCAGCCGCGCGTCCCCCTCCTCCTTCATGCTGTCGGCCGACGTGAACTGGCCGCCGATGTACAGCGCGTTCCCGTTCAGCGCCATCGCGCGGACGTAGTCGCTGACGTGCCCGGCGAAGGCGGTGACCACCGTGCCGTCCGTCGACGCGGTCCCCGGCGTCACATTGAGCTGCACCACGCCCCGGTGGCTCAGCCCGTTCACCGTCGTGAACGCCCCACCGACGTAGACCGTGTTGTCCGGGCCCGCCACCACGCTGTAGGCAGGCCCCTGGTTGAGCTGCGGCGCGAAGTTCGGGTCGATGATCCCGGTGCCCAGCTGATAGGCGAAGATGTCGTCGCGCGTCACCTCCGTCCCCGCCGCGCAGTGCCCCGACGAGGACGGCCCGGGCTGGCACGCCTCGGTGAACGCGCCTGCCACCACGACCTCGCCGTTCACGACAGCGGTGCTGCGGACGGTGGCATCACCACAGCCACGCGAACCGAACCACGTATCACACACCGACGTGACGGTCGTGCCCGCGAACACATTCGGCGTCCACGACACCGGCGTCGCGGACACCAGGCCAGGCAGCGGGACAGCGGCGCCGGCCGACACCACGCCGAACAGGACAAGAGTGGCACTCATAACCGAAGCTAGCAGCACCCCGGGGACTAGTCGACGCATGAGATTCCTTCGCGCTGGGACGGCAGAAGATCAGCTGAAAGCACTCCATAGGCTGAAGCGCCCGATTATAGCTTGCAGAATTGCGCAATGATGTAATTAGCGCAGATAGCTAATCAGCGGCGTCCGGCCAGTGCCAGCCGGCTCCCGCCTCCCGCGCCCGCGCAGCAGCGACGGCAGGGCTCCGGCTGGCGGCAGGATGCCTCCGGCGGCCGGCTCGGATCATGGCGGGATCTGCTCTATGCCGGCTGTGCCAGCCAGCGGCTGCGGGTGGGACTCGTATCCCGCGCTGCTAGGCCCGTTCCCGGCGGCGCCAGCGGGCGGCCCGGCGGTCGGCCATGATCTGGCGTACCACGTTGCGGCCGGGGATCCCGGTGACCCCGCCGCCGCCGTGCGTGGCCGACCCGGCCTGGTAGAGCCCGCGGACCGGGGTGCGCAGATCGGCGTAGCCGGCCGCTGGCCTGCCGTGGAACATCTGCCCGAGGCTCAGCTCGCCATGGAAGATGTTGCCGCCGACCAGGCCGTACTCCTCCTGCATCTGATGCGAGCCGATCACCTGCCGGTGCAGTATGGAGTCGGTGAAGCCGGGCGCGACAGCTTCCACTCGCGCGATCACCCGGTCGGCGTAGGCGGCAAGCGCGGCGTCGTCCGGCTTGTCGGCGTAGCCGTGCGGCACCCACTGGGTGAACATCGACATGACGTGCTGGCCGGCCGGGGCGAGCGAGTCATCGAAGACGCTGGGGGATGCAGATGTCGGCGAGAGCAGGCCCTGCCGCCACAGGTCCGGCGGCCGCCGCGACCCGAGCCGCGGCGGGATCTCCGCCAGCATCGGCCCGAGGATCGCGCCGATACCGGCGAGGTGAGCCTCATACCGGTCATAGGCCGCGGCGTCCAGCGCGGAGAATTTCGCGATCTCCGCCCGGCGCGCGGCCGGCTCAGGCGGCAGCCGGAGATACCGGCCGTCCGCGCGCGGGGCGAAATAAGGGCCCTGCGGGAAAACGTGGTAACCGTGGCTGGCCAGCCGCAGATCGCGAACCAGGTCCGCGGGCAGCAGGGAGACCACGTACGACAGCGAAGTCACCGTGTAGTCAGGACCGAAGGGGTGCTCGCTGGCCGCGGGCTGCGCCTGCCGGGCCCTAGAAGATCACGTAGACCTTGCGGATCTTCTCGTGGATCTGCCAGGTGCCTGCCCAGCCGCGCGGGAAGACGGCGGTCTGGCCCGGGCCTATGTCGCGTGCCTCGCCGCCGTCTGGGGTCACCGTCATCCGGCCGGACACGATGTGCACGAACTCGTGCGTTTCCAGCTTCCAGTAGGACGGGCCTGGGGTGCACTCCCACACCCCGACTTCCTGCTCGCCGTCTTGCCAGAGGGTGTGGCCGGCCGTCTGCATCGGCTCACCGGTCGCCTCCTCCAGCGGGCCCCAGTCCGCCAGCTCGGCGGTAGCGGCATCGGCGAGGAACGGTGTTGCTGCGGTGATGTCAGTCATGTGCGAATCTCCTCCGGTTAAGCACGGTCTTGCGGTCAGCACGGTCTTGCGGTCAGCGGGGTCTTGGCGTTCGGCACGTCTTCGGGTCAGCATCGTCGTTCGGTTCGCGCGGGCCGGTCATGAGATCGTCAGCTTGCCGGGGGGCTGCGGGGCATGCTCGGGGAAGGGCAGCGCGATCGGGTCGGCCGCCAGCCGGCTGCGGCCGTCGGCATCGAAGCGGTCAAGGCCGAGCTGCGCCGTGTCCACCACGTCGGACCTGCCGGTCAGCGCTACATCGGCGGCGGCACGGGCCACCGCGGGCCCCCACATCATTCCCGCTCCCCCGGCGCTGGCCACGGTGGCCCCGTTAAAAATCTGGTCGGTGCCGGTGGCCGGGCCGATGATCGGGAGGTGGTCGGGGGTGTAGTCAATGGTCGCCGCCCAGATCTTGCGCAGCCCGAGCCCGGCGGTGACCGGGACCAGCTCGGCGAGTCGCGCGCGCATCAGCGCCAGGTAGGGCTCGTCGATGCAGCTGGCCTCGCCGGGCGGCTCGGCCGGGTTGCTCATGCCGAACAGCAGGCCGCCCTCCTCCGGGCGCCAGTACAGCCCGGCGGACAGGTCGAAAACCATCGGCAGCCGGGCGGGGCGCAGGTCGGGGTGGGCCTGGGTCACGGCGACCTGGTGCCGGACCCCGGCCGCGGGGATGCGGATCCCGGCGAGCTTGCCGACTTCGGCAAGCTCCGGGCCGCCGGTCAGCACCACGATCGGGGCCGCGATCGGGCCGGCGCTGGTCTGCACCCCGGTGACGCGATCGGAGTCGGTGCGCAGGCCGGTGAAGGTGACATGCTCGCGGACCTGCACGCCGCTCGTCGCGAGCGCCACCGCGTAGGCGGTGACGTTGCGCGGCGGGGTCAGGTAGCCGTCCTCGGCGCAGAACGTGCCGCCGAGCGTGCGTCCGGGTGCCATGGTCGGGTTGAGCTCGTCGAGTTCGGCCGGCTCCAGCCAGCGGACGGACAGGCCCTCGGCATTCTGCATGGCCGTCCGCTCGCGGGCGGCCGCGATGTCGGCCGGGGTGAAGCAGGGCAGCAGGTACCCCTGCGGGGTGAAGCCGGAGTCGATGCCCAGCTCATCGCGCTGGCGCAGGTAGAACTTTCGGGACCACTCGCCGAGCTGGACCGCCCAGGGGGTGCCGCCCTGCGTCCGGACGATGCCGGCCGCGCGGCTGCTGGCGCCCTGGCCGAGGGTCCGCTTCTCCAGCAGGACGACGCGGGCCAGGCCGCTGCGGCGCAGGAAATAGGCACACCACGCGCCCACCGTCCCGCCGCCGACGACGACGGCGTCCGCGGTGTCCGGGTGGCCAGCTGAGAGCATTGGCACGCTGTCGATGCTGGCATAGACTGAACGTTCAGTCAAGAATGACGGAAGGCCCGGCCGACGGGCCCGGAGGCCACGGCTGCGCGCCGGCCATGAGGGAGTGCCATGTACGGCCTGTCCGCAGAGGACCTGCAGATCCAGGAAACCGCCCGGTCATTCGCCGACGAGCTGATCCCGCTGGAGGTCGCCGCCGAGCTGAACAACGGCGAGCTGCCCGCCGACGTGGTGGCCGGCCATGCCAAGCGGGCCAGGGAACTGGGACTGCACGCCGCCAACATGCCGGCCGAGCTCGGCGGCGGGGGCCTCTCCTGCCTGCGGCAGGTGCTCGTGCAGGAGCAGGTCGGCCGGGTGACCAACGCGCTCGCCTGGGTCGTCGGCACTCCCCCGTCCTGGCTGCCCGCGGTGGCCACGCCGTACCAGCTGGAGCGGTTCGTGCTGCCGACGATCCGCGGCGACGCGGAGGAGTGCTACGCGATCACGGAGGAGGGCGCGGGCTCGGACGTCGATGCCATCGAGGCAACCGCCCGGCGCGATGGCGATGACTACGTGCTGAACGGCGAGAAGTGGCA
>Ga0182024_10005698_pt1 | contig 27750 bp, 21 predicted proteins | sample P32metaG_FD_120480 | JGI IMG/M metagenome (GOLD analysis project Ga0182024, IMG submission 120480) | Permafrost microbial communities from Stordalen Mire, Sweden - P3-2 metaG (Illumina Assembly) | ecosystem: Environmental > Terrestrial > Soil > Wetlands > Permafrost | place: Sweden: Stordalen...
CAGGCCGAGCAGGGTGACGACCTCGCGGCCGCGCTGCGGCGCATGGCTGCGATCGGCATCGGTGTGCAGCAGGCAGTCGCGCTGCTCAATCGAGCACTGATCGTGCCGGTGCTGACCGCGCATCCGACCGAAGTGATGCGCAAGAGCATGCTCGACCATCGCAACCGCATCGCGGTGATGATGCGGCTGCGCGATGCCGGCCGCACCGAGACCGCGGAGGGCGAGCTCATCGAACATGCAATCGCGCGCCAGATCGCATTGCTGTGGCAGACGCGGGCGCTGCGGCGTGAGCGGCTGTATGTGACCGACGAGGTCGAAGCGGCGCTGGCGTACATGCGCGATATCTTCCTGCCGCTATTGCCTTCCCTGTACGCGCGCTGGGAACGCACACTCAAGCATCGCCCCAGGAGTTTCCTGCGACTAGGCAGCTGGATCGGCGGCGATCGCGACGGCAATCCGAACGTCACCGCCGAGTCGCTGCAACTGGCACTGGGGCGCGCCTCGCAGACCGTGCTGGCCGATTATCTGGAGCGCCTGCACGCGATGGGCGCGGAGCTGTCGATTTCCAGCGAGCTGGCCTCGGTCACCAAAGCGGTGGACCGGCTGGCCGAGGAAAGCGGCGACAACAATCCGACGCGGCGCGATGAGCCTTACCGGCGTGCCATCAGCGGCTGCTATGCGCGACTGGCGGCGACTTATAAGAAGCTGACCGGTCGCGTACCGCCTCGACCGGCATCGGTGAGCGGGGAAGCCTACCCGGATGCCGAGAGCCTGCGTTCCGACTTGCTGGCGCTCGAACAGTCGCTGGAGAGCAGCAGTCGCGGCTGGCTCGGCCGCGGCGGCGCCCTGGCACGGCTGATTCGCGCGGTGGAGACCTTCGGCTTTCATCTGGCGACGCTCGATCTGCGGCAGAATTCCGACGTGCACGCCCGCGTCGTCACGGAGCTGCTGCAGGTCGCTGGGGTCGAGCCCGACTACCAGGCGCTGAGCGAGCCGGCGCGGGTCGAGCTGCTGCGCCGCGAGCTGGCCGGCGAGCGGCTGCTGGCCAGTCCGTTCGCCAGCTACAGCGCCGAGACACTGTCGGAGCTGGCGATCGTGCGCGCCGCCGCTAAGGCACATGAGCTGTATGGTCCGGCATGCATCAGCACCTATGTGGTGTCCAAATGCGACAGCGTGTCGGATCTGCTCGAGGTCAACATCCTGCTGAAGGAGGCCGGGCTGTATCGCGGCCACGGGGCGCGGCGTGCCTCGATCATGGTGGTGCCGCTGTTCGAAACCATCGGCGATCTGAAGAATTCCTCGCAGATCATGCGCGACTGGCTGTCGCTGCCGGAGGTGGCGGTCATCACCTCATCGCACGGCTATCAGGAAGTAATGGTTGGCTACTCGGATTCCAACAAGGACGGCGGCTACCTGACCTCGGTCTGGAGCCTGCATGAAGGCACGCGCACCCTGGCCGAGGTGTTCGAGCAGCACGGCACCAGGATGCAGGTGTTCCACGGCCGCGGCGGCGCCGTGGGACGCGGCGGCGGCTCATCGGTGGCCGCGATCCGGGCGCAGCCGCACGGCACCGTCAACGGACGCATTCGCATCACCGAGCAGGGCGAGGTCATTGCCGCCAAATACGCCACCACCGAGAGCGCCAGCGCCAATCTGGAGGCCATGACCTCGGCCACTGTGATGGCGTCGCTGGAAGGCGAGAGCGTTTCGGCACGCGATCAGCCGCGCTTCGCCGCCGCGATGGACGCGTTGTCACAGGCCGCCTTCCGGGCCTACCGCTCGCTGGTGTACGAGACCGAAGGCTTTTCCACCGTGTTCAGGCAGATGACGCCGCTGCGTGAGATCGCGGAACTCAAGATCGGCTCACGGCCCGCCTCGCGTACCAGCTCGGATCGCATCGAGGACCTGCGGGCAATTCCCTGGGTGTTCAGTTGGGCGCAGGCGCGCGTCATGCTTCCGGGCTGGTATGGCGTCGGTCACGCGCTGCGCTCCTTCAGCGATACCGGGCTGCTTCGGGAGATGGTCGATGCATGGCCGTTCCTGCGCGCCACACTCGATAACCTGGAGATGGTGCTGTCGAAGTCCGACATGGGCATCGCCGCACGTTATGCCGGCCTGGTGCAGGATCGGGCGCTGGCGGAAAACATCTTCGGGCAGATCCGCGATGGCTGGTCGGCGACGCACGATGCACTGCTGTCGGTGACCGGACAGTCGCGCCTGCTGCAAAAGCATCCGGCGCTCGATGCGGCCATCCGCCTGCGGCTGCCGTACATAGAGCCGCTGAACTGGCTGCAGGTCGAGTTGCTCAAGCGCCATCGGGCGGGCGAGAAGGATGCGCGCATCCGCGAGGGGCTGCAGCTGTCGATCAACGCGATCGCCACCGCGCTTCGAAACAGCGGCTGATGGCGCGCGCCGCTATCAGCCGGGCGTCAACGCGACGTGAAAGCCGGCGGCAATCAGCCCATGCACGCCATTCCAGCAGATCTGCACGCCGATACACAGCAGGATGAAAGCCGACAGGCGCACCACCACGCTGGTACCGGTGGGGCCGAGCTTCTGCAGGATCCGATCGGCGTAGCGATAGCACAGATAGACGCCGAGCGCGACGATCAGGATACCGATCGCCTGCGCCAGCGATGTCGCCAGCAGCGAGCGAAAGCCCGGCGCCGGATTGGCGCCAAGCGTCAGTGCAACCGAGATCGAGCCCGGCCCTACGGTCAGCGGCATGGTCATCGGATAGAACGCGCGCTGGCTCAGATCGTCGGGGTTGGCTTCGGGCGGCCGTGTCGCGGGCGCCGCGTTGCGCTGCAGCGCCGGCGGTGAATTGGGGCTGTTCAGCAGCGACCAGCCGATCGAACACACCACAATGCCGCCCGCGACCTGTACCGCGGGAATCGACAGGCCGAAGAAGTCGAGTACGTAGGCGCCGATCAGCGCCGAGGCGATCAGCAGCAGAAAGCTGTTGACCGCGACCGCCTTGGCCATGCGTCGGCGCTCCTCGTGCGTCAGCGACGCGGTCATCGCCAGGTAGATCGGTGCGCCGCCGAGCGGATCCACGATCGGCAACAGTGCGCCCACCGCCAGCAGCACCACCGAGCCGAAATGCAGCAATGCGTTGAATATTGCGGCCATCTGCATCGACATTGGTGTTCCGGTCCAGGTGTGACAAGGCATCGACCTGAAGGTTAGACTTTAGCTCAATTGCAGGCGCACTGTTCTGGCGGGGGCTCGGTGGCAACACGCACAACTTGGATCTGGCTCACCGCGCTCGTGCTCAGCGCCTGCAGTGCGACCAGGCCGCACGCTAACGAGCCCTCACTCGAGCGCTACCTGCGCTATGCCGGTGCGCCGATCCAGCGCTTCAACTACCGGGACGCCTATACCGGCTGGCAGGTCGTGGACGACTACGCGCTGGTGATGTTCGTCGGTGCCGATGCCTACCTGCTCAGGGTCGTGCCGCCATGCCCGCAGGTGCGGCTGGCGCTGTCCATGAGCGTAAGAAACGCCACTCCCGGCATCGTCAGCCGCTTCGATCGCGTGCAGCTCGACGAGCACAATTGCCTGATCGACGAGATCCGCCAGGTCGACTACCGCCGCATGCAACAGACGACTGGCAGCAGCGGCTGAGCGGGCGGGTGGTCGGGCGGTCGGGTAGTCTTGTTATCTGCCGCGCCTGTCCCCATCTGTGTGAGTCTGACAGGAGGACCTCATGCAGCAAATAAGACGCAGCGCCGAGCGCGGCTACGCCGATCATGGCTGGCTCAAGTCGTTCCACACCTTTTCTTTCGCCGATTACTTCGACCCGAAGCACGTGGAGTTTGGACCGTTGCGCGTGATCAACGAGGACCGCGTGCAGCCGGGGGCGGGCTTCGGCACACACGCTCATCGCGACATGGAGATCCTGACCTACGTGCTGTCGGGCGCGCTGGCTCACAAGGACTCGATGGGCAACGGTTCCACCATCCGCCCGGGCGACGTGCAGCGCATGAGCGCGGGCCGCGGCGTGCAGCACAGCGAGTTCAACGGCTCGAACAGCGAGCCGGTGCACTTCCTGCAGATCTGGATCATGCCGAACGAGCGCGGCATCGAGTCCAGCTACGAAGAGCGCCACTTCAGTGCCCAGGAGCGGCGCGGCCGCCTGCGGCTGATCGCATCGCCGGATCGCGCGCAAGGGTCGTTGCTGATCCATCAGGACGCGCGTGTCTATGCCGGCCTGTTCGACGCCGTGGAGACGGCGACGCTCGAGGTGGCGCCGGGCCGGCGCCTGTACCTGCATGTCGCGCGCGGACAGATCAGCGCCGATGGTGTGACGCTGGCGGCCGGTGATGCGCTGAAACTCACCGACACCAGCGCACTGCTGCTGCGCGATGCGCGCGAGGCCGAGGTGCTGGTATTCGATCTGCCGGGCGCGGGCTCCTGATCGCGCCAGCTTCTGTGCGACCGCAAAGATCGCTATGCTCAGCTGCGTGGGTCACCACAGCGGCGGGGCCGATATGGATCTGAAACTCTCCGGCAAGCGGGTACTGGTGACCGGCGGCAACTCCGGCCTGGGCGCCGCGATCGTGCGCGCCTTTGCCGCCGAACAGGCGCGCGTGGCGATCAACTACGTGGTGCATCCGGAGCTGACCGAGCAGCTGGCGGGGCTATTGCGCGCCGGCGGCAGCGAGGTGCTGACGCTCGATGCCGACGTCACCCAGGCCGACGCGGTGCACGCCATGTTCCAGAAGCTGGACGGCGCCTGGGGCGGTGTCGACGTGCTGGTCAACAATGCGGGCATCGACGGTCCGCGCGCCGTGGCGTGGGAGACTGATGCGCTGGTATTCAACCGGGTGCTGCAGATCAACCTGACCGGCGCATTCCTGTGCGCACGCGAAGCCCTCAAGCGCATGGTAGCGCAGCGCTCGGGCGTGATCATCAACACCAGCAGCGTGCACGAACTGATCGCGTGGAGCGGCTACAGCGCCTACGCCGCCAGCAAGGCGGGCCTGTCGATGCTGTCCAAGACACTGGCACAGGAGGCCGGTGCCTACGGGGTGCGGGTGCTGTGCATCGCGCCGGGGGCGATCCGCACTCCGATCAACGCCGATGTCTGGCGCGACGCGGCCGGAGAGCAGGACTTGATCAGCAAGATTGCGATCGGTCGGGTCGGGGAGCCCGAGGATGTGGCCGGGATGGCGGTGGTGCTGGCTTCCGATGTGGCCGGCTATGTGACTGGCACCAGCGTGTTCGTCGATGGCGGCATGACCGACTACCCAGCGTTCAGTCACGGCGGCTGAGGCGTGACGGGCGACGGCAGCGGCGGCGAACAGGCGGGCAGTGATGCCACGCGTGGCGGCGGATCGGAAGACGACAATGTCGGCGATGATGCGCCCACTGGGGAGGACACAGAAGATCCGGGAGGCACGGCGTTTGGCGCGCCGGGGATCGCGCCGACCTGGTCCTCGAGCGACAAGGATTACGTCAGCACGGCGCTCGGCGGTTCGCGCCTGTGGGCAACGGTCGGGCACGGCATCATCAATGAAATCTACTGGCCGTCCACCGGCCAGCCGCAGGTGCGCGACTTCGGCTTCTACCTGATTGGCGACGGCGCGGCCGGCGCTGCGCACTGGTTCGATCTCAAGCGTGTGCGCGACTACTCGCTGGCGACGCCCGGCCCTTACCGGCCGGTGCTGACGATTACGCATCATGGCGATGACTACGAACTCAGCCTCGAAGTGCTGCCTGATCCGCAGCGCGATGTGCTGCTGGTGCGCTTCCAAATCACCGGGCCGTATCGTCTGGTGACGATTGTCGCGCCACACCTGGGAAGTACCGGCCGGCACAACAGCGCCTGGGTGGATGATGGCTACGCCTACGCGCGGCACGGGGATTTCTGCTTGTGCCTGGCGGCCGATCCGCCGCTCATCAAGGTCAGCTGCGGCTACGTGGGCGCATCCGACGGCTGGCAGGATCTGGATCGACACGGCCATCTGACCTATGCCTTCACCAGCGCGGAGAATGGCACCGTCGCACTGAGCGCTGAAGCACCGGCAACCAGTGGCGTGCTGGCGCTCGGCTTCGCCGGCAGCGCCTCCGGCGCCTTCACGCGCGCGCGCACCGCGCTGGCGGCGCCGTTCGATGCCCTGCGCGAGGAGTTTCTGCAGGACTGGAACGACTGGGGTGCGCGCCTGCGATTGCCGCGGCCGGATGACATCCTTGGCGACGCCGGGCTGCAGTCGGCAGCGGTGCTGAAGATTCATGAGGATCGCGCCTATCCGGGCGCAGTGGTGGCAAGCCTGAGCGTGCCGTGGGGCAACAGCACCGATACACTGGGCGGCTATCACCTGGTGTGGCCGCGCGATGCCACGCTGACGGCGTTTGCGCTGCTGGCGGCGCATCAGCTGATCGATGCGCGGCACATCCTGGCTCATCTGACCGCGACCCAGCGTCGCGACGGCCGCTGGCCGCAGAATTATTTCCCGAGCGGCGAGCCGTTCTGGGTCGGGGTGCAGCTCGATGAGGCGGCGTTTCCGATCCTGTTGGCGGCGAAGCTGCGTGAGATCGGCGAGGCTGAGCTGCCGGGTACCCGGCATATGGTGCGCATGGCGGTCGGATTCATCGTGCGCACCGGACCGTCGAGCCCGCAGGATCGCTGGGAGGAGTGTCCGGGCGTCAGCCCGTTCACGCTTGCAGCCGCGATCAGCGCACTGGTCGCGGCCGCGCCGTGGCTCACCGACGAGGAGCGCGACTACGCGCTCAGCGTTGCCGATGACTGGAACGAGCGACTCGAATACTGGTGTTACGTCTGCAAGACCGAGCTGGCGGGCCAGATCGGCGTCAAGGGCTACTACGTGCGCCTCGGCGGCGCGAACCGCGCCAGCACGCTGGCGGGCCAGGTGCAGCTGCGCAATCGCGACGGCGAGCTGATCCAGGCCTCGGCGCTGGTGAGCCTGGATTTTTCCTACCTGGTGCGCCTCGGCCTGCGCGATGCCCACGACCCGCGCATCCAGGACACCATCAAGGTGATCGACCGGGTGCTCAAGGTGGATACGCCATCGGGTCCGGTTTACCATCGCTACAACGAGGATGGCTACGGGGAATACCCGGATGGCCGAGCGTTCGATGGCAACGGTGTCGGGCGCGGCTGGCCATTGCTGGTCGGAGAGCGCGGCCACCTGGCGATGCAGAGTGGCGAGGATCCGATCGGCTATCTTCGCACCATGTGGAAATGCGCCAGCACCGGCGGCCTGCTGCCCGAACAGGTGTGGGACGCCGCAGCGATTCCGGAGCTCGGGCTCGCGCCGGGTCGCCCGTCGGGCAGTGCGATGCCGCTGCTATGGACCCACGCCGAGTATCTCAAGCTGCTGATCGCGCGCGAGCAGCGCCGTCCGATCGAGTTGCTGGCGACGGTCGAACAGCGCTACCGGTGCAGTGCGGCCAATCAGTTTGCCGCGCGCGTGGCCGCGACCTGGCATTGGCGCGACGAGGTACCGGTGCTGACGCACGAAGCCGGCCGGGCGCTGCTGATCGAGGATCGAACCGCCTTCACGCTGCATTTTGGTTTCGACGGTTGGCAGCGGGTGGACGAGCGCGCCGCGCTGGAACAGCCGTTCGGTTTATGGGCGGTGCGGCTGTCGGCCGCGGAGCTGTCGGGTCCCGCAGAACTAAATTTCACGCGCCGCTACCCGGATCGCTGGGAGGGCGTCGATCACCGCGTGGCGCTGGGTCACGCGAACCAGGAACGCGCGCTCAGCAGCTTTGGGTAGTGCGTGCCGGCCGACGATCAACCACTGCATGGCCGGCCGGTACCGTATAACCGCCTGCATCCGCGGCTGTATCTGGCGGAAGGCGCCGGCACGGCGCTGCTGCTGCTGTTCGGGCTGTCGATGGTGATCGTTTTTTTTGGTCAGGGGAGTGAACTTGCGGTACTGCTGCCGTCGGCAGCATGGCGGCGTTTGCTGGCGGGCGCCTGCTTTGGCACGGTCGGTGCGCTGATCACGATTTCTCCGCTCGGTCGTGTCAGCGGCGCACACATCAATCCTGCGGTGAGTTTCGCGTTCTGGCTCGAGGGCAAGCTGGCGTGGCGCGATACCATCGGCTACGTGCTGGCGCAGCTGCTCGGAGCCATGCTCGGCGCGTGCGGGCTGCTGTCGTGGGGAGCGATGGGACGCAGCATTCAATATGGGGCCAGAAGCGTGGGTGCCGGGGTGCCGATCTGGATGGCGCTCGGCGGGGAAGTGCTGGCGACGCTGACGCTGGTACTGGCAATCTTCATCACCGCGGCGCACGCGAGCACGCGCCGCTTCACGCCCTGGACCATCCCACCGCTGTTCGCGTGGCTGGTGTGGTGGGAGGGGCCGTGGTCGGGCGCCAGCACCAATCCGGCGCGCAGCCTGGGCCCGGCGCTGCTGAGTGGGCATTGGCAGCAGTTCTGGATCTATGTGCTCGGGCCGCTGCTGGGGGCGGGGCTGGCGGTCGCGCTGCTGCGGCTTCCGCTGCTCCGCCGGCATCGGGTACAGGTCGCACGACTGTTTCATTTCTCATGAACATCCAGCGCCAGCGCGGCCTGGTGCTGACGCTGCTGCTGGTGGCGATCACGTGGGCGGGGACGCTCGGCGCCGATCGTGCACCGGCGTCGAAGCCGGCCGATGCAGCCCCCGGTGAATTCTCCGGCGCGCGCGCCGCCGCGCTGCTGCAGCGCCTGGTGGGCGACGACGTCCCGCATCCCCTCGGCAGTGCCGCCAACGAGCGCATGCGCGAGCGCGTCGTCGCACGGCTACAGGAACTCGGCCTCGCGCCTGAACTGCAAAGCGGCGTCATGGTCTGTAGTGCGTACGGGGTGTGCGGCACGCCAACCAATATTCTCGCCCGCATCGAGGGCATGGATGCCGGCAGCGCGCGCGCGGTGCTGCTGGTCGCGCACTACGATTCGGTGGCGGCCGGACCCGGGGCCTCCGACAATGCCGCGGGCGTCGCGACGGTGCTGGAAATTGCGCGCATCCTGCCGCTGCTGCCAAGGCCGCGGCAGTCGATCATCCTGCTGCTCGACGATGGCGAGGAGCCGGGACTGCTCGGCGCCCAGGCGTTCGTGCAGCACCATCGCTGGGCGGCCGGCGTGACTGCGGCGGTCAACCTGGATGCGCGCGGCACCTCGGGACCGAGCATGATGTTCGAGACCGGCAGCGCCAATCGCTGGCTGATGGGGTTGTATGCCGCTGCGGTGTCGCACCCGCTGACCAACTCGGTCTACTACGCGGTCTATAAACTGCTGCCGAACGACACCGACTTCAGCGTCTTCAAGGCCGCGGGCTTGCAGGGTTTCAACTTCGCGTTCATCGGCGACGTCGCGCACTACCACACGGCGCTCGATAACGTGTTGCACGCCGATGCCGCGAGCCTGCAGCATCAGGGCGATAACGCGCTGTCGACGCTGCTGGCGCTGGCGAATGCGGGGCCGGCGCCGCCGCCGAGCGGTGAGGCGGCGTACTTCGACCTGTTCGGAACGCTGCTGATTCGAATTCCGCTGCCATGGATATGGCCGGCGGCCATCATCGTGCTGCTGCTGATGATGATGTGCGGCGTGCGACTGCTGCGGTCGCAGCTGTTGCGCTGGCGCGCGCTGCTTTGGGGGAGCCTCGGAATTGTCGCTGTTGTGGCGATCGGTGCGGCCGCTGCAATCGCACTGATGCAACTGCTGCGCGCGCTTGGCGTGCTAGGCGCGGCCGACGCGCCCGCGCATGCGTGGGCGCTGCAGGCGAGCTTTACCGCACTGGCGTTTTTCATGACGGCACTGGCGGGCACGCTGCTGCAGCGGCGTGCGGGCTTCTGGGGCCTGTGGTATCCGGCAAGCCTGCTGTGCGCGCTGCTGGCAGTGGCGCTTGCGCACTGGCTGCCCGGCGCCAGCTACGTGGCGCTGCTGCCGGCGATCGCGGCGTTACTGGCTGTGATCCCGGCGCTAGTGCGCTCGAGCGCGGCATGCGAGCAGCTGGCCGCGCTGGTGGTGTGCGTCGCGACGTTCGTGCTGGTGCTGCCGATCGCGGTGCCGCTCTATGGCGCGCTCGGCGGTGGCAAGTTGCCGCTACTGACACTGCTCGTCATCTACGGCGGTTTGAGCCTGCCGGCATTGGTTGCTCTGGCGACACCCGCTGTGCAGCGCAGGCTGATCGCGGTCACGACGCTCGCGGTGTCGTCTGGACTATTCGCCGCAACGTTGCTGCCCCGATATACGGCGGAATCCCCGCAACGGCTCAATCTGCGCTACGAATTGAATGCCGACAGCCAGCAGGCTCACTGGATTGCGGACACACCGGAACATGCACTGCCCGCGCCGCTGCGACATGCGGTCGCCTTTGGCGGCGACGCATCGTCGATGCTGCCGTGGTTGATTGGGCCAGTATGGGCGGCGTCGGCAGAGCCGCTGTCCTTGCCGGCGCCGGTCGCCTCGCTATTGGGCGTGCAGCGCGAGGAGAGCGGGCGGGTACGCTACCGTGTGCATGTCGGCTCGCCGCGCGCCGCGGCAGAGATCTCGCTGGCGTTTCCACCGCAGGCGCAGGTGCGCTCGCTACGCCTGGAAGGCAGTGCGTCAGGGGCGGCGGGCGTGGCCGTGACGCCATGGCGAATGAGCCGCGGCTGGTCGCGGCTGCGGCTGCTGGGCCTGCCGCCGCAAGGGCAGGACCTGAGCTTCGAGGCCGCCGAGCCGGCGTTCGAGCTGAAACTGTTCGATGTGAGCAACGGCCTGCCGGCTCAAGGCATGGCGCTGCAGACAGCGCGTCCGCGTGTCGCGGTGCCCTCGCAGGACGGTGATGTGACGATCGTGATGCGCGGCTATCGATTGCAGCCCTAAAGGCACGGGCGCGGCGCCCGTGCCTGCAGGTCCTGGCGCTAGGGCTGCTTTTTCATCGCGCCCTTGACGTCTTCCTTCAGATCGCCGTAGTTCTTCTGCACCGTACCGCCGACCTTCTGGATGGTGCCGCGATCCTCGAGATCGGGGTTGCCGACAGCGCGGCCCGCTACTTCCTTTACCTTTCCCTTCGCTTCCTCGACGCGGCCTTTGACTTGGTCCTTGTTCATGACAGCTCCTGTAAGTTTCTGGGCGCAGCAAGTATGACCACGCGCGCGCATCAATCCACGACCCGCGCCTGAGCTTAACTCGTCAGATGTTTCTGACTGGCACCGCAAAACTGCCCGGTGCAGCCTGGAAATCGACAATTAGCCGCCTCGAATCAGACGACGCCGACACGGCTATGCGGCGCCGTCGGCAGGCAGCGGCCGGCGTCATTTCTGTATAACTTTCTGCGCAAAGTCGTGCTGGCAGCTTGCCGCTTTCGATCGGAGTGCACGACTGTCGTTAAACAATGGTACCCACAGGGTACGCGGGAGACGGTCATGCTTTATTACGCTGTAGTGTTTCTGGTCATTGCCCTGATCGCCGGTGCGCTCGGCTTCTTCGGTGTCGCGGGCGCGGCAGTGGGCATCGCGAAGATCCTGTTCTTCGTGTTCCTGGTGCTGTTCGTGGTCTCGCTGCTGCTCGGGCGGCGCCCGGGACCCACGGTATAGCGCGGTATTGCGCACTTTCAACGCGCACTTTCAAAGTGATCAAGCTTCAAATCGGAAGGAGATAAATTGTATGGATACACCATCACGCCGCGCTCATGGACGTCGTGCGCTAACGACGATCGGCGCGGCCGCGGGTCTTGGGCTTTGCCTGCTGGCGAACGCAGCCAGCAGCGACACGGCGCCGACGGCGCACAGTGACAGCGTCGGTGCGGCGATCAGCGACAGCGCGATCACCACCAAGGTGAAGGCGAACTTTCTGGGCGATGAGCGCCTCAAGGGATCGCACATCAAGGTGACGACCACCAATGGCGTGGTCACGCTGACGGGCTCGGCGACCGGCTCGGACTCCAAGGCTGCGGCCGAGGACATCGCGAAGGACGTGGACGGTGTCAAGAGCGTCGACGACGAGCTGACCAGCCCGTCGAGCAGCGGCTCGGTGCACAAGGCTGTCGCCAAGACCGAGCGGGTTGGCTCGGATAGCTGGATCACGACCAAGGTCAAGTCGGAGATCATGGCCGACAGCGTCAGCAAAGGCTTCAAGGTCAGCGTCAAGACAGTGAACGGCGTGGTCATGCTCAGCGGCGTGCTGCCGAATGACGATGCGGTTGCGCACGTCAAGGACCTGGCGGAGAAAGTCGAGGGCGTGAAGAGCGTCAAGATCTCGCAGCTCAAGTCCTCGGCGGGCTAGGAGCTGGATGAGGCGGCGGCAGCAGCGCTGAAAGGGGCGCTGCTGCCGCCGGTGGTGGTGTCGAGCCGCCGCATGAAGGCCGCGATGTCCTGCAACACCGGCGCGCGCGAACGAGCGAGCAGGGACAGTGCCGCCAGCAGGTCTACATGTCCACGGCCCTCATAGATCCTGGTGTCGACGTATACGCCTTGCGCACCTAGCGCCGCGGCCAGGGCTTCGGTGTTGCTGACTGCGACCAGCCGGTCGGCGCGGCCATGCAGCAATAGTGCGCTCGGAGCCCGCGAAGAGACATACGGCAACACCTGCCAGTCGTGCGGGGCGAAAGGCGGGCAAAAAATATCATTTAGTGTCACGGTGTTCGGCGTCAAGCCATACGGGCCGGACAGGCCGATGAGGCCGACGATCCGCTCCGGATCGACGCCGGCTCGCTCCAGGTAGCTGCGATTGAGCGCCAGCATCGCGGCCATGTGAGCACCGGCCGAGTGCCCCATCAGTACGATGCGCTGCGGATCGGCGCCGTAGTCGGCCGCGTGCCGCCCGACCCAGGCCACGGCCTGCGCCGCATCGTCGAGAAACAGCGGAAAACGCACCTGTGGATACAGGCGATAGTCCGGCAGTACGGTAACGTAGCCGAGCTGTGCCAGCGCCACGCCGACGAAGCGGTAATCCTGCCGGGCCCCATCATCCCAGGCACCGCCATACCAGAACACGATCACCGCTCTTGCGCCGCCACCGTCGCGCGGTCGATAGACATCGAGTCGCTGCCTCGCATCGGCGCCGAAGGCGACGCTGGCACTGCGCTGGATGCCCGAAAAGTAGCTCGGTAGATTGGCGAGGCCGAACGACACGGCGGTGCAGGCCGACAACGCGCATGTCATCGCGGCAGCAAATGCGAGCGTGAGGGCGGCGGGCAGTGGCCGCCGGGAGCGCATCGTGACAGCGGCCTGCGGCTACGGTGGCGCAACGCGCGCCAGCGGTTCGGGTGCCTGCGCAAGGTAGTAGGCGAGCACCGCCATCGTGGCGACCTGCGACTTGAGATTTTGCGGATCGACCTTGTCGAGCGTGTCGGCTGCGGTATGGTGATAATCAAAATAGTGTCGCGTGTCGAGCAGCGGCGAGAAACCCGGCACGCCGGCGCCCTGCAGCGGCTCGATGTCGGCGCCGAGCGCGCCGTCGCGGCGCTCGAGCGCGCTGGCGCCGATCGGCCCTAAGGCTGCCAGCACCGGCTGCAATGTGGCCAACGATTCGGGCGTGACGCTGGCAAGGATGCCGAGCGAACGTCCCGCTCCCTCATCGCTTTCGATCGCGGCGATCTGCGTACCGATGTGCTGCTGCACCGATTCGAAATACGCCTTGTGGCCGCCGCCGCCGTTCTCCTCGTTGGTCCAGCCGATGAAGCGGATGCTGCGACGGGCGTGCAGGTTGAGCTGCTGCAGCACCTGGATCACGCCGGCCGCGGCCATGACGCCGACGCCGTCATCGGTGGCTCCGGTGGCCAGATCCCAGGAGTCGAGATGACCGGAGACCACCACGTACTCATCGGGCCGCTCGCTGCCGGGCCAGTCGGCGATCACATTGGCGCTGTCGACGTCCGGCAGCGTCTTCGCACTCAGCAGCAGCTTCATCGACACCGGACCCTGGGCGGCCAGGCGGGTAATCAGATCGGCGTCTTCAGCGGCCAGTGCGGCGGCCGGGATCGGTGCCTGTTTGTCCTTCCAGACGGTCGCACCGGTGTGCGGTAAGCGGTAGTCGGCGCCGCCGACCGAGCGCACCAGTGCGGCAGCGGCGCCGAGTGCGGCGGCGGTGGATGGGCCGGTAAAGCGATATTGGCCGGCCTGCAGATAGGCCACGCCCGCCTCACCATTGTCTGCCAGACGCTGATCGAAGCGCGCCTCGAACAACACGATGTTGCCGCGCACCTCGGACGATCGCGCCTGCAGTTCGTCGAAATCATGTACCACGATCACGCGCGCAGTCAGTCCGCCAGCGGCGGTGGCCGAGGAGCCGCCGAGTGCCGTCAGGTGCAGCGACTGTGTCAGGCCCTGCGGCCGGCCGGGATAATCGGTCAGTTCGGCATGCTCTTCCCCGCGCACCCAGTGCGTAACCCTGGCGGGCTGCAGCTGCACTTCGGCGCCGAGCGCGCGCATCGCGGATGCGACCTGGGCAATGGCTGCGGCGTGCTGCGGCGATCCCGACAGCCGCGGGCCGATGCGGTCGGTCAACTCCTCGAGCCGCTGCCAGCTCCAATCGCTGCCCATCGCGGCATCGCGGATGCGCGCCAACGTCGCTGCGAGCGCCGGGTCGGGCGGAGCGGGGGCTTCGACGGCCGCGCTGGCGAGCGCGGACAACACGGTGGAGCTGACGGCTGCGATCGCGGCGAGCGCGCTGTGGCGAGCATTCATGGCATTCCATCGTAGCCGAACTGGAATGCCGGTAGCGTAAAAAAATCGCCGCGTTAGCGCGGCTGCATGCGTATCGCGCCGTCCAGGCGAATGGTCTCGCCATTGAGCATCGGGTTCTCGACGATCTGCGCGACCAGCGACGCGTACTCTTCTGGTCGGCCGAGGCGCGGCGGAAATGGCACCTGGCTGCCGAGCGACTGCTGCACCTCGGGCGACATCGACGCCAGCATCGGGGTCAGGAACACGCCGGGTGCGATCGTGACCACGCGAATACCGGACGAGGCCAGTTCGCGCGCCATCGGCAAGGTCATCGCAACGATACCGCCCTTCGAGGCCGCGTAGGCCACCTGGCCGATCTGACCGTCAAAGGCGGCGACCGAAGCGGTCATTACGATGACGCCGCGCTCGCCATCGCTGAGCGGCGCGTTGTGCTGCATGGCGACCGCGGCGCTCTTGCACACCAGTGCGGTGCCGACCAGGTTAACTTCGATTAATTTGCGGAACAATTCCGCCGGCATGGCGCCCTGCCTGCCGACAAAACGGGCCGCGGTGCCGATACCGGCACAATTGATGGCAGCGCTGATGCCTCCCATCCTGGCGCGCGCCTGCTCGACGGCCGCGTCGACCTCAGTTTCGCGCGTGACATCGGTGGCGACAAACGCGGCCCGCGCCCCCAGCACGCTCAGCGCAGCCGCTCCCTGTGCCAGGTTGATATCGAGCAGCACCACCTGGCCGCCACCCGCCACGATGCGCGCCGCCGCCGCCAGGCCGAGACCGGAGGCCCCGCCGCTGACGATGGCACGCGTGTCAGCGAGTTTCATGCTGCGGCAGCGCCGGCACTGTCAGCGTCCGTGGCGGGTAAATCGCGACCCGGCGGCAATTGCGGGTACTGTGCATGGCGAGCGAGTATATTCAAGCATCGCATCATCGCCCATTTTGAACATTTTGCGAACTGCTCGCGCTGCCTTAACCAAAGGGGTAAATCAGAATGAATATCAGTCTGAGCATCGGTCCGGTGATATCGCTGATCGCCGGCATACTGATCCTGATCGTGCCACGGCTACTGAACTATATCGTCGCGTTCTACCTCATCCTGATCGGACTGGTGGGACTGTTCGGCAGCGGATCCTTTCACGTACGTTGAGCCGCTGGTGTCTCAACCCGACGGTGTGTCAAGGAGTCGAACATGAAAGCCACACAGCAGCTGCATGATCTGGGTCAGAGCCTGTGGCTCGATAACATCACGCGCGGGTTGCTGACTGGCGGCACGCTGGCGCGCTACATCGGCGAGTATTCGGTCACCGGCCTGACCTCCAACCCCACGATTTTCGACAAGGCGATCCGGGAATCGAGTTTTTACGACGCGGCCATCCACGAGAAGGCCGCCGCCGGCAAGAGCGGCGAGGCCTTGTTCTTCGAGCTGGCGCTGGAGGATCTGACGCAGGCCGCGGACCTGTTTAGACCGGTGCACGATGCCACCGCGGGTATCGACGGCTGGGTATCGCTGGAGGTGTCGCCGCTGCTGGCCGACGATACCGCCGGTACCATCAGGGCTGCGGCCGCACTGCATCGGCGCGCGCAGCGGCCGAATCTGTTCATCAAGATTCCGGGCACCGCGGCCGGCGTGCCCGCCATCGAGGAGACGATCTTCGCCGGTGTGCCGGTCAACGTCACGCTGCTGTTCTCGTGCGAACAATATCTGGCGGCCGCCGAGGCCTATATGCGCGGCATCGAGCGGCGCATCTCCGCCGGCCTTGGCCCGAAAGTGCAGTCGGTGGCATCGATATTTGTCAGCCGCTGGGACGCGGCGGTGCAGGACAAGGTCGGCGCGCCACTGCGCAATCGGCTCGGCATTGCGGTCGCCCGGCGCACCTACCGCGCCTACCGTAAGCTGCTCGATACCACCCGCTGGCGCCAGCTTGCCGCCGCCGGAGCCGATCCGCAGCGGGTGCTGTGGGCCAGTACCGGCACCAAGGATCCGAAGGCGCCCGACACGCTCTATATCGAGGCCCTCGCCGCCCCTGATACGGTCAACACGATGCCTGAGGCGACACTGCTCGCGTTTGCCGATCATGGAAAGTTAAGCGGCCAGATGCGGCCCGACGGCGGCGACGCGGATGCGCTGCTGGCCGAGTTCGAACGCTCGCAGATCGAACAGGGACCGATCGCCGCCCAACTGCAGCGCGAGGGCGCTCAATCGTTCACCAAGTCCTGGAACAGCCTGCTCGAGTGCATCAATTCGAAGAGTGCGCAGCTGGCGCGCCGTGATCCGGCCGCAGCCGCACGACGATGAGGGTCGGATCGACCGCGCGTACCCGGCGCCGGTCCACGACAGCGCTGCGCGTGCTCGGCATCGACATCGGCGGCTCATTCCTGAAGGCGGCCGTGATCGACGCGCATGGGCGCATGCTGACCGATAGACTGAAGCTCAAGACACCGGAACCGTGTCCGCCGCAATCCATGGTGCGTGCGCTGCTGAAGCTGGTCAGGCCGCTGCCTTCCTACAACCATATTGCGATCGGCTTTCCGGGCGTGGTGCGCGACGGCCGGGTGATCACCGCGCCGCACTGGGGCACGAAGCCATGGGCCAATTTCGCACTGGCGAGCGCGCTGGCGCGCAGACTCGGCGGCGTACCGACGCGACTCATCAACGATGCGGAGATGCAGGGACTGGCGGTGATCCGCGGCAAAGGGCTCGAGCTGGTACTGACGCTCGGCACCGGTGCGGGCACGGGACTGTTCCGCGACGGCGAAATCATGCCGCACCTGGAACTGGCGCATCATCCGATCCACAAGAGCGATAGCTACAACGACTACGTTGGTGACGCGGCGCTGAAGAGGATCGGCAGGAAGCGCTGGAACCGGCGCGTCGAGCGTACCATCGGCATCCTGCAGTCGCTGCTGAACTACGATCACCTGTTCATCGGTGGCGGCAATGCCGCGAGGATCACGATCCGGCTGCCCGACCATGTGAGTGTGGTCTCCAACGACGCCGGCATCGAAGGCGGCGCCATGCTGTGGCAGCGTGGGTTTGCGCCGCCGCAGTAAAGCGCCGGCACCGGGCAGATATTCTCATCATGCGGTGGCTGAAGGGGCTCGCCGTGTTCGCCAGCGCACCGACGGCGCGCTGATATCGGGGCCAAACTGATCGACTCTCAATAAAACCCGGAGTCGGTCGCAGATTCCGCAGGCGTGTGCGCGATGAAGCATCTGGCCGAGCTGGCGACGGTGGTATCGTTGCTGATAGCAGCGGCTGTCTCACACGCCGACCAGGGCGCGTGGACGCCCTTGATGGTCGAGCATGCCGGGCTCCAGTCGAGCCCCGAGCTCGCCAATGTCGACTTCGGCCGTCCCGACGACACACTGCGAGTGTCCGGCTCGAACGATATCTATCGCGCCAAGATCAGCGATATGGCCGATGCCGCCAGCGCGGTGAGCGCTCGCGATCCGATCCGTGTGTTCGGCCCGGCAGGCTATTATCTGTACGATCTTGATGCGTGGGCGATGGTGGTGTCCGGGCCGGTCATCGGACCGTATCGCAGTCGAGCGTATTCGCTGTTTGGCTCCGGCTTCGACGCTGCCCCGCTGAACCGATGGATCATGCGCTCGCAGTTGCTGCGCGCCAACGCGAGCAGCGCCACCGAGTCGCTCGCCTCCTGGTTGCATCCGGCGTGGCGCTTCTAGTCAGCCCCTATGGACTTCGGCCGGATCGCGATGCGATGTCCTTCGACGCGGGCATCTGCGACACATCCCAGCCGCCACCGAGCGCCTCGATGAGCTGCACATCGGCGGTCAGCTGCTGCAGGCGCAGATTCACCGCGGTCTGCTGGGCGCTCAACAGGGCGGTCTGAGCGCTGATGACATCGAGGTAGGGATCGAGCCCGAGCCGGTAGCGGTCGGTCGCGATCGCCAGCAGCCGTTGCGCCGATGCGACGGCATCGTCCTGTTGACCGATCTCCCGTGACAGGATTCTCAGCGCGGCCAGGTTGTCTTCGACCTGCTGAAATGCGGTCAATACCGTCTGCCGGTAGCTGGCCACGGTTTGATCGTAGGCCGCCTGGTATTGTTGAACCGTGGCCCGGCGCAGCCCGGCGTCAAACAGCGTCTCGGAAAGCGTCGGGCCCACCGACCAGAAGCGGTTGGGCCAGGTGAGCCAGTTCGACAGCGACGAACTTTCGAATCCCGCGCTGGCGCCCAAAGTCAGGGTGGGATAGTAGGCGCTCGTGGCGACACCGATCTGCGCGTTGGCCTGGGCCATCAGGCGTTCGCTGGCGGCGATGTCCGGGCGCCGCTCGAGTAACTGCGACGGTACGCCGATGGGAACGAGCGGCACAGCCGCCTTCAGCGGTCCGACATCCACCGGGATCGAGAAGCTCGATGCCGGCTGGCCGACCAGCAGGGCGATCGCGTGCTCGAACTGCGCACGCGCGATGCCGAGATTGGTGGCCTGGGCCTGTGTCGACTGCAGCTGCACCTCAGCTTGCGCCACGGCTTCATCGTCGTCGATCCCGGTCTCGTACAACGCCTGGGTCAACTTGAGCGATTCCTGATAGGCCAATACGGTCGCTTCGAGCAGCTGCCTCAGGGCGTCCTGGCTGCGTAGCTCGTAGTAATCGACGGCGAGCTCCGCGTGGGCGGTCAGGCGCGTGTTCTGCAAGTCGGCCGCGCTGGACTGGGCGGCGGCGACATTGCCCTTGACCGTGTTGCGGACGCGACCCCACAGATCCGGCGTCCAGGAAGCATCGAATGGCAATGAATAGTCGGTATAAAGGCCGTTGGCCGAGGTCACGGGACTGCCGGCGGCAGGGCGTGAGGATGATGCCGACGCGACCGGCTGGCGGCCACGGGTGACGCTCGGGCTGCTCATGAGCGTCGGGAAATACTGGGAGCGCGCCTGCTTGACCAGTGCGCGCGCCTGCAGAAAGCTGGCGAACGACGCCGCGATGTTCTGGTTGGAGACATTGACCTGTTGTTCGAGCGCGTTCAGTTGCGGGTCGTCGAACAGCTCCCACCAGTCGCCACGAATGACAGCGTCGTTTGGCTGTGCGAGCTTCCAGCCCGCGCCGGCATCGCCGTCGGCCGCCACCAGCTCCTTGTAGGTCGCGGCCGAGGGTGCGGCCGGTGGATGATAGCTCGGTCCCACGGTACAGCCGCCCACCAACGTGAGGGCCAGCAGCCAGGCAGCCGATCGGTCGATCGATGCGCTCATATGCGGTTCTCCTTCAATCGGCGGTCGGCTGCAGCGTGCCGATCACCGCGGGCTCGTGTCGCCGCGCCCACCACAGACTGAAGCGGTCCATGTACAGATACACCACCGGCGTGGTGTAGAGCGTCAGCATCTGGCTGACGATCAGTCCGCCGATGATCGCGATACCCAGGGGGCGCCTGAGCTCCGAGCCGGTTCCGGTGCCGAACGCGAGCGGCACCGCGCCAAACAGTGCCGCCATGGTGGTCATCAGGATCGGACGAAAACGCAGCATGCAGGCATCGAATATCGCGTCGGCCGTGCTCTTGCCGTTCTGGCGCTCCGCCTGCAGTGCGAAATCGATCATCATGATCGCGTTCTTCTTGACGATGCCGATCAACAGCACGATGCCAATGATGGAGATCACGTTCAGATCCTGTCCGAACAGCAGCATGGCGAGCATCGCGCCGACGCTGGCAGGCGGCAGGCTGGAGATGATCGTCAGCGGATGCACCAGGCTTTCATACAACACGCCCAGAACGATGTACACCGACAGCAGCGCCGCCAGAACCAGCACCGGTTCGCTGCTGAGGGATTGCTGGTATGCCAGCAGCGTGCCGGCAAAAAAGCCATGAATCGTGGACGGGGTACCGAGTTTCTGCTGCATCTGATTGATGCGCAACGTGGCATCGCTCAAGGATACGTCCGGCGCCAGATTGAACGACGCGGTCACCGATGGAAACAGCCCGGTATGGTTCACCGCCAGTGCCGTGGTGGTGGCACGCCCCTGTGCCACCGCAAGCAGCGGAATGCTGCCGCCGCCAGCCGATTGCAGGTAGATGTCCTTCAGCCCTTCGGGACTCTGCCAATACTGAGGTGCGACTTCCAGCACCACGTAATACTGATTGAGCTGCGTGTAGATCACCGATACCTGCGATTGTCCGAAGGCGCTATAGAGACTGGAGTCGAGCGACTGCACCGTCAGGCCAAGTCTGGCGGCGCTGATCCGGTCATAGGTGAGCAATTGGTCGAGCCCGCCATTTTGCTGATCGGAACTGACATCCTGAAGTCCCGGCAGGCGCTTCATCTCCCGCAGCAGAATCGGCCCCCATTTGAACAGATCCTGTGAGTTGTCCGATTGCAGCGTGTACTGATACATCGCGTTGCCGGAGCGGCCGCCGATGCGCAGATCCTGGGCCGCCTGCAGATAGGCCGCGGCCGCCGGCAGGCGGTTCAGCTGCGGTCGCAGGCGGCCGATCACCTGCGCGGCGCCGACCTTGCGTGTCGCTAGCGGCTTGAGAGCGATATAGATAAAACCGGTGTTGGTGGCTCCGCCGCCGCCGGTAAAGGCGATCACATTGGCCACCGCGGGATCGTTGCGGATCACGCCGACTATCTTCTGGATCGAGTCGTTCATGGCCGGGAACGATGAATCCTGCGGTCCCTGCACCCCACCGGTGATCGCACCGGTGTCCTGCTGCGGAAAGAAGCCCTTCGGTATCGTGACCACCAGCACCACATTGAGGGCGACGGTGAGCAACAGCACCATGAGCGTGAGGGCGGGGTGGTCCAATACCCACCGCAGGGTGCGCCGGTACAGCGACAGCACCCAATCGAAGGCGCGCTCGTTGGCCTGGTAGATGCGGCCATGCTTGTGCTCGCGCTCATTGCGCAGCAGATAAGCGCACATCATTGGCGTCGTCGTCAGTGAGATGAACATCGACACCACGATGGCGGTGGACAGCGTGACGGCGAACTCGCGGAACAGACGACCGACGATCCCGCCCATGAACAGCAGCGGAATAAAAACCGCGACCAGGGAGATGCTGATGGTCAGGACGGTGAACCCGATCTCCTGCGCGCCCTTCAGGGCTGCCGCGAGCGGCTTCATCCCCTGTTCCAGATGGCGCGAGACATTCTCCATCACGACGATGGCGTCATCGACCACGAATCCGGTGGCAATCGTGATCGCCATCAGCGACAGATTGTCGATGCTGTAACCGAACAGATACATCACCGAGAAAGTGCCGATCAGGGACACCGGCATGGCAACACTCGGAATCAGGGTGACGCGGGCGTTGCGCAGAAAGATGAATACCACGGCGATGACCAGCACGATGGAGATCATCAACGTCATCTCGACGTCGCTGACCGAGGCACGGATCGTGGTGGTGCGATCGAGGACGATGGTGGTGTCGATGCCGACCGGAATGGAGGCCTTGATGTAGGGCAGCTGTGCCCGAATGCCATCGACCGTCTGGATGATGTTGGCGCCCGGCTGGCGGAAGATGATCAGCATCACGGCGCGCTTGCCGTTCAGATAACCGGCGGCGCGGATGTTCTGAACCGAATCGGTGACCTGCGCGATGTCGGACAGCCGCACCGCTGCGCCTTGGTTATAGCCGATGACCAGCGGCTGGTAATCCACGGCATGCGAGATCTGGTCGTTGGCGATGATGTCCGCGGACACCTCACCATCGGAAAGCTGGCCCTTGGGCAGATCGCTATTCTGCCGGCTCAGCGCTGACTGCACATCCGGCATGGTCAGGCCGTAGCTGGCCAGTTGCGTGGGATTCACATCCACGCGTACCGAGGGCAGCGCGCCGCCGCCGACGGTGAGTTGCCCGACACCGGGGATCTGCGACAGCTTCTGCTGCATGACGGTGGATGCCTCGTCATACAACTTGCCGGGACTGTATTTGTCCGACGTCAGGCCGAGAATCATAATTGGCGCGTCGGCCGGATTGACCTTGCGATAGGTCGGATTGGCGGGCAGGTTGGCCGGCAGGTAGGAACGTGCGGCATTGATCGCGGCTTCGACATCACGCGCCGCGCCGTCGATGTCGCGGCTCAGATCGAACTGGATCGTGATGCTGGTGGTACCGAGCGAGCTGGCCGAAGTCATCTCCGTTACCCCGGCGATATGCCCGAATTGGCGCTCCAGCGGCGTGGCAACCGAGGACGCCATGATGTCGGCGCTGCCTCCGGGCAGGCTGGCACCGACCGAGATGGTCGGGAAATCCACCTGCGGCAGCGGCGAGACCGGCAGCACGCTGAAGGCAACGGCGCCGGCCAGGGCAATGGCCACGGTGATCAGCGTCGTGGCCACCGGCCGGTGAATGAAGGGCGCGGAGATGTTCACGATGGTGCCGCAGGCTGCGGCTGCCCGCCGCTGTCCGGCGGGCGTGATTGGGGCATGAAGCGCTGCGCCAGACGATCAAAGAAGATGTAGATGACAGGCGTGGTGTAGAGCGTGAGCGCCTGGCTGAGCAACAGCCCGCCGACCATGGCGATGCCCAGCGGCCGGCGTAACTCCGATCCGATGCCGGTGCCCAGCGCCAGCGGCAGGCCGGCCAGCAGGGCGGCCATGGTGGTCATCAGGATGGGACGGAATCGCAGCAGACAGGCTTCGTAGATGGCATCGGTCGAATTCTTGCCGCGGGTGCGCTCCGAATCGAGCGCGAAATCCACCATCATGATGCCGTTCTTGGACACGATGCCGATCAGCAGGATGATGCCGATCAGGGCAACCACGTTCAGATCCTGGCGGAACAGAATCAGCGCCAGCAGCGCGCCGACACCCGCCGATGGCAACGTCGACAGGATGGTGATCGGGTGAATGAAGCTCTCGTAGAGAACGCCGAGCACGATGTAGACAGACACCAGAGCCGCAAGAATCAGTAGTGGCTCGTTCGACAGCGAATTGGTGAATGACGCCGCGGTGCCCTGGAAGCCGGCCTGCATGCTGGGCGGCATATGCATGTCCCGTTGCACGTTGTCCACGGCCGTGATGGCGCTGCCCAGCGAGCCACGCGGTGCGAGGTCGAACGACACTGTGATCGCCGGAAACTGGCCCTGATGCGCGATCGTTAGCGCCTCGGTGGTCTTTTCAAAGTGAGAGAACGCGCTCAGCGGCACGGCTTGGCTCATGGCCGAACTGGTAGCTCCGGCGGAGCCGGTGCTGCGGGCGCTGAGCGCATTGACCGGAGCGGTGAGAGTATTTGCCGTCGCGGTGTAGAGCGCCGAGCCGGTCACCGCGTTCGAGCCGGCCGAGGACGATCCGATCGAGGCGAATGAGGATGCGGCTGCGGCGCCGCTGGTGCCGGCGGCCGCATTGGCCTGGATGTAGAGATGATTGAGTTTGTCCGGATCCTGCTGGAACGCCGGATCGCTCTCGAGAATCACATGGTATTGATTCACCTGGGTATACATGGTGCTGATCTGGCGCTGGCCAAAGGCGTCATACAGCATGTTGTCGATGGTCGACGGCGCGATGCCAAGTCGGGATGCCGTGACCCGATCGATCTGCAGGTACACCGCCAGCCCGCCGGGCTGCTCGTCGGTGGCGACGTTTTCCAGCTCCGGCAGCTGCTGCAGTCGCTTGACGAAGCGGTGCGTCCAGTCGGTCAGTTCATTGATATCGGGATCTTCGAGGCTGTACTGGTATTGCGTGCGGCTCACCCGATCATCCACGGTGATGTTCTGCACCGGCTCCATGAACAGCTGGATGCCCTGAACCTGCTGCAACCGTGGCTTGAGCCTGCGGATGACATCCGAAGCGCTGATGCCGCGGTCGCCGAGCGGTTTGAGATTGATCGACATGCGGCCGCTGTTGGTGGTGGTATTGGTGCCATCGGCACCGATAAAGGACGACAGGGTGTCCACTGCCGGATCAGCCAGCACGACTTTGGTGAGTTCCTGCTGCTTCAGCGCCATCGCCCGGGAGCTGATCGTCGGCGCCGCCTGCGAGATGCCCTGGATGACGCCCGTGTCCTGAATCGGAAAGAAGCCCTTGGGGATTACGATGTACAGGAACACGGTAAGCAGCAGCGTCGCGACGGCGACCAGCAGCGTCACGGTCTGGTATTGCAGCACGCGTTTCAGTGTGCGGCCGTAGAAGTCGATCACGCGGTTGAAAACACGTTCCGACGCCCGAAACAGCCGGCCCTGCTGGCGTTCATCCTTGTGACGCAGGATGCGGGCGCACATCATCGGGGTGAGCGTCAGCGACACGATGGCCGAGAAGCCGATGGTCACGGCGAGCGTGACCGCGAATTCGCGGAACAGGCGTCCGACCACGTCGCCCATGAACAGCAGCGGGATCAGTACCGCGATCAGCGCCACAGTCAGCGACAGAATGGTGAAACCGATCTGCTCCGCACCCTTGAGCGCAGCGTCCATCGGTTTTTCGCCCTGTTCGATGTAGCGCGAGATATTCTCGATCATGACGATCGCATCGTCGACCACGAAACCGGTGGCGATGGTCAGGGCCATGAGCGACAGGTTGTCCAGGCTGTAGCCGAAACTGTACATCACTGCCAGCGTGCCGATGAGTGACAGCGGCACGGCCACGCTGGGTATGATGGTGGCGCTGACGCTTCGCAGGAAAAGGAAGATAACAAGAACCACCAGCCCGATCGCCAGCAGCAACTCGAACTCGACATCGGAGATGGAGGCCTTGATTCCGGTCGTCAGGTCGGTCAGCAGAGTCACCTGTATACCTTTGGGCAGGTTGACCTGCAGCTGCGGCAGCAGTTGCTTGATGCTCTTGACGACGCTGATGGTGTTGGCGCCGGACTGGCGCTGCACATTCACGATCACGGCGGGGGTCTGATTCATCCACGCCGCCTGGTTATTATTCTCGATGCCATCGACGATCCTGGCGACGTCGGTCAGCATCACCGGCGCTCCGTTGCGGAACGCCACCACGACGTTGCGATAATCGTTGCTGGTGACCAGCTGATCGTTGGCGTCGATCTGGTAACCCTGGCGCGGCCCATCGAAGTTACCCTTGGCGGCGTTCACGCTGGCCTGGGTCAGTGCGGTGCGCAGGTCCTCCAGATTGATGCCGTAGGACGACAGCGCCGCCGGGTTGGCCTGGATGCGCACCGCCGGCTTCTGGCCGCCGCTGATCGTTACCAGACCGACGCCGTTCAGCTGCGAGATCTTGGGGGCGAGGCGTGTGTCCACCAGGTCCTCAACCTGGGACAGCGGCGTGGAGCTAGAGGTGACGGCCAGTGTCAGTACCGCGGCGTCGGCCGGATTGGTCTTGCTGTAGATCGGCGGCGTGGGCAGCGCGGCTGGCAGCAGGCTCTGCGATGCGTTGATCGCCGCCTGCACCTCCTGCTCGGCAACGTCGATGTTCATGCTCAGGGTGAACTGCAGCACGATCAGCGACGTGCCGCCGGAACTGGTCGAGGTCATCTGGCTCAGGCCCTGAATCTGGCCGAATTGACGCTCCAGCGGAGCGGTCACGGTGGTGGCCATCACGTCGGGGCTAGCGCCGGGATAAAACGTCAGCGCCTGGATGGTCGGATAGTCCACCTGCGGCAGCGCCGACACCGGCAGCTGCGTATAGCCGACTACGCCGATCAGAAAGATGGCCGCCATCAGCAACGAGGTCGCCACCGGGCGCAGGATGAATTGACGGGAAGGATTCACGGCGTGTGGATCGCGCTACCCCGACGCCGGCGACCGGCGGCCATGGATGGAAGCCCGGGCAGGGCTCACGGTGTCCGGGTCCCGCTCGTGCCCGCCGGCACGGGCGGGCTCGACGCGACCACGACCTTGGCTTTGTCCTGCAATTTGTCAAAGCCGCTGATCGCCACCGCATCGCCGGGATTGATGCCGTCCACCTGCGTTACGCCGCCATCGGTCACGCCGGCCTTGACGGTGCGCAGCTGCGCGCTACCGTTTTGAATCACATAGACGAACGCGGCTGAGCCGTTTTGCTGGACCGCCGCCACCGGAACCAGAGTCACGCCCGTTAGTGTATTCACCAGCAGCCGGGTGTTGACGAACTGGTTCGGGAACAGGGCGCTGTCCTTGTTGTCGAACTGCGCCCGCACCTTCACGGTCCCGGTGGTGGTGTCGATCTGATTGTCGAGCGCCAGCAGTGCTCCGCTGGCGATCCGCTTCTGCGCACTGCGATCAAACACGTCGACATCGAGCCTGGCATGATCGCGCAGGCGCGCCACGACCGGACCCAGACTGTCTTCGGCCAACGTGAAGATGACGGTGATCGGCTGCAACTGCGTGATGACGGCGAGCGTGGTGGCGCCGGTGGATTGCACTACATTGCCCGGATCGATCAGCCGCAGGCCAACCTGGCCGCTGATCGGAGCCGTGATGTGACAATAGTCGAGCTGCAGCTGATCGAACTGAACGCTGCCCTGATCGTTCTTCACCGTGCCCTGCTGCTGAAGCACGAGCTTTTCCTGGTCGGCGACGGTCTGCGAGGCGATGGCGTTGCGAGCCAGGGCGGCGCGGTAGCGCTCGAGATCCATCTGCGCCTGCGCCAGCACGTTCTGGTCGTGTTCCAATGTGCCCTGCGCCTGCAGTAGCGTGGCGCGATAGGGACGCGGATCAATGTCGATCAAGCCGTCGCCCTTGTGGACCTGCTGACCTTCCATGAAGAGTACGGCGGTGACCCGTCCATTGACCTGGCTGGTGATCGAACTGGTGTAGACCGGCGTGACGGTACCAATGGCCTGCAGGTAGACGCCGATATCGCCTTTCGTGGCGCTCGCCGTCGTAACCGTGACACCCGCGGCGGCGGCCCGATTTGCGGCGGCGGCCGCCTGGGCAGCCTGATGCCGCCGCCATAGCCAGACGCCGCCGACGATCAGCACCATGGCGAGCGCTGCAACCCAGAGCCAGCGCCATCGGCGGTGACCTGCAAACCTGTCGGCAGAGGAGTCGGGAGTCTCAGAGGAAGTGGGCATGTCGGACATCGTGAATGGCAAGCCGGCCGGCCGCCGCCCCTTCTATCAGCTCCGCGAGCGAATGCACAGTGAAGTTCTGTTGATATTGTGTGTAGGCGCTGGCTGTCGCTGGGCCGGTACGCGCGCTTTGAAGATTCAATGGTTTATGGACCTGTCAGGCAGGCAGCAGCGGTGGCCGTCGCGCCCAGGCGGGCACGAAAGCGGCCGACCGGCGGC
>Ga0182024_10005699_pt1 | contig 27749 bp, 23 predicted proteins | sample P32metaG_FD_120480 | JGI IMG/M metagenome (GOLD analysis project Ga0182024, IMG submission 120480) | Permafrost microbial communities from Stordalen Mire, Sweden - P3-2 metaG (Illumina Assembly) | ecosystem: Environmental > Terrestrial > Soil > Wetlands > Permafrost | place: Sweden: Stordalen...
CTTGACGAGGAGTTCAAACTCGGAGCGCACCCGGAGTCCTTCCAACTGGAAACGTCAGGCTCCCGCATTTTTGTAAACCTGCCCGACTCCAAACAGATCGCAGTAATCAATCGGAAAACGCATGTGGTCTCAAAATGGGCATTGACGCTAGAAGCCAACTTCCCGATGTCGCTGGACGAAGCCGATCATAGATTGTTCGTCGCTACCCGAACACCTCCTCGCATGGCAGTGTTCGACACTGATTCGGGTCATATGGTAGCCGCGCTCCCATGCGTGCAAGATTCTGATGACCTTTATTTCGACTCCGCACGACGGCGCATCTACGTCGTCGGAGGGGAGGGCTACATCAGTGTGTTCCAGCAGAAGGACGCCGACCACTATCAGATTCTAGCCAAGATTCCGTCCTCTTTGGGCGCACGCACCGCTGGGTACTTCGGAAAAGTAGGGAAGAAGGGCTTTGACCGTCTCTACGTAGCGGTTCCGGCTCGTGCTGATCACGGCGCGGAAGTGTTGATCTATACACTTCAAGACTAATTCATTGCAGTGGCTCGAATACTAGGATGGCGGATTCTTGATCGCCGAGCGCCTGAGACGCCACATAGAAACGATTGAATTGGGGCACAAAGAGCGAAGTGCCTGAGCCGGGCCTAGTTTTGATCTTGGAGATAAGATCGTAGTGGTCGGCGTCGTTCTGCTGGTAAACGTAAACCCAGCCTGCCGAGGCGTCCGGGGTCCCGTACCAACGCCCGCCGGTCATGTAGATGCGCTTGAGATTGGGATCGTAATGCACTCCATCCATCGTTTCCGGTCCCGGCAAGCTTTGAATTTCGTTTCCTGACAGACTGTCGTAGACAGTCATCTCCGGTGGGGTTCTCGTGCCCACAAATAAACGGTGGTGACTCCGGTCGAGGGACATATCAGCAGCACCGTCACCTCTGGCGGGCCAACTTTTGAGCAGTTCCCCTTTTCCGCGTGTCGAATTGATAGATTCGGTCTGCACGGGAGTCACAAACAAGAAGGATACCGTTATCGTCCATCGCGATCTCCGCGAGATGACCTCCCCTTGGAAAACCCTCAAATGACCATCGAGGCTGGATACATAAAGTTTGTTGAAATCTTCACGTCTGCGGCCCCGTACTTTGCGCGGAACTTCTCGACCACCGACTTCACAGCTTTGGCATCGGTGATGGGAACGGCTCGGAATTCCGCCTCCACACCTCGCGCATCAACTCGAATCGCCGGATTCTTGAGCACGTTCTTGTACCATTGCGTTTCCGAGCCGTGCACGGGCAGCAGATAAAGCTCCTCGCCTTCCAGCACGAACCAGACCGGAACCGAGATCGTCTTGCCCGACTTCCTGCCGATCACGCTGATCTTGATCTGGCGGTATCGGGCGAGGCGGTCTTTGAGGCTGTCCTTTGAAACTGGCATGTCTAATCCTTCTCCGAGGTCGGTTGCTGAAACTCTTGCACCAGTCATCGTTAGAGCGTATGAGTTGCTCTCGAAGAACCAAGGTGCACGCACAGACCTCGATCCCAGCTTACCGACAGTAGAGAAATGGATGGAACAGAACAAGGCACTCGGTTCACCGTCCACCTTCTACCGCATTCTCGCAAAGGCGAAGGTGCTTCCCCCCCGCATTGGTGATGCGTTCACCACGCCAGACGGCAATCCCGCAAACATCTCGCACATCCACAGCACGGCACCAAACAAGGTTGATGTCGAGGTCATGGTTCCCGATGCGGACGAACCTGTGGTCCGCACTTATAATCTCGACGAACTCACGCCGATCAAGCCAAAGCCTTCCTACTGGGCGACGACGCCGCACGGTTGGCCTGTGGATGTCGCCAAATCCGCCGCACATAAATCCGTGCGTCTCGGGGACGAAGGCAACGGCGTTTATTGGATCAAGGAACTCTACCTCACGAACGCCGAAGCCCGTCATGGCGCCGTCCGCGCCGCGTTCGGTTTCGAAATCCAAGAAGAGTCCGCCATTCCCGCACAAGATTGAGATGTGACGCATCGAGCCGTCTTCTTCGAAAGTACGCAAGGTGGATATTTTTTCCAGTCCGGGCCAGTCTTCATGTTTCAGCATCACGCAAGATGGGTTTTCTTGCACGATTCGACGAATGACAGCCGGCGTCCATAGAAGCCTTGGCGAGCGAGCGCATGGCGGCGAATCCAGGAGCGGAGACGCCGACGATCACTGGGACTTTGGAACGCCGTATTACTCTGGATGCAACGGCGAGCGCTTCTTCGTGGTCGAGTTTTTGCGCCTCGCCCATTTGCCCCAACACTGTTATTTCGTTTACCGCAAACGAGTGAAATGCATCAACCATGCAATCGATCGATTGATTGTCGATCGCGCCATCTGCGTGGAATGGCGTGGAGGCTATGACATAAACTCCGCTCGCCTGATTATTTAACATCATTCATCATCTTTTCTGTCTCTCGATACGCAGTAACTTGAGACATTCATGAGGTCTTCCACTGTCGTGCCCACGAAACGCTCGGAATCATTCCACCATCGACCCGTATCATGGATCCGGTGATATACGAGGCCTTGCTACTCGCGAGGAATGCGACTGCATTAGCAAATTCCTGCGGCTCTCCATAGCGCTGCATGGGAATGGAAGCTGCGCTGCTTTTTTCAATTTCCTCGACCGACTTACCTTCGCGTTTGGCACGCGCTTCATCGAGTTGTCCTAGGCGCGCGGTTGCAATTCGACCGGGAATCACGACATTTACGGTAATGCCATCGGCGGCAACTTCGCGGGCTAACGTCTTCGACCAGCCGGCCAACGCGGGACGCAAAGTGTTGGAGATCCCAAGGTTCGGTATCGGCGCCACAATCCCTGCGGAAGTGCAGGTGATGATCCGTCCCCGGCGCTTTGCCTTCATGCCGGGCAGAACTAAATCGGTGGCGTGAATCATGGGTACAATGATGGATTGAAATTCTTTAATCCATTGTTCGGGAGGCACGTTGGCTGCGGCGGTAGGCGGAGGACCGCCCGAAATGTTGACCAGAATATCGATGGCGCCGATTTCGCTAGCGACGCGGCTCAAGAAAGACTTCAACGCGGCGAGATCGTTCAAATCAAAAGATTCGCTATTGGCACGGACACCTGTTGCTTCGATTTCTTTCACTACCTTGGCGAGTGCTTCACGATTGCGACCGGAAATCGCTACGGAGGCGCCCTCTTTGGCCAGTGTGAGGGCGATCGCGCTGCCCAACCACCACTGCCTGATAAAACAACTGCGGTTTTACCTTTGATCCCGAAATCCATTCCATCCTCCGACTGAATTCGCCGATTATATATGCTTCATGATTTTCTAAAATGAGTGCCGTTTTGCCTGGCGCTCGATCGAGCAACGTATAATCACAAAAGGTTCAAGAGCGAGCGTGAATCCTAGAAGGGCGCAGAGCCTTCGCCGGCTTGTGATGAAACGTCGATTGGACATGGTGAACCTGCACGAACTTTATGATGTTCTCGTGATTGGTGGCGGAAACGCGGCGCTGTGCGCGGCTCTTACCGCGCGGCAGGCCGGAGCGAGCGTGCTGGTGCTGGAGCATGCTCCAAGAGATTTTCGTGGAGGCAATAGCCGCCACACGCGTAATCTGCGCGCGATGCATTTGCAACCCACCGCAACTCTGACCGAGTCCTATTCCGAATCAGACTACTGGAAGGATCTGCTGGGCGTGACGGGCGGCAAGACCGACGAGAACCTGGCGCGAATCACGATTCGAGCGACATCAGAAATTCTGCCGTGGATGGAAGCGCAAGGAGCACGGTTTCAGCCTTCCTTGAGCGGGACACTTAATCTTTCGCGTACGAACGCCTTTTTTCTCGGCGGCGGTAAGGCGTTGATGAATGCTTACTATTTGACCGCAGAGCGACTTGGAATCAAAGTTTTGTACGATACGGAAGTTAAGTCAATTCGGTTGGTTGATGCAACGGTGCAAGATGTTCTCGCCACCAGCGAGGGCTCGCCTGTGACAGTGCGAGCTAAAGCGATTGTGGTTGCGTCGGGTGGATTCCAGGCGAACATTGAATGGCTTCGCGAATATTGGGGAGACGCGGCTGACAATTTTGTGATTCGCGGAACTCCTTACGCGAAGGGAGTTTTGCTGAGAAACCTGCTCGATCAGGGAGTAGCGTCCATTGGAGATCCCAAACAATGTCACGCCGTGGCGATTGATGCGCGCTCTCCAAAGTTTGATGGCGGTATTGTCACCCGCCTCGATTGCATCCCTTTCAGCATTGTGGTTGATCATGAAGCGAAACGCTTTTACGACGAGGGAGAAGACATCTGGCCTAAGCGATATGCAATCTGGGGGCGGCTGGTGGCGATGAGGCCCAAGCAGATCGCCTACGCCGTCATGGACGCGAAATCGGAAAAGTTGTTTATGCCGTCGGTATATCCGAGTGTTCGCGGCGACAGCGTTGCGGAGTTAGCAGGGAAACTCGGGCTCAACGCCGCTGCTTTGGAAAAAACTGTCAGAGAGTACAATGCAGCTGTTCGGCCCGGTACTTTTAACGGTGGTTTACTGGATGATTGCCGCACCGAAGGGATTGATCCGCCAAAGAGCCATTGGGCGCGCGCGCTTGAGGCCGCGCCTTTCATCGGATATCCATTGCGTCCCGGAATCACGTTCACTTATCTAGGAGTAAAGGTAGACGAAAATGCGCGGGTTCTGATGAGCGATGGGCGACCCTGCACAAATCTTTTTGCTGCGGGCGAGATTATGGCTGGGAATATTTTGGGCGAAGGCTACATGGCTGGGATCGGAATGGCTATTGGGTCGGTTTTTGGACGGATCGCCGGAAGAGAGACGGCAAAGTTTGCAAGAAACTGAAGCTGTGGTTGAGGCGCGGCGGTTGATGGTGATCTGCAATGCCTGCCGCTATTGTGAGGGATTTTGCTCTGTTTTCCCGGCAATGGAACTCCGGCGTAGTTTTACGAGCGGCGATTTAAGTTACCTGGCGAACTTGTGCCACGATTGTCGAGGCTGCTATTACGCATGCCAGTACGCGCCACCGCATGAGTTCGCGATGAATGTTCCGCAAACTCTGGCGCGATTGAGAAAAGAAACCTACGCTGAATATGTTTGGCCCCGACAATTTGCTGGGGCCTTTGAGCGGAGCGGAACGTTTATTTCGTTTGTGACATCACTTGGCATCGCGCTGGTTGTTTTATTGGTGGTCGGCTTTCATTCCCCCGGAGTGATCTTCGCGAGGCATTTGGAGCCGCGCGCTTTCTATGCGGTGATACCTGAACCTTTGATGGTTGGTGTGTCGGCGACGACGCTGGGGTTTGCTGTAATCGCGCTGGCGATGGGCTTTCGAAATTTTTGGCGGGACACTGGCGGGGGTCCGGTGGCGCAGGCCCGCTCTCTCACCAAGGCCGTATCCGATGTCTTGACGCTGCGAAATCTGGGCGGCGGCGGCGACGGATGCAACAATCGCGATGAAGCCTTTTCGCAGTCGCGACGGTACGCGCATCACGCCATGTTCTATGGATTCTTGCTTTGCTTTGCGTCAACGTGTACGGCTGCTTTTTACGAACACGTACTCGGCCGAGTGTCGCCTTATCCTTTATTGAGTCTGCCGGTGCTGCTGGGCACATTTGGCGGGGTGGGGATGTTGGTTGGAACGGCGGGATTGATATGGGTGAAGGTGGAGAGTGATCCGGCGCCGGCGGCGAAGGCGATGCTCAAGAATGACTACGCGCTGCTGACGCAGTTATTTCTTGCGGCTGCCACTGGATTACTTCTGCTGGTGCTAAGGGATTCGTCGCTGATGGCAATTCTTTTGGCGATACACCTGGGAGTAATTTTGTCGTTTTTTCTGACGTTGCCTTACAGCAAATTTGTCCACGGAATCTACCGATCTGCGGCTTTGCTGAGGAATGCGGCGGAGCGACCCGCGAAGGAATCCTAATCTAACCGGCTTTGCAAATTTCAGAGGCTAGAAGCCAACGCCGTGGACGAGTGCTTCGGATCGCGGATCAGAATGCAGGCTTGCGAGTTCTGGATCGGTTCTCAGGAAAGCTACGCCAGTGGATCGATCTTCGTAAGCCCGTTGAAGCCAGTGGATGCTTTGATCGTTGTCCCCAAGGCCCGCATAGACTAGCGCAATGCCGTACGAGGGCACATATCGCTGACCGCGCCGCCCCTCTAGACCCTGTAAAATTTGACGCGCTTCTTCCGTTTTTCCGGAGAGTGGTAAGACGTGGCCGAGCGAACCTTGGTGGCATGGCTCCCCGCCCGACAGGCTAACCGCCTGCCGAAGTTCAGCGATCGCCGCGGTGTAGTCTTTCTTTTGCTCATAGGCTCTACCTAGCCGAAAATGAGCGCGAGCAAATCCGGGATCAATCTCGATCGTTTTCTTGAGAATCTCGATGGCGCGGTCGGCGTTGCCGGAAAGAGAGACCGCCCATCCGGCGTTGCTGCCGATGATCGGAGAAAGCGGATCGTATTCGAGAGCACGGTGGGCCTCGGCGTCTGCTTCTGAATATTTGCCTTGGGCTGCGAGGCTTACGCTAAACCAGGAATGCGCGGTGGCATAGTTGGGATTTTCTGTAAGTGAACGCTGGAATTCCTTTGCCGCTTCAGCCGCGTTCCAGTCGTAATAGAAATTGATGAAGCCGAGCGTGGCGTGGGCCTCGGCTAGACCGTCGTCCAGTTCGAGTGCCCGCTTCGTGGCCTCTTTCGCCGCAGGGAAGGCCTCCCGCGGCGGAAGGACGGCGTAGAAGGCGAGTATGCCGTAGCAATCGGCCACTCCTACATAGGCTTCGGCGAAACTTGGATCGAGGGCGATGGCTTGGCGGAAATACTGCAAGCCTTTTTCGATGCCCGCTTGCGTGCGCTTATTCCAGAAATATCGGCCCTTGACGTAGGCTTCGTACGCATCCGGCCGTTCGGTGGAACGTTTCGTCAGCCGCTTAGTCTCTTCTCCGGTCAGTTTGAGGCGGACGGATTTGACGTGACCGGCGAAATTTGTACCAAGTGGAATGAGAGAGAATCCACTTGGAGGAAAAGCGGGTCATGCCAATCAAGAATCAAGAGGTACAAGCCAGGGCAGATCGTGACGATGCTGCGCGGTCGTCGCGGCGTTTAGTAGACCTCACAGTCTCCACGATGATGACGGACTCGGAAAGTTCTGACTCAATTCGTCTCATTTGGCTTTGGCAATCGATCCGCGACAGACATTCTCCCCCAGCCCCTGACCGCTGGGCGACAAGAGAAGAAAAAGGGATCACGTTTTTGATGAGTCGTTGGTTTTCATCAAACATCAGACCCATCGTGGGTGCAGAATTCTCGTGACGACTGGGATAAGGCGAACGCAAACAATTAGTGTCCACCGGGCACGGGGTAAACCGCCATCCGTCCTCGGGGTGGGACCGCCTCAAGCATAGAGGCAAGGTCTAGCAAGAATCCACCGATGATTCGCAGCGCCTCGTCCGTGTATATAGAATTTATCCCGCTGGAGCCGAGACCCATCGGTCTATCGCCGTCTGGAAAGTGTAAGGGGACCGCTACCCCGTTAATTTGGCGATGTAGCGAACCCTTATTGATGATGTAACGATCAACATGAAACTTCCTCAATGCTGATCGAAACCGCTGCTCAATTTGCGCCCAGCGCGGCCCTTCCTCCGCATGGATTTCCCTTACCAGGTCTTCGCGAGCCTGAGGTGCGAGCGCAGCCAAATAGGCCCATCCTGTCGCCGAGTAGGCAATTGGCACCCGTGACCCTACTCGATTGTTGACCAAGACAACCGACGCGCCTTCGCAGCGCTGCAAGTAGATCATGCCAAGACCGTCTGCCGCCCCCAACGAAACGGTACCCCGAAACCGGTCTGCGATCGCTTGCATGTGCGGACGTGCAATTTCCGCAATCATCTGGCTCGCGACAACGGCATATCCAAGGCCTAGCACCGGCACACCCAGCCGCAATCTCTTGGTTAAGGGGGAATATGTCAAAAGGCCCTTCTTCATCAGGGTGTAGCACAACCGCCATACTGTAGGTTGGGGCAGGTTGACCATGGAAGCAATTTCGACAGTGCCTAGCTCTGGCTCGGATCGACTGAAACACTGAAGTATATCGATGCCCCGTGCTAGTGCAGTTACAAACTGCCTATCTTTGATCTTACCCTGTTTCGACGAGAGAGCTGGAGCATGAGAATCGTTTCCGGAACCTGCAGATCGGCGCTTTATTGGCATCTCTCACAGATCCAATCAACTATTGAGCTCGTAAACGTTGGGTGAAACTCCATAGAGTGAACTTCAAGAAGAATCAACCGAATTGTAGTTCCTCATACACCGTTTTGTAAATCTTCGATTCCTCGCGGGGCCCAACTCTGAACCTCGCCGGCAATAGCACGGGACATTCACCCTGAATTTGAAAGACCTGCTTAGCGTTGCCTAATGTTGATCTGTCACGCATAGGAACATTGCTGATTGAAACACGCCGACAATGGGAGAACTATGGAAATGTGGGTTGAGAATCGTGCGAGAGGATCTCCGGACTGTGGAAATCAGGATGAGTTAGTTGCAACGCTCAATTCTCCTCAAAGAAGGTCGCGATAATTAATTGCGAATAGGCAATTCGTTTTTGCTTGACAACTCCCAGATGACTGCGATAAGAATCTATGCGCTCGTGATTGGGGGGATGAACTATGTTTGAAAATGTCAGGTACAAAAGTACTGCGAGGAAAATTCCAGTCTTCCTTGCTTTGTTGTTCGCCTTTTGCACCATCCCTCCTGCGCATGCACAAGGGGCAGCGAAGCGAAATGAGGTGGTGACGGACGCCGTTGCGGAGAGTCAAGCAGCCGCAATTGCGTCGCTTCGGACAATCAACATTGCCGAGATGACCTACGCGGTAACTTACATGCGTGGGTACAGTTCCACGTTGACAGCATTGGCTGGTAGCACGGCTGATCCGCCCAAGTACACAGCCGCGGCCCTGATCGATAGCGAACTCGGAAGTGGGGTCAAGAATGGCTATACCTTCACCTACACGACACTGGTGTCCGGCGGAAGGCCTAGCCTTTATACCGTTACCGCTAAACCAGTAAATGGCGCCGGCAATGGCAACTTCTACTTCACCGACCAATCCGGAATGATCCGTCAAAATAACGCTCAGCCCGCCACGGTGCAGGACTCCGGTGTGTCGAAGGTTATCAGGCTAGACCCCGCGCTTGATGACGTCGTGCCCGCGGACGTGCACGTTGAAGTACTCGCAGATCTGGGGCTCACCCGAGGTTCACTCACCGAGGGGCCGGTCTGGGTCCGTAAGGGTGGATACCTCCTTTTTAGCGACATCCCTGCGAACGCGATCGACAAGTGGACACCCGATGGCGCGATTTCAGTGTTTCTGACTCCTAGTGGATACACCGGTACTGGGCCGTCGGAGTCCAAGTGGACCCACAACGGGCGTGCGTTAGTCCACCTCATCGGTTCGGTGGCAACGACAATAGATCCGCAAGGTCGGGTTGTTTTTTGCGCGCAAGGAGATCGGACGATCGTACGACTGGAAAACGACGGTCGACGCACGGTCCTGGCGGATCGTTACGAAGGCAAACGACTCAATAGCCCAAATGATCTTGTTTACAAATCAGATGGAGCTCTGTATTTCACCGATCCTTACTCTGGCTTGCAAGACGGGGACAAAGACCCGAAGCGGGAGCTACCTTTCGCAGGAATTTTTCTTCTCAAGGACGGAAAGCTCCAGGTACTCGACAAGAGCTTGAAGCTTCCGAACGGCCTCGTTTTGTCACCCGATGAGAAGTATTTCTATGCCATCGACTCCGCCAAGAGCCACATCATTCGGTACAGAATCCTGCCTGATGACACGATTGCCGATGGCCAGGTTTTTCTCGATGTGAGTAAAGAACACCTCACTGCCGACGGCACGGACAGAGGAGAACTCGATGGCATGAAGGTTGACCGACTGGGCAATGTCTATACCAGTGGCCCTGACGGGGTCTGGATCATTTCGCCGGAGGGCAAGCATTTGGGAACAATCGTGACTCCGACACGCATCTGCAACCCGGCGTTCGGAGACAGCGACGGGAAAGCGCTTTATTTGACGACCCATACCGGGGAGTTGTATCGGGTTCGCCTCAAGATCGAGGGAGTTCGTCCCTAATGTGGTGATCTCCAGCTAGGTTTGAAATGCTTCCTTTGAGTACTTAGGTGCCCGGTCTGCCAAGAAGGATGTATATCAAAGAAGCTAGCCCGTCTCGAGGAAAGAGCGAGCTGGGGTTTTTGGTGGCGGGATAAGCGAGAGCGGTGACGTTGGTCAATTGTCTGCAAGTCGGAGAAGAACACAATGAAGATCTCGCCGAAGTACATCTACGCCATTAAAATTCTTATCCTTTTGGCATTCACGAACTTTGCGGCCCGCTCAATGTACGGCCAGGGAGCAGGAGCGACACTATCAGGGACGGTTACGGACGCGTCAGGCGCTGTGATCTCCAATATCGAAATATCAATCCACAACACCGCCACCGGAGTCACTCGGGAAATCACAACCGATTCGGCCGGCTTTTATTCCGCGCCGAACCTGTTGCCGGCGACGTATGACGTCACGGCCTCGGGCTCGAAGTTCTCCACTCAAGTGCAAACGGGCATCGCACTTGGAGTTGGGGGCTCTCGGGTTTTGAATTTCTCCCTGAAGATTGGGCAAGTGAACGAAAAAGTTGTGGTGGAGGCGACAACCGCTGGCGTGGAAACCGGGTCGTCAACCATCAGCGGCGAGGTTGGGAGCGTCGCGGTGCGCGAGTTGCCTCTAAATGGTCGGGATTGGACTCAACTCGCGACTCTCGAGCCCGGAGTAACTTCGACCGTTTCGATACAAGCCAATGCCGGTACTATCTTGAGAATCACACGTGGTTTTGGAACGACATTGGCGATATCCGGAACTCGTCCAGAACAGAACAGTTACCGTATTGACGGTATTAATGTCAACAATTACGTGAACGGTTCTCCTGGGAGCGTAACTGGCGGGACCCTGGGAGTTGATGCTCTGCAAGAGTTCTCAGTTGTGACGAGTAACTATTCGGCGGAATATGGGCGGACCTCAGGTGGCATTGTTAACGCCATCACCAGGTCCGGGACCAATACGGTGCACGGTAATGCATACGAGTTCTTGCGCAACAGTGCGTTGGACGCCCGCAATTACTTTGATGGCCCGAACATCCCGGAATTTCGGCGAAATCAATTCGGGGCCTCTGCTGGCGGACCGATTTGGAAGGATCACACGTTCGTCTTCGCAGACTATGAGGGAATCCGCCAGAACCTAGGTCTGACTAGCTTGTCGGATGTCCCTTCCCTCGATGCACGCAACGGGATTCTCCATAATGCCAATGGGACAACAACGACGGTTACAGTTGACCCGCTTGTAAAACCGTTTTTGCCGGCGTGGCCGGTTCCTAACGGACAAATCTTAGCGCCCGGCAACGTGGGAATTTTTTTACTTGTCGGCCAGCAGATTACGTCCGAAAACTTTTACAGCGCGCGAGTTGATCACAACATTTCCGAGAAAGACAGCCTTTTTGGCAGCTGGCAATGGGATCATGGTACGGTTAACTCACCCGACACGTTAAACAATATCCTCTTTCCCGGCGAGACGAGTCGAGTGTTCGTTGGGATCGAAGAGAATCATATTTTTTCCTCGCGGCTAGTAAATTCCGTTCGAGTGGGCTACAACCGGAGCACTGCATCAACGTTCGGTTTTACGGGAATTAGTCCCCTAGCTAAGGATCCTTCCTTGGCAGCGATTCCAGGCCAGTACGCTCCCGTAATCTCGGTGACGGACCTGACTCTCTTCCAGGGAGGTCTGAATTCCACTTCAGCGGAGTCACATGATCTTAACGCATACCAGGCATATGACGATCTCTCCTTCGTAAGGGGAACTCATAGTCTGAAATTTGGCTTTGCGGTTGAACGCGATCAAGTGAACCAACTGAAGCGAACAAACCCCGGTGGCGAATTTGTATTTAACTCACTGATTTCTTTCTTGACCAACAATCCCAAATCCTTCACTGGCCCTGACTCATCCGCTCCCGATCTTCCACGATATTATCGACAAACGATTTTCGGCGGTTACATTCAGGATGACTTTCGATGGCGACCCAACCTTACACTCAACCTAGGCCTACGCTACGAGATGTCAACAACGCCAACGGAAATTAATAACAGACTCAGTAATCTAGTCAACGTAACGGATGCAGAGCCTCGCATCGGCTTTCCGCTGTTTGCAAACCCAACGTATCGAAACTTCGAGCCGCGCATCGGCTTCGCCTGGAATCCGTTCCGGAATGGAAAGAATGTTATCCGAGGCGGCTTCGGAATTTTTGATGTTCTTCCACTGGTCTATGAATACGGCACGCTCGACGCGCTCGATGCCCCGTTTGCCAACACAGCCCAGGTATTGCCGGCCCCCGCGGGATCTTTCCCAACGGGAGCATATTCCCTCATCGTTGGCAAGTCTCTCGGCTTAAAGTATTTTCACATAGATCCCAATCCCCACCGCAATTATGTTATGCAGTGGAACCTGAACGTTCAGCGCCAGCTTACTTCAGATCTTGCAGCGTCGGTCGCATACGTTGGCTCTCGTTCGGTGCACGTTGCCCAATCGTCCTCTGATGCGAATTTCGTAGTGCCAACTCTGACTTCCGCAGGTCTACTGTGGCCCGCGCCGATCGGCAGCGGCACTACGCAAAATACTAACCCTAACGTAGGTCGCATTGATTATCTGGATTGGGGGGCGACGGCAAACTACAACGCGCTTCAGGCCCAACTTACCCAGAGGTTCAGCCATGGCTTTCTGGCTCAAGCATCGTACACGTGGAGCAAAGCACTCGATGAGGGCTCGAGCATAGAAACTTCCAATTCCTTTTTAAATTCTGTTGTTATCCCTCTGTATCTTTACCCAAAGCTAAGATATGGCCCGTCCGATTACGACATTGGCCAGAGTCTAACGCTTTATTACACATGGGTACTCCCAACCACGGGGTTACTCAAAGAGAGTCCGATGGGATGGGCAATTCGCGGATGGCAAGTGGGTGGAATTCTTACTGTCCAGACTGGATTGCCCTTCACACCCATAATCGGTGGCGACCCGCTTGGGATGAACAGCACGGATACAACGGACTATCCTAATCGTATCAAGAACGGACCTGGGTGCCAAACCGCGGTTAATCCTGGTAACGTCAATAGCTACATAAACCTCAATTGCTTGGTCCTTCCACTAGTTCCTCCATCTCTCTCAGGGCTATGCGCTCCATTTCCGACTGTACCTGGTACCTGCTCGAACCTTCTGGGCAATGCAAGCCGTAATTCTCTGGTTGGCCCGGGTCTTTTGAACTTCGATTTTTCTCTGTTCAAGAACAACTATGTTCCACGAATTTCAGACAGTTTCAACGTTCAGTTTCGGGTGGAGTTTTTCAATGTGTTTAATCACTCCAATTTTAATGCGCCAATCGACAACAGCACAATATTCAATCAAGACGGTTCGCCCGCTCCGGGTGCTGGTCTGATTGATTCGACCTCCACGGCTGCCAGGGAAATCCAATTCGGACTGAAGGTTATATGGTAGGAGGCGGCTCGTCCAACGACTCCGATGTTCGATGACGATTGACGATTTTGAGCTAATTGTGCTCGTGCGGAAAAGGAGATTTTGGTTGGCTATTTCAAAGAGTCATGTTCTCAGAGTGGCCGCGATCTTGGCCTGCAGTGTTCTTCTACCATATTCCTCGCAGAAGCGACAGGCAGCAGCGCAATCTGCGGACACGGCGGACGTGATCGCTCAAAATCAAAAGGCAGCGGTAGCGTCGCTTCAGGAGATCAATGCGGCTGAGACAGCCTTCGCGACGACTTACATGCGTGGATATAGCTCAAAATTGAGTGTATTGGCTGGTAGAACGCCTGATCCACCTAGATACGCAGCTGCAGGCTTGATCGATAATGAACTTGGTAAGGGGGTCAAGAACGGTTACGCCTTCACCTATATGACAGAGGTATCGGACGGGAGGCCTAGTACTTACGCCGTCACTGCTAGTCCCGTAAATGGAGCCGGCAATGGCAACTTCTACTTCACCGACCAATCCGGAGTGATCCGTCAAAACAGCAATAGGCCTGCGACGGTGCACGATTTGGCTGTGCCGCTTGAGTTAATCAAACTAGACTCCGCGCTTGATGACATCGTGCCCGCGGACGTACACGTTGAAGTACTCGCAGATTTGGGACTCACGCGAGGTTCACTCACCGAGGGGCCGGTCTGGGTCCGTAAGGGTGGATACCTGCTCTTCAGCGATGTTCCCGCCAACGCGATCGACAAGTGGACGCCCGATGGCAAGATTTCAGTGTTTTTGACTCCGAGTGGATATACTGGTACCGGGCCGTCGGAGTCCAAGCGGACCCACAACGGGCGTGCGTTAGTCCACCTCATCGGTTCGGTTGGAATCACCCTGGATCCGCAAGGGCGTGTTGTCTTCTGTGCGCAAGGCGACCGGATGATCGTACGGCTGGAGGAAAATGGTCGGCGCACGATATTGGCCGAACGCTACGAGGGCAAGCGACTCAATAGCACAAACGACCTCGTCTACAAATCGGACGGAGCGCTGTATTTCACGGATCCTAACTCCGGCTTACAAAGGGGGGAGACCGACCCTCGGAAAGAACTACCCTTCGCAGGAATTTTTCTCCTCAAGGATGGGAAGCTCCAAGTTCTTGATTTCAAGGGTCGCCCGAATGGTCTCGCATTGTCTCCTGACGAGAAATACTTCTATGCGATCGACAGCACGCGGAACACCATAACTCGTTTCACGATTCTACCTGACGACACGATCGCTGATGGCCACTTATTCGCGGACATGAACGGGGAACATCTCACCGCTGATGGTAAGGATCGCGGTGGTCCCGACGGGATGAAAGTAGATCGGAATGGCAATGTCTACAGCAGCGGACCCGATGGAGTGTGGGTAATGTCTCCGGAAGGAAAGCACTTGGGAACGATTATAACCCCAACGCGAATCACCAACATTGCTTTCGGTGACGCCGACGGGAAAATGCTTTATTTGACCACCCACACCGGAGAGTTGTACCGGGTGCACCTCAAGATTGAGGGGGTTCGCCCTTAGCAGGTCATGCGCCTAAGTGTCCCCTGAACCAACTATGTTCCAGCTCTTAGTGCAAGAGTAAATATTGTGCAAAGGCGACTCGTAACCTGCTACACCAATTGTCGGCGGAAAGCATGAAGATTGTGATTACTGATCACAGGTTCTCCCAGCTTGATCAAGAGCGTCGGGCCATTGAGTCACAAGGTTGGGAGTTAATGGTCGGGCAGGCAACGAGCGATGATCAACTTATAGAATTGTGCGGTGATGCTGATGGCATCCTTGCCGGACGGGCCCGAATCACTGAACGTGTGATCGCAGCGATGCAGCGCTGCCGAGTTATCGTGCGCTACGGGATAGGAGTTGAGACAATCGAGATATCTGCCGCCACAAAACACGGGATCATGGTGGCGAATGTGCCCGATTATTGCATAGATGAGGTATCGGACCATGCCTTGACTCTCTTGCTGATGCTAAGCCGGGGGGTGATTCCTGCGATGGCCTTGGCGAAGCAAGAACATTGGTCAATTTCCAAGATGCCTGCCTTGCATCGGCTGCGGGGTCAGATCTGTGGGTTGTTCGGGTCTGGAAGGATCGGATCCATGATTGCGACTAAAGCATCCCAGATTGGGATGCACGTCATTGTCAACGATCCTTATCTTAAAGTTAGCCGCGCTCGTGCATTGGGAATTGAGCCCGTTTCTTTCGATGCTCTGCTCGCACGCTCAGACTTCATTTCACTTCACGCGCCCCTTAATGATGAGACGCGTCATATCTTCGGAGAGTCAGCGTTTCGCAAAATGAAGAATACAGCGTCTATCGTCAACACTGCGCGAGGCGGGCTAATCGACGAAGACGCTCTCGTAACTGCTCTTAATCGCGGCGAGATCTCAGGTGCTGCCCTCGACGTGATGGAATCGGAAACGGCAACGGCAGCCCGGGCAGCCTTGGTGAACAACCTCAGGGTAATTTTAACTCCGCACTCAGCGTGGCTCAGCGAGGAGGCACGCTCAACCTTGCAGGCCCGTGCTGTCGAGCAAGTGATTAGCTGCCTCAAAGGTAATAAACCCTATGGGTTGATTAATCGCACAGTCCGGCCCCGAGAATTTCGGGGGAGCTGAAAAGTGGCAGCAAATGTCTTGTGAACTGGGATGTGATTCTCAACTAGAAGCGGACGAATGAAGTCGCGGCGGTTAGCACAAGTCTCGATATATGGGCGGTGCAGGGAGCGGCCCAAGAGACTTATTTTAACGAGGTCAACTTTGCCCCAACAACGGTGGTTGAGAATTATTCCATGCGCGCTCATCACATATACGATCGCCTATATCGACCGAGCTAACATTTCAATGGCCTTGCCTTCAGTTAGCCATAGCCTGCGAATGGATCCCGCACAGATGGGTAAGGTGGCTGGGATTTTTTTCTGGGGTTACTTACTGCTTCAGGTTCCTGGGGGACAAATTGCGAACTCGTGGAGCGCTAAGCGATTCATTAGCATTCTCATGGTTGCGTGGGGCATTGCCTCAGTCGGGTGTGGATTGGTTCGGAATTGGCAAGAGTTGCTGTGGATGCGGCTGCTTTTGGGGATTACTCAAGGTGGTGTATTCTCTGCCACTCTCATTCTCATCTCGCACTGGTTTCCAAGCCGCGAACGGGCACGCGCCAACGCGATGTGGATGGTATGTGGACCGCTTGCTCTAATCATATTATCGCCGTTTTCCGGCTGGATATTAGATAACTGGGACTGGCGAGTAATGCTGATTGTTGAAGGCGCACTGCCGTTTCTATGGTTGCCGCTATGGCTTAGCCTGATTTACGACTATCCACGTGAAGCGCCGTGGATTTCCCCCGAGGAACGACAATATCTCGATTCAACACTCGAACGTGAACGCGCCGAACTCGAACCCGTTCATCCTGAACCCATCCTACGGGCGCTCCTTCGTCCGCAAGTGCTGCTGCTGATCTTGATCTATTTTCTCCGCATGGGAGCAGAAGTGGGCTTTTTATTCTGGCTGCCCAGCGCATTGGAAAAGGCGAAGAAGCTGAGCCACCTGCGAATTGGAGGGCTCGCGATGATCCCATTCATCGTGGGCATCGTCGCGATGCTGGTAATCTCCTGGCACTCCGACAAGACAGGTGAACGACGACGCCACATCTCAGCGGCGTTCGGACTAGGGGGGATCTTCTTGCTAACGGGAGCGATTGCTAGCCAACAGAAACCGGTCCTGGCGTTTGTTTGCATCTGCCTGGCGGGCATTGGAACATATGGACCGCTCGGTCCTTACTGGGCCATTCCGACGGAAACACTTCCGCGCAATGTGGCCGCATCCGTATTGGGGGTGGTTACCGCGATCGGAAGCTTGGGAGGATTTTTTGGACCAGTTGCCGTAGGTGAACTCAACAAGTATACGGGAAGTTTTATTTATGGGTACGGATTGTTGGGGATATGTTTGCTTGTCGTATCAGGACTTTGCCTATTCATAAATCCTCCGCTTGCCACTTCTAACTTTAAATCCCAATACGCGAGGGCCGTTTTGAAATAGGGACATAGGTGTTTTTGCCGTCGCAAATGCATGTGCTTTGTAATGAAGTAAGAAAATCAAACTAAAGAGGTGACGAAAATGTCGGACATCGGACCCATGACAGTAGACTTCGAGGCTCGCCTCGATCCCGCGCGTATGCGGCGAGAACGGCTCCAGCGGGCCAAGGACGCGCTTAAGAATTCAGATCTTGACGCATTGTTCATCTTCCGCCCCGAGGATGCCCGATACTTGACTGGATATCGGCATCATCTTGGGCCGGCCATTATTGTGGGAAACGCGGTCGTCGTGTTAACCCGCGATAAAGAGCCGGTTCTTTGGACAATGGATTGGGAGCAGTGCCGCTACCGAATGCCCTGGTTTGACAAAGAGCAATTTCAACCTCGTGCGAACTTCCGCGAGAAGGGCGGTGCGACTCGATGGGTTAACCAGGCCGAGGGCATCTTTGGCTCGTTTGCAGGCAAGCGAGTTGGCATCGATATTTGGGATTTCAGTCTTGAGACGGCTATCCGCGAGGCTCTTCCCCATACTGAATTCGCTGATGGATATCAAAGCGTGCTCATGCGTGCAAAGGAGATCAAAACTCAAGATGAGATCCTATGCCTCAAGATGGCGAACGCATTTACAGAAGCTGCGCTTGATCGCGCAATCGAGGCTCTGCGGCCTGGAATTAAGGAATGCGAGCTGCTCGCGATCGCTTGGCACACAATGACGGCACTAGGCAGCGAATGGACTCAGTGCTCCAACATCATTGCGTCCGGCCCCAACACAGCGCCTTACCGCCGCTTCACCTCCGACCGGATCATACGCAACGGCGACCTGGTTATTATCGACATTGGAGCGGGTTACAATGGCTATTGGGGTGATCTAACCCGCACTTGGGTATGTGGGAACGTCAAGCCAACCGCCGAAATGCGCGATATGCATCAGAAGACCTATGATGCGCTCTTCAATGCCGCGAGCAAGGTACGTCCCGGAGCGACCAATGCTGAGGTGTTCGAGGCGGCCGTGCCGCATGTGCTAGACAACCTTGGCCATGCGGCTGGCCTTTGCCCTTGGGAGAGTCCGCATTTCAGCTACGCATCGAAAGATGCTCCCATCACTCTCAAAGAGGGAATGGTGCTCAACTTTGAGCCCTATGTCGGAAAAGTCGGCATCGGTGGCATAAGGCTTGAGAATAACCACATCGTCGTCAAAGATGGTGTAGACATTTATACAACTTACCCTTTCGACGAACGACTTGTGATCGAGCCCCATCCGCTCGACGCTACGACAGGGAGGACGCGCTGAAGATCGGATGATGACGCGTGAGTCCAGAGACGGGCAGTCTCCTTCATTTCGTTTAGATGGCCGTATTGCGGTAATTACCGGCGCGAGTGAAGGCATTGGGAGAGCTTTTGCTCTCGCCTTCTCTCGCGCCGGCGCTGACGTAATCCTCGTTAGCAGGCGCCGCGAAAAGCTTCTGGAGGTACAACGTGCTGTTGAGGCGGCAGGCGGCCAGGCTCACGTGATTCGCGCAGATCTAACTAGGCACGAAGACATCGTCTCACTAGCGGAAAGCATTTCCAAGATTAAGACTGCAGATCAAGACTTAGTTCTCGTTAACAATGCGGGATTTGCCTTCACCAAACCGGCTATTGAAGTGACCGAGGAGGATTGGGACCGGGTGATCGACCTGCATGTTAAGGGGGCCTTCTTTTGTTCACAATTCATCGGCCGACACATGATTAACTCCGGTTACGGGAAGATTATTAATCTGAGTTCAACATGGTCTGCGAGTACGGGAATGGGTAAGAGTACTTATGGTCTCGCGAAAGCTGCCGTTTCTCACTTGACGGCAGCCTTATCGACCGAATGGGCCCCACTGGGTGTGCGGGTCAATGCCATTGCGCCTTGTGCCACGCTCAGCGATAACACTAAGCGCCATATGCAGGAAAATCCAACACGGACCAAGCAATTGCTGAGTCTGATTAAGCTCGGGCGATTTGCCGAGCCTGAGGATCTCGTTGGTGCCGCAATCTTCTTGGCCTGTCCGGCGTCGGATTTTATTACCGGCCACACTTTGTTCGTTGACGGCGGTTGGCACGCAGCCGATGGATAGCTCTCAACAATTGAGGTCGAGCCACTTAGCCGGCCACGCAATTAGAAAGACAAACGAGGAGAGATGGACCAGTACGACGTATTAGTAATTGGAGGTGGCAACGCTGCCTTGTGCGCGGCCCTGGAAGCTCGACGCCACGTCTCCCGAGTACTGATGCTGGAGAGCGCGCCGGAACACATGCGAGGCGGGAACACGAGGCATACCAGGAACATCCGTTGTGCCCACCCAGCGGCAGACGGGTTTTTCTCCGGAGAATACTCAGATCAAGAGTTTCTGGATGATCTCGTCGGAGTAACGGGTGGGCCTGCTAACTTGCAATTGGCCATGTTCGAGATCCGCGAATCTCGCCACATTCCTCAATGGATGACCGATAACGGCGTCAGCTGGCAGCAACCTCTCGCCGGGACACTTCATCTTGGGCGCACCAACCGTTGGTTCCTCGGCGGCGGGAAAGCTTTACTCAACACTTATTACCGCACAGCGCGTCGTATGGGAATCGACATCCGTTACAACGCTTCGGTCCACGACCTTCTCTTCGATGATGGTGGTTTCAAGGCGCTACTTGAAGTCGTTTCTTATCCGGGATGAGTCACGCTTCGAGAGCGCTGGAGACGAAGGTCACCGGGCAGGCCGCGATTTAATATCGAATCGAAGAGCGCCGCACATTGAGGGTGTTCGTCGAATGATCAGTTCTCGAAACGCGCTGGGAAAGGACATTGTTAGGAGGTTAGATGAAGCTTGTTCGGTTTGGCGGAGGCCATGTAGGCATCTTACAGGATGGCTTGATTTATGACGCAACTATCGCTCTCGGTTTTGACCCAGAGGCTTGGCCCCCAGTCGGGATGGTACAACTCATCAAGAATTTCAATGCATTTCGTTCCAAGCTTGAGTCAGCAATGAAATCACCCGGCATCCCTTTGGGAGAAACTCGTCTTGAGGCGCCAATCTTATGGCCGAACAAACTGATCGCATATCCCGTAAATTACGTGGAGCACGGCCAGGAACGGAATGTAGCGCTTCGAGCTGACGTCAACGGTTTCTTCCTTAAAGCCAACTCCTCCTTAAGCGGCCCACAAGACCCGATTATTCTTCCCGATTTGCCAGATCGTGAGATCCATCACGAATGCGAACTAGCGATTATCATCGGCAAAACTAGCCGGCACCTGGGCGTGCGAGAAGCCCTTAGTTGCGTGTTCGGTTATACATGCCTTATTGATGTCACTGTACGCGGCAAGGAAGACCGGGTCATGCGCAAATCCTACGATACGTTCTGTCCCATCGGCCCAGCGCTTGCCACAGCCGATGAGGTTGGTGACCCGAGAAACCTTGAGATGAAATTATGGGTCAACGAGGAGCTCCGACAACACGCGAACACGCGAGATATCATCCTTGATGTGCCCAATATGATCTCGATGGCTTCGTCCGTGACCACTCTCTATCCGGGTGACATCATTGCCTCGGGAACGCCCGCTGGCGTCGGTCTGATCAAGCCAGGCGATCAAGTCACGATTGAAATCGAGCGCGTGGGCAGGATGACCGTTTTGGTTGAACAGGGAACGGGGGGCGATAATCTGGCCATCCGCAAAGCTCCGGCTCGGAGTTAGCTTTAAAAGAGCGAAACTTATAAGTTGAGACGCCTTCCGGGTGCTTCCGGCTGTTGCCATGTTCATTCAGAGTCTAAGTAGCTTTGCTGCTGTGCCGCCGAGGATCATCTTGCGCTCGGCGCTCGTTATGTTGATCTGCTCAACAAAATGTACAGGGCGCTCGTATCCCATATCGAAGCAGTAGTCACTGCCCATCATAACGCGCTCGGCGCCTACCTCCTTAATCAAGAATTCGATGATTTCTTTTGAGTGCACGATCGTATCGTAGTGGAAGCGATGAAGATAAGTGCTCGGAGCCTGTGGCAGATGCTTCGTTTCAGGTCGCACTTGCCACCCGTGGTCGATCCGGCCAATGAGAATAGGGAGTGCCCCGCCTCCGTGAGCCAAACTGAACTGAAGCCTTGGATGACGATCCAGCACGCCGCCGAAAATCAGGCGGCATGCCGCAATAGCCGTGTCGAATGGGTTACCCAGCAGATTGTGCAAATAGTAGGAATGCAAGCGTTCGCCACCAATAGTCTGAAGAGGATGCAAGAAGACGGGCAGATCCATGGTCTCGATTTGTGTCCAGATCGGCTCGAATAGGGGATCATCGAGATCATGGTTGTTGATGTTAGTTCCCATGTAAACTCCACGGATGCCCGGCAACTTGCTTGCTCGGTGGAGCTCATCGATGGCTCGGTCGGGATACAGCATTGGCAAGGTCAGCAAGCCCACAATGCGGGTCGGGTAAGCCTGATGCGCCGTGCTCGCAGCGTCATTCCACGCTGTGGAGAGCTTGTGAGATAGATCACTCCCGCCCCAGTAAACCATGGGGGGGGCCAGGGAGATAGCCTGAACCGCTGTGCCCTGTAAGTCCATGTCGTCAATGCGAAGTGCTACATTGATAAATTTGATTGGGTGCGGCCCGCCATTTCCAGCCGGTGTCTTGTAATAGAAACCCTCGTCCGTCATACGGTATTCGGCACCGAAGGACTTACCATCTTCCGCAATCAGGTCAAGATAAGCTTCAGGATAATAGTGAGCGTGAATGTCTACAGTCCCCCGGAGAGGGGCGTCGATTCTCTTGCTCGATGCGGCTAGCCCCCGGCCGGCCGCGAGTTCGTCGCTCTTTCCGCCCACCATGCCCGCGGCAACAATTGCGAATCCGCCTTGTAACATGCGGCGCCGCGACAGACCTTGTCCACAATCGCAGCCATTGCATTCCGTCATCGTCTACGTCCTCTCTTGAGGGCTAAAATGTAAGAATCGGAGATCCGCCGCGTGCTGACGTCCCCAAATGAATTTAGCTGTGGAACAGATACCGCCTAACCGCGACTTACTTCGCTAGCCATCTGAATACGTAGTATGTCATTGGGCTTGAGCCAGTATTCGTCACCCCGTGAACATCATTTGGCGCTGCGTATAACACAGTCCCGGCCCCAACTCGGGACACCTTATTTTGTAGCGATACCTCTCCGGCACCTTCAGTGACAAGGAGCATCTCTCCCTCCGGGTGAGAGTGGGGGGGATGCGGTCGTTCGCCTACCTTCAGGGTAGTTTGGCTAACCAACAGACGTTTCAATCCGCCCGCCGGCCCGTCTAGATAGATATGCAATTGACCGTACGAACGCGAATCGACCCGTGCTTGGTTGCCTTCCATGACAAAAGATTGGACCTCAGAGGCGTCTGGCACCAGACTGAATGCAAAAGCACCCGCCAAGCATCCAAGGATAGTTCTTCGATCTACCGTGTTGTCCATTATTTCTCCTCAAGACTGCCAACTGCAGGAATTTGATCAAGCACTAATTTCCGAGGCCGGCTATTTTGTTCCTTCCAGCGGTTCTAACATCTCGATTTCTATGAATCCTATTTTTCGATCTTTATGATACCCAGACCATTATTGATCACGATGTTTGTTCCGAAAGGCTGGCTGAGCTTTTGGATACGCTCGAGAATTTCCGCCGCGCTGGCGGGATCTGCGACGTGAGGATATCCGCGATCAGGGCTCCTCTTTCCAAAGCCTAGCGTGATCGGCGTAAGAATGACTTGCGCGAGATGGTCATTGCTAAATACGGCATGGACTATGACCGATTGCCAAAAGAGGGGATTAGCGGGTTCATCCCGGCGACCGTGATCGCTGCGGGCATCGTACGCCTCTGCAGGAAGCGCATCTGAGCCCAGCCCGAATTCCTGGTAGAACTCCGTCGGCTGAGGTTCCACCAGCCAGTTTTCAAAAATGAAATTCCCCAAACTGTAGAAAATCGCCTTCCCTTTGTAGATCTCAATGCCGCGAAGTACGTGTGGACCATGGCCTACGACGATGTCTGCCCCCGCATCCACCGCCGCATGCGCAAACTGCACTACGAATTGCGCGGGAATTTCTCTCGCGTCAGTACCGGGAGCACCTTCATGAGCATGGATCGAGGTCACCACATAGTCCGCCATCTGCCGGGAGTCGCGAATGGAATGGAGCAGCGCTGCCAAATCAATCGGATCAGGAGTGGATATCACGCCGGGACTGTCGCTCGGCTCAAAAACTACATGAAGTGGATATATTGAAGACGCCGGCAAAGAAAAATCCAAACTTTTTAGTGAATCGGATGTTCCCTGGCTACCGCCAAGCTGTAAATCATGTCCGATTTGTTTCAGTGCCTCGAAGGAAGCGTTATCGACGCGATAACGGGTTTGGTGGTGCAATGGATTTATGCCGGGTCGGCCGAGCATGTCAGGTCTGGCTTCCCCAGCCGGTTCGTCATCTAGGAACGTGGATGTACAAGCAATAAGTGCGACCCGCCCGTGCCCAGTTGAAAGATATCCGGGTGCCCGTGCCGCTCCCAGGTTCTCGCCGATTCCTGAGTAGACAGCGCCATCACGACGCAACACTTGAATAGTATCTATAAGGCCCTGAATGCCGTAGTCAAGCGAGTGATTGTTGGCCGTCGCAAAGAGATTAAAGCCCACCCATTGCAACTCTTTGAGCAACGCAGGATCTGACGATATCCAACTAGCCCTTGGCTTCCCGGCTGGGTATGCATTATGACCAGGAAATGTGGTTTCGAGGTTCGTAAATGCCGCGTCCCCTTGACGCACAACGTTCACTGCGGCCATGAATTGAGGGTCGTTCTGACGCACCGCAGCTGGCGTCGTGATTATTGAGTCACCAACCATGGTCAGATTAAACTCTTGTGAGCGTGCTTGGCGTTCCTGCGCACCAAGAGTTAGGGAAAAGAAGAAACCAGCGAAAAGAAAAACAGTGAGCAGCCGCAGATTTCCGGCACGAAGTCGGTACACGTGCAGGTTTGCCGATGAAGAAAGCTTCGACCTATCAGAGCAGAAAGCCGTTCTTTTCCTATCAGTCTCTTGTATTTTCATCTAATCTCCGAGAACCAAGTCCGCCGAGCTGGAAAGAATTCTCGGATTCCACCGGGCGAACGTCCGCTTTCAGGTGATCAAGATCTCTTTCAGTTACGGTTTGGGATCGAGGCAATCGGCAGCGCGTGCGGACGAAGCGTTAGTGCGCTTTGGTCCAGAGAGACGGTCTGCGCCTCCGACCTCACAGGGTTGGATTTCGGTAATTTAGAGGGCTGCAGGGACATTATAAAAACGTCTTTAGCCCGAACCGAACTCCTGCCGTGACTGCGATCGTTCCCGCCAAGTCGGTCTCCTACAAGAGTTCCCGCGAGCGCACTCTTGCCCGAAGCAGGCCTTGAGGAGAGGTCTTGGTCGTTCAAGATTTACATTTGTCTCATTTTGCAAATCTCCGTCTCTCTTTTACACACAGATATCTGATTGGTCTTCACGTGTCAAGCTCAAAATGAATTATCAATTCGCATGTCGTTCCGGTCTCCATTTTTGCCTGCAGAAGTTCGGCAAAGAGCGTGGATACGAGGCGTTTCGCCAAACAGCCCAACTATAGTCAGGTCACTCGACTATCGTCTGAGCAGAAGATTGCCGTGGATGAGCAGCAACTGAAGCAGCTTCAGGATTCGATCACAGCCAACAATCAGGCTAATGCAGGGCAAGTTCTCAGCACCTCGGTGGGCACTTGGTGATGAATGGGACTTTCTTGATACGTAACCCGCGCCAGCGGGGACGCCAGCGCGGGCTTGGCGATGGTCAGTACTCGCTCGGCAAGTGGATCACGTTGTTGGCGAAATACAGCGTGATTTCATCCAGCGGGAAATCGGTGTGCTCAATCTCCTTGGTGAACACGATGCTGCCGTTGCCATCGTCGCACGTCAGCGTAGCGCTTCGGTCGGGACGCACGGCAAGTTTCCAGACTTGAAATTCCTCGGCGGCGACAGCCTTGTTGTAGGGCTGAATGCTGGCGATTTCAATCCAGAAGCCAATACGCTCCGCCGTGCTCGGCAACGTGCTGCGCGCCGTCGGTGTAGAGAACGTTGCGGTTGATCCCGTGCCGATACCAAGTTTCGCTGCCGGTAAACTGCGCGAGATCGCTTGTGCTGAGAGTCTTCGTCGTCATGTTGTGCCTCTTTCGTTTGAAGTGGCCCCCACGGCGGGGGCGAGAGAGGCAAACAGGAACAGCCGCGTTAAAGGCGCAGAGTCACATCCTAGTGTGAACTTTAGGAACCCCAGCACAGCGGTGAGGAGGACTTGGAATGCCGGCCTTGCATTGGGGTTGCAGGATTTTGCCACTCGTTGCATCAGACCAGAGAGGATGTCGCAAATGCAAATCAGCCATGTCATTTCTGCCGTCGAGCGGCACTATTTTCGTCGAACGCTTCCTGACATGGTGATGAGTGAGACGGAAGACATTGCCGCGTTCGCCCCTTTGTCTCGGGGAACAGGCACGCAGGTCAGTCAACTGGATCGCGACGGCGGGCAAGGGTTAAAGGCGGAAATTCCGATCCACACCCGATCCACAACTTTGATATTTTCAGCCAAAATCGAGGACTTTGGGCGGCTTCCTATTCTTCTAAGTCCTTGATATTCTTAGCCTGCTTGCATTGACACGGTAGAGGTCAGGAGTTCGAGTCTCCTCGTGCCTACCATATCTTTCAAGCAGTTGCCCAGAATCCCTTCTGAAGATCTGGGTCCGTTTGGGTCCAATAAGCGCTCCGAATCCAAAACAAAATGCGTTCGCAGTTCACTGACGACCTGCACCACAATCTGTCTTGGAGACTTTACTGAATCAGACTTGTTTTGCTTGCAGACAGCGATCCGCTCGAATGACGCGGCCAAAAGCGATTACACGCTCGACGCCACTAAGCGCAAAAGCGGCGAGGGCGGCATCTGGGGCAAGAGCTTCTATCTCACCCTGCTCGACCGCGATGGAGTGACATTCATCGCCGCTTCAGATCAATATCTCGGCAAAGCCGCTAAGGATGTATGCCATGCCATAAAGACATCTGTAAGTGTTGAAGTAGTGGATACGGAAACGCTGACACAATCTCAGGATGCCCGTGGTGACACCAGTGGTGGCGTCGTTGGGACGATCGTAAATTCGACAACCGGACGAAGAACGCACACAGATACGTCCAAGATATACGTCATCGTGAGCGGCGAGCACGCTCTGCTGGATTGTTACGAGCATCGCACGGGCTGCACTACGATCGCTCCCGGCAAGTATTATGGACAGTTTGATGGCGGGTCTATCTGGATAAATTATCAAATGCCGCTCACGCACAAACCGCTACGCAATCACTACGTGATCGCTGGGAGTTGGTAAAGATGAACCTCGCATCACCTGTCACCGATCATTCAGGACGATGATCAGTATCAGCGCAACTACGAGTAGGCCGATACGGATTGGGTGCTCCCGGCAGTAGCGGAGAACTGAAGGCCAACTCATTATCAAAATGATAGTCCATCCCGCAACACTCTGATCGTTATCCAAAAACGGCTGTCTGTGGTGTACGCTATGAGCCCCGATTTCATGCCCCCGTTGAATCATGCTCTTGAGAAATTGAATGTCACCTTCGCTCCAATCGATCTTCCGCCAGTGGCTTCAACTGGTTGACATATCGTTCAAGTACAAACCTACGCCAGTTATAAGTGATCCGAGCCGGTGACTGCCCAGGCGCGAGCGCGGCTTATAATATGGTGGTCACATCCAGGGGTGATTTTGCTAAAAGGGGTGAACAAACAGCGCAAGCTTGTGAGAACGCCTGTGGCTGTTGAAAAACTCATTTTTCATCCCAATTAGCCAAAATTTGGGGGATAGAAAATGTCTAGGCGACCCGAGAAAATCGATTGTAGGGCTTCCTGACGCGATCTTATTTTTGTCGATTTTGAGAGAAGGAGTTTTTCAACAGCCACAGGCGATTACACTCAAACTCCCGGTACAAGGGAATTTGAGCGAAATCGGGATTTTGCGCCAATAGCTGCGTAGTTTCTCTGGGACACATTGATTCAGTTTTGGCTCCTTACCTTTCCGACCA
>Ga0182024_10005700_pt1 | contig 27746 bp, 9 predicted proteins | sample P32metaG_FD_120480 | JGI IMG/M metagenome (GOLD analysis project Ga0182024, IMG submission 120480) | Permafrost microbial communities from Stordalen Mire, Sweden - P3-2 metaG (Illumina Assembly) | ecosystem: Environmental > Terrestrial > Soil > Wetlands > Permafrost | place: Sweden: Stordalen...
GCCCGCGATGAAGCGCTGTTCAAATCCGATGACGCGTCGCCCCCGCCCGGCCCCACCACGGCCGAGCGCGCTCAAAGCGAGCGAGACTGGGCGATGCGAACGGATATTGCTCATCGCATTCTCTACGGCATCAAAACCATCACGCCAAAAACCGCCGACACGATCGACTTGCTCAATCGCTATGTGTTCACCGATGAAGAGGTCGAACGCAGCATCCGGCCGCCGCGTCGTCTTGCGACCACGCGCGCCGACGACGACCGCGTGGCCGAGCAGCAATCCCGCATCGAAAGCGGGCAGGACACCGCCCGCGAGCTTCGCGGCCGATCCGTCAGTTGGGTTGTCGGAACGTCTCTGCTCTTCGAAGGCGTCCTGGTCACCTGGGCCGGCTGGATCTTCTGTCGCCGAGACTACTGATTCGGCATCGCCTTTCACGACCGGCGGCTATATCTTCCGGCTCGATGACCCCTGCCGAGCAACGCTTTCAGAATGGCATCGTCCTAGCCCGCTCGGGTCGGCTCGACGACGCGATCGCTGAGTTTCGCGAGGCGGCTCGACTTGACCCAAGTTTGGCCGAGGCGCATGCGAACCTCGGCGGCACGCTCTTTCGCGCCGGGCGCGCTCGTGACGCCATCCAACCGCTGCAAATTGCGATTTCGCTGAATCCCAATCAGCCCGGCTGGTATTTCAATCTCGCTGGGGCTATGCGTCAGTTGGGGCGTGTGGATGAAGCGCTCGATGCCGCGGAAAAAGCCGTGCGAATCGCGCCGAATTTCGCGCCCGCCCCTGCCCGGCTTGGCAGCTTGCTGCGCGCATGCGGCCGGGCCGCGGACGCCGTGCAGTCGTTCCGCAAGGCGATTGCATTGGATCCCAATTTTCAACCAGCGTGGAGCAATTTGCTCTATACGCTGTACTACGATCCGACGGCTTCGCCAGGTGCGATCCTTGCCGAGCACACCGTGTGGGCCGGTCGCTTCGCCGAGGCGCTTTCGCAATCGGCCGAGCCGCACCGCAATGATCGCGATCCCAATCGTCGGCTGCGCATCGGCTACGTCTCGCCGAACCTGCGGGAGCACGTCACCGGCTTGTGCTTCGAGCCGGTGCTGCGATCACACGATCGCGCGCGATTCGAAATCATCTGCTACGCCGACGGCAACGCCGACGACACGACCGAGCGATTGAAGCAGTACGCCGACACCTGGCGACAAACGGGAACTCTCGACGACGCGGCCCTCGCGAAGCAAATCCGCGACGATCAAGTCGATATCCTGGTCGATCTGAATCTCCACATGGCGGGCAGCCGTCTGCTTGCTTTCGCACGGCGACCCGCGCCCGTTCAAGTCACTTATCTCGCGTATCCCGGCACCAGCGGGATGACCGCGATCGATTACGCGATCACCGATGTGCATCTCGATCCACCGGGAAGTGGAAGTGAATCGCATTACGTTGAGAAGCTGATCCGCCTGCCCCAGACATATTGGTGCTATCGCCCCGCCGACGCGTGTCCCGATGTCGGCCCACTGCCCGCACGCTCAAACGGATTCATCACCTTCGGCTCGCTCAACAACCCGGTGAAATTCAACGCTTCGGTCGCATCGCTATGGACAAAGATTCTCGCGGCGACTCCCGGCTCACGTCTGCTCGTGCTCGCGCCAGGCGGAAACGCCGGCAACCTTCAGGTTCGATCGCTGTTCGAAAACGCGGGGATCGCTGCCGATCGCGTGGAACTCATCGACCTGCTTCCGCGCGAAGCGTATTTGGCCACCTACAACCGCGTCGACATCGCCCTCGACCCTTTCCCTTACGGCGGCCACACCACTAGTCTCGATGCGCTCTGGATGGGTGTGCCGGTGGTGTCATTGGCTGGATCAACCGCCGTCTCACGAGCCGGCGTTACATTGCTTCGCAATCTCGGTCTCGACGAGTTCCTTGCCGAAAGCTTCGATCGATACTTCGAAATCGCCGCGGCTCTCTCAAGAGACGTCGATCGCCTTTCGCAATTACGCGATCATCTCCGAGCGCGGATGAGTAACTCACCGCTAACTGCTGAAGTGCTTTACGCCCGTGCGCTGGAAGAAGCCTATCAAGTGATCTGGCAGCAATGGCGCATGGGTCGACCGCCGAAATCAGTCGATATCGAGTAGATCGTCTGCGGGGCGAATTGAATTCATGGTCGACAACAAGCGTTCATCGATTGCCTTCACTTTAACAAGACTGCTTCGGCCATTTCCCCAATGAGTTGCTTGCCAAACGAGAGGCGGTCCTCAGTTGTTGGATGCCGCCCGAGTTTCTTGTCCGTGGAAATCCGTTGCTCCAGAAGCAGCACGGGAATCTTTGCCTGACCATACAGGCTGTTCGTGTCATCGGGAGCCATCGCGCGGACCGTTAAGGGCGTCGATCTATCAAATGATGTCTTTTCCGCGAGCAACGCATCGAAATGCCGCATCAGCTTCAGCGTCTCGGCATCACTTGCCTCGGTGTCGAGATATTCGCCGGTTTCGGTGTTGTGCATGTTCACGAGCAGATCGATTCGGTGAATCGTGTTGCACGTAAGAATCGCTTTCTTGGTGTACCAGATTTCCGGCATCAATCGCAGAAGCTCCGGATGCTTCAGATCAACTTCCTTCCAATGCTGGTTGACGTCGTAGCCGTTGGCGTTGGAGCGCACCTGGCCGTTGGCGCAGCCATCCAAATCGACCATCGGCGTGAATTTGAAAATGAACTTGTCGCGCAACGATTTGGCTTCGGGATCGTCCGATGTGATGAATCGCAGCGCGCCTTCCATGACGAACGACGTGCCGGCTTCCCACGCGTGCTGGCGGGCCTGAAGCCAGATGAGTTTCTTGCTCGAATCGTCCACGTCCGGATTGGTCACCGTCACCAGCGGGATGTCACGACCCTGAACCGTTTTGCCGATGGTCTCGACCATTGTTGCTGGTCGCGTGCGAAGGTCAGCCAGCAATTTCGCCAGGTCGCTCGGCGTATAGGGCGGCACGTGCGCGATCCAAATCGAATCGCCGCTCGACGTGAAATGCAGCGTTGTTTCCTTCTTTTGCGAGTCAAAATCAACGGCCGGGAAATGCTGCCAGTGGCGCCCATCGTTGCTGAAGACGGGAAAAATGTCCGGCCCCATTGGGGAAACGCCGGGCTGATTGTGATATTCGCCGACGAAATCGGTCAGCGTCAGCGCGATCTGCTTCCCGGCCACGTGATCCATTCGAAAGTAATACCACGTCGCCTGGCGGTTATGGCCATGTTCGTCGGTCTGCCCAACGACGTGACAGCGAAACTGCGTTGGGCCCATCGGCTCAATTTTCGCCAGCGATGCGTCTTCAAAATTCGTGTTGAACGTGATCGCGTCGTCCGCCGCGGAAATGCTCGCGGCGAAGAGCACGATGAGCGCGATTTCCAAAAGACCGCAGTACTTGAGCATCGCCGCTCAGTATGAGCGAACGCGCCGCGTGCCGCCACCGTGGTGGAGTTGGAGGAAGTTGTGGGTTCGCTGGCGATCATGTTTAGCCGCGAAGCGACGCCTCGACTTCTGCACTTTTGAAAAACGTCGCGTTTTCGAGTAATCGGACCACTTGAGGTCGCCCGATTTCACAACGCAAAATAAGGACTTACGACAAAAGTGCAGAAGTCGAGGACGCTGAGCGCGTGTTGGAAACCACTTGCCTGCAAACTCTCGTCGTGTTCGCTCGCTCAGCTTTGCTTCGCGGCTAAACATGGGGTGCATTCTTCGCTAGCTCAGGCGACGCCGCGCCCACGCTGAACACTGCCACACGTCAGCGTGGGCGCCTTCCCCATTGCGGCTTATCGCATGCCGCCCGTGGCCAGGAGTTGTTCACCGGTAAGCCAACCGGAATCGTCGGATGCCAGGAAGACGGCGACGGTTGCGATGTCATTCACGCGGCCCGTGCGGCCGAGCGGAACCTGGGCTAGTAGGTTCTTCTCGAAGTCAGATCCAATGAAGCCGGCGCTGACAGTGCCCTCGGTTTCGACCATGCCGGGATTGATTGAGTTGACGCGGATTTTCTTGGGGCCGAGTTCCCGGGAGAGCACGCCGGTGATGGCGTCCACCGCGCCCTTAGTGCCCGTATAGACCGCGCTATTCGGCGGCGTGATGCGGCTGACGCCGGAGCCGATGTTGATGATGCTGGCGCCTTCGCCCAGATGCTTGAGGGCGGCCTGCGTGGTGAGCAGAAGACCCAGCACATTGATGTTGAACTGCCGATGGAATGATTCTTCAGTGAACTCCGCCAGCGGCGAGAACTCGTAAACGCCGGAGTTGTTGACGAGGATATCGAGCCGGCCAAATTTCTTGACGGCCGCGTCGATGATGCCCTGGGCTTCGGCTTTCTTGGAGACGTCGCCGCCCACGGCAACAGCGTTGCCGCCGGCTTTCGTAATCTCGGCGACAACCGTCTCCGCGCCCGACTTGCCGGACGCGTAGTTCACGACGACCGACGCGCCCTCCGCCGCCAATGCCTTGGCTATCCCCGCGCCAATTCCCTTGGACGCCCCGGTAACAACCGCCACCTTGCCTGTGAGCTTGCTCATGTTCAATTCCTTTCGCGTACGCTCGTTCTGAGACAAAGCCGGAATCCGCTACCGCGGGGTTTGGCATGCCTCATTGTTCTTAATTTAGGAACTATGGAACTCAAGAGTCAAGCGGATAACCGGGCATAATAAGTCGGCGTCATTTTCGGTCCGTGGCGTCGGCGTCATACCGATACGCGGCCGATGCGATCTCGCCGAGCGCTTCGCCGACGCTTTTCTTCGCTTCATCGGAATCATCCGCGATCTCGGCCATGCTTACGTACGCGGCGAAGATCAGCTCGTCGCCATTCTTGGCGGTGATGAATCCGGCCAATCCCTTGCCCGTGTAGAGGCGGTGGCCGTTGAGCAAATCATCTTCGAAGAGCGTGCCGGTCTTCGCGAATACATGGCCCGCGGCCGAGGATTGTTTCTGTACGCTGGCCAGCGTGCCATCATGGCCAAGAATCGGAAGTCCTTTCCGGAAGACACCAAAATCCTTCTGGTTTCTGCGATACGCGAGGTAATGCACCATGAAGTCAGGACTGAACATGGCGTGAGCGCCCGCGCCGTCGCTTTGCGAGGCGCCATTCAAGTCGAGGCCCGCTTTCCGGAGAACATCGCGTTCGAGGCCGAAGCCGGCTTCGTCGGATTTTTCAGACTTGTGCGCGAGCAGCGCGCCGAGAACATACGGCATCATGCTCGCATGAAGATTCTGGCTCACTTTCAACGTAATTTTGACATCTTCACTCAGCGGCGGCGACACATGCTCGGCAACGACATTATCCGTGATATATGAAGCCGCGAGCGAGTGGAAGTCGGGCTTTTTTATACTGCTGGAGCCGTCAACAAGAACGCCCCGCTCCTTCAGGATCTGAGTCAGCGCCAGCTCGGAAAATTTGCCTGGCTCGCGAATCGCATAAGGAGAATACTCCACGGCTCCGCCGAGTTTGATTCGACCGCGATACGTGACGGTTCTGGAGCCATCCGGATTTTCGGTTTCATCCGTGTCGATTGACGTTTTGGCTTTCGAATCGCCCGTGACCACCTGGTTGACGATGTTCACATAGGCCGTTTCGGGCGAGACCTTCATCCGCGCCGCCGACTTTTCCACGTTGCCCGGCGTAAAGTTCACGTCCACCCAGTTGTCATTTACGACGATCGGGGAAATAATCGCCCCGGTGCCGCCCTCGGGCGTTCCTTCAGGAAAGAGCGTCGCGTCGACCAGAACCCGACCATCAATTCGTTTGATCCCGTGCGCGATAATTTGATCGACCATCTCCCGCGGCACCACAAGCGGATCCCCCGCCAGCGGCGGCCCGCCATAGGAATGATCTTCGTCCTCGAACGCGAGCGTGCCGTCTTTTTGAATTCGGTTGGATAGATTCGGATCCCCGCTTCCGACGAGCACAAGATTTCCCTTCAGCGTGCCATCCGACGAGACTTGCCCGAGCCGGTAAACCCGCGTGTGAAATCGATAATCCGCGCCAAGCAAATCGAGCGCGGTCCCCTCCGTAATCAGCTTGGTGGTGGACGCCGCGATGAACAGATGATCCTGATTGAGCTGATAGATCGCGCGGTTCGTTCGCGTGGAGTAGATTTCAACGCCGAAGCTGGCGTGGCGAAATTGCGGGCGAGCGGTGACTGATTGGATTGCCTGATCGAGGCTCGATTGCGCGCACAGTGTCTGCGCAAACAACAGCGCCGCCAGACAGGTCAGCTTCTTCACGATCACCTCTTCGTTACTGAAGCGGCTGGTTTCACAGGGTGAATCTCGGACGACAGATATGTTAATGCGAGCTAATTGTCCAGAACGCCGGACGCGCTTCATTGACTGAGGTCATTTAAACCAGCGACTGCGGTAACTTTTGAATGAACGAACAAAACGCCGGCAACTGCTGAGACGGGACGCACGACAAAGTCGAAAGGCTCCTCCAGCAAAGGGAACCTCGCAAGAAATCATAGTTTGCCGCACATGAGCGCGGGAGTTAGCGGACACCGTAAGGGCTCGATATTTCCTTGACCATGATCGACATGCCTATGTAAATTGCTGCCTTGCCCCGTCACGTGCGTCTTCGCCGGCGCGCTGCCGTTGCTGACTGAGCAGCAGGAGCTGCGCCAATGGGGGGCACTACTGAGAGGGGAATCGATGCGCGGGAAGGCCGATCGCTGTAAAGTTCAATTGCGCTCCATCTACTTCGGTTGCGAACCGCTGGAGCATCGCACGCTGCTCTCACACGGCGCGCCGACAAAGCACAAGCCGTCTTTGGGCGGGGGCGCGACCCCGCCGGTTACCGCGGCGGCGTCGATCGCGCTTAGCAGTTCCTCCTGGACGCCGATTGGTCCGGCGCCGACCAGCAACGGTCCGATCGCCGGCGGCGGCGCGATCAGCGGCCGGATCAACGCGGTTGCGGCTGATCCCACGAACGCCAACATCATTTACGTCGCGACCGCGGCCGGCGGTGTGTGGAAGACCACCAACGGCGGAACGTCCTGGACGCCGCTGACTGATTCCCAGAGCACGCTGAACATGGGCGCAATCGCTGTAGCCCCCAGCGCCCCGAACACGATTTACGCCGGCACCGGCGATGCGACGGCGTCGACGCAATCGTTCTATGGACGCGGGGTGCTCAAAAGCACCGACGGCGGCGCAACCTGGACGCTGCTGGGCAACTCGCTGTTCAACCGCCAGACTATTTCGCAGGTCGCCGTCGATCCCACCAACGCGAATATCATTTACGTGAGTTTGAACAACGCCGGCGTCAATGACATCAGTGGCATTCCGGTGAACGGCGTCTACAAGAGCAGCGACGGTGGACAGACCTGGACGAACACCACCGCATCCCTCAGCACTCTCGATCGCTACAGCGATATTGAGATCGACCCGAGCAACACCCAACACCTCTTTGCCGCCAGCTACAACGGATTCACCGCCGACGGCGTTTATGTTTCCAACAATGCCGGGACAAGCTGGTCGCTGGTGGGCGGCGGCCTTCCGAGCGGGCCGGCGATCGGCGTCATCAAGATTGCCATCGCGGCGTCAAATCCCCAAGTCGTTTACACGTCGTTCCTGACATCACAAAGCAAGCTGCTGGGCATCTGGAAGAGCAGCGACGGCGGGAATACCTGGATGCAGCTTTCGGGCGTTCCCGATTATGCCGCCGGCAACGGGTTCTATGCCGACAGCCTGGCGGTGAATCCGACGAATCCGAACGTCGTCTACGCCGGCGGGGAAGATGGGCTTCTGCAAAGCGTTGACGGTGGCGCGCACTGGACTGACATCACCATCGGCGCCGGTGGAACCAGCGGGACCTATCTCGACCATCACGACGAAGCTTTCGACGCCAATGGCCTCCTGCTCGACGCCACCGACGGCGGGATCTTCCGCCTGGCCAACGCCACGCCGGGCTCGATCAGTTGGACGGATCTGAACACCAATCTTCAGACCGCGACACTTTTGAGCGGATCGCTCGATTCGTCGAACGCGAATGACGTGATTGCCTCGGGCCAGGATGGCGGCACCGTGCAATACGGCGGTTCGCTCGGCTGGACGCAGCGCGATACGCCCCTCGACGCCGGCAGCACGTTTATCGATCCGCAGAATCCGTTGCGGATCTATCGCCAGGTGCCCAATACCTCGACGACCGCCGGCGGCTTCATTCGCCGCAGCGACGACGGCGGGGTGACGTGGACGAGCATCACCAGCGGCATCGATCCGACGGAACTTCAATCGTATTACGCCGGCTTTGCCATCGATCCGTCCAACGGAAATCATCTCGTTTACGGCACCGATCGGGTTTATGAATCGTACAACGGCGGCAACACCTGGACCGCCATCAGCACGCCGGGCGCCAGCGGCTGGACCGCCGGCACGACGACGAGCGTTGCCAAACTCGCGATCGCGCCGTCCGATCCACAGCGGATTTATGCTTCGGATAACGGATTGATTTTCGTCACCATCAACGACGGCCTGACGTGGACGCAGTGCAACCCGGGAAACTCGCCGTTCGGCAGCATCACCGTTGATCCCACCAATCCGAACGTCGTCTACGTCACCGGCGGCAACTTCGGCAGCGGCGAACTGATGCGCAGCTCCGACGGCGGCGCGACCTGGCAGAATCTCAGCGGGAATCTCCCAAATCTGCCGACCTACGCGTTTGCGCAAATCGGCACCACGCTCTATGTCGGCAACGACAACGGTGTCTACTTCAGCACCGACGATGGAAACACCTGGGCGCTGTTCGGCGCCGGCTTGCCAAACGTGCAGGTGCGCGATCTGCGATACGATCCGACCAATAACATTCTCGCCGCGTTTACCTATGGACGGGGCGCCTGGGAGATTTCAACTGCACCCACGCCGGCTCCTTTGATCGTCAATACATTGAACGACCCCGCCGCGCCGACCAACGGGGTTCTCTCTCTGCGCGAGGCGATTGCGACCGCCAACAGCACCGGCCAAGCCATCGGGTTTGCTTCGTCGCTCACCGGCGGAACCATCACGCTGGCGCCGGCGAACGGTTCGATCGTCATCAGCCATTCCATGTCGATCAACGGCCCCAGCGCGGGCTCGATCACCGTCAACACCGGCGCGGCGCTGGTTGAAGTTTCGAGCGGCGTGACCGCCACCGTCAGCAACCTCGCAGTCAGCGGCAGCGGCACCGTTCTAAAGATCGACTCCACCGGCCAGGCGGCGCTGCAGGATGTGAGCCTGTCGGGGAATGTCACCGACAATGGGATCGCTAATTTCGATCAATTTGCCGACGCCATTCTCTCCGGCGCGATCGCCGGCACGGGAAGCCTGGTGAAGAACGGGCCGTTCAATCTGACGCTCTCGGGAACGAACAGCTACGGCGGTGGAACCACCGTTCGCTCCGGAACACTGACGGGCAATACTCTGTCGCTGCAAGGAAATTTCAGCGTCGGGGGTGGCGCGACGCTGGCGTTCAACCTCTTGAATAACGGATCGTTCAGCGGGACCGTCACCGGCGCCGGCAATATCCATCTGCTGGATGGGAATCTCGAGATCGGCACGACCAGCACGTCAGCCGCGTCGACATTCGGCAACTTCGGCCTGACTACCATCGACGCCGGCACGATGCTGATTCCGACTGTCAAGAATGACCTGTCAGCCGCATCAACGTTCAACGTCAACGGATTCCTGAATCTCGGCGGCTTCGACCAGACCATCGGGCTGCTCACGGGCACAGGAATCGTTCAAAATGTAAGTGCGCAAACGAATCCGCTGGCCACACTGACGCTCGGCACCAGCGGCAGCTCAACGTACATGGGCCGAATAGAGGATGTTATTACCGGTTCGGGCTATCCGGGTGTCCTGGCGATCAAGAAAGTGGGGAATGGAACGGTTTCGTTTGCCGGCCCCATTAGTTCCACCTACACCGGCGGCACCACGGTTACCGCGGGCATGCTCAATGGCAACAGCGCTACGCTTGAGGGAAACATCATCCTCGCCGGCGGCGATTTGACGATGGATCAGTCCCTCAGCTTCATCGATCAGGGCACGTTTACCGGCAACATTTCCGGGTCAGGCCCGTTGACCATGAGCAACGGAACCATTCAGCTTGCGCCCACCAGCACGATCAACGTGACGGGCAGCGCGATCGACAACGCAACGCTGGTTGCCGGGGCGGCCAATCAGGTAACCCAGCTGACCGTCAACGGGGCGTTTGATCTGGGGGGCTTCAATCAAAACTTAAGCCCGCTGCTCGGCACGGGGGCAGTCTACAACATGGCGCCGGGTACGCAGCCAGAGACCGCGACCCTGACGCTGGGGCCGCAGACCACCCCTTTTGGCGGATTATTTGAGGATCATCTCCCCACCTACCTGAACTTGGGCGTGCTGGCGCTGAATATCGTGGCCGGCTCTGCCAGCCCGGCCGTTCTCACCGGCTCCAATACCTACAGCGGCGGGACGACATTCTCGAGCAACCTCACTGACGTTGGGCCGTCGGCGGGCGATCCGTTGGGCACCGGCCCGCTTACTTTCGCCGGCGGGAACGTGTCGTTCCAGGGCCAGTTCACCGCACAGGAGCAGGCCGTTGCATTCACGGGATACAACGAGGATGTGATCGCCGATGCCTCGTCAACCGACCCGTCGGCGACGACGACCGCATCGTTCGATGCGCCTAACGTGGGCGGCAACGACGTCTTTTACGCGCAGGGGTTTGGCGGCGCGGCGGCCCAGGGAACGGGACTTCCTTCAGGCGGAACCCCCTTTGTCAGCCTGTCAAATCCATCGGTAGGTTTTGTGCTGCAGCCGGCCAACTCGAATAACGTGCTCATGCTCCCGGCAGCTGGCAGCGGGTCGATCACCGTGCCATTGACGACTCCGGGATCGTTCGCATCGCTCAATTTCCTCGCCGCGTCGGCAAATGGCGCCACATCGATGTCGGCACAGCTCAATTTCTCTGACGGGACGACCGCTGTGGCGGTATTCTCGGTGCCCGACTGGTTTAATGGGTCTGGGGCGGCGTTCATCGCCGGCGGGCGCGTGGTGCGCGAGCCAGGGGCGGCAGCCCAAATCATCTCCGGCAATCCACGGCTTTATGAATTCGATTATTCGCTCGGCGCAAACGTATTCAAAACACTCAACAGCATTACGTTTACCCAAACCGGCGTGGGAACTGATCTCATCTCGGGAATCAGCAGTCGCGTTGGGGTGTTCGCGCTCAGCGGCAGCCGAATCACCCTGAGCACTTCCCAGGCGTATGCAAACGCCGTCGCAATCAACTCCCCAGCAACGATTGACATTCAGAATTCGACCATCGTGGATCTTCAAAACGCGACCATCAGCAACAATGCGTCGCTGACGGTCACCGGGCCAAACTTTTTCCCGGGCGGTGTACCCCTCCCCGTGCTATATCTGGGGAGCGTCACGCTCATGAGCAACGCGCTGTTTATTCCCGGATCGGTGGTCACGCTCTCCATGTCTAATATCTCGGATGGCGGCCGCGGCTATGGAATAACCATCGATGGACCCGACGGAGCGGTCGAGCTGCGTGGCACGGACACCTATGGCGGAGCCACAACGGATACGGCCGGCTCCGTGCTGGTTGACACCGCCGGCGGACTGCCGGGCGAGCCGCTCAGCATCGGGACCGAGGGATACGTGCAATTGGCGCAGACAACCGCTCCATACATTCCCTTCACCGCCAATGTCAGCACATTGACGATCGCCGCCCAGGGCACGCTCGACATCACTGATAACGCGATGCTGATCCACTATGGCAGCAACCCCGATCCAATGAGTACCATTTTTAGTTATGTAGACAATGGATACCACAACGGGTCATGGAACGAGGAAACCAGCTACACCATCGGCGTCATCACTTCCCGCACCGCGGATTACAATTACAACCGAACCACCGGCATCGGTTACGCCGACTCGGCGGATGGGGTGGTCCCGCTGCCGGTACACACCATCGAACTCAAGTACACGCTCTACGGCGATACGGGCCTCACCGGCACCGTCGGCTTCACCGATTTCATGCGGATGACCCAACACTTCACGCAAAACAGCGGCGCAACCTGGGACGAGGGAGACTTTAACTACGACGGCTCAATCAACTCCGCCGATTTCAATCTGCTGAAGCCCAATTACGGCCAGACCCTGCAGGCGCCAGCGCCGGCAATGACGCCTATCTTTGCTGCGCCCGTGACAACATCACCGACGCAACGGGTGGCAATTCCTCTGGATGTCGTGACGAACCCGCCGAAGGTGAAGAAGCATCCGGCCAAAGCTCATGCGACGAGGAAGCGGTGATGGAATCCGCACGGCGAGATTTCGGTAGTCTGTTGGCAGGCGGAGCTATTTCCGGCTCTCATGCAATTCACAGAAAACTCGCGAATCGCTTATTTACAATGCCGCGAGCCAAGGTGCGCCAACGCAAGGCGATTCGTTAAAGGGGTAGACCATGTCGGCACGTTTTTTCACGGACGGTCGTCAGCCGATTGATAAGACTTCGGCAAAGGGCCGTCTCCATGCGGCGGTGCGGGCGAGCGTCGAGTTGCTGGAACAGCGTCAGTTGCTCAACGCGCAAGTCATTCCTGAAACCGGGCCTTTCACGCCATCGGGCAATATGCCCCTGCCGCCGCTGTCGGGTGTTACCACTTATGTCAATGGCCAGGGCACGAGCAACGCATGGCAGTGGAACTCGGCGATCACGCCGAACACCGTCAACGATCTGCTGCTGAACGTCACCGCGTATGCGCAGAGCTACACCGGCTGCTGCGAAGGCACGAACAGCGCCCCGGGAAACACCGGGTCGATCAACGCGGGCCGACTGCTCACCAACGGCCTCACGCAGAACCAGGTTGGCGGATTTCCCTTTGGCGGCGCCGCTCCCGCGATCGGATCAGGGTCCAACAGCGACGCCTCTTCAGGCGCCAGCGTGGTCTCACAAACCGGCGGCACTTGGTGGCTCGAATACAACCTCGGGACCGCACCGGGACAGACGCCAAGCTCCACCGGATACGATCTCAACGAAATTGACGTCATCTCCGGCGATCAAGGCCCGCGCACCAGCATGCAGGCCGACGTGCTCGTGCAATTCGTCGGCAGCAGCGATACCACCGACTGGTTCTCGCTCAGCAACTACAATAACTTCAACTTCACGGGACTCGGGGGCGGCTCGGCGCAGATGGCGATTCGGAGCCCCGTTGGGGTGATGCTAAATAACGTGCGAGCGGTGAAGTTCGTCGCGGTCAACCAGCAAAGCTATTACCGGGAGCTCGTCGTCACTGGCCAGCCGACTGCCATTGATGGTGTGGTATCAAATCTCCCGACCCCGGCGCCCACGGTTGACCCAACTACTGGCGCAATTGATGTGAGCTTCGGTCTCCCGTCAACTGGCGCACAAGCGTACAAAGTTCAGCGCGCCCTCGTGACGAATGGCGTAACGAGCTCGTTCTCAACGATCGCGGGGCTGGTGACGACCACTAACCCGATGACCTATATCGATACGACTGCCGCTACCGGTTCGGTTTATGTCTATCAGATAGTTGGCATTAGCACCGGTGGCAACGCAACGAGCGGCGTCTCAAATCCGATTACCACACCCGCCGTTGGCGCTGAAGCGCACTTTTACAACATGGCCTATTGGGAAGGCCCAGCCGTGGTGAATCAGGGCGTGGCGGATGTTCAATTGAACTGGCCGACGGGAAGTCCAGCGGCGAGGATTCGCAACTCGGTGAACAGCGCCGCGATCACCGGCAAGGTCACGCCGACCGAAAGCGGCACATACACGTTCTACAGCAACACCGACGACGATGGTTATCTCTACGTGAACGGCGTGCTCGTCAGCTCTGAAGTTGGGCTTCATTCGCCGGAAAACGCTGGAAGCCGACTCGACGTCAACGGCAATCCGATCGGCTATGCCAGGCCAGTGCAACTGACCGCGGGAATTTCGTACAACTTCGTCCTGCTGGAGAACCACACCAGCGGCGCCGCCGCGGAAAATCTGGTTTGGACAACGCCGGACGGCGTAACCGAGGTCGTCCCGTCCACGTTTCTCACGCCAATCAGCGACGCGCCCATTGCCCCGACGAATTTCACAGTCGCGACGGCGAACGCCAATTTCGTCAACTTCACGTTCACGGCAGAAAACAACGCGGTGGTGCATTACATCCTGCAGCGCGCGCTTGCCGGAACCACCAACTGGACCACGGTCGATCAGATCGATCCCGGCAGCGATAACTTCACAAACGGAAATAACCTTTCGACCGCGACGCCGCACCAGTTCATGACGATTCAGGACGCGGCTCCGCTACCCGAGGCCAGCTACGTCTATCGCGTTGCGGCAGTGAACTTCGACGGCTTTGCGTCCACTCCCGCCGTGCAGGTGAATCTGAATCTGGAACTCGCGTCCACTGGCCTTGCTGTCGGCACATACTTCGTCGCGTACACCTGGGCAGGTGATGAAAGCACAGTCACCGGCGAATCGAGCTACGTCACGATCAACACCACGACGCAACTGCCAACGTCTGACGAAGCGTCGGTCGTGGTGTCGGGCACGAGTATCATCATCGTCAATGGTTTTCCGGCCGCGCCGGCGGGCGTCGCTGGTGTGAATGTTTACATCGGAACGTCGCCGGGCAGCGAGCGCTTCGTTGGTTCCACTTCGCCAACGGGATCGCTGGTCATCAGTTCGCTGCCGTCACCGTCGGCAAAGGCGCTTCCGCCGGCGATGGTGAACAACACCGCGCTCGTCTCGGGAACTGTGGCGGCCAACGTTCCCGCGTTGGGTGGAGCGAATGCGCCTGGCGTTGAGATTCACGCGTACAACCAGGAACTCTTCCAGCAAACGGCGTTGCCGCAGACCGTTGAAGCCAGCGCGGTCGCGCAGAACGGACTCGCGGCGGAGTACATCGCTCAGATCACAAATCAGAGTTATATCCCTGGCCTGCTCCAAGGCCCGATCGACCGCGACTATGGCGCGCCTGTCCCAGTTTCCCCTTCCTTTACGCCATCCTCGCCGGATGGGACGCCGTTCCCTGATATTCAGCGCATTCACACGGAGAGTTTTTCCCAGGCGTTCACCGGCGTTCTTACTCCCGGCATCTCCGGGGTCTATACGATCATCACCAACACCGATGACGACGGCTACGCCTGGGTTGACGGCACGCTGGTCAGCGCCGATCCCGGTGTTCATGGGCAGCAGGACACGCTCTTCTCAAGCCCGCTTTACCCCAATCAGCCCACGCGAACTCAGGACACGCTGGTGCCCGTCTACCTCGCCGCCGGCCAGAGCTACAACCTGACCATGTTCATGGGCAACACCGGCGGCGATTCCGGTGCGCATCTGACCTGGGTTGAGCCGGCGCCGGCGGGAAGCAGCTCCAGCGGCGCTGTCGCTGCCTCAGGCACCAGCAACACCGGTCAGTTCGGCGCTACCGTCAGCCTCGCCGGAAACTCGCTTGTCAATCAAAACAACTACAATAACTACACCATCTTTATCACCGGCGGTCCGGGCGCCGGGCAGGCTGGTCTCATCACCCACTGGAACAACACCACCAAGATTGCAATCGTCAACGTCATCACCAACGGCAATAATCTGCTCTGGTCGACGCTTCCAACCAGCGCCAGCCAATTCATGGTGGCGTGGGTTGCGCCCGTGCCGCTGCAAGGCCAGGACGGCTATCCCGTCAGCTCATTGGGTGGACTGCAGTTGCACCAGGATTTGCCCGTCGAAGGAACCTGGTCCCCCGCCGATGGCTCGGTCAGCGTCACAACTTCGGCTTCAGCCGCTCAGAACGTAACGATCACGCAGGTGTCTCCCACCGCCGGCGTTTCGCTCAGTTGGAGCGATGACGGATTAAGCGAGCTCTGGTTCGAGGTGCAGCGATCCACGGACGATGCGACTTGGACGACGGTCGGCACCACGCCGATGAACGTCGGAACCACGTTCACCGATCCGAGCGCGACCGACGCATTCAACAGCCCGACGATCAGCTACTTCTATCGGGTTCGCGGCGTGAATTTTGACGGCGCTGGCCCGTTCTCAACGGTCGTGAATACGCTGAATGACGTGAACATCCCCGCTCCGCAAATCACGAACATCATCCAGGGAGCGCCGGGAACCGCGGGATTGGTAATTTCCGGAGCCAGCTTGAACACGGGCGGACTGGACGTTCAATACGCAACGCTTAACAACGGCACGACGGGTGCATTTATAGACGCGACGCCTCTGGGCTTGCCCGCCGATACGTTTGACTATCAGGTCACGGGTCTTATCCCCAGCCAGCCTTATGTCTTCAGAGTGCGTAACCTGCCGGGCGGGAACAATGGGACCGGAACGATCTTCAGCGACGCCTTTGCATTTACGCCGACCGGCGGAGTTCAGGAGAACTTCGGAACGCCTGGCACGGGCATCGGCGGGTTCACTTCCGGCGGCGATCTGGTGCTCAACGGCAACGCATCCTTCACCGGCCCGGGCATCCCTCCGCCCGCGACACCCGTAAGTGGCCCGCTGCTGGCGACGAGCCCCGATCTGGCAAATCCGGGCGGTCTTGCGACTTTCACCGTTTCCGCCGATGCGCCGGCGCCCACCAACGCCGGGACCTTTTCCACCAGTATCTCCAATCTGGGTCTTTCCGGCGCTTCCAGCGTGTTCCTTGAATACACCTGGGTGACCGCGACCGGCGAGACATTGCCATTCTCGACCCCGGTGTCATTCAGCATTCCGAGTGGCTCGAGTGTGGTTCTCACTTACGCCGTCCCAACCGCTCCCGCCGGCTTCGGCATTACGAATGCCAATGTCTACTTCGGTACCAATCCGTCACCTTCAAGCCAGACGCTCAAACAAACTGTTACTCCCGGCCAGTCGATCATTATCACAAGCTTTGCGTATCCATATTTCCAGAATCTTCCGGTCGTCAGCACGGCCGGTGTTCCCGCCGGAACCTATTACGTGCGATACACGTGGTCGAATGCGGCAAATCAACAGACGGCAGGAAGCCCGGAGCAGACGGTTGTCGCGACAAATTCGTCGAATGATCTCCTGGTAACGCTGCCGCCGGCCCCTGCCGGTGCGACCAACAGCAATATCTACATTGGGACTGTGCCAAATGTAGAAAAGCTGAACGTGTCGACCGTCCTGGGTAGCACGCCATCCATCCTGATACGTGGTCTTGCCTATGCCGGCGCACCCTGGGTGCCGACGACGAACGCCACGGGGTTCGCGATGGGCACTTATTACGTGCGGTACTCGTGGAACGCGTTACTTCCTTCTGAATACCTCCGCGAGGGCTTGGCGAGCCCGATCAGCAGTATCGCTGTGGCGACGAACCAGGACCTATTGGTGAGCATCCCCGCGGCACCGGCTGGAGCGACTAACGCCAATATTTACGTTGGGGCCTCGCCAACCACGATTAGCTACGCTGGCGAGGCGGCTGGGAGTACGACTTTTGTGCTCCAGAACCTGAACTCCAATGAGGATTACCCAGCGATCTTTGGAACAGTTACCACCGGGCCCGCACAGGTGACACTCTATCCGGACCCGTTGTTTGGCCAGCCGACCAAACCACTCACAATCCTGGGAACGCAGAGCTATTCGGGATCTCAGCTCGTTGGCGGCACGGTCTACCTCAAGTACACCTGGCTGGGTAATGGAGGTACGAATGGCAATGGTGGCGGGGGTGAAAGCGCCGCCAGCGCGGAGCAAATGATCGCCATTCCAGGCCCTAGTGTGCTGAGCGTCCAGGTTCCGACCGCGGTATCCGGTGGAGGCATCGCGAACATTTATATCGGAACCGCTCCGGGAGGCGAGCACCTCCTGCAATCCGCCTCTGGGGGCTCGATTCTGTATATCAGCACGCTGCCTCCATCCACAGCTCCGACGGCACCTACAATCAGCAGCACCGGCATGCCCACAGGAACGTACTATTTATCATACACCTGGACGAGCGACACCGGCCTCGAAACCGCCGGCAGTCCCGAGCAGACGATCACGGTTGATACCAGCGGAAATGACCTTGTAGTCACTCCGCCGGCGCCTCCGATCGATGCGAGATACTACAGCCTAAATCTCGGTACCGCGCCGGGTCAGGAGTTTTACGCTGGGACGAACCTGGTGGGTTACGCGCTTCAAATTACTTCGATCCCTAGCATCAATCAACAGATCGTGCCGACGACGAGCAGCCAGAATCTGTCGATTTATAAACCGGCAAACGCATTGGAGATTCTGAGCAATGACGCAAACCAGCAGGGCACGGCGTTCAATCTTGGCGAGAACATCGACGGCTTCAAGGCAAGCTTTGACTTTGCAGTGACCGGCGAATCCGCGGGCGATGCTTTCGGAATCGTGTTTACGCCCGACGTCCGCGCGCTTACCGGTGCCGCGGGCAGCGGGATCTCCTACGCGGGCGCATCGCCGCCGATGCTGCATAGCGCTGGGATATTCTTCATGGCCAACTCTGATAGTTACGACCCTTACAACGTCACCGGACTTGGCGTCAACGGTATGCTTCCTTCACAGCTCGCGCCTGGAAGTGGATGGATTGACCTCACCAAGACAGCCAGCGGTGCGCCGACGGGCGTGGTCCCCCACGTCGGCGATGCGTACAACGTGACGCTTTACTACGATAACATCCACCATATCCTCACCGAAACCGTCTATGACGTGACACTCAAGAACCGCGGCGTCAATAACGGGTTCAGCACGAGCTACTCGATCGACCTTGTCGCCACCATCGGGATGGCATCGGCTTACGTCGGGTTCGTCAAAACGACAACACTATTGGTTAGCTCCGAGACGGATATTCTGAACTTCAGCTTCAGCAATCCGCCGCCCATCTCGCTCGACACGATCACCGGCACCGCCGGTGTCGATCAGATCACGCTGACGCAGGACCCGGATCATCTGCACATTGACTGGATAATTAATGGCGTGCCGCAGTTGTACCAGGAGGCCATCAACGACCCAACTGGCTTGACGATCAACGGCGACGGATCTAACGACACGATCTTCCTTGATTACACCAACGGCAACCCCCTGCCGAACCGGCTGAACCTGAACGGCATGTTTACGATCTATGGATTAGTCACTACCGGCACGCCGCTGGCGGGCACAACAATTGACATCGGAACCAGCACGGTTTTCATCAATTACGCGGGACCGGCGAGCGATCCGATTTCGCTATTCAGGAGCTATCTTCAGATCGGCTTTAACGGCGGCGCGTGGAACGGAACGACAGTCGGCGGCGCGATCACGTCGTCAGCCGCCGCCGCGAACTTCGTCGCCGGGAATGCGACAACCGGTATCGGCTATGCCGACTCGGCTGACGGATTGGTCCCCCTCCCGGCGAACACCATCGAACTGAAATACACGCTTTATGGAGACACCGGATTAACGGGCACCGTCGGCTTCACCGATTTCATGCGGATGACGCAGCACTACACGCAGAACAACGGGGCAACGTGGGACGACGGGGACTTCAACTACGATGGATCGGTAAACTCGGCTGATTTCGCGCTCCTGCAACCCAATTATGGCCAGACGCTGCCAGCGCCGGCCGCGATACCTGCCCCAATCGTGACGCCGCCTCCGACAACAAGTCGGCCAAAGCGGACGCCGACGATCCCGCCCCCTGCTCCAGCAGCGCTTGTATCGGCGCAGAGCACGCCGGCCGTGTCGCTTGAGTCGATTGCCGCGAGTAACCCACTTAAGGCCAAGACGCACGGCAGGAAGGCGCGTGCGACAAGGAAGCGACATTGATACAAAGATTCAGGCGAGAAATATTGAATTGCAATTAGTCGGCCGGGATGGATATAGTAGCTGGCAGATTTGAGGTCTTTCGAGCAGCCCCCCGCCGCCAAAGTGGGCTTCAAAACCGCGGCGTGTAAAAGGACATGTCTGATGTACGAATCCGCAAGCAAATTGCGTTGTTAGCCGCTCGCATGATGTATGAGCGGTCGGAGAGTGAATACTTCGCCGCCAAGCGAAAAGCCGCCCGGCAACTCGGGGTTGAATATCGATTTCGGCCGGGCGATTTACCTTCCAATAAAGAAATCCGCGAGCAGATCGGCGCTTTGGCTGCGGTCTATGAAGGCCCCGCCCGCAATGACACCATCCGGGATATGCGGCTGGCCGCGCTGCGAATGATGCGGCTGATGGAGCCCTTCCGGCCCCGGCTTATCGGATCGGTTCTCACCGGCCATGTACGGCAGGGGTCGGATATCGACCTGCATTTGTTCACCGATCATATCTCCGCGATCACGACGATTCTGGATGAGCAGAACCTCCGCTACCAACGCGAGACCAAGCGCATCATCAAGCGCAATGAGGAGCGGTACTTCACGCATCTGCACGTTAGCGATCTTTACAACTTTGAATTCACGGTGTATGGCACGGACAAAATTAATTATCCTTTCAAGAGTTCCATCACCGGCCGTTTAATCGAGCGGGCCAGCATCGCCGAGCTTGAGCAACTTCTTCAGCGAGAGCATCCCGGCGTCGATCTCGATGCGGACGTTGAGAGATTGGATGATCACGCCGATCGATTCGAGCTCTATCGCATGCTGCTGGAGCCGCTGGCGGAGGTGAAACAGCATCCAACCTACCATCCCGAAGGGGATGCGCTTTATCACAGTCTGCAAGTCTTCCAATTGGCAACGTACCACGCCGGCTACGATGAGGAATTCGTGCTGGCGGCATTGCTGCATGATGTAGGCAAGGCGATCGATCCCGCGGATCATGTGACGGCCGGCTTGCAAGCCCTCGAAGGCGCGATCACTGAGCGAACCGAATTCCTGATCGCTCATCATATGGATGCCCATGAGATCCGCGCCGGCACGCTGGGCCATCGCGCCAAGCAGCGGTTGCAGGCATCCCCCGATTTTGACGACCTGATGATGTTGGAACAGCTGGATATCGCCGGCCGCAAGCGCGGCGTACAGGTTTGCAGCGTGGGTGAAGCCACGGCGTTCATACGGCAACTGAGCGACGGATCGTAGCATTGGGAGCGCATTGAGCGTCCGTCGCGTGACGACCAGGGTGCTGGCAGCACGCGCAATGCGTTAAACAGGCCGTCACATTCGAGATGAAAACCCATCGCGATTTGCGATTTTATGCTTTGCCGGTTCAGTTTGCAGTGATACCGTAACGACTTCAAATTTGCCCAATCGGCAGGGTGTCTCATTAAGCTCGGGGAGTTTCAAGATGCGTCACCGCAGACACAATCGCGGCGGCAAACGGCCGCAGGCGCGGTTCCTGAGTGAACCGCTCGAATCTCGAGTTCTTCTGACCACCTATCCGGTCACCACCACCGCCGACTCCGGCACCGGGTCGCTCCGGCAGGCGATCCTGAACGCCAACGGGCACGCGGGATTGGACATGATCTCGTTCAGCATCACTGGAAGCGGCGTTCACGTGATCTCGCCGGCATCGGCGCTCCCCACGATCACTGGCCCGGTGTTGATCGACGGCAGCACGCAGACGGGGTACACGACCAAGCCGGTTATCGAGATCAACGGGGCATCGGCCGGTTCGTCAGTTGACGGTCTGGATATCAGCGGCGGTGGGACCACCCTCAACGCACTCGACATCACCAATTTCAGCGGCAGCGGGATCTCGATGTACACCTCGGGCGGCAATCTGGTTGAGAACTGCTTCGTCGGCGCCGACCCAACCGGAACCGTGGCCGCCGGCAACTTCGTTTACGGCGTGGTGATCTCGGGTGGGTCATCCAACAACACGATTTCGAATAATCTGATCTCGGGTAACGGGACCGACCCATCCTCCAAGCAATCGGGCATCTCGATCTTCGGCACGGGCACTGCTTCGAATACCGTCAGCGGCAACAAAATCGGAACCGACGTCACGGGGAAGATCGGCATCGGTAATGGAGCGGGGGTTTTCACGGGCGATGCCGCGACCGGAACCACCATCTCGAACAATCTGATTTCCGCAAATGGAGTTTCGTTCCAATTCGCCGGCGTTCAGATCTACCAGGGAAACTCCAATACCGTCACGGGCAACCTGATCGGCACCGATATCACCGGCACCCAGGCCCTGGGCAATGGCGGCGACGGGGTGCTGATAAACGGCGGGTCCCAATTCAATCGCGTCGGCACCAACGGCGACGGCGTCAACGACGCCGCCGAGCGAAATATCATTTCCGGCAATGGAGTCGGCTCCGGTTACAGCGGCGTTGAGATTTCGGGAACCAATAGCGACAGCAACGTCGTCGCCGGGAATTACATCGGCACCGATATCACCGGCACGCTGCCAGTCGGAAATGGCGGCGAAGGTGTTTTTCTCGGATACGGCGCTCAGCTCAATCGCATTGGAGTCAATGGCGCGGACGTCGATGCCGCGGGCGAGCGAAATATCATTTCGGCCAACGGGTTCACCGGTTTCTATGCCGGCGTGCAGATCTACGGCACGGGCACGAATCAGAATGTCCTGGCGGGCAACTACATCGGAACCGACGTAACGGGGCTGGTCGCACTCGGAAATGCGGGCGTCGGCATTTATATCAACGGCGGCGTGCAGAACAACCTGATCGGCACGAACGGTGATGGGGTGGGTGATGCGCTGGAACGAAACATCATCGCCAACAGCGGGTATCAGGGAATCTACCTTGCGGACGTCGGCACCACCGGAAACGTGATTGCCGGGAACTATATTGGGGCCAAAGCGAATGGCGCGCCGCAAGGCAATGGTAACAACGGCATCTGGATTGATAACGGCGCGCAAAACAATCGCATCGGGACCAACGGAACCGATGTCGACGCCGTGGGTGAGGGAAACCTGATCATCGCCAACTCTTTCAGCGGGATCATCATTACCGATCCCAATCCAGCCACATCGCACTCCACAGGCAACTCGATTCGCGGCAACTCCATTCACAACAACGGTGCCGGATACATCGGCATCAACCTGAACGGCGATTTCAATCTCAATCACTCAACAGTAGTTGAGCCGGGCCCGAATAATTTCAACAACTATCCGAATCTCATTTCGGGCACTCCCGGCGCAGCGACGGTCATTACTGGCAGCTATACCGGCCCGGTCAGCACCGCCGAGACGATCGACTTCTACGCCAGCAGCAATGCCGACGGCCCATATGACGGCACTGGCGATCGCTGGCTTGGAGCCACCATCGTGAACACCGGCGCGACCGGGACCGTCAGTTTCACGGCAACCGTCGGCACTGCCGCATCCGGCGAGTTTATTTCCGCCACGGCCACCGACTCCGGTGGAAACACGTCAGAATTTTCGACCCCCATTCTGCTTCCTGCCGTCCAGTTGCAATCGAATGCCGGCGCGTGGACGCCGATCGGACCGGCTCCGATCATGGAATCGGTTGGCAATGCGCCGACGGTTTCCGGTCGCGTCGTCGAGGCGACTCCCGATCCCACAAACTCGAACGTGATGTACATCGCCACCGACGGCGGCGGGGTGTGGAAGACCACCGACTGGCTCGACACCGTCCCGACGTGGACCCCGCTGACCGACACCATGCCAAGCGATCAGTTCAGCAATAACTCCTACTCGCCACTGGCGCTTGCCCCGTCGAACGCACAAATCGTATACGCGGCCGTCTCCGGGCCGGGCGGCGGCATCTTGAAGTCCGTCAACGGTGGAAGCACCTGGTCGGAACTGGCAAACAGTGTTTTCGATCAGGCATCCTTCGGCTCGGTCGTCGTCGATCCGACGAATGCCAACACGGTTTATGCCTCGGTCTGGTACGGAGCCACCGGCGGCGGAGGGATCTATAAATCCACCGGCGGCGGAACAACCTGGACCAATACGACCGCTTCGATCCACAACGGTTCGGCGTCCGACATCGTCATCAATCCGTCAAATCATCTGATCCTTTACGCGGGCCTTGTGGGAGATACCAGCGGCAGCTCCGCCAACAATGGCATCTACGAAACGACCAACGGCGGGACAAGCTGGACGCTGCTCAGCAACGGAGTCATCTCGGGCAGCGCGGTAGGCGTGAGCGTGCGACTGACGATTTCGCCGTCGGCGCCCAGTGACTTGTATGCGACGGTCTTCGACCCCGCACTCGGCAACGCGCCCGATGGCATGCCGCATCGGTATGAGACGATCAACGGCGGCACAAGCTGGACCGCGCTTTTGGCTCTGCCCAGCGGCGATGAGCCGCGCTACTGGCACGCACTTCTGGCCGTCGATCCGCACAATCCCAGCATCGTTTATGTCAATGGCGATCACACCCTCTTCCAGAGCGTCGACGGCGGCGTCACCTGGACGCAGATTTACGCCGAAGACCCCGTCAATGTCACGTTCGACGATACCGGCGCTGTCATCGAAACCGGCGACCGCGGCATCTACCGGTGGACCGGCGGCAGCGCGCCCTTCGCCAACAAGCAAGGGAATCTGCAAGACGCGGAGTTTTATACCCTCACGCTCTCGCCCACCGATCCGCTGACGGTCTATGGCATCGCCCAGGACCAACTGGCCGGGTTGAAAACCGTTGACGGGACGGTTTGGAATTATATGGGCGGCGCCGACGAAGTGGGACGGGTTATCGTCGATCCGAACAACCCAAACACGCTCTATGAATTCGATCCCAATAACGGCGGCTCCCCCAGCAATATTGAGGGCGCGCCTTCGCCCAGCGGAGACCTTTCGCCGGATGATGACACGCTCCATTTCATCTGGAAATCCACCGACGGCGGCGCGAACTGGACACCCGACGATACCGGCGTTCCGACAACCGACGTGGGATACAACCTCGCGTATACCTCGCAGCGCGCGTTTGTGATGGACCCGACGAACGACAATCGAATGCTGCTGGGCGTCGACCAAGTCTACGAGACCACCAATGACGGCACTTCGTGGACAACCATCAGCCCCGTGCTCTCGGCAGGACAATTCATCAGCAGCATCGCGATCGCGCCCTCGGCGCCGAATACCGTATACGCCGCCACGGGTGATGGGAGACTTTTCGTCACCACCAATGATTTCACCTGGACCGAGCGTGATGCGGGCTTGCCGCTCAACTACTACGCCCACGTGATGGACATGGAGGTCGACCCAGCGAACCCCCAGCACGCATTTGTTGTGTGCGGCACCTTCCTGGGCGGCGATAACGACGCATATCACGTGTTCGTGACTACCAACGGCGGCGTAAGCTGGACGAACATCACCGGCAATCTGCCGTTCGAAGACGCGGGACAATCGCTCGCGGTGGATTGGCGCTTCGCAACTCCGCGATTGTATGTCGGCACGCTGCGCGGCGTCTTCCTGTCAACGGATAATGGCGCGCATTGGAACGCGTTCGGCGCGAACATGCCGAACACCATCGTCACCGATCTGGAACTATCAACGACATTTAACGTGCTGGCCGCGGCCACCTACGGTCGCGGCGCTTTCGAAATGCGAATCCCGGCGGCAATCTCCGATGTCATCACGGGCACCGCCGCCGTTGACGGCATCACGCTGGTCCAGGACTACGACCATCAGCACATCGATTGGACCCTGGGAAACAATTCCGGCCAGCTGCTCATCACCGACGCCGCCGGCCTAACTATCAATGGCAACGGCGGCAACGACATCATCACCCTGCTTTATACCAACGGCAATCCGCTGCCAAACACCATTGACCTGAATGGCGCCTTTATCCTCAACGGCCTGACCGGTTCTAATCCGCTGGCCAACACCAAGCTTGATATCAACGCCAGCACGATCTTCATTACATACGCCAACCCGGCGTCGGACCCGATTTCTACCATCCGCGGCGATCTCCAGAACGGCTACAACAATGGCGCCTGGACCGGCACGCCAACGGGCACAACCGGTGTAATCACGTCAACCGCCGCCGCCGCGAATGTGAATCGCACCACCGCCATCGGCTATGCGGACTCATCTGAGGGGTTGGTTGTGTTGCCCGCAAACACGATCGAACTGAAGTACACGCTATATGGAGATACGGGACTCACGGGTTCCGTCGGCTTCACCGACTTCATGCGAATGACGCAACACTACACACAAAATGGCGGCGCAACCTGGGGCAAAGGCGACTTCAACTACGACGGATCGGTGAACGCCGCCGATTTCAACCTGCTCAAACCGAATTACGGCCAGACCCTGCCAGCTCCATCTCCGGCCCCGATGATCATGCCGCCAGCACCTTCCGGGCGAGTGGCGACGATTCCGCCGCCACCTTCGGCCCTGGCCGAAGCGGCCCCGAGTACGCCGACAGTAACAGTCGTGCAGGCGGTCATTGACGACACATCCAAATCCAAGGCTCATCACGGGAAGGCGCATACGCGCAAAAAGCGGCATTAACGCTACCAAGAGCGTCAGCGCGATCTTCCCGCTTCAGCCGCGGGATGGACTTGACCGTCCGTAGCGTGGCAGTCCCAACGAGGGCGGCGGCCAGGCAAGGAGTGCAAGAATTCACCGTGCCTGAACGTTCGCAGACGTGGCGCACTCGCCAACGCTATTCGACACGGCCTATGCTCCATCATCAGCCGGGAATTCTCCCGGCTGCAAGGATTGGAGCTGCCATGGCGAAGAGTCGGGCTTTTATCGTGACCAAGGCCAAGGGGGATTTCAAACTGATCGAGCGAGATGTGCCCGAGCCCAAGGCCGGTGAAGTGCGCATCAAAGTGCTGGCTTGCGGGATTTGTCATTCGGACTCGATCACCAAGGAAGGATTGTTCCCCAACATCTCCTACCCGCGCGTGCCGGGCCATGAAGTAGCCGGTGTGATTGAAGCGCTGGGCGCGGGCGTGCAGGGTCGGAAGGTGGGCCAGCACGTGGGCATTGGTTGGTTTGGCGGAAGCTGCGGGTATTGCGATTCGTGCCGCCGGGGCGATTACCTCACGTGCCAGATCGCCCCGCAGATTCCCGGCATCACCTACGACGGCGGCTACGCCGATCACATGATCGCCCCCGCCGCGGCGCTGGCGCTGACGCCAGCCGAACTCTCTCCGACGGACATCGGCCCATTGATGTGCGCCGGCGTGACGACGTTTAATTCGCTTCGCCACAGCGGCGCTCGCGGCGGCGATGTCGTCGCGATTCTCGGCATCGGCGGGCTGGGACATCTGGGCGTGCAGTACGCCAAGAAGATGGGATTCAATACAGTCGCCATCGCCCGCGGCCAGGATAAAGCGCCGCTGGCCAGGCAGCTTGGAGCCGATCACTACATCGACACGCAGGCAAGCGACCCCGCCGCGGAGTTGATGAAGCTCGGCGGCGCGAAGGTGATCCTCGCCACCGTCACCAGCGGCAAGGCGATGAGCGCCGTCGTGAAGGGCCTCGGGATTGACGGAAAGCTCGTCGTGCTCGGCGCCCCTCTCGAGCCGCTGGAAATCAGCGCGTTCGATCTGATCGGCGCCCGCAGGTCTATCGCCGGCTGGCCCTCGGGAACGTCCATCGATTCCGAGGACACCATGAACTTCAGCGCCCACACCGGCGTGCGATCGATGAACGAAGTCTATCCCCTGGACAAAGCCCCCGAAGCCTACGAGCGAATGATGAGCGGAAAGGCGCGGTTTCGCGTGGTGCTGACGATGGGAAGCTGATTAGCGGATGCCCATGTTTAGCCGCGAAGCAACGCTGAGCGCGCGGGCGCGCTCAGCGTTCTCGACTTCTGCACTTTTGTCGTAAGTCCTTATTTTGCGTTGTGAAATCGGGCGACCTCAAGTGGTCCGATTACTCGAAAACGCGACGTTTTTCAAAAGTGCAGAAGTCGAGGCGTTGCTTCGCGGCTAAACA
>Ga0182024_10005701_pt1 | contig 27745 bp, 31 predicted proteins | sample P32metaG_FD_120480 | JGI IMG/M metagenome (GOLD analysis project Ga0182024, IMG submission 120480) | Permafrost microbial communities from Stordalen Mire, Sweden - P3-2 metaG (Illumina Assembly) | ecosystem: Environmental > Terrestrial > Soil > Wetlands > Permafrost | place: Sweden: Stordalen...
AAACGCTGAAGCCAGAGGACTTTGACATTGAGGGCATTGAAACAGGATGACGTGGGCGTAGCTTTTGCGCAGCATTGCGGCTCCTTCTCAGGAATTCACTGCCGCGATCTAGGGGGGACATTCTCTATAGCGGTTCGATGGCCCGATTATAGGGAGGAAGCCTAGAAAGACAATACGGTTGGGACCGCACATCCCGTACGGAGAAAGCCTTAGAAGACGGCGTGGTAGCGAAGCGCAAGAACGGAACGTACGCCACAGTTTCAGGTTGGTTAAAGATTAAGAACCCGAATTACACTCAAGCGGAGAGACGGCACGAACTTTTCGATTCCTTCAAGGGGCGGTTGCCCGCGATTCCGAAGAAGTCGCCACGAAAGGCAATCACCTTATCGCGGACGAGAAAACGTGCTCGGCGACGGCAGTAATTTCGAAGAGCCGTTCGGTAGGTCACGGAATTTGATTTGCCAAGATCGCAAACCTTTCACCCATTGATTTGATGTTCTCCGCACTCATCCAGCCCATCCCGTAGAGTGATTCTTGGGGTCTCAGATTCCGATATCGGCTGTTTTCCTCGTCCTGCCTCAAAAGGGCATTTAACTCGTTGTCTTCGAGATTCACCCGAGCTAGATCGTCCCGCATTTCTATGACTTCGTTTTCACGGTAGCGATACAAATTATCTGTGGAGCGTCGCCACCCTTCAAACTCTTCTGGAGGGATGGGATTATGAATAGCTATATTTGCTTGAAATTGTTCGTAACGCTGCGCATACAGCGCAGTCAAAACTCTCGACAGATTTAAGCATCTGGCCTTCAGGTTCCCATAAGATGGCGCAATCTGTATTTGCTGTTGTGGAGGCTGGTTCACTTGCGGGAGCGGCTGGACGACTATCGTGCGTGGGAGCCTTGCGGGAGGACCCGGCTTAAGAGACGCCGCGTATGCTTCCATTTTGAGGGCCCAATTCTCGGTCGGAACAAAAGGCTTAGGGAGTTTGAGCAAGGCTCCGAACCATCCCATAACGAGATACGTCACCACGGCGGCAGTGCCGACTATCACGATGGAGACGAGCACCCTTCTGGCAGTCGTGGCTCTCTCGTGCCAGTGGCCAGAAAGTAAAAGAGATATTCCAACGACCGTACATCCTAGTGCTATGTAAAGCGCTGCATTTCTGCCAGTTAATTGCTCTACGAGATAAAACAGTCCCCACCCAACCAGCAGATATCCGTATCCGAATTTTGTCTCTTTGGGTGTACGCACGGTGGCGTTAACTCAAATGCATCCCACGAAACTGTTCGCGCAGATCGTCGTCGGATGGTGAACCTTCGTGATGCGTTGATGGCAATATAATACGTTAAAGGATTTGTGATGCCCATTGACGATGAGATTGAGAAATCAGCAATAGCGGCGGAAATTCGTGAACAGTCGGAGCGCTCCGTTCAAGACATGCTCATGAAATCTGGCGTTGCTGGGTTGTTATCTCAAATTCCGTTTGGCGTAGGTTCGGCCATAAACGAGATGGTGACGCTTAGTGCCTTGCGCCGTACTCACGAGCGAATGGCTCAGATGTTCGACGAGATGACGAATCACATCCTTAAGCTGAAGGAAGAAAAGATAGACCGCGAATGGTTCAAAAGCGAAGAATTTCAAACTTTGTTCTTTGAGGCCATCGACCAGCTTCACATAACGTCTGACAAACAAAAAATCTCGATGCTAGGTAGGGCTTTAGCCAATAGTGGAGCAATCGAATTTAAAGCAGAAAACCGTAAACAGTTGTTTGTGCGTTTGGTACGGGACTTGACGCCTCAACACATTGAAGTTCTTCGCCGTATTGTACCCGAAAAGAGGAACGGAATCCCTGAGGACGTGATGTGGCAGCATCGGCAGAGTGTTTCGGCACGGGGCGACGATCTACTTACCTTTCAGATGTTGGCTGCGAGTGGATTAGTTTTGGAGAATCTGTTTAATCCGCCGATCAACGAACCTTCGATCAGCAGATACTCCTCGAAGTCAGATTTAGATAGGGTGGTGAAGGACTATCTTAAGGAGTTGCGAAAACCACCCATTCGGCTTTTCTCGCTAAGTCAGTTGGGTATGGATTTTCTAAACTTCGTCGGAGGAGCAGCAGAAACCGACGGCAAAAAAGTGGCGACAAGTGAAAAGTGAACATTACACCAAGCAGCCCATAAGGGAGAAAGTCTTAGCGCGGTGACGGTGGAGGCCCGGGCGGTGCCGTAACCGGATTCTGACTGTACAACTGTGCTGCCGCTGCCAGTTTCGCAGCCCTGTACGGAGCGATCACGAAGCCTGTAACGCCGTCCAACGCCGGGACTGTTCTTCGTGACCCAAACGATTGCGGAAAATAGCGACAAAGTAGCAGCGCACCGACCCCACGACAATGTGCCTCCAAGGGCCGGGCTCGCTGAGAATGTCGCGAATTATTGTTGCTATTCTGTCGAACATAATGATTCCTTTTAGAAATGAAGCCCCAGTTTTTTGGCAAAACCAACGCCAACCCCACTTGGCTTTTCGGTTGAGTGGGGCTTTTTGTTGCGCGCATGACTATCTGAGCAAGTCCGTTTGCCCGTTACGTATTTCAAGCGCACTATTTTTTCAGGGGCACTCGAATGACTACCGTCGAACTAGAAAACGAGGTGAAGGTTCTCAAAATCAAACTGGAAGTGCTGATTAACCATATGGAAATGGAGTTCTCGCAGCCGTTTGGTCCGCCCGACGGTCGAACAAAATACGACCTGAAGGTAAGAACCGCGTTAACCAGAGCCGGACTAAAAGACCCTTCAAAAATCGCATGAGCGTTTATGGCCTCAATACAGTCCAGGACTGCAAATCGGCACTTGAAAAACTTCTAGTGCTGGTTCAAACCGCCAAAGACACGATGACCAAGAACGATGTTGGTCGGCTAAAGAGCACGTTGCGCGATTCTTACGAACATGGCCGTTATAAGCAAAACCAGATGTCGAAAATCGAAACAAGTGTCTTTTTCCCTGCGGTCCACGAAAGCTACGCAAAAGCTCCCAATCTTACCGCCACAACAGCTTGGAAAACTGGATTGGATGATGTCGAATTCTATCTGAACTATTATTTGCGGCCACTCAGCGAGTAGAAGTGGCGGCATTAGCTTAACGTGCCCACATTGCGAGAATCCGCCACGTACGAACGGTTTGAGTTCATGTACCGACCGAGTTAATATTCCCTGGAAATATGCTCCGAGGACCTCAGCCAACCGCAGCCGAGATCATCGCGGACTTCAGAGGCGTTTACGCCAGAGTCGCTCGCAAGCTCAACGTGAGCGCATCGCAGGTGAGCAGGGTCGCTTGCGGAAATCGAACCTCAGAAGAAATCCAAAATGCTTTGCGCGAGGAACTACGTCTTTTGAGAAAGAAACTCGATACCTACATTTAACGCCGTTTTCACGACCGACGATCCACGACGAAGCGTTTTCGCGTCGTTTGGTTGAGCAATTGGTTCTCTCTGTAGGGTACACTACACAACTCAGGCCAACTAAGGTCTTTCTACAACGCTGTGATGTTTATTGGGTATTTCCGGCATCCTTCGCGCCTCGTATGGTCATTTGGGGTTCACTTATGGCGCGGTGGGTAGTAAGGTGTCCGGGATGCGAGGGACAAATGATGCATTCAAAGATTCCTGATGAGGGGTTGTGGAATCTTTTCTTTCCCGCGAAGCCTGACGTAAGCCCCGAAACTGAGATCGAATGCACACGCTGCGGACAGAGATTTGCGTACACTCAAATAGACTTAAGATATCAAGCTTGATCCGTGGATTGCGCCCTCTTCGGCGGGACCGGACGCCGGTTTGAGCATCTTACGAACAGAGTTCGCAATTTTCGGAATGGTCACATCCGGACAAAACTGAGTAATCGCGGGAATGAGTTCCGAAAATAGGTTGTTCTTGTCTAGCAACGACTTTGCGCCAAAACTTTCAGCCAAAGCCTTTGCATCAGCATCGTTCCATACCGACATGGCTAAAATGCACTTTGTATTCAGCAGGACTTGAGATTTCACCAACTCTGGCAGGTATTCGCGCTCATCGCGCATGTGCAGGTCCATCAGTAAAACATCGGGCTTCAAAGCGGCAGTCAATTGAAGAGTTTCAGCGAAGCTAGTTGCCTCGCCTACCAAATCGATGAGGGGTTCTTCCTGAAGTACCCGGACGATTGCGGGACGCATGACTGCGCTCCCGTCCGCTAACAACACTTTTATAGGCATCGCTACCCCCCCGGGGGCTAATGGAACGTGATGGGACGATTCAAGATGGACGGCGGGGGTCGCCAATCTTGAAACACAAATGGCGTTATTGGTGGAACAGATGGTGTCACTTGTGTTGTTTGGAAGATGTGCCATTTTGAACATACTGTCGGCAACGAAAGAATGCGTTGCGCGAGGAACTACGTATTTTGAGAAAGAAACTCGATGCGTACATTTAGCGAATTCGTAATCGGGTCTTTCGTCGCGCACGCTACCGAATAGATGGTATGGGAACCAATGAAAGGCAGGCTCAACGTGGACGGAGCCTGTCGCCCAGCACGGCAGCGGGTGAGCGCATGCCGAAGTACATCCTAATAGTCGATGACCACGAGCAACTGCGTAAACTGGTCCGCGCTTACCTTGAACACGAGGGTGGGTTTATTGTGTGCGGCGAAGCCGTAGACGGCTTTGACGCTCTCGAAAAGGCAGAGACTCTGAAACCGGATTTGATAGTCCTTGACCTGTCGATGCCAAAAATGAGCGGAATCGAGGCTGCGCCGAGGCTCAAGAAGATGCTGCCCCGTACGCCAATAATTATGCTGACTTCTTACCAGACCGCACTTCGCAATCATGATGCGATTTCGCTAGGCATCGATGCCGTGATCGCTAAGGGCGGGGACATGACGCTGCTCGCCAACAGCGTTCAGAATTTATTGCAAAGAGCATAACGCATACAATTCTGTAGTTCATCCTACATATTCGAACTTCTTGAACTCGATGTGCAGCCTGCTATATAACGTTTGCGATCCTCTTGCCCGGAGACCGCAATGTCAGTCAGGGTGTTGCTAGCTGATGACAGTGAAGTAATGCGTCATGCCATCCTGAAGGTTCTGAGCGAAGAGCCAAGCATAGAATTGGTTGGGGAAGCTGCTGGCTTCGCGGAAATGCTTCAATCAATCGATGTTCTCAAGCCGGATGTCCTACTGATGGACCTGTATATGTCCGATGAAGAGGAGCACCCGCCCGAGCTTATCAGGTCTCGAATTCTCGAAAGTACGAAGTGCGTCGTGGCGATATCTATATCGGTTGATGAGAAGGCACGCGCTTTAGCTCAAAGGTTGGGCGCGAACGTCTTGTTGGACAAATTAAATCTCTATTCGGAACTGATTCCGGCTTTGAAGAAGTATCGCCCGCCTCTGAATGCAAAAGTGAGAGCTGTTTGAACCCAGATAAACCTGTTGATTATTGGCACCTGCGTGCAACGCTCCGAATCCAATCGGCAAAAGCCCCCGCTTCTCGTTAGCTCCGCGAGTGCCGACAGGTTGGGGGTGGGGCGAACACTCCACCCTCCGATTTCTCGACTACTTTCGAGGTATTAGATTAAAACTCGCTTATTTGGCCAAATGGTTAGTTGGAAACCGGCTTATGCACAGCTAAGTGTGATCCGGCCCTCATTCGGAGCAACACCGTTTTTACGTGGTCACATGATGTTTGTTTGCAGGAGCAAGTCATTTCCTTTTGAGCGCTGCGAACGATAAACGTGCCCCCGCGATCCGTCACCCTATAACACTGATACGTTTCGTTAGGTGAACGCCTTCGGATCGCCTTTTCAGCGCAATTGTGTTCGGACATTCTCGTTACGCGCCACCCTCTGTTGTTCGCGGAGTCTCGGACCCAAACTAATTGACTTTGTCTACCCGCTGGGCTCTTCTCGCCGGAGGCCAGTCACGTTCCGAGCAAACGTGGAATGCAAACTCCTCGGCGGCGTGGGCCTCCTGTAACCGGCGCGATTCAGCGGAGGTTCTTCCTATCGGCGGACGAGTTTCCGGGAAGCGACCGTGACAACGACTGCATTCGTATCCTAAGAGCGCGAGTGCTGACGCGGCGATGCGCGGCTTATTCATCTCTGTTTTTAGTGCCGCGAATGCCTTCGCGGAGGGTGCAAGTTTCGTCATACCGCAATGCTGTACTTGTAGGCTGAATAAAGCTGTCTCTTAACGCACACCCGGTATGACTTTGATCTACGACTTTCCGTGCATTGCCATCCGCGTCGCGTTGTCGGGCCATTCATGCGGTAACCGCGAAAATAGGCTTGTTACGGCTTTGCCAAGACCGGAGACCCCAAAGTCTTTTGCGACCACGGCGTCAACTCCAATTTCGGCTGGGGAAAAGCCCTGGAGTAAGGGTTCATAAGCGGTGAACAAAATTATCGGGATATGAGGAAGTATTCTCTTCAGTGCTTGCGTTAATTCGATTCCCCACCGAGACTTCAAGAACTATAAGGTCGGGCTTCAAGTCCCGCACCTTCTCTATGGCGTCATGTACATCTGCCAATTCGCCGCAGACATGGAATCGAAATTCCTTTTCAAGATATGCACGAACGGATTTACGAATGCGATCACTATCGTCAACGAGGAGAACCCGATTTGGCATCGCTCACCTCGGTCGATTCGAGAAAAGAGGAGGGGCCATCCCGCCAAGAAACGCACTAGCAGCGTCATCAGTAACCAGCACCAACTAATTCGAGATGAGTTTGTATCAATAAATCGGGACGTACCCACGATTCGTAACGCACGAGAATTCTTGTGCCTGAGCGACTCATTAAAAGCCAAAGGCCGTGCATGTACCCGCACTTCGTGAAAAGTTCTAACACCCTTGCCGTATCCGCTGAGCCCGGCGCAGTTAAATCTTCGTACGTCATGCTAATCAATTCCTGATGCGAGTATCCTAAAAGCTTGCAAAAACCATCCGAGGTTTCAACGAATTTTCCGGTGCCGTCTATAACCGTGGAGCACAGTGAAGGCGACTTCCACTTCGAGGACAGTCTAGATTCCACTGGCGGCAAAGCCGCCTGACAGGTCATTGAGGCGTGCGGTGGTGGGGAATAACGCGGGTTCCTGATAGGCATGTAGTAGATACCTAATCTAGTAGATATCTTTTAAATGTGAAAAGTCCATGGTACGTTTCCAAGCGTGCAAGTTACTGGGTACGCTCAAACGTGTGGAAGACCGCTTACGAAGGATTAGGGTCAGATAACTACAGGGAAGAAAGTTTCATAGTAAAAGCGCATCCACGGCATCCAATAATTTCGCGCCCGCGTCAGACTTGCTTACATAGCCGCGAACGCAATGATTTTGGCTTCCTCGACCAGTTGTTTGCCTTGGTGCATAGACAGAAGGATTATGAGTGAGCCCGGAACTTCCTTTCACGATCTGTGTTTGTCCATCTTGCATCTTGCCTCCTTGCCGGGCCGGGATAGCTCCTTGAGCAATCGGTCGTCTCTGTAGGATAAACTACACGACTCAGGCTAACTAAGGTCTTTGTACAACGCTGTGATGTTTATAAGGTATTCCCCGCTTCCTTAGCGCCTCGTATGGTCATTTGGGGTTCAGCCTATGGCGCGGTGGGTAGTAAGGTGTCCCGGCTGCAACGGAGAAATGACGCATTCAGAGATTCCTGATGAGGGGTTGTGGAATCTTTTCTTTCCCGCGAAGCCTGACGTAAGTCCCGAAACCGAGATGGAGTGCACAGGCTGCGGACAGAGATTTGCGTACAGTCAACTAGATTTAAGATATCAAGCCTGACATTCCGGATGTCGTCACAACCGTTCCAAGGAAATCTATGCGTTTCCGTACAGGCGGAATTTAGGGTGGTGACCGGATATTCGCTAGTCGTGAAGAACAACGTTTAGCAACGAACTGTGAACCTGTAGCCCACCGTTATAATGAATGAACCCTAATTTCCTGAATTTGTTCATGAAGAAATTCACGCGACTCCGCGTTGTCCCTACCAGTTCGGCCAAAGTCTCCTGCGATATTTTGGCAACTATTGTTTCCGGCTCGCCTTCCTTCCCATAACGCGCCAGTATCAGAAGAGCGCGAGCCAATCGCTTCTCGCTCGAATTGAACAACTGGTCCACCAAATCGGCCTCAGTCTTCAGGTTACGCTCCAGCATATAACTGATGAACTTTCCGGCAAACTCCTGCTCGTCGTGAAGCACGCGTATCATTTCTTTCTTTTCAATGCTCATTGCGTTCAGCGGCGCGATTGCCGTCGCCGTGGCCATGCGTACCGGATTTCCGATGATGCAGCCTTCACCGAGAAAATCACCCGGTCCCACAATCGCCAGAACCGCTTCCTTGCCCTGTGGATTTATGATGGTGAGCTTGGCATTCCCAGATTGAATATATAGAACGTCGTCGCAGGGGTCGTCCTGAGAGAAGATGATCTGCCCTTTCTTAAACGTAACTAGCCGCCGCGACACCCCTGCGTTCGAGAGGTATCCTTCAACGTTGAAGGGTTGCGTTTTTTTAAGCTTCTTGGCCATCGGCGTTGGCCCCCACTGTTATACGTTGACACTGTCTACATGAAAGGTAACCCGGAGACTCGATGTCAAGTAACGTCCCTGACCATCTTGGTCAGCCCTCCAAGAGCTGAGGCACTAGGAACTCAGGGGGTCTGTTTCCTTGGAGTTTGTTAATGGAGTCTTCAGAGACATTCAATTTCGGCTATCAGACGTCTCAGTGAAATGACCAGATCGTGCCTTTTGGCCGGGTCCGTGCAAATCCTAAGCATTTCCAGGCTTGCGTTGATCTCATTCTGTACGCGGTTGAAAGCCTCGTTGGCCATGCAGAGAATCTAGCAAACTTACTGATCCATGTCTGCAATAACGATAAAAAAGGTTTCTGTTAATGCGGTTGCTTGTAATTCCGACCAGACATCGCCAGCTGTCCGGGCGAATCCTACGTTAGCAGGGATCGAGCGATGTAGCCTATTAGTTAACGTCTACTGGTACTTCATTAGTACTATATGTATCATTGTGAACAGACCTATTAAGCTCCAGGCGTTAATCTTACTTCGAGTTAACTCAGACTAGCCAGGGGCGGTTGGCGGTACGAGGTTGGGGACTGCCCCTGGGCTTATTTCCGAAAATATATTTTCAATATTCTGCCTGACATTTGGAACGTTCTTTGGTTATGACCAATAGACGCACGCTGTTACTAATCGACGATGACCCAGGTCATGCCAGAGTGTTTCTACACGGGTCTCTATTACCGATGTCCGGCGAGTTGAAGGCGAAGCCCGACGCCGCCGAGGTTAACCGCTCCGCAGTCACCGAAGTGCAGCCCTGCCGTCCTCAACCGGGTAGCAGGGCTTTTTCATTTGATCGTTACGTCAACTACGAGGAATTCGATTTACATAATTACGACCTGACCTGATACGTTGGTCGAGTACGCAACGCAAAGCAGTGTATTGAGAGTCAGTGCATTGCACAGGGGCGGGAGGGACTTCCCGCCTCTTTTTTTTTTTGGAAAATCGCCCACCTGAGAGGTCGCAGCCTTATTGATCCCCGGCGACGCTATCTTAGAGGGCAAAACAGCTTAATCGAGGGAATTAGGTCGGGTAAAAGCCTGCCCTTGTCCAACAACGCTTTTGCCCCCAGGCTGTCTGCCCGCGCCCGTGCATCGTCGCCATTCCAGATAGACATAGCGAGGATACATCCGGCTCCATGAAGTAATTGCAATTTCAAGTCCCCCGGCGAGAAGGCGTTTTCGTCGGGCATGAGCAAGTCGAGTAGAAGAACATCCGGCTTTAAGGCTGTCGTCAGTTCAACAGTTTGGGCGAACGTTGTGGCTTCGCCTACCACCCGCAGATCGGCATCCTCTTTGAGCACCCGAACAATTACAGAACGTAACGTATCGTTGTCGTCAGCGACTAACACTCTAATCAGCATGTTCCTCCGGACGCCGGGAGTTATATCAGAGTGTAGACGCGGATTCAAAATGCTTCGCGCAGTAGGCTGGACTACGCAATCAGTTTGGTAGAGGGATTAATCAGGGCGGTACATTAATTCGAACCGCTGGTAGGTTGCAACTTTTTGACAGTTCGGACACTGCAAACTCAAGCCCCCATTCGGAAACGAAGGCTTAGGTGGCCACAAAGGATCAAAAGGGCCCGCCGAAGGGCGTGCGGGGATCATGCTGTGCTGGAAGGGCTTGTGACAATCGGGACAGCTAAGAACCCATTGAGACATCCCCGTACTTTCCCTCGGGCTGGGAGGCATTCGGATTAACATACCCCGGTTTGGCTAGGCTTGAAATACGGTTAAGAATGTAGTCATTGCACCGGGATTTGCGTCAGTGATTGGGCGGGGTAGAATCGTCGAGCTATATTGTTCCAACATCGAGAATCTTTTTATGCCATTCCCTTTAGGCTTGCTCATGACCCGGCTTCTCTGACGACAGACGATTCAACAAACGCGGCAGAACATCCTCCGTGATGCGCATCAACAGTTGCTGCGACGTGCCGCGAAGGAATTGTTGGAGATTGTTCAGACCCTTGACAAATCGGAAATGAGGTTATCCATGGCGCTGGCCGTAGCCCGTCCATCGAATCTCGAAAGGAGGTTTCAAGCCATGCTAAGTGCAACAGCAAATCGAAAGCCACTGTCTATGAGAGGCAGGTCGATGATTGCCAGTGGAGCGTTGTGTTTGCTGCTTCCGCTGGCGGCCATTCGCGTACCAGCGCAGAATCCATCGAGTGAGAGCAGCACTGCGCCTCGCGGATGGTTTTTGGCGGGGTCAAAGCCGGCAAACTATCTGGCTGGCGTGGATCCAGAGACGACTTATCAAGGACGGCCGAGCGCATATTTGAGGGCGAAACCGGTGGCTACGGATGGGTTCGGCACGCTCATGCAGAGTTTCAGTGCCGAGAAGTACTTGGCTAAACGGGTGCGACTGACGGCATGGGTGAAGTGCGACCAGGTGAATAGTTGGGCAGGATTGTGGATGCGTGTGGACAAAGGTACGGCAATGGTTGCCTTCGATAACATGCAGAACCGTGCAATCAATGGCACGAAAGACTGGCAGAAATATTCGGTGGTTCTTGACGTGCCGCAGGACGCCACTGGGATATTCTTTGGCATCCTGTTGGACAAGGGTGGCGAAGTTTGGCTGAACAGCGTGCAGTTTGAGGTCGTCGGAACGGAAATTCCGACGACGGGAAGGGGGCCTCTTACGCAGCCTCAACCGAAAGGTCCAGCAAACCTGAATTTTGAAAAGTAAGCCTTTGTGCTTTTGATATTAGGCGCTTTTTGCACGCGTCCGCGTGTGTTTGAATTGGGGGTTCCGGAGCGGATCGCCGGTTTGTTCAGTGCCTTGTAGCCACAATTGCCACACAACCACTCACCGTCATCCTGTTGGTCCAATGGTCTGGGGTTTGCGGTGCGATGGCATTCAGTACGCGCACACCGGCACGTTATCTGGTGTTGTCCGCCCATACTTTGATTTTACACCCCGCAACTTTCCTTGGGACAATCGGCCAGAGGTTTCTAAGGTCCAGGAGCCTTCACAGCATCCCGTTCGCATCCTCAGCATGAACGGTGATTGGTTGGGGTTCGATCCCGCGAGGGGCTTCGTTGCGCTGGAGACAGCCATTTCAGACAGTGGCAGTGGTGGAATGCGGAAAGGGTCTGACCCAATCTCGCTCCGGGCGGGATTCACTTGATTAAACCTTGCGAGCCAGGAAGATATCGTGGCGCGGGCCGCCCTTTTTCGGGCGACCACGCACGCGCTGCAGCTCGACCTCAAATCCGCCGTCCCGCAACCGTTGCTCGAATTTTCGATCACCTTGGGCGGCCCAGACAGCCATCACCCCTTTTGCCTTGAGAGCCCGGCGGGCGGCAGCTATTCCGCCATTGTCGTAGAGCCAGGTGTTATCGGAATTAGAAAAGGCGGCCGGTCCATTGTCAACGTCGAGCAGCACGGCATCGAATTTGCCGGGACTTGCACGGAGTGTGGCCGCGACGTCCTCAATCTCGACTCGAACGCGCTTATCCTTCAGTGGTTGTCCCGCCAACGGACCCAGTGGACCACGATTCCACTCCACCACCGCAGGCACTAGCTCAACCACCACAATGGTTGCGTTTGGTGAAAGTAGCTCCAGCGTTGCGCGAAGCGTGAAACCCATTCCGAGGCCGCCAATGAGAACGATAGGCCGCTCAAGAAAGCGAGCACGTTCGCAAGCGAATGTGGCCAGCGCCTCTTCCGAGCCGTGCATACGGCTTGACATCAATGTCGCGTCGTCCGCGAGTATGAGGTACTCGTCGCCCCGACGAGTCAGCTTCATGACCGTGCCATCTGGGGAATGGGTCTGGCCTAGCAACTCGAAAGGCTTCACGTGTGGGAGGTTACAGGAGCGTGAAATTTAAGCAAGAACGGAGAGTTACACCGACAAACTTGCTGGAAAATGATTGTCGATGCTGCTAGTCCCGGGCGCCGAAGGGGTTTTCCAACTTGTGTAATTTGTAGATCAAATACATTCCGGGAATCCCCGACATTGTAGGTGTGAAAATCTTGTCGTGCGCCGGTTCTTGGAACACAACGCGATAGGTGTCCAGGGGCCTGTACAGACCTCAAAAACGTAGAAATGTGCGCGCCGGTTTGGTATTTTAATCGAAGTCTAGGAGAACCGCTTACAAAGCACCTGTTCGGTGCGTTGAGAGTCAGTGCCTGCACAAAGCCCCGCCGTCCTTAATCGGATAGTGGGGCATTTTTTTTTGGGGGGGGGTAAAATCGCGGAGATGCCGTGCCAAGGAACCTTTTGATAGGTCGAGGACGATTAACGGGACAAGGCGCGGATTGCATTGCGTCTTACCAATTGACGGAACATCAGGACATGATCCGAACGCGACCATTATCCGACTCCCCATATGACATCTCTAAAGACTGGTCTGGCGAAACTGAGAGTGAAGAACGAGGTCGTGCGCGACCCTTTTCCAGGCACGTATAGGAAAACTTGTCAGCCTCAACTTCCCGCCCCCGGCGTCTTCAGCGAGCATCCTTAAGGCGCTTTCGGAATCTATGGGCAGCTCTCTCGGCGTCACTCTCGCTAACGCTGTTACTAGCCAAGTGCCCAAGTTCATGCGCCAGTCGGTATCCCAGGAAGTCATCGCTAACGTAACGATCGCTGTCGATGAATACGGTTCGGCTGGGCAAGTGCGTGAACATAGTACTGGTATATCCCGACGGCACGCGCAGGTGGAATATCCTGGTTGCGTCGATATACTTCCAGTGCGGTACAAAGATAATTCGCAGAGGTAGAACCTCCGGTTGCATGGCGCCCATCTGAGCGCGAACCAGTCTTTCCTGTTGAGCTGTGGCGCCCAGCACCGTGTAACTGTTTGTGAAAGGTTCGGGCGCGATGGTGCCTTCACTGCCCAGTCTTGATCTCCCGCTTGTTTGTCCCCATCCGGACTGCGCCATCCCGAACAAAAGTAAGGCAGTCCAAATCCTTAGCTTCATAGGCCACCTGCAGCGGTTGGCTGGGGCGACCTTGGGATTGGTTGGAAGCTAACTCAATGGACTGCGGATTGATTGAAGCTTGATTGTTTCTTACCCACTAACACCCGTTGATTCACTGACTCTCGGCCTTGGCTTATATAGGTCTTGTGATCTCGTTGGGGGGTGTTAGACTCGCGCGAACTACACGGGTAGTTCCACATGACCCTTGAAACTCAGTCTCCCGTAATCCTGCGTTTCGGAGTGTTTGAGGTCGACGTCCGTGCGGGAGAGCTACGCAAGCGGGGCATTCGGATCAAGCTGCAGGACCAGCCCTTTCATGTTCTCACGGTGCTGTTGCAACAGTCGGGCGAGGTGGTGACCCGCGAAGAACTGCGCTCCAAAATCTGGCCTTCCGACACCTTCGTTGAGTTCGACAACAGCCTCAACAAGGTGATTAACAAGCTGCGCGAAGCTCTAGGAGACTCCGCCGACAGCCCTCGATTTATTGAAACTCTGCCCCGACGCGGGTATCGATTCATCGCCCAGGTCACCGCAGTGGACCGGCGGCCAAGCCCTGTCGTCAATCGACGGGCCGCCGCAATTCCGTGGTGGAAGATTCTCGCCGCTGCGACGCTGGTGCTGGCCGGAGTAATAGGTGGAGTACTTTTCCGGCGCTCGCGCCACACTGCCGCGCTTGCCGATAACGAGACGATCGTGCTGGCGGACTTCGCCAATAACACCGGCGATCCTGTATTCGACGACACGCTGAAGCAAGGCCTGCGCGTGGAATTGGAACAGTCCCCATTTCTGAATATCCTCTCCGACGAGCAGGTCAGTGAAGACCTGCAAATGATGGGACATCAGCCTGACGAGAAGGTTAGTGTCACACTCGCCCGTGAAGCTTGCCAGCGAGCGGGAGGCGCCGCCGTCTTGGTTGGATCGATTTCCAGTTTAGGCACCCACTACATCGTGGGGGTCAACGCCTTGAATTGTCATACAGGCGCCAGCTTAGGCAGCCAGCAGGTGGAAGCGGAGAATCGTGAAGGCGTAATCAAATCGCTGGGCGGAGCGGCGACCAGGATGCGAAACAAGCTCGGCGAGTCCCTGGCTACGATTCAGAAGTACAACGCGCCGCTGGAGCAGGCTACTACCACTTCGCTCGAAGCACTGCAAGCTTACAGCTTGGCCCTGAGCGTATACGGCGTAAAGGGCGAAAGGCCGGCAATCCCCTTTTTTCAGCGTGCTGTAGACATAGACCCGAACTTCGCGATGGCCGAGGCCCGCCTCGGAGCTCTCTATTCCCTCCAAAATCGAGCGCTCGCCGTCCGGTACATCACCAGAGCCTATCAACTGCGAGAAAAGGTCACTTTGCGGGAGAGACTTTACATTGAAGCTCACTATTTCCGCGACGTCACCGGACAAGCAGAAAAAGCTGCCTTAGTGTGGCAGGTCATGCAACAACTCTATCCACGGCAGGACGAGCCCGACACGAATCTGGCAGGGTACTACGCCGGACAAGGAAACTATGAAAAGGCTCTGCAAGAGCAGCAACAGGCGGTGAGGCTGTTCCCCGACGATCAGGACGATCTTAGCGGGCTCGCCTGGTTTTACATTTGTCTCAATCGCCTCGTAGAGGCGGAGGATGTCCTGAAGCAGGCGGAAAAGCGCGATCTGAACACCGAGCAATTGTTTTATGACCGCTATCTGTTGGCGTTTTTGAAGGGCGATACGCCAGAAATGGAGCGTCTGGTGGCGGCCTCTGCAAACAAGGAACCGCAGGCATGGGCGGAGGCCTACCACGGCAGGCTCCGGAGGGCTCGGGAACTCCTTCGACCTCCGAAGCAGAGTTGCGGCAGCCCTTGCGAGGCCCTGAGCCAGTTCGAGGCATATTTTGGCGCCTTGCAGCAGGCGCGTCTCGATGCCGATGCGGCGATGAAGGCCACAAACGAGGACGAGTACGTTTCAGTGCTTCACCTTGCTCTGGCCGTGGCCATGGCAGGAAACACCACGCGGGCGGAGACATTGTGCGACAACGTTGAAAAGGAACATCCGGTGAGTACGGTCGTCCAGCGCTGGTTACCGATGATTCATGCGGCTGAGGCATTGGCCCTCAAGAATCCGGATAGGGCAGTTGAGCTGTTGCATGAGACAAGTTCCTATGAGTTGGGCGCGAAAGTAGTGTTAGTCCCGACCTACGAGCGAGGCCAGGCTTACCTGATGCAGCACAGCGGCAGTGCCGCAGCTTCGGAATTCCAGAAGATTATTGATCACCCCGGCATCGTAGGAGTCAGTCCCATCGGCGCTCTGGCCAGACTTGGTTTGGCGCGCGCTTTCATGCTCCAGGGCGACACCGCCAAAGCGCTTGACGAATATCGTGATTTCCTCACGCTCTGGAAGGATGCCGACCGCGACATTCCGGTTTTCATCGCTGCCAAGTCCGAATACGCAAGGGCTTCACGTGTTCGTTACAAGTGAGAGATAATTTGCGCGATTCGCGTTCTTCAACGACCTGCGGAAATCGGTAGTGGTAGTCTCTGCTGAAAACCCCCCACGGGTGTTGAGGGAAGAAGTGGTCGAGTAGCCGAAAGCTGATCCCGGAGTAGGCACCGTGCTTGCGCTTCGAGGAAGCTCGGAGGGCGCACGAAATGCTGACCGGCAGTCTTTACGTGCTGACCCTCGCTGACGGAAGAAAAATAAATATCATTGCGGAGTTCGGCGGTAATTTTGTTGCAACCGCCGGATACTTCTAGCGCCATTTTGTTGTCCGAATCGTGCCTACTTTGTTTCGCTGGCCAGCTTGTTAAGCATAGGAGGCAGCACGTCGTGATGTGCGGGAGCAATCGCTGCAACACTTCGGATTTCCGCATTTTGCGGATTCTTACAGGAGTTGGGATATAATCCGCGCATCCGAGGTACCGGACCCCCGTACTCCAATCGGGGGTCCATCGATTGACCCGAGGAAGCTGGAGCGTTGAAACCCTTCCGCGTTTCGGCTTCCTAACTTCGCCTTTCCTTCGTTTATCCCCGCCGATTGAAAAAGGCATCTAACGCGACATGCGCCTGCCCCAAATGGACACCGCGAAATTGACTCTCGTCCGCCAACCTTTCGACCATCCCGATTTTCTCTTCGAGCTAAAACATGACGGCTTCCGCGCTTTGGCGTACATCTCTGACGGGAAGTGCGAGCTAGTTTCGCGGCATGGGAACGCTTACAAGAGCGTGGAACTGAAGAACGGTCTCGGAAAAATGAAGGTTAAGAACGCCGTTCTCGATGGCGAGCTTGTGTGTTTGGACTCGGAGGGCAGGAGTATCTTCAACGAACTTTTGTTTCGACGAGGCTGCCCGATATTTTATGCGTTCGATCTCCTTTACCTAAACGATTGCGATCTTAGGCAGCTTCCGCTGATTAAGCGCAAGACACGATTACGTGATCTGATCGGGAAAAGTGGGCTTTCGGACGTGGTGTGCGGGAAGTATGTCGACGGACGCGGCATCGACCTATACAACGAGGTGTGCCAGCGGAACTTGGAAGGCGTGGTAGCGAAGAGGAAGAACGGGACATATGCAACGGTGAGCGGCTGGCTCAAGATCAAGAACCCGAACTACAGCCAAGCCAACCGACGGCATGAGTTGTTTGATTCGTTCAAGGCAATCAAACCGCGAAGAGCCAGGCTACCGGTGATCCCAAAAAAGCCCCCGATGAGAGCGATCCCTCTGTCCCGGTCTCGGCCGAAGGGGCGGAATCGACGGTCACGCCTGCACCCTTCACGAAGGTCATCTGAATCATAGTGAGCAACTGCACCCGGCTCTCGCCATAACTCCGTGAGAGCCGACGGGGGGCCGCTGGACGTGCGGCCTCCAGCTTTTTGCAGAGGGGAAATCCTTGGGGGTCGAGTCCTACTCTTTGCACCGCAATTGCCGACAGGCAGCGACGAGAATTGAGGTCCAACATCGTGCCCTGTCGGCGGTTTCCAACAAAGGCAGACGCGGGGTTCGGTCCCGCGAAGTCCTCACGACCCCCCTCCGGACTTATATCGCTCGCCGAAAGGCGAAGGGTTAGAATACCACGTCTGTACAAACGAAAACGTCATCGCTATAGATTTATGACAGCGGCAGAATCGGACGAACCGCGCTGGCTCAACGGCTTTCGAGTTACCGTCACCGTAGCCGTAATGGGAGCGGTTCGTTATTTCACGCATCGAAAAGAGCGGGGGCTCGTCGCTCTGTCGGTTGGCCTCGGCGTGTGGGCTTTCCTGTTCACAATCGTTTTATGGCGTCTTGTACCACCGGTGGCCTCAGCCGCCTTCAAATGGCTCGGCCCTTCCGGCTTCGGTTGGCTGTGCTTTGTTTTATCCCTTCTGATCACCCTTTCTGCCCTGGGGCCGACGACCTGCAACGACGGATGGCACTCGCCTTCCATCGGAACGCAAAGCGCATGTTCCTGGCATGGGGGCGTCAACACTTTTCCTGATCAGGCCGCGTTTTTGTTCAGCATTTGTCTTGGGTACACCGCTTACCGGTGGGCAAGGCGCAGAGGTTAATGCGTTTTGCGGGGACGGTTTGATCTGGTGCCCGACAGCATCTAAAGAGGGCGAGGTAAAAGCGATGCCAAAAGAAGGCGACACAAAATCATGTTCGCAGTGTGCGGGAACGATGATGTTTCGGCTCACAGGCGGAATCCCGGGTTCAGCAGCGGGTGTCGGTTCTCCGCACGGGCCAGATGTTTGGGGAGGTCCGATGGTGCCGTCTTGGCGGTGTGATAGAAATTCCAGTCATCACGAATTGGCCAGCGATCAAACCAATGAAGAAAACTGAGCTTCTGAAAGCGATCCAGGACGAGATAGGGCGGCATTCGCTGGCGACGTTCTGGGACAAAGAGAACGGGGTTACTCAGGTAGGTTGCGACGTTTGTATGAAAGTGTTCGGCACAAACCAATCGTACAAACGCCATTTGGTGAAGACGTGCTACCGACGCTGCTGGATAAGCTTTCGGCTGAAGGGCGCCCGTGACGGGGTCCTGAATTGCACCCAAATTGCACCCGACACCAACGTTCTCTACTGTTCTCTACCGTGCTCTACCGTTATAAATGGCTGTGTTTTCAGCTAAGTCGTGTGTTTGAGGGTGGGATTTTAGACTTGAAAGGGCCGCGTGCTGACGGCCTCGGCAGACGAAAAGTATTGGTCCCAGAAAGTTCCGCTTAACCGGCGGCTCACAGACGGCTTCTTCGTGCCGCTTCTCGGTTCGTTGTCTACGAGCATCGGCGTCACGGCCCTTAGATATAAACGTTATGTTCACGAGCCAAGGAGTAGGTGGAGTGCAGAGCTGCGATTTTATTGCTAACGGTACCTTGCCGGGGTGCAGAAATCGGTTATGGTGGCCGGCAACGAACCTAAACTGAAATCGCAACTATTAACACGCAGGAACGCGTCATTATGTTTTGCTAGCGATAGGATTGACTGCATTGGCGACGTACGCGGTCAAATACAGGCGGCCGACGCCGATGTGCTCAGAAAACTGAAACTGCTTCGCTAAATCCTGTATCTGGCTATGAAACTTGACGTCTCTGGCGACAAGTTCTAACCGTTTTCTCCTCGGAAACGTAATACGAGTAAGAGGAGAAAATATGAAATTCGACGGCACCGTAAAGGATCTGCAGAAAGAAAAACAGGAGTTGGAATCTAAACTTAAAAACGTGAGTGTAGCGCTCGCTGCATTGACAAAACTCAGCGCCAAACCCGACGTAGATTCAAAGGCCGACAATAATCCAGCGACCCGGCCCGCGCTGCCAGCGACCGTCGTGAAGGCCGGACCGGCTCAACCGGCCAACAAACCCGCCGGCTCCTAATGAAATCCCCGAAAGTCGGAATTTTCTGGTTTGTTAAAAGCAAACTCGTTTTTGACAGGCTTGGATACCCACCGGCACCGCTCACGTCAGGTGAGTTCGCACTGTGCTTTCCACGCCAGCAGGAAAGACTTTGATTTACTTGTCGTCGCTCTAGAGACTGATCAACAATTGCTGAACTACGAGCGGCAGATTATGCAGAGGCGCTTCTGGCGTTCAGCCCTGTAGATTTTCCTCAACTTTAGCCGTTTTCAATTTCCCACCGAGGAATAAGCAAAGAGGCAAAGCGTGGAGTTTCTGCGGGATGTATATCGTACGCGTGCGCGAGAGTCGCTTGGTCTGTCGGAATTGCCAAATGGAGAAAACAAAGAGTAACAGGTGCGCGGGAGTCGCTTGGTATTTGCTTACTGGCCGGGGAGCTGGTCTTCGAGGTCGCTGGCCAGCTTGCTTACGTCGGTGGCGTCGCTGAAACCTTTTAGTTCTTGTTTGGCGGATTCGATGTCGATGCCCAGGCGTTGGCAGATTTTGTGCTGCATCTGGAGGACGGCGGTGAGTTCTTGTTCGGCGAGCATGCCGACCTGGAGGTCGAGGTGCGAGCGTTTCTCGGCTTGGCGCGCCATGCGATTTTGGCTGATCAGAACGAAGATGGTGAGCACCACACTTTCCGAGGAAATGACCAGCGCCAAAATTCCGAAGGGGAAGGGATCAAAAGGCTTCACGGCGCGAATAAAGCCGAGATTGATGGCGCTCCAGGTGAGGACAAGGAGGACTTGCAAGAGCAGGAATGCGGTGCTGCCAATGAATTTGGTGATGGCGTCGCTGACTCGTTCCGTGGGAGTGCGGCGGAGCAGGGCTTTGTGTTCGAGCTTGGCGATGGCCCCGATGTTGAGTTGAGTGAAGTGAGCGGCGTCGTTGTTGTTCTGGTTTGGCATTGAATTCTAGATTTCAAATCGCGGGGGAGGGATATCCAGTTTATCGGAAGTGGAGCGGATTCAAAAAACTTCGGACAGGGCTGTTCGTCATTGGTGGTTCTGCGGGTTTGAGCGAGGTGGGGAAGAGTGTGATAAATTCGCTGACCGCTGAGGTGGAAAAATGAATTGGATGGCGCGATCGGTTTTGACGGCAGCGGCTGCGGTGTCTGGTGCGGCGGTGCTTGCGCAGGCGCCGCCGAAATATGCGGGGGCAGAGGGCGACTATGTCGCACACAATTTTAAATTCAAGTCGGGTGAGCAACTCGCGGAGCTGCGCCTGCATTACATGACGCTGGGAAAGCTGGCGCGCGATGCACAGGGGCGCCCGACGAATGCGGTGCTGATCCTGCACGGAACGGGCGGATCCGGCCAACAATTTTTGCTGCCACAATTCGCCGGGGAGTTGTTTGGTCCTGGGCAACTGCTGGACATTCAGCGATATTTTATTATTTTGCCCGACGGGATTGGTCACGGGAAATCATCGAAACCGAGTGACGGGATGCACGCGCATTTTCCTGCGTACGATTACGACGATATGGTGGCGGCACAGCATTTGCTGGTTAGCGAAGGTTTGGGGATACAGCACTTGCGGTTGATCATGGGGACTTCGATGGGATGCATGCACTCGTTCGTCTGGGCTGAAACTTATGCGGACTTTGCGGATGCGCTGATGCCGATGGCGTGTTTGCCGGTGCAGATTGCGGGCCGCAATCGCGTGTGGCGGAAGATGTTGATGGATGGGATTCGCAATGATCCGGCGTGGAGTGGCGGCGAATATAAGGAAGAGCCGAAGGAAGGGCTGCGGACGGCGGAGGATCTGGTGGTGATTGCGGGAAGTGCGCCAGTGCTGATGCAGCGGACGCTGCCCACGCGCGATGCTGCGGACAAGTATGCAGAGGATGCGGCGAAGCGGGCCAGCACGCTGGATGCGAATGATCTGCTATATCAGGTTAACGCGTCGCGTAATTATGATCCTTCGCCGCAACTGGAAAAGATCACCGCGGCGATCATGTGGATTAACTCCGCCGACGATTTCATTAATCCTCCTGAGCTGGGGATCGCGGAGAAAGAGAGCAAGAGACTGAAGAACGGAACTTTTGTGTTGCTGCCGATCAGCGAGAAAACTCATGGGCACGGGACGCACACCTGGGCGGTGGCGTGGGAGGAGTATCTAAAGCAATTGTTGGACAGGACGGCGCATTGACGCGGCGCGGATGTCGAATGCGGCTCGCTCAAAGGGACAACCGCGCCGTTTAAACGACACGCGTGGCTAATTGGAGGTAAATTTTTAGCAGGAGATGAACGCAGAAGTTTTTTACCCTGCTGGTAAGCCTCGGGTCCCGATACGCGTGGCAATCCTGCTATGATTTTAGCCATGTTTACGACGGCCTCTGCGCGCAGCAATCGAGGCCTGCTGGTCTTCGGCGAATTTTTTATCGATCTTGTTTTTTATAACCTGGCGCATATTCCGCGAATGGGTGAAGAACTGAAGACCGCGAGCTTCGCGCGATTTCCTGGCGGCGGCGTGGCGACAACTGCGCTGGTAGCCGCGAAACTGGGCACCCCGACCAATATTGTTACGAGAGTCGGACGCGATGCGCAGTTCAGTCCCGAGTGGAAAAAGATGGCGGCGGGCGGTGTCTCCACGCGAGGAACTGAAATCGATGAGCGTTTTCCGACGGCGATAACGGTTTGTGCGGCGTTCGAGGGCGATCGGGCACTGATTACGCACGACGCGATCAACGCCAAACTCGAACGGCTTCTGGCGAGTGGCGCGGTACAGAAGCAAGTGAGCAAAGCGCGGCACTTGCATCTGGCATGTGCGATGCGCACACCACAAAAGTGGACGGCGGCGCTCAAGAAAATCCGCAAGCGTGGCTTGACGGTTTCCACGGATTCGGGATGGAATCCGGAATCGTTCGATTTGCCGGGAATAGCGCCGCTACTCCGGCTGTGCGAATTTTCGTTTCCAAATGCGGCTGAAGCCAAAGCCATGACCGGGAAAAAAACGGTGGAGGCGGCGGCGAGAGAATTGGCTCGCTTCGTGCGAATCCCAGTCATCAAGCTGGGCGCGGATGGGTCGGTGGCGATTCGCGATGGCAAGATGGTGCGGATGAAATCGATTCGGGTGCGCGCTGTGGATGCGACGGGCGCCGGCGATGCCTTCAATGGCGGGTTCCTGCATGGGTATCTGGCGGGATGGCCGCTGGAAGAATGCATGCGCGCCGGAAATGTGTGTGGAGCGCTGGCTACCACTGGGGCAGGCGGCTCAGCGGCGATACCGACGCGACAAAAGCTTGAGAAATGGATGAAAAAGTTGCGTTGAACGGAAGCTGCGGTCGGGCATTTGAGCGCGACACGAATTAAAATAGGGTGACGGCCATTCTTTCGAGAGGGAAGAAGGGAACATGAAGATTACGCTCATCGGAGCTGCTGGGGTGAGAACTCCGCTACTGGTGCACGGGCTTTCGGCGCTCGGTGAAAACGTGCCATTGGATGAACTGTCGCTATGGGACACGGATGCGGAACGGCTCAAGACCATGAAGCGAGTTGCGGAAGCCATGGGCCAGCGGAGCGGACTCCGCGCACGGCTCAAGGCTTACGATACACCCGAGGCGGCACTCGAGGGAGCGGACTATGTGATTACCAGCATTCGCGTGGGCGGAATTGAAGCGCGCGTGAAAGATGAGACGATCGCCCTGGCGCATGGCCTGGTCGGGCAGGAGACGGTGGGAGCAGGCGGGTTCGCGTGCGCGCTGCGGAATCTGGGGACGATGTTGGAGTATGTGCGGCTGATTGAACGCGTGGCGCCGCGAGCCACGTTGATCAACTTCACGAATCCAGTGGGGATCATTTCACAAGGACTGCTGAATCATACGCGCGTCAAGGTGATCGGAGTTTGCGATACTCCGCTAGAAACCTTCGAGGCCATCGCTCACGCGCTGGATCGAAGTCCCTTTGATTTGCGTTTCGACTATCTGGGATTGAACCACCTGGGCTGGGTGCGGTCCATTCGCGACAAGAATGGCGCGGAATTGCTGCCGGAAGTGTTGTCTTCGCCGGAAATTATCCAAAAATGCTACCGCCACGGGCTTTTTCCTACGCGGTTCATTCAAGAGCTGGGGCTGCTGCCGACGGAGTACCTCTATTTTTATTACTTCCCGGAGGCGGCGTACAAAAATACCAAGCAGAGCGGCCAATCGCGCGGGCAGGCCATTGCAGGAATGAACGCACGGTTATTTCAAGCCCTGGTGCACACGCCGGATGCGAAACTGATCGAAGTCTATGAAAATTATCTGAATGAACGGAACGCGTCTTATTTCAGCATTGAGGCAACGGCAGGGGAGCGACGCAGGGATCAGCAACTCTATTCGGAATTTTCGGGTTACGAGCGGATTGCGCTTCTGGTGCTTCAGGCGCTGAATTCAGAGACGCCGGCGTTGATTCCGCTTACGGTTCGCAATGGTGGGGCACTCGAAGATCTGCAAGCGGATGACGCGGTCGAGCTGCCGTGTGAAGTTTCATCGAACGGCGTTCAAGTGCCGCCGGTTGGTCGGGCGCCGGAAGCGGTTCGTGCGTTGCTGCTGCAGATGAAAGAATACGAACGGCTCACGGCACGCGCTGCGGTGGAACATTCACCAGAGATGGCCCTCGCGGCGCTGGAAAAGAACCCGCTGGTTGGCGGGCCGGAGGCTGAAGGGGTGCTGACGGATTATTTGAAGGCCTTCGGACCGCAGATGCAGTTGCAAGCGGCGTAGAACGCGCGACACGCGTAACAGCATCATGGCGATGAGCTTAGATTTCTCTTCGCCGGCGCGGCAGGTTTAACTGGCTGATCCCGGCTAGTGCGGCAGAGAAACGCGCTTATTTTCGCGGGCGCTGCGGTAGCAAGCTTCGATCAACTCCACGACGTGGTAGCCGTCCTCGGCAGTGACCGGCGCAGGCGATTTGCCGTCAAGAGCGTCGACGAATAATTTGTCCTCTTCAATGTAACCCCACTTCTCAGCAACGCTGGAGAGAGAGAAGTCGTAGGTGGTGGTAGAAGATTCCAAGGCGGTGGTGACCGAGATTTTTTCCATCTCGAAGGTTTCGTAGGTGGAGTGCATCCCGCAAACCTCGAAGCGCTCGAAGGGGAAATGCCAACTGGCGTGCGCGAAAGTCTTCATGGTGGCCTGCACGCCGGATTGAAAGCCGATGAGAATCGAGAAGTCGTCCAGCTCGTCGTGTTCGTGAGCACGCGCGGCTACCTGCACCCAGTCGACCTTGCCAAAGAAAAAGGTCATCAGATCGAACATGTGCACGGGGGTTTCGTAAAGGAAGCCGCCGGTAAGCTTGGCGTTCCAGACCCAGGGGGGGTTCAAGAGTTCGCCGCGATTCATTTTGGCGTGGACAGAAAGAGGACGAAGCTCGTTGCGATCGATGGCGCCCTTGAGAATTTTATAGACGGGCGCAAAACGGCGATTGTGGCCGACCTGGTATACGAGCTCGGTGCGAGCAGCGAGGTCGCGCAAGCGGGTAGCGGAGTCGAGATTCAACGCGAAGGGCTTCTCGCAAAAAACGTGCTTGCCGGCTTGCAACACCCGGGTGGCGACTTCTTCGTGAGTCGTGTTGGGAGTGCAGATGAAGGCGGCGTCAGATTGCTTCAGCAGTTCGTCGATCGATTGGGCGGGGTGACAGCTGAATCGGGCCGCCATGGCCTGGGCGCGCGCGAAATCGAGGTCGAAGATACTCTGCAGCGTGACGCGGGGATCCTTGGCCAGGATAGCGGCGTGGGTGCCGCCGATGCCTCCTCCGCCAATGATTCCAACCCGATGTGGCATCGCCGAGACCTGCTTTCCTAGCCGTTACAATCCCAAACAGAGAGGCGTGTAGCCATCGAGTTCGACCAGGGAACGCAAGGATCGGACGCGATGGAGGGCAACGCAATGACGAGACTCTCCCAAAGCGCGCGTGATTCCGTCCGCCCCTCCCATCGGAATCAAATACACTTAACAAAAGATGCGGAAGCGACGACTGGCCGCTTCCGCACCGGAAATTAGAAATATAACTTCAGCGCGAACTGGATTTCACGAGGATCACCCGGTCCGCCCGAGTCGCTGCCGAGAATGGGCGCGAGCGTATTGGAGATTTTGAAGGAGCCCGAGTTGCCGACCACCGGGCTGGGATCTTGGAAGTTCGGATGATTGAAAGCGTTGAAAAATTCAGCTCTGAATTGCAGGCGGAAGCGCTCCGTGAAGTTGAACCACTTGAAAACGCTGAGATCCCAATCCTGGAGACCAGGACCGTAGAACTGGTAAGGAGCGCAAGTTCCGAACTGGCCGGGACCCGGCTGCGAAAAAGCTGCGGGATTGAGGTAAAACCCGGTGGTGGTGTACAAATTGTGATTCGTGGTCCGGCCAGCGTAGGGATCGCCTATGCAGTTGGCGTACACGGGATTGTTGCTGTCCACCAGACCATCATTGTTGGCTGTGACGGTAAATGGACTGCCGGTTTGTACTGTGACGATTCCGTTGAATTGCCAATCACCCAGCCAACGGCCAGCGAAACCGTCATGCAGATAGGTTTTCCCCCGGCCGAAAGGCAATTCCCACAGGAAGTTGCCGACAAAGCGGTGACGGATGTCGAAAACCGAATTGCCCATCTCGTTCTCGTAACCATAGGAATTCTGAGGCAACTGCGTAGCTGTCAAGTTGTCGCGGAAATTAGAGAGCCCATGGCTTAAGGTGTAACCCAGCGAGTAGGTCAACCCGTGAGCCATCCTTTGTCTTAGCTGAACCTGGAGGCCGCTGTAGTCGCTATTGCCATCATCCGTGGCGGTTTCCAGGTAGGTATGCTGACTAGGGTTGGAGCAACCCGTGGGGGTAAAGGTGTCCACGGTGGTTGCGGTGGTCAGATTCGCGTAGGGATACTGCAAAATCGGGCAGCCGCCATCGAAGCCGGTGACCGTGGGCTGGTTGTAGTCACGCACGCGTTCCTCGCGCCGGCCCCAGTTGCCAACATAGCTGGCGCTGAGAGCGGTATCGCGCGCGAGTTGATATTCCAGGCCGAAGCTGGCCTGTTCGACGTAAGGGGTTCTCTGGTTGGGGTCCTGGGCACGTATTTCGATCCCCGGTAAGAAGAGATTTGCGGCAGTCTGGGAGGTGGCCGAAGCAGGGAATCCATTCCTAAGCTCAAAGACGGGATTGGTCGCGCCTGAAGACAGGTCCGTATCTATGAATTGCGGTGGATTCAGTTGAATCAACGACTCTGAACCGATGCGGTTGTCGTGCTGGTAATAAACACCGTAACCGCCGCGCCAGACGAGTTTTGGGAACATTTGATATGCAAAACCCAGGCGCGGGGCAAAATTGATCAAGTCAGAATTGATCAACGCACGATCAGACCAACCTGACGCGTTGCTTGCGGCAGTAACAATTCCTCCGCCGTCAGCGGGCGTGAAATTGGATGTCTGGTTATTTCTATCGATCAGCGGAGAGAAAAGTTCGTAACGAAGGCCATACGTGAGAGTGAGTTTGGAGGCGGCCTTCCAAGTGTCCATGGCATAGAACGAGTGGCCGGGTTGGAAATAATGGACGACGTGCGGTGTGGTGTAGATCACGATATTCGCGTCGCCCAGGAGCAGGTCGGGAAGGCCGATGCTTTCGCTGCCGGTGACCAGTCCTAGTTCGATCAAAGCACCCTGGGGCGCCTCGATGTCGAAGAAATTGTCGCTACGGCGGAGATATTGGTAGCCAAACTTGAAGCTGTGATTGCCCTTCAGCCAGTTCAGGTTTTCAACGAGGTTCCAAGCCTGGGTAATCTGATATTGAGGCCGCCACGCGCCGGTGCCGATGGTCCTGAGGCCGCTGAAGAATATCGGAGGCAAGCCGGCGTCGTTCGGTCCGGGCGGGATTCCGGTTAAGCCGATGGCCGACTCGGCATCGGAGGTTCCAATGGTCAGGCCATTGGGATCGCTATGCGCGTAGTCCCGATTAAAGCCGAAGCGCACATCGTTCACTAAATTGCTGGAAAATTCGTGGGTCCATCCCAGGGCCAGCAACTGCTGGTGCCATTTATATTGCGTCGCGAAATTGCCATTGCCGATCAAGGGATTGGAAGTCCACAACGGATCCTCGCGATCCACATGGCGGTAACTGTAAGAGCCGAATATCTGATTTTTGGCGTTCAGGCTGTAGTCGACGCGACCGTCCGTGGAATAGACGTCGTCGGGAATTGAGGTTGCAAATGCGTAATTCGGCGCCCCGGTCCAGCTACCAGGTGTGCCTTCCACGGCAACGGCGGAGGGAATATTCGGCACAGCGGTACCAGCGAGCAAACCCATCAGTTTTTGTGCAACCGGGTCGAAGCACGTTTGGCCGGTGGTGCTGGTCGGCTGGATGATATTTCCGAGGTAGCAGCCGGACTGTCCCGGAACTTTCGGATTGGTCAAAGTG
>Ga0182024_10005702_pt1 | contig 27743 bp, 29 predicted proteins | sample P32metaG_FD_120480 | JGI IMG/M metagenome (GOLD analysis project Ga0182024, IMG submission 120480) | Permafrost microbial communities from Stordalen Mire, Sweden - P3-2 metaG (Illumina Assembly) | ecosystem: Environmental > Terrestrial > Soil > Wetlands > Permafrost | place: Sweden: Stordalen...
CGTCGGCCCCCAAAACTCCAGCCCACAGAAAAAAGAATCCCAGGGAAACTGATTCAGGCGACCTTCAGCCTGCTCGCACTTACTTTTTCAGCACCATCACTCATGCGTGCCGTGTCGCGACTCATCGCGACACCTCGCGACTAAAACAAGCGTCGGCGCGTGCGCCACGAAGAGATGCTAACGTTTTCTTTGCGACAGGCCACTAGTTGGCCAGCTTAGAAGCTCGGTTGACGCTGCGGATTACGAGCCGCCGCGGATCGAGCATATGCTGCGGCCTGAAATGCCGCGCCGACCATCGGCAGCCCGGTTCAAACTCGATGCCCAGGAAATAGCCGATTTCGCGATAGACGCAATACCTCACTTTTCCCAGCAGTTCGCCTTTGGGATAGCTGATCCGCATGTCGGTCTGCAAGGGAACGGGTTGGTCGAATTGAAGGCAGGCGCCGGTTAAGGATATATCTTCCAGGTTGGCCACCGTCCGGCGAAGGCGTCCGGTTTTGTCCTTCCATTGGACATCCACCATGTCCGCGCACAGCATCCTGGGTTCTATCCGCCTGTCCAACATATACTTTCTTATCGGCGAGCAAAACGCTAAGGATTATGAGGGGTCTTGCGATAAAACGCCCTACAATGCCGTAAGGGCTCACCCACCAACGGGGTACTGTCAGAGTACCACTTTCTCCACGGGTTATACTGGACTCGCACGCATGGCACGGCAGGCAGTGGTAATACTTTTCACTGTGTTGGCATTCGGAATCCTGGTGCCCTGGTACAAAGGTTTTACGTTCTTAGATCCTCGAATACTCCTGGCATATGCCCTCCTGGCGCTCCTTTTCGTAGCACCCGCCAGCGCGGAATCGGCCGCGGCCCACGCCCAGTCGACGGAGGGAATCCTGAGCAGGACCGGGCTCGTGGTGGCCTACGGCTGGGGTGTTTCGGTCTTGATTCTGATCACCGCGCTGGCGACGGTCAACCTGGCCAACTGGCGGGGCGCGCTGATTGCTCCTTCGGCGGCGTTCTTGTCGGCAGTGCTGGTGTTCAGCCTGACGGCGTCGTTCGCGGTAGCGATTTTGAGCGGCGTGCTGGCCCGGCGGTTCTCGGCAACCGGAATCAAAACGATTCTACGCTTCGGCTTCCTGGGGCTGCTGCTGACCCTGGCTCTGAGCAATCGCTTGCTGCCGGAACGATGGCAAATCATACTGAGCGACTACAGCACCCGCCGAGCCTTAATCCGCGTGGCGTGGGATGGCGCCGCGATTTGCGCCGTCGTGGCGATCATCCTGCTATTTCCACTGTTGAGAAAGCCTCACAAAGCCGACGCATGATTTGCCGTTCCAAACAAATATTAACGCGGCGCGGATACAGCGACTTTCTGGCCCAGGCGTATCTGCATTGCGATCTCAGACACTTCAAAGAGGGGTGCCAATACACTTGGATCCGCTCCGTATCTCTTAATGTTCGCGGCTAGAAGAGAGTCTGGCATTAAAATATCTGCCGCAAGCCGATTTGCTTCTGCCTCTTGCGCGTTCGACAGATCGCTTCGGTACCACTCATCGTCAGTTATAGAATTTCCGATGAGGTCGCGATGCAATAGGAAATGGGCGATCTCATGAGCTACCGTAAAACGGCGACGCACATAAGCATCAGAAGCGCGGACTACAATGCTGTACCCGGCTGTACCACCATCCTCGGAGTCTTTGAATAATTTCCCAGAGACACCTTTGGGGAGATCATCATCTTCCCAAACGTTCAATCCGAGCGCTTCAGCAAGCCCAGTCACATCCACGGGCACAAACTGCTGGAATCGCTGGATCATCGGGTTGCTTTGAATGACATCCACCATTAGCTGTCCTTCCTTCCAGAATAGCGTTTCCCGACTTTCTTCGTTGATTCTTGTTGCGTTGCGGCTGTCTGCGCATCTTGACTCGGCTGAGAGAGCGCAAGAGCAAGACCTTCCCTTATCTTTATCATTTCCTCATCGATGATCTTCCGGCTCTCCTCGCGGAGCTTGCCCTAAACTTCCACGCTCTTGATGTAATCGAGCGCGGCTTTTTTAGCGGCTTCGCTGGCCACGCCACTGGATTCCTCCTTGATGGCGCGGTATCCCCAAATCGCAAGCACCGCTATAATGATCGCCAAAACTCCGAGGACGACGGTCACGGCCCCAAATAGGACCGAGAGCACTTCCATCGTGGTCGGTGGGGCCGTTTGTGTTACGGCCGGCATGAATCGTACGCCGATCCACAATGCCGCCGGAACGCCCAAAGTAAAGACCACCAAAGCGACGATCTTAAGATTTTTCACAGAGCCAGCCCACCATCGCCTCCGTATGGCCTTTTGCTAATATACCTATGTCAGAAAATCACGACAAGGAGGAAGATGAGTAAGGAAGATAGCATTGAAGTTACTGGAACCGTCGTTGAAAAATTTCCGAGCGGACTGTTCAGCGTTCAGCTTGACCAGGAACGCACCGTACTTGCTCATTTAGCCGGCAAGTTGCGCCGCAATCGAATCCGCGTGCTGGCCGGTGATCGTGTCACCCTGGAACTCTCTCCTTACGATCTGACCAAGGGACGCATCACTTACCGGCACAAGTAGAGAATCCTTCACTCCCAGCCCTGGGGCAGGGCACCATATCGGGGCACACCCATCGGATGCACAAGGTCTTGTTGATCTTCGGCACCCGGCCGGAAGCGATCAAGCTCTGTCCGGTGATTCGCGGCCTCCGCGAACATTCCTCTCGTTTCGACGTCCGCGTTTGCGTCACCGCGCAGCATCGCGAGATGCTCGACCAGGTGCTTCAGGCATTCGACGTCCAGCCTCATCACGATCTGGACCTCATGCTGCCTGGCCAGACGTTGTTTCAATCCACTTCCAGGATTCTGGCCGGCCTCGAAGGCGTGCTCAAAGCGGAGCGCCCTTCCATCGTGATCGTGCAGGGCGATACCACAACAACGCTCAGTGGAGCGCTGGCCGGGTTTTACCTGCGCATTCCAGTAGCGCATGTCGAGGCCGGCTTGCGCACCGGGGACATGCGTCAGCCCTTTCCCGAAGAGATGAACCGCGTCCTGACATCCCGCCTGGCGTCTCTCCACTTCGCGGCCACTGAACAAGCCGCTGAGAACCTGCGGCGCGAAGGCGTGGCGCCGGATTCGATCCACGTCACGGGCAACACTGGCATCGACGCGGTTCTGTTCGTTCGCGAGGGGCTTTCCGAGGGCCGGTTGAGCGGACGCGAATGGCCGGAATTGGACCCCTCGAAGAAGTTGATCGTCGTAACGGCGCACCGGCGCGAGAGTTTTGGCGACGGCTTCGAGCGCATCTGCCGCGCGCTGGCCGAACTAGCCGATCGGCCCGACGTTCAGGTCGTCTATCCCGTGCACCCCAATCCGAATGTGCAGGATCCGGTGCAGCGCTTGCTCGCCGGCCATCCCAATGTCCACTTGATCGAACCGTTGAGCTATGTGCCGTTCGTCGATTTGATGCGCCGCGCCTACCTCCTGATCACCGATTCGGGCGGAATTCAGGAAGAAGGTCCGTCGCTCGGCAAGCCGATTCTGGTGATGCGCGAAAAGACCGAGCGGCCTGAAGCCGTCCTGGCCGGCACCGTGAAGTTGGTGGGAACCGATCAGCGAAGCATCGTAAACCAAGCCACTTTGCTGCTGGATAACCCGAGCGCCTATCGAGCCATGTCGCGCGTTCACAACCCCTATGGGGATGGCCGCGCCAGCACTCGGATCGCCGGGCTAATCCATTCATTCCTGACGGCAAAAACCTGAAAACAGAGCTGCAAAATCAAGCGGTTGCGGCGCGGAATCTGTATTTCCATGAAACTGGCATTCGATAATGGAGACGAAAGCAATTAATCTCATTCATGAACAATCCCACGAATCGTTCCAAACTAATGTCGATCGATCCGCTGGGCGACCTTGGAAATTTTCTGTCACAGAAATTAATTGGCCAGCCAGCCGCGATTGCGGCCATCGTCCCCTATATCCAGATTTATCGGGCCATGCTATCGCCCGAGGGCCGGCCGGGATTTTCCTGCTGCTGGGCCCTACTGGAACCGGGAAGACCAAGACGGTGGAGGCGTTGGCCGAAGTGCTGCATGGCCATGCCAAGAAGCTGCTCAAGGTGGATTGCGGCGAGTTCCAGATGGATCATGAAGTAGCCAAGCTGATCGGCGCGCCTCCCGGTTATCTGGGGCATCGCGAGACGCAGCCCTGGCTGACGCAGCAGAAGCTGAATGCAGCCACCAGCGAAGCCTGCGACGTCTCTTTGTTGTTGTTCGATGAGGTGGAAAAGGCTGCCCCCTCCATGACCAGGCTGCTGCTCGGAATTCTGGACAAGGCCGCGCTGCGCCTGGGCGATGGGACCACCGTTAATTTCGAGAAGACCTTTATCTTTCTAACCAGCAATCTGGGTGGAGAGAGCATGTCCAGAGAATTAAATCCTGACTTCGGTTTTGAACGCCTTCGTTCCAGCGACGATAAGGAGCAGAAGCGCAAGCTGGAAAGCATCGGCATGCGGGCCGTGCGCAAGCAATTCTCGCCGGAGTTCGTCAACCGCATCGATGCGGTGGTCACCTACCAGCCGCTCGGATCCGCTGCATTGACCGCCATTCTGGATAATGAAGTTCGCCAATTGCAAGCACACCTGGATAAGCGGCTGGGGGAGCGCACCTTCCACCTGGAGGTCCCACCCCGCGCGCGCCGTTTTCTCATCGAACGAGGCGCCAGCCAGGAGTATGGCGCACGCGAACTGAAACGGACCATGCAGCGACAGTTAATTCAGCCGCTCGCTTCGATGATCACCGGGGGAGAAATCGGCCCGGGCGGCCGGGTTCGAGCCGAAGTGAATTCCAAGAGGGACAAGCTGGTGTTGCGCGATCTGGACGCCGAAGCTTGCGTCCTTATCTAGTTTTCCATTCGACGGCTTCCGCCACGCTGGTCGAATCTCGCAGAAACACTTCCAGGCGGAAACGTACATCGTTTGAATAATGGCGGTAAAGCAGCTCGCTGCCGCCCTGCAGCCGGTCTGTATCCAGATCGATCGATTTCTTGTAGTTTCCGTCTTCGACGGTGAGAATTCCCTTTAGCGCTTTTCCGATAACGGGCGATTGGCGATCCCAGCGGACCTCCAGGTCGTTGCCGGAAGGTGTGACCGTGAGCGAGAGGTTATAAGGATTCAAGCCCCCCAGCGCTTGGGGCCCGACACGCATCGCGGCCTGAAATCCGGCTAGAATGCCCGCCAGCAGGCACAGGATGGACACGGGAATCCAAACCCGGCCGCCGCTTCGTTTCGGCTTTGCCTCGGAAATCTCAGGCGCAACGGGCGGAGCCTCACGTGCAAATACGGGCTCGATGACGTCGGGCTGGCGCGCCGGCGGAGCGGGGAGGGTATCGGTATCCCGCGCTGACGCCTGCTCGGACTGCTGGGCCGCCTGCGCGGCGCGCCGGATACGGGAAGGAACGCTAACGCCGCGCGACGGACGCTCGGGCGGCGCAGTCGCGTCCTCGGGAGCCAGGTCCCGGCGCCGGAACGGAAACTCCAGGAGCGGCGGCCCGGTCTGAAACTGGCCGTCCTCTTTGAAGTAGAAACCTGCCGTGCTGGGCTTGGTCCCGAACGGACGGATCAGCAGGATTACGGTCTCCGGATCCGGGAAGTACTTCGACACCAGATCCAGGTCTTCGGGAGCCAGCCCCACTGCGTCCCGGGTGTGACTGCGAAAGTAACCAATCGGCCGGGTGGGACTGGCTGGGTTGCTCCGAAGCTGGGCTAGCTCAGCCTCGAAAGCCTTCGTGTCGGGCTCGGAAAGCAGATACGAAGGACCCCGGCGGTACTCGATGGGAATTTCCAGGTAGTCTTCAACCCGGACGATCCGGCCGGCAGCGGTGACCGTTCCAAGCAGGATGCCGCCAACCTCGGCGCCGCGGCGTGGAAGCGATCCGAATCCGCGGATGACATCCTGCTGCAGCCTATCGACGAGGTCCAGGCTCAGCTCAATGGAAATCCATTTGCCTGTTACTTCCCAAACGTAGAATCCGGGGATGGTCACGCTGCTTACGATTCTGCTCCGCGTTTTTATCGTAGTCTTGACAGTAAGCGGAACTCAAGTGAGCGGCACGCTTTACATTATTGCAACCCCGATCGGGAACCTGGAAGACATCAGCGCGCGAGCCGTGCGGATTCTGGGCGAAGTGGATCTGATCGCGTGCGAAGATACCCGCCAAACGCGCAAGTTGCTGGATCGTTACGGCATCGCGAAGCCGCTGGTGAGCTATCACGAGCACAATGAGCTGGCTCGGTCGGCCGATCTGCTGAGCGAGCTCGAAGCCGGGAAAAACATCGCGCTCGTGTCGGACGCAGGGACTCCGCTGATTGCCGATCCAGGCTATCGGGTGGTGGAGCAGGCGCGCAACAGGGGCATAACCGTTTGTCCCATTCCCGGGCCGTCGGCCCTGCTGGCGGCTTTGAGCGCCTCGGGATTGCCCACGGATTCGTTCTCTTTTCACGGCTTTTTGCCCCCAAAAAGGGGTCAAAGACGCACGTTTTTGGAGGGTTTTCGGGCCTCCGAGGCCACCCTGGTGTTCTACGAAGCTCCGCATCGCATTTTGGCCGCCCTGGAAGATATTGAAGAGATCCTGGGCCCGCGCCCGGTGGTCCTTGCTCGGGAGCTGACCAAGATTCACGAGGAATTTCTGCGGGGCACGGCGTCGGAACTTCGTGAAACGCTCGAAAAACGGCCCACCGTGAAAGGCGAGATAACGCTCATGATCGGGAAGGGCGAAGCCGCACCGGTAGACGATACTCCGCTCGCTGATGCGGTCAGGAAGCTGATGGAATCGGGCGTTCCCCGGATGGAGGCGCTCAAAACGATCGCGCGCCAGCGGGGGCTATCAAAACGCGACGTCTATAAACGGCTCAACGAGCCATAGCCGGGCTCGGGCGCCGGGGTGGCGCCGGGCAGCAATCCGCTCGGCAAACGTCCTGGCTAGGGCCGTACTTTCCAACAGCGCGTGGCTCGGCCTGAACCGTTTTCTCCAGAATCAACTCGCAAATCATGAGCAGAAACTTGGGGTGAACACCGACGGTTGCGGCGCGAACCATGTGCAGGCCGCGCTCGTCAGCGATAGCGCGCGCTTCGGTGTCGAGGTCGTAAAGCACCTCCATATGGTCGGAAATGAATCCGATGGGCACGACGACTACGGAACCGCCCGGTTCCAGGCCGCGCAACACGTCGCCGATATCGGGTTCGAGCCACGGCTGCCCCGGCGGACCACTGCGGCTTTGATATGCCAACTGCCAGCTGCTCAGCCCGAAGTTTTCGGAGACCAGCCGGCAAGATTCGTCGAGCTGCTTCTGGTAATCGCTGCTCTGGGCCATCGCAAGCGGGACGCTGTGGGCCGTATACACGATGCGCGCGTCTGCATCCTTATTCGCGGGGATTTGATCGAGGGCCTCGCGCACTCGATCCGCCTGGGCTTCGATAAATAAAGGATGGTTATAGAAAGAACGCAGCTTTTCAATCGCGGGCGCGCCAACGCCAGCCTCAGAACGGGCCCGCTCGATGTCTTCCAGGTATTGCCGGCAGCCTGAATAGGAACTGAATACCGAGGTGGCGAAGGCCAACGCGCGTCCGACACCATCCGCCCGCATCTGGCGCAGCGTATCGACGAGATACGGATGCCAGTTCCGATTGCCCCAGTAGACCGGCATCCCCCGCCCCTCGCGCGCGAGCTCAGTTTCCAATCCCGCGATCAAAGCCCGGTTGTGATCGTTGATCGGGCTCTTGCCGCCGAAATGATAATAGTGCTCGGCCACCTCAAGCATGCGCTCGCGCGGGACATTCCGGCCGCGCAGGACGTTTTCGAGAAAGGGGATCACATCTTCCCGCTGCTCCGGTCCTCCAAAAGAGAGAATCAGTACCGCGTCGTAATTGTGCTCGTCCGCATTGTGTTCGTGCGCCATTCGCCTACCATTGTAGGCGGCGCGCTCGAATTATCTCCAGTATCCGGCGTGGAAGCGCCAGTCGCGGCCGTGCGGCTCCCAATACGAGCGTGCCCAGACCGCGCCAGGCCTCGGCGGTCGCGTCCATCGCCCTGAAACCCAAACCCAGCGAGTGCCATGCAAGTCCCAGAAACCGTCGACCCAGGCATAGCCGGGCGCGGGAGCGTAGGCGACTGCATGTTCCACCGGCGGCGGCGGCTGGGGAACGCTATAAGCGACATAGGCGCGTGATGCGCAAGCGCTCAGCAACGCAGATGCGAAGAGAGCGCCGGCCAGAACAGCTCGTTTCCGATTCATCTCGAAATTCCTCCTACATCCGGTTGGACCGGTTCTCTGCAGGAGGTGGTTCCGGCCATGAAGCGTCGATAATGTTAGGCCGGTTTAATGCCCGGCAGCTTCGCCGGAATCCTGGGCCGCGTGCTCGTGCTACGCTGAACGCAACACCCCCATGACGTTCCCGGCTCCTGTCCCGGAAATCCCCGCGGCCAACGTCGACAAAGCCGCAGCCTACTATGTCAACACGCTAGGCTCCTATGATTTCCGTGGCGACATATAAGAGAAACTGCTCGCCATGGGGCACACCGGTAGCGGCAGGCTCCCTATTGCGCCAGGTTCACCTGAACCGATGGACTGCACACGGCTTGGCCGGTTATCACGACGCCGCACACCGAAACTGCCGCGGCAGGACCTGTCAGGTCACTTGGCACGATCAGATCCACCTGCTGGACCCCGGTCAAACCCGGCGCCGGACCCGCAAAGTAGGGCTGATTGATCACATCATTGCCGATCTTCGCGGTGATTAAGCCGAGTCCCGACAACCCGGTCGCAAAAATCTGAATCACGGTTCCAGCCTGCGCGGGCTGATTCGAAGAATTCACGCTGTTGTTCTGATTCAGCACGCCGTTCTGAAAGATCCCAGGCGCGAAGGGCGCCAGTGTAACCGTCTGCGCCGCACTTGCAACCCCGTTCGCTTGCACGATCATTTGAGTGGACGTTTTCGATTGCAACGCGGCCGGCACAAGCAGATTGATTTGGGTATCGTTGCTAAAGAGAATCTGAGCCGGCAGACCGTCGAAGGTGACGGTCAGGGTTCCGCCCGAGAAGCTGCTTCCCATCACTGTCGCGAGCGAGCCGGGCGCGACGGCACCCGAGGCAAAGGTGGCGGCGTTCACCACGCTGGTGACCGTCGGAGTCGGAACCGCGGGAGGCGCGGCGGTGATCTGCAACGTAATCGGCACGGTTTTCGAACCGGCCAGAGGTCCCGCGTCAATTGTGAGAGTGGCCTGGTAAGTACCCGGCGCCAAACTCCCCGGCAGCGCGTCCACGCGGATAGTGCTGTTGTTGAGGCCGCTGGTGGGCGATACGCGCAGCCAGCCGGATCCGGTGACGTAATTCACCGTAGCAGTCCATTGCAGGACGCCGGAGGACGAATTTTGCACCTCGATATAATTCACCTGGAAATTCGAGCCTACCTGCGCGGTGTATTGCAGCGAGCTTTCCAGCACTGATAGATTCGGCAGGTATTTCGCGCCGCAATCGCCCACGATGCTGCAATCGGGAGGCACCGGCAGAGCCACAAAACGTGGGATCGGATCTTGCGCGGTCGCTGTCATTACGGTGGACAGGGGCGCGAAGGAAATATTCGCATTGGTCGTGATCGGCCCATTATTGGGCGTAGGGGCCAGCCCGAGGAAGGTGGGGAACTGGGCGCTTTCCTGAACCGACGGATTCGCATCCACAACTTCATAAACCACCAAGCCAGATCCGTTGCTGAGCGTGACCGCGCTCATCGCATCGAAACTCACAGCGGGTGAACCTTGGGCGCCAGGAGTATACACAACCGTTCCGCCCGCGCCATTGGCGTCGGTGGATTGCACCAGCGACAGCAGCAAGGTCCCGTTTACGCTGGGCGCATACTGCCCACCGGAGGCGGGCACGCCAAAGTCGCCCCCGGCGGTCGGTTGAATGGCGTCCGACCCGGCAATGACATTCGGAACGAAGAGCTGCGCTCCCGTGGGGAAGCCCGAATAGCTGACCATGATGCGGACTCCAGTGTCCGCGTTAAGCCCCTGCCAGGCGCTCTTGGGCGTAAACGAATCCGCAAATCCTTCGGTGACGCGCGTGGAGGCGAAAACGGCATTAGATGCCAAAAAACTCGCGAGGCTGGCGGTGTTGGCGGGCAGCGGCGATCCATTTGGCCCACAGATGATCTTAGAGGAAAAGCTGCCATACAATCCCGGTTGCGGCTTGGCCACGGCCAGCTGGGTATCGGTCAGCGAGATCAAAGTGGACGAGTTGAATCCGATGAAGGCCTGAATGGAATTGTTCGCAAGCGGGGTGAGCTGATTTGCGTCAGCCCGGATATTGGCGATCCGGAGCGTTGCGGCGCCGGTGGACGATAGAGCGACACTGACGCCGTTAAACACCAGCGAACTTGGCCCCGTGAGTGTCCCGGGAACGTTGATGGGCTGTGGCCCGGAGCCATTGTCGATCGTAAAGGCGACATCAGTGACTGTCGAGCCGGCGACCCTATTGGTGATGTCCACACTCAGGAAAATCGAGAGATTCCCCGTGATCTGCGCGGCCGGCATTCCCCCGCTGCAGTTTAGAACTATGTCGCCGACTCTTTCGGCGATGCCTTCAATGTGCACAATGGGTGGAACGGCGGTAGAGTTGCACGTCAAAATCGTCTGGGCATTGGCAATACTCAAGGCGCTGGTAATAAAGAAAAGGGAAAAACAGGAGTAAAACAGGCGATGCATAAAAACTCTGTAAGGAGTGTATCAGAAAACCGGGCCAGCAAGTGTAGTCTCGCCTACATTTATAGGCGCCTTCCGCGTTGGGCTTGATACAATAGGATCAAATACCTGCTCCTCTCCTATGTTGGCTGCCACGTCCATTTCGGAAGAGATTTTGGATCTCAAACGCGCCCGGCGCGCCGTCATTCTGGCGCATCATTATCAGGACTCGGAGATTCAAGAGCTCGCCGATGCCGTCGGCGATAGCCTGGAACTGGCGCGCAAAGCCCGGGACTTCTCGGGCGACGTTATCGCGTTCTGCGGCGTCTGGTTCATGGCCGAAACGGCGAAGGTGCTCAACCCCAAGCGTATGGTCGTGGTTCCGGATCCAGAAGCCAGCTGCAGCCTGGTGGAAAGCTGTTCCGCCGAGCAAGTGCGGGCCTATAAGCGGCTCCATCCCGAGCATGTGATAGTGAGTTACATCAACACTTCGGTGGAGGTCAAAGCCGAAAGCGACATACTTTGCACTTCCCGAAATGCGATTAAGATCGTCAACTCGATCCCGCCGGAAAAGACCGTGCTGTTCCTGCCCGACATCAATCTCGGCAATTACGTGAAGCGCGAGACCGGCCGAGAGAACATGAAGATCTGGCAAGGCGCCTGCATCGTGCACGCCACGTTTGCCGCGCGCAAATTGGTGAAGGCCCGCGCGGAGCATCCCAGCGCGCTGGTGGCGGCTCATCCGGAATGCCCGCAGGATGTACTTGCGATGGCCGACTTTATCGGTTCCACGACGGCCATTATCGATTGGTGCGCGTCTTCAGACGCCGAGGAATTCATCGTGATGACGGAGAGCGGCGTGCTGCGTTCGCTCAAGAAGCTGGCGCCCGGCAAGCGGTTCCATTTCATCCCGAACGAGAACTGCAACTGCAGCGAATGTCCCTATATGAGACGCAACACGTTGGAGAAGCTGCGCCAGTGTCTGTTGAATCTTGAACCTCGCGTGGAGCTATCCGAGGAAACGATGGAACGGGCCGGGGTTCCCATCGAGCGGATGCTGGCGGTAAAGTAGGACCTGTGGATAGCGCACTCCTCGACACTTTCGGCCGCTTTCACGATAATCTCCGGATCAGTGTCACCGATCGCTGCAACATCCGCTGCTTCTACTGCATGCCCGAAGATAATGTGCAGTATGTGGCGCGCCAGGAGATCCTGTCCTTCGAGGAGATCGAGCGCTTCACACGAGTGGCCGCTTCGCTGGGAGTTACGAAACTGCGCGTAACCGGAGGCGAGCCGCTGGTTCGCAAAGATCTGCCGGTGTTGATTCGCAAGCTAGCGGCTATACCGGGCATCCGCGATCTGGCTCTTACCACCAACGGTGTTTTGTTGGCACAGCATGCCGAAGCGCTTTACGAATCCGGACTGCGGCGCCTCAACGTACATCTAGATACGCTCGATCGCGAGCGATTTCTGCGCATCACGCGGCGCGATGATCTGGATAAGGTGCTGGAAGGCATCGACGTTGCGCAGCGGGTCGGATTTGGCATCAAGATCAATGCAGTGGCCGTGAAAAATTTGGTGGAGCCTGACATGGTGCCGCTGGCCATTTATGGGCGCGAGCGCGGCATCGAGATCCGCTTCATCGAGTTTATGCCGCTCGATTCACAAGGGCTGTGGAAGCGCGGCGACGTTCTCAGCGCCGACGAAATCATCGCGACGTTGTCGCGGGAAGTTTCGCCTTTAGTCGAGATTCCGGATCGCGATCCGCGCGCGCCAGCTACCGAGTACCGCTACGCAGATGGTGTCGGCCGGGTCGGATTCATCGCTTCGGTGACGCGCCCGTTCTGCCTGAATTGCAACCGCCTCCGGCTCACCAGCGATGGTAAGCTCCGGTATTGTCTGTTCGCCATCGAGGAGACCGACATCAAGGGGTTGCTTCGCGACGGCGCGCCCGATGAAGCGATCGCCGCTACCATCCGGGAGACCGTGCATAAGAAATGGATCGGGCATGAGATCAATAGCGCGAAGTTTGTCGCACCGCCGCGTCCGATGTACGCGATTGGCGGATAATTCGTGCCTGGTTATCTGAAACCCATTAGACCTTGGCCGTATCTCATGATTGTAGATGCGTCCGAGTGAAATCATGTCCGCCTGGGGAAAAGTCCTGGGTGGAAAGACACCGCTGCTCTCCATCGAGATCACGCGCGAGTGTCCGCTGCACTGTCCGGGCTGCTACGCCTACGGCGACGAGCATCTCGGCGGCCTGGTGAATTTGCGCCAACTCTCCGACTTGCGCGATGACTCGCTGGTGGACGGCGTGTTGAAGCTGGTTGATCTTCACGATCCGATACAAGTCACCTTGGTGGGCGGCGAGCCGCTCATGCGCGCGCGGGAGCTGAACAAGCTGCTGCCCATTCTTAGCGCGCGCGGAGTATTCAGCATGGTGGTTTCGAGCGGTGTGATCCCTATACCGCAAGAATGGACCGCATTGCCACGAGTCACGGTGGCGATCTCAGTGGATGGCTTGCCGGAGCATCACGACGTGCGGCGGAAGCCCGCCACCTATGAGCGGATTCTGAGGAATATCGCCGGCCGCCGGGTTTACATTCACTGGACGGTGGTTCGAGCGCACCTGGAGAGTCCCGACTATTTTGATCGCTACCTGAGTTTTTGGAGCGATCGTCCGGAAGTTCATCGCATCTGGATGAGTGTTTACACGCCCCAGAAAGGCGAACAAAGCCCGGAGATGCTTACGCCGGTGGATCGCGCACGTTTGGCCGAATCAATTCCGGCGCTGGCGCGTGAGTATCCGAAATTTCTGACCACGGCAGGAATGGCACAAGCGCTATTGAATCCTCCTGAGAGCCCCGCGGAATGCGCCTTTGCGCGCGTGTCGGCGAACTACACGGCCGACCTTCACACGCGCGTACAGCCGTGCGTATTCGGCGGGAATCCGGACTGCTCGCAGTGCGGCTGCGCTATAAGCACGGCGCTGCACTGGATCACCAATCAGAAGCTGGGCCCGATTCCAGCGCGCTACCTTTTTAATGGGTCGTTGGGAATAGGTTCCACGATGAATCGGCTGCGGCGAGCGAGTTAGTCCGCCCCGGCCTTTCTCGATTGGATTAACGTGTCCGTTCCTGCTTGGCCACGCTTTCTCCTCTGCTCCGCTTTGATCTTAGGAATCGTAAAGAAAAAGGTCGATCCGTTGCCCGGTTCGGATTCCACCCAAATTTTTCCACCGAACCGCTCTACGACTGTTTTGCAGACTGCCAGACCGATACCGTTGCCCTCATATTCATTGGAGTTATGAAGGCGCTTGAACAAGACGAAGATTTCATCGGCATTTTTCATGTCTATCCCGATACCGTTGTCCTTAACTGTGAAGACCGATTCTGTTCCATTGTCTGTCGCACTGACATGGATTTCCGGCCGCCGGCTGCCGCGATACTTGACGGCGTTCGTAATGAGGTTGGAAAAGACCTGGGCCAGCCGTTCGTCGTTCGCTTGCACGATCGGTAACTGATCGAAGGTTATAACGGCGTTCTCAGCATCGATCAGGTAATGAAGATTATGTAAAACCTGTTCAAATATTTTGTTGGAGTCGGATACTTCCCTGTCATGGGTATTGACGGTCGCGGTGGTGTAGTCGAGCAGACCTTTAATCATCGATTCCATCCGCTGAATCCCGGTGACGATCAAGTGGGCATACTCTTTGGAATCGTTATCCATGTTGGGATTGCGACGTGCGAGAAGCGCCGTCAGAGTCCCGACGTTTCGCAGCGGCGCCTGCAGATCGTGAGACAGGGCATAAGCGAAGCGCTGCAATTCTTCGTTGGAACGCAACAAAGCGTCGGTACGCTGTGAAAGCTGTTTGTTAGCCAATTCAAGTTGTGTTCTTGCCCCCACGACATCGGCATGTGCCCGGTGGAGCAAATGTATGATGACGCTGATCGCCACGCCGAGCACTACGAAAAGGACCAGACTGGACTGAGATAGCGTGAGCAGAAAGATGGATTGCTGGAATAACAAGCCTGCCATGATCACGCTAAGAAGGGTGGTGAAAAGCCCCGGCCACAGGCCACCGTAAGCGGCGGACAAAGCTACTGCAATCGCAAAGAAGATCAGGGTCGCTTTTCCGCCGAGCAATGGTTGGATCGCAAACGTGAGCAATGTCGCCGCGCCAGCCAGGAGCGCGGACAGGACATAACGGGGCATCGCTCGGGGAATCATTGCTCTGGGCGGAAAGGCTCGCATTAGTCCTCTTCGGCCGATAGCTTTGTTAACACCGACAAATCCTCCAAAGTTGTGGTGTCGCCCTTTACTTCGCTGCCGCTGGCGATTTCGCGCAGCAGCCGCCGCATAATTTTACCGCTTCTGGTCTTGGGAAGGGCATCGGTGAAGCGGATATCGTCGGGCTTGGCGATGGGGCCGATTTCCTTAGCCACCCATTGCCGCAGCTGATTTTTCAAATCCTCGCTGGGATTCTGGCCGGCTTTGAGGGTGACAAACGCTGACACTGCCTGTCCTTTGATTTCGTCGGGCCGTCCGACTACGGCAGCTTCGGCCACCATCGGGTTGGCTACCAGCGCCGATTCGATTTCCATGGTGCTGAGCCGGTGGCCGGCCACGTTCAACACGTCATCCACGCGGCCCATCAACCAGAAATAGCCGTCCGGATCGATGCGGGCGCCGTCGCCGGCAAAATACATGCCCGGAATCTGCGACCAATACTGCTGCCTATATCTTTCAGGATCGCCATAGATGGTGCGCAGCATGGATGGCCAGGGCTGCTTGATGACCAGGAATCCGCCCGAGCCGGGGGGGACCGGCTGGCCTTCGCGCGTAACAACATCGGCGATGATTCCGGGCAATGGCAGGGTGGCCGAACCCGGCTTGGTCGCGATTGCGCCGGGCAGGGGAGTGATGAGGATCGCGCCCGTTTCGGTTTGCCACCAGGTGTCGACGATGGGGCAGCGGCCGCGGCCGATCACTTCGCGATACCACATCCAGGCTTCCGGATTAATAGGCTCGCCCACGCTGCCCAGCAGCCTCAGGCTCCGCATTTCGTATTTGCGGGGCCATTGTTCGCCGAGCCGCATGAAGGCGCGAATAGCGGTGGGCGCGGTGTAGAAAATGCTCACCTGATACTTCTCGATGATTCGCCAGAATCGGTCGGGCTCAGGGAAGGTGGGCCCGCCTTCGTACATGAGCGTGGTGGCGCCGTTCTGGAGCGGCCCATAGACAACGTAGCTATGGCCGGTAACCCATCCGATGTCGGCAGTGCACCAGAAAGTGTCCTCTTCACGCAGATCGAATACCCATTTGCTGGTGATATAAGTGCCGACGGCGTAACCGCCGGTGGTGTGCAGGATACCTTTGGGCTTGCCGGTTGTGCCGGAGGTATAGAGCAGATATAAAGGATGCTCAGAATCAAGTGGCTCGGCGGGACAATCGGCGGATGCGGTCTCCATTAACTGATGCCACCAATGATCGCGGCCGGGTTGCATCTTGACATCGAGGCCGGTGCGGCGATAGACCAGAACATTTTTCACTGTGGGACACTGCGGCAGCGCCTGGTCCACGGCTTCCTTGAGTTTCACTTCCGCGCCGCGACGATAGCCGGCATCCTGGGTGATTACAGCCGAGGCTCCGCAGTCGTTGATGCGATCGATCAAAGCCTGCGATGAGAATCCGCCGAAGACTACGGTATGTGGCGCGCCGATCCGAGCGCAGGCCAGCAACGCGATGGGGAGTTCGGGAACCATGCCCATGTAGATTGCGACGCGATCGCCCTTCTTCACGCCAAGGGATTTGAGCACGTTCGCGCATTTGGAGACTTCGTGCAGCAGCTGCTGATAAGTGAGCGCTCGCGAATCGCCGGGCTCGCCTTCCCAGAGAATGGCCGCTTTGTTTTTGCGCCAGGTGGCGACGTGACGGTCCAGGCAATTATAGGAGAGATTTAGTTCACCGCCGACAAACCACTGAGCGAAGGGAAGGTTCCAATCGAGGACGCGATCCCAGGGCTTGAACCAGTGCAGTTCGTGCGCGATTTTCGCCCAGAACTCGGCGGGGTGTTCGGCGGCCTCTTTGTACAGGCGGTCGTATTCGGCCTTGGATTTGATGTGGGCTTTAGACCTGAAATCTTCGGAGGGTTCGAAGAGGCGCTGCTCGGTGAGGACGCTGTCGATATCGGCGTGCGAGGACATACTTCACCAGGATAGTCTTTCCGCTGGAATGCTACACTGGAGCGAAGCGCTCCTTCCTCGGAATTCCCCGGTCGTCTAATGGTAGGACAGCGGCCTTTGGAGCCGTGAATCGTGGTTCGAATCCATGCCGGGGAGCCAACCTACAAGGAATCATAGACTTACAGAAAGCCAAAAGCCAGTCGTACAAGGCGTGGTACAAAATCGGGTGTAAGATGGGCCTGTGCCGCTCTCAATCTTCCGCCGTCACTCGGTCGATTGCCGTGTTCACAAGCTGAAGCTTTCGACCTCCCAGAAGAGATATTTTACGGACTGCGATTGCCCGATTTGGCTGACGGGCACGACGGACAGCGAAAGATATCCGCGCCAGGCGCTCGGCGTTCGGGATTGGGCGGCTGCGGAAGCCAAGCTCCGTTCGCTCAATGCGGAAGCCAAGGATCAGACGGTTCATGGGCCGAAGCTCGACGACTGCATCGCGCGCTACCTCGATGCGCGCGACGATGTAAGGCCGAGAACGCTGGCGCAATATAAGCTCCTGCTCGGCCGGCTGAAGGACTTCGCCCACGGCAAGAACAAGTTCTTCATCCGCGAGGTGAGCATCGACACTTTGGAGGACTTCAAGACCTACGCCCTCGCCGGCTTGGCCGGAACCTCGAAGGGCACCAGCATCGCGAAGCTCGCACACTTCCTGCGTGAGTCCTATCGGCGTGGATGGATCACTGAATCGCTCGTGGACAAGATGCGTCGGCATAAGGCGGTCTATGAGCAGAAACAGCCCTACTCTGAAAAAGAGGTTTCGCAGATTTTAGAGGCAGCCGGGAAAATCAACGGCGGCACGACCGGCTATGCGAAGTGCGCGACCACTTTCCGGCTGCTGATCGAGCTGATGCTGGAGACGGGCCTGCGCGTGAGCGATGCTGTGAAGTTCGATCCTAAGCGATGCGTGAAATCGAAGCTTCTCTGGGTCTATTCGTTTCATCCGCGCAAGGCGAAAAAGAACGAAGCGCCCAAAATGCTCGATGTGTACCTGACGGCCAAGCTGAAAAAGAAAATCGACGACTGCGAATGGTTGTCCGATGACCTTCCGTTTGCGTATCGCGCTGTCGCGGATGCGGAAGAAACAGATTATCTCGGGCAGGCCGTGTATGAACGGCTCCAGGCTGTGGGCAAGGCTTGCGGCGTTGACGATTGCCGGCCGCATCGGCTCCGAGATACGTTCGCGGTCAGGCTGCTGACAAAGGGCGTACCGTTGGAAGATGTCTCGAAGCTTTTAGGACACGCGTCCGTTGCTGTCACGGAGAAATACTACGCTCCGTGGGTTGCGTCGCGGAAGCTGCGTCTGGAGAGGCTCCTGAGTGAGGCGCTCGTGAACGCGAAGGGCCACTGATTCAGGTACGGAAAAGGTGGTATAGCTTCTCTTGCCGTGCGCCGTCCCCAAGCCCTGCAATCTCAGGACGCCAGCTTCGTTCCTGATCAGCTTGCGGATCGTCGCGGGAGAAAGATGCCACATGCTCGCCAATTCAGCCGGCGTGTAGTGCTTTTCCTCGGACAGCCTGTGCGCTGCTGGGCACTGTGCCGGTTCCTGTTGCGCCTGGCCGAAGTTCGGAAACTCCTGGCCGCGACGCCCAGGGCGCTGCGACAAGCTCTGAACTTTGAACGCACTCCGCATAGGAGCGTCGCCGTTTTTGCCGTCATGTCAGCACCCTGTGCCATGCCCGGACGCATGCACGGCGCAGACCGATTCAGATCTGGCGTGTTTTCAGCGCGGATACGCGCGCGGATGATTGATTGTGGTGGTGGTTTTCAGCCGGTCAGGCGTTGGCCGGCCCGGCGTTCGCCAGGGCCGGAACATCGGCTAATCCTCAGGCAGACCTAATGCTTTCCGTCTCTTGGCGGCACGGATTCTCTTCGCCTCTTCGAAGGCGGCAGCCGCAGCATCCCCATAGACCGTCATGCCGCCTTCGAGAAGGGCTTCCGTAAGACGGTGCTTATGGGCGGCTCTGATGCCTGCGTAGATGAGGGCCTCGACGATCATGTCCCAGCCCGCGCCATCGCTTGCGAGCGCGTCGACGGTGGCCTGGATCTTATTTGTGCATTGGTCGTCCGTGATCTTGGGCTTCTTTGCTTTCTTCATCTTCTTCGTGCCGCCTTTCGAGCTGCCGCGCGATGGCGCTTTACGGAGAGATCTACCTGAGCGCGTCTGTACTTCTCGGCACGCTCGCGTCTGGCTCTAATTCTCGCATCGGTTTTCCGCGGCTCATAATCGATCATTCCAACGTGCTGCGCCTTGGCCACAGCCAGGAGCATGTTTTTGGCGTCGAGCTTCCGCAGAATATTTCTTATATGAAAATCGACGGTGTGGAAAGACAACGCGATCGTGCGGGCAATTTCTCGCCTGGTCAATCCGGCGGCGCTCCAGCGAAGGACCTCTCGCTCGCGCGCTGACAGGCCGACGACGGTCGCGCCAGACGTCGCTGTACTCCTTCCGGACTCCTTCTGCAACCGGAGGAAGGAATCATGGAAATGGAGAAACAGCCATTGTGCCGTTTCCCAGCGGTTCTTCGGGATTCGCGCCGGTCGCCGAAACCCGATCTTATACAGTGCCCGCTTGTATGACGCGACGAGCTCGTCAATGTCGGGTGTCTGGCTCGAAAGACGTTCGAAGTGCTTAACGTGCTGCTTGCTCATAATGCGCGGTAGTCTAGCGATCCGGCCTAAAAAGTAAAGACGCCAGTTTTCAGCGCCCGCCGCTTAAAGCCGGGCGCCCCTGGTTGTTCACGCTGCTTTGCCTTCACCCCCTTTTTCTCGGTAATGGGATAAGGGGTTTCTTCAGGCGGCCAGGCCGCCGCAGGCAAGGACGCGTTGTCTGCGTTTATCTCGATCCTTGCCGGCGTGGACGGGCTGCATATGCTGGTCAAGCGAGGAAAAGGGGAGCATCTTCTGACTGCTTGCTGCGCAGCACATTTCGGTTAGCAGGCGTTCAAGTATTCAGGGCCTGCTGCGCTGCAGAACAACGATCTACCTGATTCCGTATGAGAGTCTGCGTGTCGTGAGCATGCGGCGATGCAACAGAAACGCCGCTTTTATGGGGATTCTACGCGATTTATCGATTCGTGTGTACCCACCTATGTGCGTAGTAGATGGATTCAGCGCGAATCAGATATAAATGGAATTGCAGCGTACATCTTCTGCCGGATCGGTTTAGGGTTTCACGTCCGGACACACAGAGTAGCCAGCTGTAAAACGTCCTGAGCAACCGAAAGGGGGATGCCATGACGTTGACAGCGGATTTCAATTCTAGTGCCAAACCTAAGCGCCGGATCTCGGTCGCCGAGACCGATACTTTCGGCGCGCACTCACTGAGCCGGTATTTTTGCAGCCTCGCTATGCGCCGGTCGCTCCGCGTGGAGCAAGAGACGGTGATCGTGCATAAGCCGGTGATCCTGGCAGCCCCGGTGGTGATCCGCCGCGGCATGAACATCTGAGGGAGAGCGCCCATGACGCTCGGTATGTCGCAGATGCTCGGCCACGTGACGCAAGGTCCATGCGAGGCGGTGATGAAGAACCTGCCCGGCGGCTCGGTGGATTTCATCCTGACCGATCCGCCGTATCTCGTGCGGTATAAGGATCGCACCGGACGGAGCATCAAAAACGACGATAACGACGCCTGGCTCGATCCGGCGTTCCACGAAATGCATCGCGTGCTCAAGCCGGGCGGGTTCCTGGTCAGCTTCTACGCCTGGAACAAGGTCGACCGTTTCATGGAGAGTTGGAAGAAGGCAGGGTTCCACATCGCCGGTCATCTGGTCTTCCCGAAGCGCTACGCCTCGGGCTCGAATTTTACGAAATATCAGCACGAGCAGGCCTATCTGCTCTCGAAGGGCTGGCCGTCGAAACCGGCACATCCTCCTGCAGACGTGGTTCCGTGGACCTACACCGGAAACAAACTACACCCGACGCAGAAGCCCGTGGGGTCGCTCAAGCCGCTGATCGAAGCCTTCACCAAGCCGGGGGAAATCGTGCTGGATCCCTTTGCGGGTTCCGGATCGACGCTGGTAGCGGCGCAGGAAGCCGGCCGGCGCTTCATAGGGATCGAGCTCGATCAGGATCATCAGCACACGGCCACTCTGCGGCTGCAAAGCCGCTTTCTCGGGCCGGTGCAAAGTGGTCCGCCGAGCAAGTTTCATGCGCCGGAGGGGCCGCAGGAAGCCTATTCGGCCCCCGTGGCGAAGGTGGCCGTCGCTGCTGCTCGGCCACGTTTCGCACCAAGGATGTAAACCATGACAGAGCCGAGAATCCTAAGCCTGGGCGAGAAGATCGAGGGCATTCTGCTTCGCCCCGAGCTAGTGCAAGTGCTGGGTGTGATCGACCCTGCGACCGCCGGTTATGCCGTCGCGATCAGGCTGATGCCCGCGCCGGGCGAAGCGAAAGAACCGGCAGTGATTATGGTCCCACTGGAGAACGTGCCCGGGTTGATCCGGCTGATCCAGGATGCAAGCGACGAGTTGCAGACCGGGATGACGCAAACGCGGATCTGAATTTCCCAAGAGTTCTATACCGCCTGAAGACCGGCGATGGTCGCCGGTCCAATTGAAAGGAGCATTGTGAATGATGCAGATTACGATGGACGAAGTGAAGGAATTGAGCAAGACCGAGCTGGATGCGCGCCTGTCGGCGCTGCTGGCCGAGGAGCAATTTGAGGATGAGGACGTGTACACGGAGTACGCCACGCTTGCGTCGATCGAGGTAGTGTCGACCGCGCTGGCGCGAAAGCTGCCCGCGGCGACAGAGAGGCATGAAAACTACTGGCTTTAGGGGGCCAAGTTGCGTAGGTCAGGGCGGAGCCTTCGGGCTCCGCCCTTTTCCAAGCGCCCGGCTTCGGGCTTTAAATGGAAGGAACGCGAACATGCTGCACGACATCGAGCTCTATAGGGAGTATTACGAAGGATCGAATCGGGGAGACGCGCAATGGCAGTTGATTTTCGCGGATGATCCGGCGGAGCGCCAGGCGTTGGAAGAAATTTTGAAAATGACCCAAGCGGCCGCCGTCGACGATTTCATAGAGACATCGTGCTGGAAGGACGATCTGCCCGACATGGCAGGGAATAAGGGAACGGCGGACAAGAGGCTTCATCGGCTGCGCTTTGTATATTTGCTGCAGCATTCGAGACTTCGCATGTATACGGATTATGATCTTCTTACGCCGCTGGAACACCAGTTGTTCGACCTGGTGCGGGATATGGAGAAAACCTGCACTGATGAAACGCTAAAAAAGCGCGCAAAATTCGCGATGGAGGATGCGACAAGGATTGCCGATCGGGCGAAGCGGCGGTGGTGGAAGGAAATGGAGAGTTGGAGGAACCGGGAGGATGTACCATTTGCTGCTGTCATCGATGCGACTGACGCCGAAACACTTGAAGACTTCGTCAAATACTATGTCGCGAAGGACAGCCCGGAGATCGCCGATGCCATCAGACGGGGCATGGCCACGAAGAAGAAGAAAAAGGCGGCGGGAAAGCGCAGAAAAAAGTAGGACGGAAAACGTGGAAATGGTCTCGCCATCCTACCCTGGTCTGTTTACGCGGCTTTCCTCGGCTTCGCTTGCGCAGCTCTGACCGCCGCCATGGTGATTTGCAGCGCGGCTTGCTGGATCGGCGTCGGAGCTTCGACCTGAATAGCCGGCGGAAGCCGGTTTGCGTTCTGAGCTGCGAAGGCTCCAAGCTGCGCCATGTAGGCGGTTACGAAACGGGAGACTTCGGCAACCACGGGATTTTCTTTCTTATTTTCCTTCAGAGCGGCTTCGATCGCGGCAGCCTCAACGGTCTTAAACTCGGCCTTCGTCTCGGGGAACTGCAGCAACGGATGCTTGCCGATCTCTTTGGCGGCTTCGAACTGCCGGCGCTGAATGTCGGCGAGTTTCAGGCCTTCGGCAAAGCATTGAGCTGCGAATTCCGTGGCGGATTTGTCGCCACGGAGGGCTTCAAGTTGCTTGATCTGGGCTTCGTCGGTGATTTCGATGGATATTTTCATAAACTTCTCCATTGGGTTTACAAGTTCAATCTGAAAGCTTGACGCGCTACCTGCTGATGTCTGATGCCAAGTGATCGTGAACAAGAAGATCGCGCGCGTCAATAAGATTAGAATTGGCTATTTCAGTTCAGCTTTTTAGCCAGCAGCGCCTTTCTGCCTTCCTCCACATTGGCTTTGGCAAAATGCGCAAACACATTGAACGCTAGTTCGGCCTTTTCCGCGTCCTTCATCCCGCGGATCAGCTCGTAGGCATACATGATCATGGCGTAGGCTGCTTCGGAGCGTTCGCGCCCTGAGGTCATATGGTCGCGCAGCGAGGGGGCCAAAACCTCCATAACCAATCTGCCGGCGTCTTGGTGCAGGCTCCGCAGGTCCCCAAGGCCTTCCTCGTCGATCTGATAATCCTTATCGGCTATTCGTAGGGCGAACCTTTTGGGGGCGGATTGCATGGCTGACACCTACCCGCCAAAGTCAATCAAGAGCTGATCAGAAACGAGAACATTGAAAATATCGATCTTCTCGGCAACCGTGCCTTCGTCTTCCTTTTCAGCAGACGCAGACTGATCCAATGAGCCGAGGATCTCGTTCGAGAATTCAAAGTTCATGACTTTCTAACTCCTACGAATGAACCTTTAGCTGCCCCGCGGCGATCAATTGGTCGACGGTCTCGCCGTGGACGCCGTTGATCTGGGCGATCTCGACCCAGTTGCTGCCGCTGCCCTGCGCGTTGATGTTGAGCTTACTGTTCGTGCCGCTGGTCACGAGCTGGACGAAGTTGTCGATAGACGACTGCGTCGGGTCTATGATCTGCATGATGTCGCTGATGTCGATGACGTTTCCGCTGTTATTGGTGAAGGTCTTGACCGTGGCGATGCCCGTGAAGGCCGTGGCATCCTTGAAGACGATGGTATCCGCGCCGGTGCCGCAATTGATGGTATCGGTGCCGCCGCCGCCGTAAATCGCCGCCGCGCCCGCGCCGCCGTTGAGCGTATCATTGCCCGAGCCGCCGTAGAGCGTATCGGTGCCTGCGCCGGCTTTCAACGTATCGCCGGAGTTGCTGGCATAAAGCGTATCGTTGCCGGAATTGGCCGTGGCGGTCAGCCCACCGGCCGTCAGATACAGCGTATTGACGTTGGCGGGCGCGGTATAGGTGACGCTGGAATAAATCGTATCGCTCTCGCCGGAATTGGGGGCCGAGATGACATCGGAGGCGTTATTGATATAGAACATGTCGTTGCCCGTGCCGGCATTGATCGTGGCCTTCACAGTATCGGTGGCGAAGGTATCCGCGGCGTTATTGCCGCCCACCGTCACGGCGGCAGTATTGTCGAGATACATCGTATTGACGTTAGCTGGCAGCGTAAAGCTCACACTCGAAAAGATCGTATTAAAGCTCGCGCCGCCGCCGGCGCTTTCGTGGATCACATCGTTCGAGTTATTGACATAGATCGTATCGCCGCCGGTGCCGCCGTAGATCGTATCGACGCCATGGTTGGTGATGATGGAATCGCCGTCATTATTGCAGGTGACGGTCAGGTTGGCGCTGCCGAGGAACTGCAGGTCGTCGACATTGGCGGGCATTGTATAGCTCACCGAGGAGAGGATGGTGCTGGTGCCCCCCGCCGCCTGGATGATGGTATCGCCGGCATTGGTGACGACGAAGGTATTGTCGCCGGGCCCGCCCAGCATCGTCACGGCGCCGCCCGAGCCGTAATCGAAGAACGTATCGCCGCCGCCCATGCCGATAAGATACTGCCCGGCCGCCGTCGCCGTCAGCGTCGCGCCTGCGGTATCGTTGACGATGGAATTCGCAGGCGCTGCGACGGTGATGGTCTCTGTGGCCGTCGAAGTCAGGCCGTAAGGATCGGCAATCGTGTAAGAGAACGTATCCGTCCCCGCGAACCAGCTCGGCATGGCGACGCTGAAATTGCCGTTCGCCGACCAGGTCACGGCGAAACCTTCCGCAGTCGTGGCCGAGGCGCTGACGACATGCAGCGGGTCTCCATATATATCTATGGCGGCGCCGTTGCCGTTATTGGCCATAAGGTTGCCGCTGACGGTCTCGCCGGAGGTTGAATACGAGACATTAAACGTGCCGTTCTCCGCTGTCGGCGCCGTATCGCCGAAGACATTGGAAATGCTCACGTTCCCGGTAGCCGTGGCCCCGGCTGTATCGACAGGCGTATAGGTAAAGGCATCCGAACCGATGAAACCATGCTCGCCCGTATAGGTGAAGCTGCCGCTGGCGGCGAGGCTCACCTGCCCGCCGTTGGCCGTCGTGATCGTCTCGGGCACGACGGAGAGCGTGAGGCCGTTGGGGTCCGTATCCGGGTTGCCGTTGTTGGTGATGACATTGCCCGAAACCGTCGGCGTATTGCCCGCGCTGAAACTGCCCGGCTCGGCCACGGGTGGCGTCGGTGCAACGCCGATGGCGACGTTACCGATAGCCATAGCGCCGGCCGAATTCTCCAGTGTGTACTGGAAACTATCGGCGCCGTAATAGCCCGCCGCCGGCGTATAGCTGAAGGAGCCGTCGGCATTCAGCACCACGGCGCCGCCATGGGCCGTCGTCAGCGTCGCGGACTGGACGGAAAGGGCCAGGCCGTTCGGGTCCGTATCCGGATTGCCGTTATTGGTGATGACATTGCCCGTGAGCACCGCATTCTCGGCAACGGTATAACTGCCCGGCTGCGCGACCGGCGGCAAGATCGACACGGTAAGATTAACCATGCCGACAGCCATAGCATTCGCGGTATCTTCCAGCGTATAACCGAAACTGTCCGAACCGTAATACCCCGTATTCGGCGTATAGGTGAAATCCCCATTCGCCGCAACGGTCACGCTGCCATGAGCCGTCGTCACGGTCTCAGGCACGACAGAAAGCGCCAAGCCGTTGGGATCGGTATCGGGATTGCCGTTATTCGTGATGACGTTGCCGGAAACGGTGGAGTTTTCGGTGACAGTATAGTTTCCGGGCTCGGCCACGGGCGGGAGCGGATTGACTGTCAGGGAGACGTTGCCCGTGGCCGTCAGTCCCGCCGTGTCTTGGAGCGTATAGCTATAACTGTCCGTACCATAGAAACCGGTTGCCGGCGTATAAGTAAAGCTGCCGTCTGCATTCTGCACCACGCTGCCGCCATGCGCGGTGGTGATGGTGCCAGCCACGACCGACAGGGCCAAGCCATTGGGGTCGGTGTCCGGGTTGCCGTTATTGGTGATAACGTTGCCACTGACTGTGGCATTCTCATCTCCAGTGAAATAGCCTGGCTCAGCCACAGGTGGTCTAGCGCTAGTAACGAGCAGAATTTGATCAGCTATCATCGTCGCAACGTCGGGAAGGCCGGTGACGCCGTTCAGCGTTATAAGAGTCGTATTGAAATGTCCGGAGCCGGTGGTATCAACGCTGATCAGCGTATTGCTGCCGCTCGTGGTCTCCTGAACATAATTTCCGACATTCGACAGCACGTTGGTGCTACCAAGAATATCCTCCAGGTTGATCACGTCGCCCTTGCTCGCGCTAAAGCCGTAGATGGTGGTCGAGGAGGAGGCGCTTTGGATCGTGTAGGTGTCTGCGCCGGTGCCGGCGTGCATCCAGTCGGTCGCGCCGCCGGTTCCGCCGATCATGGTGTCGTTCCCGCTACCGCCGTAATAATACGTCTCGCCGTTGGCTTTGCCGATCATCGTATTATTGCCGGCGATTCCGTAGAGGGATTCCTCAGCGCCATTAGCATTCAACGTGTCGCCGTTTCCAGTCCCGTAGATGGCTTGGTAGGTCGAGGTGGCGGTTAAGTCCAGCCCTCCGGTGAGACTGATATTGGGCCCGCTGTCGAGCACGATCTCCTGGATATTTCCGACATGAAAGCCCGTGGTGGAGCTGTAGCTTCCGCCCTGGACGGTAATCAGATCACCGGAGGTGTCGCTGATCATCAGGTCGCCGTAGGCATCGTCAGAAAAGGCGAGCTGGCTTGCCGTGACGCCGTGGAAGACGATCGAATTGCTCGACCCTCCGCTGGCGTCAGCGAAGAGGTTGACGGAACCGCAGCCGGTGCTGAGCACGTCCGTGTCGTTGCCGGCGCCGTTATGAAAAGTCGATTGATAGCCCCCGACCAGCGTCTCGTTGCCGCCATAGGCATAGAGCCCCTCATTGCTATTGCCCGCCGTCAGGGTGTCTCCACCATTTGCGCTACCGTAAATGTGCCCGCCATAGGCTGAGCTTGTAAGATTAAGTCCATTTTGGAAGTTCCAAGCGGTGCCGTTGTCGAAGGTGATTTGCCCCGGTCCGAAATTCTCTCCGGTAGTGGCGCTATAGTTGCCGTGCAGCATCACCTGGTCGGTGCCGAACGTTAAGATGAGGTCGCCGCTTGAGTCGTCGGTCAAGGTGACGGCACCGGACGTAATGCCGTAGAGGGCAATGGTCGGCGTGCCGCTCGTGGCGTTTTCGAAGATATTGTCGCCGCCGAGTGAAACCGGGGCAGAGCCCGAGGTGAACGAGAAAATGTCGTTGCCGCTATTGCCATGGAAGCTATTGCTGTACCCATCGGCGATAAAATCTGTACCGGTAGTGGTCCCATACAGTGGGCCGTAGCTGGCAAGCTCAAGAGGCGCTACGCCATTCACATGCCAGACGGTGCCATCGTCGAAATCGATGCCCGCAAGGCCGCCGAATTGAATGCCGTTGCCGGTATTGGTGCCGTTACTCACGGTGACGAAATCGCCGTTCGCAGTGGAGATAAACAGCGTTCCCGAATAATTGTCATAC
>Ga0182024_10005703_pt1 | contig 27742 bp, 28 predicted proteins | sample P32metaG_FD_120480 | JGI IMG/M metagenome (GOLD analysis project Ga0182024, IMG submission 120480) | Permafrost microbial communities from Stordalen Mire, Sweden - P3-2 metaG (Illumina Assembly) | ecosystem: Environmental > Terrestrial > Soil > Wetlands > Permafrost | place: Sweden: Stordalen...
CGGTCAGCGAGTGCTCGTCGCTGGCAACCGGGATCCCAGCGTCGGTCGTCGTGGGGGGTACGTCGCTCATGCTCGAGAGCTCCTTTCGCAGATTCAAACGAGCTCGCAGACTCGCCGAGGACCAGTCTTATCAGGTATCCCTAATAGGTCAACTTACCCGCGGTTTTTCAGCCGCAATCGGCCTTTACGGACTAATTACGCGTCCGTTCGCCGGCCCGGCTAGGGTTCGTACGGTGCTCGGGCTCCCCGATCAGGTCAAGGCCTGCCTGTTCGATCTGGACGGCGTGGTCACCCAAACCGCCAAGGTCCACGCCGCGGCTTGGAAGCAGACCTTCGACGAATACCTGCACCAACGCGCGGACAAGACCGGCGAGCCGTTCAAGGAATTCGACCTCCGCGATGACTACGACGAGTACGTCGACGGCCTGCCCCGCTACGACGGGGTGCGCAACTTCCTGAAGTCCCGCGGGATCGAGCTGCCCGAGGGCAGCCCCGACGACCCCGCGACCGTCGAGACGATCTGCGGGATCGGCAACCGCAAGAACGAGCTCGTGCTCAAGCTGATCAAGGAGAACGGCGTCGAGGCTTACGAGGGCTCGGTGCGCTACCTCAAGGCGGTCCGCGACGCCGGGCTTCGGCGGGCCGTGGTCTCCTCCAGCGCCAACTGCCAGGACGTCCTGATCGCCGCCGGGATCGAGGACCTGTTCGAGGTCCGGATCGACGCCAACGTCGCCAACGAGCAGCACCTGAAGGGCAAGCCGGCGCCCGACACCTTCCTGGCGGGAGCCAAGGCCCTGGGGATGACCGCCGCGGAGTCGGCCGTGTTCGAGGACGCGCTGGGCGGCGTCCAGGCCGGCCGCAACGGTCATTTCGGCTACGTCGTCGGGGTCGACCGCGTCGGGCATGCCGATGCCCTGCGCGAGCACGGCGCCGATGTCGTGGTCGAGGACCTGGCTGAGCTGCTCGACCAGTCGTGAGCGCGTGATCGAGCATCCCGCCTATCCGGTCGAGCCGTGGGCCGTCCGGGAGACCGACCTTCACCTGGACAACCTGGCCCAGGCCGAGTCGGTGTTCGCGCTCTCCAACGGCCACATCGGCCTGCGCGGCAACCTCGACGAGGGCGAGCCCTACGGGATCCCCGGGACCTATCTCGGGGGCTTTTACGAGGTGCGGCCCCTCCCCTACGCCGAGGGCGGCTACGGGTATCCCGAGGACGGCCAGAGCGTCGTCAACGTGACCAACGGCAAGGTCATCCGCCTGCTCGTCGAGGACGAGCCCTTCGACGTGCGCTATGGGGACCTGCGCAGCCACGAGCGCGTGCTCGACTTCCGTGACGGGGTGCTGCGCCGGAGCGCAGAATGGATCTCGCCGACTGGCCTTCGGGTGCGGGTCTCCTCCACGCGCCTGGTCTGCTTCGCCCAGCGGGCGGTGGCCGCGATCGAGTACATCGTCGAGGCGGTCGAGGACGAGTTCCCGGTCGTGCTGCAATCGCTGCTGATCGCCAACGAGTCGCTGCCGGCGGGCAGCAGCGATCCCCGGGCCGCCGCCGCCCTGGCGGCGCCGCTTCAGTCAGAGATGTACGACTCGGCCGGCAACCGCGCGATCCTGGTTCACCGGACCCGCTCCAGCGGGCTCATGATGGCCGCCGCCATGGACCACCTGGTGCAGGGCCCCGAGGGAACCCAGACGGGCACCGAGGCGTTTCCCGACGTCGCCCGGATGACCGTGACCGCCGACCTGGCTCCCGGCAAGCCGCTGCGGATCGTCAAGCTGTTCACCTACGGCTGGTCGGCGGAACGCTCGGCATCGGCGCTGCGTGATCAGGTGGGCGCCGCCGGCGCCGGCGCCATCCACACGGGCTGGGACGGACTGCTCGCCGACCAGCGCGCCTACCTCGACAGTTTCTGGGAGCGATCCGACGTCGAGCTCGAGGGCGACGCCGAGCTCCAGCAGGCGATCCGCTTCGGTCTCTTTCACACCCTGCAGGCCGGCGCTCGCGGCGAGCAGCGCGCGATCGCCGCCAAGGGCCTGACGGGTCCCGGCTACGACGGCCACACCTTCTGGGACACCGAGATGTTCGTGCTCCCGGTGCTGAGCTACACCGCCCCGCGGGCGTGCGCCGACGCCCTGCGCTGGCGTCACAGCACGCTTGACCTGGCGCGAGAGCGCGCCCACACGCTGGGGCTGCGGGGGGCGGCGTTTCCGTGGCGCACGATCCGCGGCCAGGAGTGCTCGAGCTACTGGCCCGCGGGCACCGCGGCATTTCACATCAACGCCGACATCGCCGACGCCGTCTCCCGATACCTGGCCGTCGGCAACCACGACGACTTCGAGCACGCGGTCGGACTCGAGCTGTTGGTCGAGACGGCGCGGCTGTGGCGATCGCTCGGCCACCACGATGGCACCGGCCAGTTCCGGATCGACGGCGTCACCGGCCCCGACGAGTACAGCGCCGTCGCCGACAACAACGTGTACACCAACCTGCTGGCGCGCAAAAACCTCCGCGCCGCGGCGGAGAGCGTCGAGCGCCACCCCAAGCGTGCCGGCGAGCTCGGAGTCGACGACGAGGAGACGGCCGGCTGGCGCGATGCCGCCGACAAGATGGTCATCCCCTACGACGAGGCGCTCCAGGTCCACCCGCAGGCCGAGGGCTTCACCCGCCACCAGCTCTGGAACTTCGATGCCTGCAGGCCCGAGGACTACCCGCTGCTGCTGAACTACCCGTACTTCGACCTGTACCGCAAGCAAGTCGTCAAGCAGGCCGACCTGGTGCTCGCCCTGTACGTGTGCGGCGACTACTTCAGCGCCGAGGACAAGGTCAATGACTTCGACTACTACGAGCCCCTGACCGTCCGGGACTCATCGCTGTCAGCGTGCACCCAGGCGGTCATGGCCGCCGAGGTCGGACACCTGGACCTGGCCTACGACTACTTCGCCGAGGCGGCCTTGATGGACCTCGACGACCTGGAGCACAACACCCGAGACGGGATTCACATAGCGTCGGTCGCCGGGACCTGGATCGCCGCGGTCGCCGGCTTCGGCGGGATGCGCGACCACGGAGGCGAGCTGAGCTTCAGCCCGCGTCTGCCCGCGGCGCTGACCGGGATGCGTTTCCGGTTGATGTTCCGCGGCCGCAGCCTGCTCGTGGAGGTCAACCGCGAGCACGTCAACTACTCGCTGCTCGCCGGCGACCCGCTGGAGATCATCCATCACGGCCATCGGGTCACCGTCAACGGCGACAAGCCGCTGCAGCGATCGATTCCTCACCTGACCCCGCCCACCCCCCGGCCGTCTCAGCCCCCCGGCCGAGTCCCGGCCAGGCGCCATCCGACGCATTGAGCGTCGTGGTCGACTTACCGGTAGGCGCCCTCCATGGGCGGTTCAGACGAACAATGAGGAGGATGGCCGAATGGCACTGAGGACGACGGTCGTCGGATCTTGGTGGAAGCTCGATGAGCACGAGGCGAGCTCGCCCGCTACCACGCCGGCGAGCTGACCGGCTCCCAGGGCGACGAGCTGCTCGACCGCGCCGCCGCCTCGGCGATCGCCGATCAGCGTGAGCTCGGCCTCGACGAGTGGACCGGCGGCGAGTACTTCACCGACAACTTCATCGACCACATGCAGCGCGTCCTGCACGGCTTCGAGATCGACAAGCCCGACGAGCCCGATCCCTTCGACTACGACGACCTGGCTCACTGCTCCATCACCGGGGAGCTGTCGGCGCCCGACGGCCTGGGCTACGCCCGCAATTACCGGCGCGAGTCCCAGCTGCCGGGTGGCGTGGCCAAGGCGACGGTCGTCGGGCCCTTCGAGATCACCGTGCACGCGGCGGACCAGACCGACGAGCTGATGCGCCAGATGCCGAACCTGATCGGCATCGTCAACCGCGAGCTGCGAGAGCTCGCGGCCGCCGGGTGCCCGCACGTGCAGCTCGACGTGCCCGTCTTCGGGGGACTGCTCAACACCGAGCAGATGACGCCCCATGACGCCGCCGAGATGGTCGCCGCCTGCTTTGAGGGAGTCGCGGGCGTGACCCGCGGGGTCCACGTCTGCAACGGGAACTTCAAGGCCCGGCCGCTGTCGCCGATCGTCGCGCTGGCCGCCGGCATCGTCGACGAGGCCAGCTACGGGATCGAGACCCCCAAGAAGATCCGCGACCGCGCCGCCGACTGGGCACGCGTGGTCGGCGAGGAGCGCCTCTGGATCTCTCCGTCCTGCGGGTTCGGCCGCCATCCGGCGCGCAGCCGCCCGGTGCTGCGGGCCAAGATGGAGAACATGATGGAGGCGGCGGCCTCGTTCTAGCCGCCGCCGGCGGGCCGCCTGCTTCTAGGCGGCGCTCACCGACACGCGCTCGGTGTTACCGACGATCTCGTCGATCAACTGCGGCCACAGGACCGGGGGCATGTCGTGCGCCATGCCCGGGATCACCACCAGCCTGGCTTCGGGGATCGCCGCCGCGGTGGCCTTCCCGCCCGAGGGCGAGACCAGCCGGTCGCTGTCTCCGTGGATCACGGTCGTGGGCACGTCCAGGTGCCTGAGCAGGGGCGTGCGGTCGGCGGCGGTGACGATCGCGGCCAGCTGGCGGGCCGAGCCCGCCGGGTGTACGCCCCGGTCAAATGAGCGCTCGGCCATGGCCCGCTTGCGAATCTCATCGGGCGGATACCGCCGCGAGCCGATCTTGCGGTAGGTCTCCAGGAAATCCTCGATGTAGCCGTCGTGTTCCGTCCGGGCTCGGCGCAGGAGGTGCGGATAGAGCTGCGGGTGGGCGCCCCCGACCCGCCGGTTGCCGGTCGTCGACATGATGCTGACCAGCGAGCGCACCCGGGGCGGGTGCTCGATCGCGAGCGCCTGGGCGATCATTCCGCCCATCGAGACCCCGACGACGTGGGCGGCGCCGACGCCGAGCTCGCCGAGCAGACCGGCCGTGTCACCGGCCATGTCGTCGAGCGTGTAGGAGGCTCCCAGCGGATCGCGGCGCAGCAGCTGCCACCGTGTCGGCACCGGCGCCTGACGCAGGATCGTCGAGCGCCCGACGTCGCGGTTGTCAAAGCGGATGACCTGAAATCCGCGTCCGGCGAGCGTGGTGCAGAACTCATCGTCCCAGAGCACCATCTGGGCGTTCAGGCCCATGATCAGCAGAAGCGCTGGGTCTGGCTCATCGCCGAACGTCTCGTAGCAGAGCTCGGTCTCCCCGGCGCGCGCGAAGCGCTCTCCGGAGCTCACCTCGACACCTCGGTCCGGCGCCGGGCGCTTCGTTTGGGCGCAGTCCGGGCGCCCGAGCCGGAAGCGGGCAGCAGCTCGGCCATCCCACGCTCGATTCCGTCGCACAGCACCGAGATGTCGGGCGCGTGGTCACGGTCGCCGGTGACGCCGAAGGTGATGTTGCCGTCGTAGGAGAAGATCGCGATCCCGATGCGAACCGAGCCTCCCAGCGGAACGAACGGGAACGCCTCGAGCATCCTTCGGCCGGTCAGGTACAGCGGGTGCTGAGGCCCGGGAACGTTCGTCGTCACCGTGTTGATGGCCCGCTGGGGCAGCCGGCTGCCGACCCGCCCTCCCAGCGCGAGGAGCATGGCCGGGGCAAAGCCGCCCAGCGCGGTCAGCGCTTCGGCCGCAACCGCCTGCCCCGAGCCCTTGAGCTGCTGCATCTGCTCGTGGACCGATTCCAGCCGCGCCACCGGCTGATCGATCGCGACCGGGAGGTCGGCGAACATCGCCGAGACCTTGTTGTTGTAGCTGCCGCGGTCGTGCAGGGCCCGCACCGAGACCGGCACGAGCGTTCGCACCACCCGGTCCTCGACGGGCTCGCCCCGGCTGAGCAGCAGCTCCCGGAACCCGCCGGTGATTGCCGCCAGCACGACGTCGTTGACGGTCCCGCCGTGGGCGGCGCGGATCTGCTTGACCTCCGAGAGCCGCGCCCGAGCCCAGTCCCAGCGGCGATGGGGGCCGATCGGCCCGTTCAGCGACGACGCGCTTCCGGGGGTGGCCACCTGGCCGAGATTGACGAGCCCCTTGCCGATGTCCAGCGCCTCGCGGGCGACGCGACGCGGGCCGCGCAGTGCCGACAGGGCCGTGCGCACGCCCTCGTAGGGGCTCGCCGCGCGCTCCGCGAGGGCGTGGGCGATGAGCTCGGCCGAATTGGGCTCGGCCTCTGGCTTGAAGGGCGCCGGCGCCGTGGCGGTGGGCTCCCGCTCGGAATCGAGCAGCACACTCAGGAGGTCGGTCGCCGACACGCCATCGACCATGCAGTGGTGGACCTTGGAGATGGTCGCCCACCGTCCCTCGTCCAGCCCCTCCGCGATCCATATCTCCCACAGCGGCTTGGTCCGGTCCAGCTGCTGGGACATGACCCTTCCCACCAGATTGCGCAGCTCCCGATCGCCTCCCGGCGAGGGCAGCGCCGTCCTGCGCACGTGGTAGTCGAGGTTGAAGTGCGGGTCGTCCACCCACACCGGGCGACCCAGGGCGAGCGGCACGAAGCGGACCTTCTGCCGGTATCGCGGCACGAGCGGCAACTGTGCGGCGATGGCGGCGCTGAGATCGTCGGATCCGGGAGGCGGACCTTCGAAGATCCCGACCGAGCCGATGTGCATATGCGTGACCGAGTCCTCGATGTGCAGGAACGAGGCATCCAGCGGGCTCATCGTTTGCATCGCCTCTCCTTTGTTTTCCGTCCCTCGAAGTTCGCCATTGTCACAGTTCAACGCCGCTCGGGTTCACGGCGCCAATCCTCGGGTATGGCTTCACCATGCCCCAAGAACTGAACGTCCAAGACCTGAAGCTCAAGAGCCCCGCGTTCAAGCACCACGAGCGCATCCCCGATGACCACAGCGGCGACGGCGAGGACGTCGCCCCGGCGCTGGAGTGGTCCGGTGTGCCCGACGGGACCCGGGCGTTCGCGATCGTGGTCCACGACCCCGACGCGCCCCTGGTGGATGGCTTCACCCACTGGGTGGCGTACGGGATCCCCGGGGACGCGACCAGCCTTCCCGAGGGTGGCGGCAACGTCGTGAACGGCACCAACTCGATGGGCAACGCCGGCTACAACGGCCCCGCTCCGCCGCCCGGTCACGGAAGCCACCATTACTACTTCTGGTCTACGCGCTCGACGACGACCTCGAGCTCCAGCCCGGGCTCGACCGGCGCGCGCTGCTCGACCAGATCGAGGACCACGTGATCGAGCAGGCCCGGCTGGTGGGAACCTTCTCGCACTGAGCGCCGCCGTCCGGCGCCGGCGGCCGGTGCTCGAGCCCGCTTCCGACGCGATGGCGTCCAACGCCGGGGGCCCCGGTGTGCGATGGCGCCAACGCCGGGGCCCAGGCACCCTGGCCATGCGCCCGCCTCCGAGCACCCTCATAACGTGGAAAATCTGGAACGGCCCGAGTGATTTTCCACGTTAGTCGCGCCTGCGCAGCAGCCGGTGGAAAATCCGGGGGCCCGCTGCAGATTTTCCACGAAACGGGCGCCGCACTTCTCCACGAAACGGGCGCCGCACAGCGGCTACGCCCCCGGAACTCCGGCATCCGGGACGGCGGCTGAGGCTGAGCGGCGGCTGAGCCTAAGCCACCAGGTGCACGATCGCGGCGATCCCCACGACCACGATCACCGCCCGTAGGGCGCTCGGCGGCAGCCGGCGGCCGGCCCGGGCCCCGATCACCCCGCCGAGCACCGAACCGCCTGCGATCAACCCGGCGGGCGCCCAGGCGACGTGGGCGGCGAAGATGAAGACGACCCCCGAGACCAGGTTGACCAGCCCGGTCAGCACCACCTTCACGGCGTTGATGCGCTGCAGCTTCTCATCCAGGGCGAGGCTGAGGATGGCCAGCAGCAGGATTCCCTGGGCGGCGCCGAAGTAGCCGCCGTAGACCCCCCCGGGGAACACCCCGAGCGTGGCCACCGGGCCGGCGTGCACCCTCCCCGCCGCGCGATGCCCCTCCAACACGCTCGAGAGCCGCGGCTGAAAGATGATCAGAACCAGGGCGATGGCGATGAACACCGGCACGATGGCCTGAAAGGCCGAGGCCGGCAGGCTGAGCAGCAGCACCGCCCCCACTATGCCTCCGCTCACCGAGGCGGTGGCCAGGGGCACCAGCCTCCTCCCCTGCCCGGCCAGCTCGCGCCGGTAGCCGATCGCGCCGCTCACCGAGCCCGGCACCAGGCCGACCGTGTTGGAGACGTTGGCCACGACCGGCGAGTAGCCGAAGGCCAGCAGCACCGGAAAGGTGAACAGCGTGCCGCTGCCCACGACGGTGTTGATGGTTCCCGCCACGATCCCGGCGGCGAAGATGGCGACGGCGTGCAGCGGGCTCATGGACTCCGTGATGCCCGGGTTTCGCCGGTCGCACCCAGCCGACGCGGGCGGTTAGTGGGTCCCGCCCGGGCCCACTAGTGCTCGGCCGCCGCCCGCAGCGGCGCCAGGACCTGCTCGAGCCTCAGCAGCTCATCGAGCATGTCGGTCGCCGCCTGGGTCATTACCGGGTTGGGCTGGATCTCGCGGTTGTCGTCGAGGAACTGGGTCACGAACGGGATGTTGACCGAGGCGACGGTGGGCACGAGCGCCAGCGCGGTCACCACCTGCTTGAGCTGCTGCACCGAGCGCGTGCCCGCCGCCACTCCGCCATAGGAGACGAAGCCCAGCGGTTTGTGGCGCCACTCGTGATGCAGGTAGTCGATCGCGTTCTTCAGCGCCGCCGGGTAGCCGTAGTTGTACTCGGCGGTCACGATCACGACCGCATCGGCGGAGTCGACGATCGCGCTCCACTCCTGCGTGTGCTTCTGGGTGTACTGGCGCAGCCGCGGATGGCTGGGCTCGTCGAGCAGCGGCAGGTCCAGCTCGGCCAGATCGGCGAGCTGGAGGTCGAAGGCGCCGTGCTCGCCGGCGTGCTCGTAGAACCAGTTGGCTACGGGAAGACCGATTCGACCGGGCCGGGTGCTGGCGATGATGATCAGGAGCTTGGGCATCTCGAGAGTTGACGCCTCCTGGGCGCTTGGGATCGCTGCCGAAGGCGGCGCTCAACCCTAGCGCTCAGGCCTCGAGATGGGCCGGCAGCCCGAACTCCGCGAACACTCCGGAATCGACGAAGTTGCAGACGGCCGAGATCTTCCCGCCGCTGAGCTCCAGCACCTGGATGGCGAACGGCTGATGACCGCCGTCCGGATCCGATCGGTAGCTGGCGAACGCCGGGCAGCCGTTGGCCCGGATGCGCAGCAGGCGTGAGCCATCGCATTCCTTGCCCGGTCCCCGCAGCCACTTGCCCACCTCGACTGGCTGGTTCAGCCACAGCTCGTAGGGCGGCATCGAGTACCGCACGTCCTCGCGCAGCAGACCGACCAGCGAGTCCACGTCATAGCTCTCAAATGCGTCCACGTAGCGGGCCAGCAGCTCCTCGTGCTCGTCGTCGAGCGGCGCCAGCTCGTCCTCGGGCTCGATCTCGTCCAGGGTCGCCCGCGCGCGCTGGAGCGCGCTGTTTACTGACGCGGTCGTGCTCTCCAGCAGCTCAGCGTCTCGCGCTGGACTGCGAGCTCCGCGGGATCGGCGCCCGCCCCGAGCACGCGATCATCGGACACCGGCTGCACCCAGGCATATTCGGGAGCTCGTGCAGGACGGCGGTCTCCACCGTCGAGGGCGAGACCAGGTCCATCGGGCGGGCGCGCCGCTGAGGGCGCTGGGGCATGTCGAGGCAGACGTTGGTGGCGATCCGGTACAGCCACGAGCGGAGCGTCGCCCGTCCCTCAAAGCCGGCGCGCGAGCGCCAGGCGCGCAGGAAGGTCTCCTGGACCGCGTCCTCGGCTTCGGAGCCCGCGCCCAGCATCCGGCAGCAGAAGCCGGTCAGCTCGCGCCGATGGTTCTCCATGTCGCCGGCGAAGCGCTCGGCGACCAGGCTGTTTACCGTGGCTGCCTCCGCGCCGTCATCGTACCCACGAAGCGCCTCGCGCTCACCCTCCCGACTCTGTCCACTATCGTCGCGCCCAGTGCCCTCCAGCGCCTCGCCCCCGCAGACCGAGCCGCCCACAGCGAGGGACCTCAGAGGTCGCTTCACCGGCCGGCTCGTGGTCGTCGAGCCCCTCGCCCCCGAGCACGAGGCCGGGCTGATGCAGGCGGCCTCGGATCCCGACATGTTCGCCTGGATGCCCGTCGACATGGCCTCCTCCCGGGACGCGCTGCGCGACTGGCTGGCCTCCTCGCTGGACGCGGCCCGCGACGGCAACCAGGTCCCGTTCGCGATCCTCGATGCCGATACGGGCGCGGTTCTGGGCTCGACGCGCTTCCTGGAGCTGCGCTTCGAGCACCTGCGCGGCGAGATCGGCTGGACCTGGGTCGCGCGCAGCGCCTGGGCGACCGGCGCCAACGTCGAGACCAAGTTGCTGCTGTTGGGACACGCCTTTGAGCGCGTCGGCCTGCGGCGCGTGGAGTTCAAGACGGATTCGCGCAACGAGCGCTCACGGGGGGCGCTGCTGGCGCTGGGGGCGAGCTTTGAGGGGATCCTGCGCAAGCACATGGTCGTTCGCGAGGGCGGGGCGCGCGATTCGGCCTACTACTCGGTGATCGACGACGAGTGGCCTGCGGTCAAGCGCCACCTTCAATCCCGCCTGGCCGCCCACCTTCCCAACCCCTAACGGCTGCGGACGAGTCCCCACTCCGGCCCTGCCCCCGAACGCGGTCAGGCATGATATGCCGCCATGGCCGAGCACTTCGATGTCGCGATCCTCGGAGCCGGTCCCGGTGGGGAGCACGCCGCCGGCGCCCTCGTCAGGGCCGGCCGTAGGGTGCTGCTCGTCGAGCGCGAGCTGATCGGCGGCGAGTGCACCAACTGGGCCCTGCATCCCGAGCAAGACCCTCCTGCGCCCGACCGAGGTCAACGGCGAATCCAAGCGAGCCGCGGGAACTCGCGAGGCGCCGCTGGACTGGCCCGACCTCGACCACTACCGCGACTACATGACCTCGGCCGGCGACGACTCCAAGCGCGTCAAGGGGTATGAGGATCTCGGCGTCAAGGTCGTCAAGGGAGGCGGCCGTCTGGCCGGGCCCGGTCGCCTGACGGTCGTCGATCAGGACTTCGAGGCGGACTCGATCCTGATCAGCACGGGCTCCGATCCGGTGATCCCGCCCATCGACGGCCTCCCCGAGGCCGGCTACTGGACCAACCGCGAGGCGACTTCGCTGCACGAGATCCCAGCGTCAGTCGTGGTCATCGGGGGCGGGCCGGTGGGGATCGAGCTCGCCCAGTTCATGCGCCGGTTCGGTTCCGAGGTCTCGATCGTGCAGGGATCCGAGCGCCTCGCCGAACGCGAGGACGAGCGGGTGTCAGACCTCCTGGGCGAATCGCTGAGCGCCGACGGGGTCGATGTCCGCACGAGCGTCCACGCCCAGGGCGTGCGCCGCGATGGCGATATCCGTGTGGTTACGCTCGACGATGGCTCCGAGCTGCGCGGCGAGCAGGTCATCGTCGCCACGGGGCGCCGTCCCCGAAGTCACGACATCGGCCTGGAGACGATCGGCGTCCAGCCCGCCGGGCACGGCGGGATCCCGATCGACGACCACTGCAGGGTCGCGGACGGCGTCTGGGCCGCCGGCGACTGCACCGGGGTCATGCTGTTCACCCATCTGGCCAAGTACCAGGCGCGCGTGGCCATGGCCGACATGCTCGGCCGGCCGGTCGACGCCGACTACCGAGCGATCCCCCGGGTCATCTTCACCGATCCCGAGGTGGCGGCCGTGGGGCTGACCGAGGCGCAGGCGTGCGAGGCCGGCCACGACATAGCCGTGGCCACCATCTCGCTGCCGGAGTCGATCGCCCGCCCCTACACCTACGAGCAGGATCCCCGCGGCGAGCTCAGCGTCATCGCCGACCGGCAGCGGCGCGTTTTGCTCGGCGCCTGGGCGGTGGCCCCACAGGCCAGCGAGTGGATCCACCAGGCGGTGCTGGCCATCCGGGCCGAGGTCGCCCTCGACATCCTGCTGCAGACCGTCGCCCAGTTCCCCTCCTACACCGAGGGTTACCTGTCGGCACTGCAGGCCCTCGAGCTCGGCTGAGCTGAGCGCTCCGAGGTGTGCGGCGTGGGCCTAGACGGCCCGGGCCAGGCGGACGTGGGTCCGCATCGGCATCGTGAGCACCCCGCCGTGCTCCTCGCTGGAGTAGGCGGAGGTCCAGTCGTAGCGGCGGACGCCCGGCGCCTCGAAGCCATCGGCGGCCGCGATCTCGGCCGGCCACCCGGATTCGTCGTCGGGCGTCAGGTTGTCGGGGTGCATGGGGTTGTCGGGGTCCATGCCGGGCGCCTCTCCCCGGTAGACCTCTGAGAGGGCATCGCGCAGCGGCGACGCCCCCCAGGCGGCCCGGTTCCAGAAGGCGGCCAGGATCCCCCCGGGCGTGAGCGCCGCCCGGGCTCGCCGGTAGCGCACCTCGGGGTCGATCCAGTGCCAGGCCTGGGCGCTGTAGAGCAGCCCGAAGCGCTCGCCGGCGGGGTCCCAGCCCTCGAAGTCGCCCTCGACGATCTCCACGTCGTCGAATCCAGCGCAGTTTCGCCGGGCCACGGCGGCCATTCCGGGGCTGGGCTCGATCGCGAGCACGTCCACGCCGCGGGCTGCAAACAGAACCGTCGCCTTGCCGGTGCCGGCCCCCACCTCGAGCGCCCTCCGGCCCTCCCCCAACCCCGCGAGCGCGATCAGATCGTCGACCAGCGCCTCGGGATAGGTGGGACGAGACCGGTCATACAGCTCGGCCACGTCGCCGAACACCAGCCGTCGAGGAGTCGCCATGTGACCAAGTCAACCAGCTTCCGCGATTTGCCCGGGCGGCGCCCCGCGACCGTCTCACCGCCGACGTGGGCCGGCGGTCTGGGCTGCTGGTTGGGGAGCTCGGGTGGCCGTCGGACTGCAAACTTCATTGCCAGGAAGGGGTGGCTGGGCAGTGACGGCCGCCCGAGCGCCTGGCGGACGGAGTCGTGGCGAGTACTCCGGATCACTCAACGCGTGCCTGTTGACTGCGAGATCCGCAGCGCTCGCTATGGGGGTGCTCCTGATCTCGCATCGGGAAATCGGCCGTTGCGAGATCCAGAGTGCCCGCTTTCCCACCTCAGGCGCCTCGGAGGTCAGCCGTACCCGTGGCTCAACGCCGCCCTTCCCCTAGCCAGAAGTTCGAACCCGGGCCACCGTCCCGGCTATCGGGTCGGCCGCGGGATCGACCGACTACGCTGCTTTGCGGTCAATGAGGGGTCAACGGCGAACAGCGGACGGGGCCGTGCGCGCGCTGGTCGCGCCGGTCTGGCTCGCAGTGGTCGCGGCGATCTGGCTTGTGCCGGCCGGAGCGGCGGCCGCCAAGTCGGCCTCGCCGGTCCCGGCGACCAAGCGCCTCAACGTCACCGTGACGCTCAAGCCGCGTGACCCGGCCGCCCTGGCCGCCTACGCCCGCGAGGTTTCGACCCCCGGCTCCGATCTGTACCGCGCGTACCTGACCCCCGCCCAGTTCGCACGCCGGTTCGGGGCGATGCCCAAGCAGATCGCGGCGGTTCGCCGCTCGCTGGCCGCCCGGGGCCTGCACCCCGGCAAGGTAAGCGCCGGCGGGCTCTCGATCCCTCTGCACGCCACCGCGGCCCAGGTCGAGCACGGCTTCTCGGTCTCGCTGCGCGAGCTCTCGTTCCCGGGCCGGCGCACCGCCGTCGCCGCGACGGCATCGCCGGTCGTGGGGGCCGGTCTGTCGGGCGTGGTTCAGTCGGTTGTCGGGCTCAGCGGGACACCGGCCCCGCGCCCCCTGCTGCAACGACCCGCCCTGCTGCAGCGACTCGCCCTCGTGCAGCGACCGGCCCTCGTGCAGCGACCGGCGGCCGCCGATGCGCTGGCCGGCGCGCCCCTGGACCGGGCCCACGTGGCGACCGGGGGACCGCAGCCGTGTGCCGCCGCGTCGGGGTCGGCGCCCGGTCAGGACGCCTATACCGCGGACCAGATCGCGTCCGCCTACGGGTTCTCGGGCCTCTACGGAGCCGGCGACGCGGGCGCGGGAGTGACGGTGGGCGTCTATGAGCTCGAGCCCGACAATCCCAACGACATCGCCACCTTCCAATCGTGCTACGGCACCCACGCCAGCGTCTCCTACGTGCGCGTGGACGGGGGCGCGGGCAGCGGAACGGGCAGCGGCGAGGCGGCCATCGACATCGAGAACACGATCGGACTCGCCCCCGACGCCAACATCCTCGTCTACCAGGGGCCCAACGGCACCGCCAACGGCCCCGGTTCCGGACCCTACGACATCTTCAGCACGATGGTCAACCAGGACCGAGCGCGGGTGATCAGTGTCTCCTGGGGGGACTGTGAGGAGGCGCTCGGCCAGCCCGATGCGATCGCCGAGAACACCCTGTTCATGCAGGCGGCGATCCAGGGACAGTCGGTCGTGGCCGCCTCCGGGGACAGCGGCTCCGAGGATTGCGACACCCCGGGCTCGGTGCCCGACACGGAGTTGGCCGTTGACGATCCGGCCAGCCAGCCGTTCGTGACCGGGGTCGGTGGCACCAGCCTCCGGGCGCTCGGTCCGCGGCCGACCGAGACCGTGTGGAACAGCGGCGGAAGCCTCGCCGGCGCCGTCGCCGAACCCGGCGCGGGCGGAGGTGGCTTCTCGGATTTCTGGCTCATGCCGGCCGCCCAGCTCGACGCCTCGAGCTCGCTCGGTGTCCGTAGCGCCAGCGGCTCGGGGTGCGGCAACCTGCTCTGCCGGGCGGTGCCCGACGTGGCCGCCGACGCCGATCCGACCACCGGTTACCTGGTCTACTGGAACGGCTCGGGCTCTGCGACCGGCCAGTCGGGCTGGCAGGGGTTCGGCGGCACGAGCGCGGGCACCCCCGTGTGGGGCGCGCTGCTGGCCCTCGCCGACGCCTCGCGAGCCTGCGCGGAGTCGCCGGTGGGGTTCGCCAACCCCGCCCTGTACCGTGCGGCCGGCCTCGACTACGGCGCCGACTTCAACGACGTCACCAGCGGAAACAACGACTTCACGGGCACCGCAGGCGGGCAGTACGCGGCCCGCCCCGGGTACGACGAGGCCACCGGCCTGGGCACCCCGAACGCCGCCACGCTCGCCGCGGCACTCTGCACCCAGGGCGTCAGGCTGGCCACCCCCCGGTCCCAGCGCTCCGCGGTGCGATCGACCGTGTCCCTGCAGGTGAGCGCACAGGATGCACCGGGCAACAAGCTCCGCTACCAGGCGACGGGCCTCCCACCGGGCCTCAAACTCTCGGACTCCTCGGGCAGGATCACCGGCAAGCCGCGGCGCGAGGGGAGCTTCACGGTGCGGATCGGCGCCTCGGACTCCGCCGGCTCGGCCGCCCCCGCGACGTTCACCTGGACGATCGGGGCGGCAACCCGCCTCTCGAAGGTGAAGCTCACCAGAGGTTCCAGGCCGACGCTCGCGTTCACGGTGAGCGCCGGCCGCGGGGCGCCGGCGCTCTCGACGCTCCGGGTCACGGCGCCGCGGGGCCTGCGCTTCGCCTCCCGTCGGGGTCTCGGCATGAATGACGGCGCCGCCCACCGGCCGCGGCGGGTGCGGTTCAGCGCCAGACTGGCCCACGGCGTGCTGACCCTCAAGCTTCGCAAGACGTCCGCTAGCGTTCGCGTGATCGTGGGCAAACCTGGACTTCAGATCCTGGCGGCTCGGGTCTCCAAGCTCGCCCGGCGCGCCAGCGCGCCGCGGCTGACCGTGACCGTCGTCGACGCGGGCGCCGGCACCAGCCGTCTGAGCGCCGCGGTGCCGGGGGCCGCGCGATGACTCTGCTGGACGGCAGCTCGTCGACCGAGATCGACGCCGACATCGATCACTGCTGGGCCGTCATCGAGGATGTCGGCCGTGCCCCCGAGTGGCAGCAGGGACTCGAGGTGGTCGTGGTGGAGCGAGACGCGCAGGGTCGGCCGCTGATCTGCGACACGACCACCGATGCCCGCGTGATCAAGGTCCAGTGCCGGGTGAGAATGAGCTATGACCCGCCCCGCCGGCTGGGCTGGGCCCGGGTGGAGTCCGAGCACATCGACGTGCTGGAGGGGTCTTGGGAGCTCGAGGAGCTCGCCGGAGGAAGAACCCGGGCCACCTACCGGCTCGCAGTCGATCCGGGGCCGGTGGGGCTGCTGGCGCGGCCGCTGGAGCGGGTGCTGCGCCCGCTGGTGGTCGGACGGCGCGCCGGCGAGCTCGCCGAGGCGGTCGCCGCGGCGACCGGATCGGCGCCGTCGGTGTAGCGCCGGGACACGTCGCCGAGCAGCTCGATCATCGACTTCGCCGCCGGGGCGAGCCCGGCCCCGGAAGCCGTCGCCACCGTCACCGTACGCGCCGGGCTGCGGGGCGCCAGGGACCTGACCACGATCCCCGAGTGCACGCGCGTGAGGGCCAGCCGCGGGATCAGGGCCACCCCGACGCCGGCGGCCACCAGCCCCTGAACGGTGTCGTAGTCATCGCTCTCGAAGGCCACGTCGGGCTCGAATCCGGCGGCCAGGCAGGACCGGACCACGTGGCGTGCGCAGGGACTGGAGGCTGACGTCTGGACCCATTGCTGGTCGCGCAGGTCGGTGAGCGCCAGCGCCAGCTTGGAGGCGAGCGGATGCGCGGCCGGCAGCGCGACGTCCAGCGGATCCTCGAGCAGATTCACCGTGCGCAGCTTGGGGCCGGGGCGCTCGCGCCGCCGCCTGGTCCCCGGGAACTCGAAGAGCAGGGCCAGATCGAACTCACCGGCCCTCAGCCGCGGGCCGATCTCCTCGGGCTCACCCTCGGCGAGCGAGAGCGCGATGTCCGGATGTGCCCGGCGGAAGCGGGCCACGGCCAGCGGCATCAGGGTCGCCCCGGCCGAGGGAAACGAGGCCACCCGCAGCCGCCCGGCGCGAACGCCCAGGACGGCGGCGACGTCCGCCTCCGCGGCCTCCACCTGGGCGAAGATCGTCTCGGCGTGGGCGACCAGCGTCGCCCCCGCGGCGGTCAGACGGACGCCCCGGCGGTCACGAACCACGAGCGTCGTCCCGGTCTCCGACTCAAGTCGCGCGATCGCCTGCGAGATCGCCGATTGCGTGTACGCCAGAGCCTCGGCGGCGGCCGGGAAGGAGCCCCGGTTGACCACCTCGCAGAGCACCTGGAGACGGTGAAGATTCAGCATTAGCAAATCTTATCTGAAAGATGACTAACTTCATTAGTACTGATAGGAGGAGCCTGCGATGCTCGCTTCGAAACGAAAGACAAACCGGAAACCCGGAAACCGAGGATCAAGGAGAGGCCTGATGGCACCGCACGCGATCATCTCCTACGACGACACCCAGAACGACCGCGACGCCCTGATGCTGGGTCGCGTCCTCCACGAGGCCGGCGCCCAGCTCACGCTCGCCTACGTGCGCCACGCCACCGAGAGCCGCCCCGATCACGAGCAGCTCGCCGAGGGCGAGGCCCTGGCCCTGCTCGAGCGGGGCTCCAAGTGGCTCGATGACCCCTACGCCGAACGCCGGGTGGTCATGAGCGCCTCCACCGCCGAAGGACTCCGGTGGCTGGCCACCGAGACCACGGCCGACGTGATCGTCTTCGGGTCTGATTACCGCACCCGGGCCGGCCACGTGTCCATCGGAAGCTCAGCGCAGACCCTGCTGGAAGGCGGCCCCACCTCCCTGGCCCTCGCCCCGGCGAGCTATGCCGTGGCCGGCGGGTCGGAGATCACCACCGTCGGCGTCCTGCGCGGAAGCGCCGACGAGGCCGCGATCGAGACCGCGTTCTCGCTCGCCAAGCGCCTGGACGCCCAGGTCGTCGACCGCGACCGCGGGGTCGACCTGCTGATCGTCGGCTCGCGCCCCGAGGCCCGCGAGGGCCGGCTGCTGGTCAGCTCGCAGGCCCAGAACGCGATCGAGGAGGCCACGTCGCCGGTCCTCGTGGTGGCTCGCGGCGTGCCGCTGAGCTTCGAGTCGCTGGTCACCGTCTGAATCATCACTGAAGGTCAGGACCCGCCCGCCCCCGGGGCACGGGAGCGGGCGGATCTTCTCGCCGTGCTGCGGCCGTCACGAGGCGTCTATCGTGGCGGCCGCTCTGCGTACGCTCGTCGTCTCAGACCTCCATCTCGGTAATCGCGCCGGCAATGACGTGCTGCGCTTGCCGGCGCCGCGCGCGAGGCTCCTCGAGGCGCTCGAGGGGGTCGATCGCCTCGTCCTGCTCGGGGACACGCTCGAGTTGATGTCGCGACAGCCTCGCCGCTCCATGGCCGTCGCCGAGCCGATTCTGCGCGCGATCGGGCGCGTGCTCGGCCCCGGGCGCGAGCTGATCTTCGTACCGGGCAACCACGACGGTCCTCTGGTCCGCGCATGGGTCCGGACGCGCGGCGCCCGGCTCGGCCCCGACTCCTCGGTGGATCCCCAGGCCTCCCCGGCCCTGGAGCGCCTGCTGTCATGGCTGGCCCCCGCCCGCACGCGGGTCAGCTACCCGGGGGTGTGGCTCGATGATCGCGTCTGGGCCACCCACGGCCACTACCTGGATCGCCATCTGATTCCCCAGTCGGCCTTTGGCCTGCCGCGGCCCCGCTCCACGGGCAGCTTGGACCGCCCGGCGCTGGCCATCGACTACGAGCGCGCGCTGGCCCACGGGCGCCGCTCCCGGGAGTCGCTGCTGTCCCGTGCCCTCTCCCGACCCGGGGCCACCCTGCTCGAGACCTCCGCCCAGCTCCTGCGCCAGGTGACCGTGCCGGGCCTGCCCCGGATGCTCATGAACGCCCGCCTGGCCCCGGTCACGGCGGGGCTGATCGACTTGCAGATGCGCCATGCCGGCCTCCCGGCGGCCGGCATCGTGGCGGAGCGGCTGGGCGTCGAAGCCGACTGGGTCATCTTCGGCCACGTCCACCGGCGCGGCCCTCTCGAGGGCGAGCGCTGGGCGCCGGTCGGGGGCACGGGCCTGCTCAACACCGGCTCGTGGTTGTTCGAGCCGGTGCTGGTTGACCGCGCCACGCCGCCGCATCCCTACTGGCCCGGCGGGGCGGTCCTGCTCGAACCCGGCCGACCGCCCCACAGCGTCGGGCTGCTGGACGGATTGGACGCGTCCCAGCTGACCGCACCCGGGCGCCGCCGGAGCGCAACCGGGGATTGCAATGTCCCCACGCCACGCGGTTGAATTGACAACCGGTCAGCCGGTCAGCCGCAGAGGAGAGGGATATGAAGCGATCCACGGAGCACATCCTGACGACCCATACGGGTAGCCTGCCCCGGCCATCCGGGCTAATGGAGGCGCTGCAGCGCCGCGATCGCGGCGAGATCGACGGCTCGGCGCTCGAGGATCAGGTCCGCGACGCCGTCGATGACGTCGTGCACCGCCAGGCCGACGCGGGCGTCAGCGTCGTCAACGACGGTGAGGCCAGCAAGATCGGCTACTCGACGTATGTCAAGGAGCGACTCGAAGGCTTCGGCGGTCAGGGTGGCCTGGCCGGTATGCCGTCCGACCTGACCGAGTTCCCCGAGTACATGGAGCGGGTGCTGGGCGGCTTGGACTTCGAGATGCCCGCCTGCATCGGCCCGGTCTCCTATCGCGATCTCGACGCGGTCCGAGCGGACATCGCCAACCTCAAGACAGCCGTGGCGCGAGCCGACGTCGAGGACGCGTTCATGACAGCCGCGTCGCCGGGGGTGATCTCGGTGTTCCTTCCCAATCAGCATTACGCCAGCCACGAGGAGTACATCGCGGCCCTGGCGGACGCGATGAAGGCCGAGTACGACGAGATCCACCGTGCCGGCCTGGTCCTGCAGCTCGACTGTCCCGACCTGGCGATGACGCGTCACATGACCGACGAGAGCCTGGAGGACTTCCGCGATCGCGCCCAGCTGCATGTCGAGGCGCTCAATCACGCCACCCGCGACATCCCCGGCGAGGACATGCGCATCCATCTGTGCTGGGGCAATTACGAAGGCCCTCATCATCACGACATGCCGCTCCGCGACGTCATCGACATCGTCTTCGGAGCCCGGCCCGCGGCGATCAGCTTCGAGGCCGCCAACCCGCGCCATGAGCACGAGTGGACGATGTTCGAGGACGTCGAGCTGCCCGAGGGCAAGGTGTTGATCCCCGGGGTCATCGACTCGACCACGAACTACATCGAGCATCCGGAGCTCGTCTCGCAGAGGCTCGTCCGTTACGGCCAGCTCGTCGGTCGGGAGAACGTGATCGCCGGCAGCGACTGCGGTTTTGCCACGTTCGCCAGCCTCCTGGCCATCGATCCCGCGATCACCTGGGCCAAGCTGCAGGCGATGTCCGAGGGAGCACGGCTCGCCTCAGAGGCGCTGTGGTGATCGCCCGACTGGATGCGACCTCCCTACTTCTGTTGCCATATACACAACAAATATCGGGAAGCCTCTCCAGTCCGTGAGGACTTAGCGCAGGATCAGATGGCTGTCGCCGAACTCGTGCCACAGGTACCCGGCGGCCAAAGCGCAGCGATAGGAGCGCTGGAGCACATCGTCGCCCGCGATCGCGGCCAGCATCTGCAGGTGCGAGGCCTGCGGCTCGTGCCAGCCGGTGATCAGCCCGTCGACGGCGCGCACGCCTCGTTCGGGGTCGATCACCAGTCCGGTCCAGCCGCCGCCGGGCTCGACGCCGCCGTCGGGACGCGCGACCGTCTCCAGCGCGCGGACAACGGTCGTCCCCACGGCGATCACACGGCCGCCGGCGGCGCGGGTGGCGTTGACCACGCGGGCAGTCGCCGCCGGCACCTCGTACTGCTCGGGGAAGGGCGACTCGTGGCGCTCGGGTGAGGAGACGCCGGTATGCAGGAGGATGGGCGCGAACTGGACCCCGGCGGCGAGCAGCTTGGTGATCAGCCATGACGTGAACGGCCGGCCCGCGCTCGGCATCTCGGCGCTTCCGGGAATCGTGGCGTACACGTTCTGATAGGCGGCCACCGGCCACTGGCGCTGGACGTAGCCGTAGCGGATCGGCTCTCCGCGGCGGGCCAGGAGCTCCTCGACGCTGCCCATCCCGCGCCAGCGGGCGAGCAACAGCCGCGAGCCCGATGCGTAGGGAGCCACGAGCTCGAGCTCGCCCTCGCCACCGGCCGGCACGAGCCTCTCCCCGGCGCGCCCCCGGGCGGGCCGGGCTCCATCGGAGCTGCGCAGCTCGAGCACCCGCCAGCGCTCGTCCAGACCGGGGGCGCGGGTGGCGAAGTGCACGCGCACCGAGGTTCCATCGCTGCGGCGCGCCTGCACCGCGGCGGGCAGCGTGGCCGAGATGTTGATCACCACCAGATCCCCGGCCCGCAGCACGGCTCCGAGCTCGTGGAAGCGGGCGTGGAACATCTGCCCGTCCGCGGCGTCGGCGACCAGCAGGCGAACGCCGTCCCGGGCCAGCCCCCGCTCCTCGGCGGGCGCGGTCGCCTCCTGGGCAGGGGGAAGCTCGAAGGCCAGGGCGGCGCTCATGCCACGCTCGCCTCGGCCCGTACCTGCCGCGCCTGGTAGCGACCGCTGGCCAGCTCTCCGCCGATCAGCTCCAGCAGCCCGGGAACGCTGTCCTCGGCGGGCGGGCGATCGGAGATGTCCTCGCCGGGGAACGCCCGCTGGTGCATGTCGGTGCGCATGTCGCCGGGGTCGACGGCGTAGACGCGCAGCTCGGGGTGCTCGGCGGCCAGGATCGAGGTCACCTGGTCGAGCGCCGCCTTGGCGGAGCCGTATCCGCCCCACCCCGGGTAGGGCTCCACGGCAGCGTCGGAGGTCAGGTTGATCACCACGCCCCCCTCGCCCAGCAGGGGCAGCGCGCCCTGGATCAGGGCCAGGGGTGCGATCACGTTGACCTCGTAGACGCGCGCCAGCTCGGCCAGCGGGTAGCGGGCCAGGCTCGGCTGGGGGCTCGGCCCCAGACTCGAGGCGTTGTTGACCAGCAGATCGAGCCGGTCGCCGGCGGCCGCGATCAGCGCGCCCCGGTGCCAGTCGTCGGCGATATCTCCGGGGATGGCGCTCACTTCGGTGAGGCCGCGCAGCTCGTCGGCGACGGCCGTCAGGTCCGCGGCTCCCCGAGCGTCGAGGATCAGCTCGTAACCGCGGTGTGCGAGGGCCCGGGCGAGCGCCCGCCCGAGTCCCCGGGAGGCTCCAGTGATGATGGCTTTTGACATGACCGCCAAGCTACGCGCGGTCGGGTCCCGGTTTGTAGAGGCAATTGGTCCTAAGACCCGTCGCCGGCCAGCCCATGCTGGACGGCCAGGACGGCGGCCTGCGTGCGGTCGGAGACGCCGAGCTTGGCCAGCAGATGTCCGACGTGCGTCTTGACCGTCTTCTCGGCGATCCCCAGCTCGAGCGCGATCCGCTTGTTGGATCGCCCGGCCGCGATCAGCTCCAGGACCTCGCGCTCGCGGCGGGTCAGTGTCTCGCCCGCGCCGGCATCGAGGGCCACCTGCGCCTGGCCGCCCGGCTCGCTGAGGGCCCGCAGCAGACGGGAGGCCACGATCGGATCGATCATCGCCTCGTCGGTGCAGGCGCTGCGCACCGCGCGCGCCAGGTCGGCGGGCTCGACGTCCTTGAGCAGGTACCCGGCGGCTCCGGCCCGCAGCGCCGGCATCAGCCGCTCGTCGTCGAGAAAGCTGGTCAGCACGACCACCCGGCTGCTCGGGACGAGCTCGTGGACGGCGCGCATGGCCCCCACCCCGTCCAGTCCGGGCATCACCAGATCCATCAGGATCACGTCGGGGGTCAGCGCCTGCGCCTGCTCGATCGCCTGCCTGCCGTCGCCCGCCTCGCCGACCACGGTGATCCCCTCCTGGAGGTCCAGGAAGGCCCGCAGCCCCTCGCGCACGACCGCGTGATCGTCGACGATCAGCACCCGGATCGGGTCAGGCGCCATCGGCCGAGACCTCCAGGGAGACGGTCGTCCCGGCCCCCGGGGCAGAGCTCACCACCAGGCGCCCGCCCAGCTCGCGGGCCCGTTCCTCCATCGAGGTCAGCCCGAGGTGGTGCGAGCGCAGCTCGGGGTCGGCGGGGTCGAAGCCCACACCGTCGTCGACGACCTCCAGTCGCAGGGAACGACCGCCGTCTCGCAGACGCACGGTCACGTTCCGAGCCCGGGAGTGGCGGACCGCGTTGTGCAGAGCCTCCTGGGCGATGCGCAGGACATCGGCGGCACGGCCGTCGGTCTCGACCACGGCCTGGCCTGCGGACTCGAGATCGGATTCGACGTCGACCCCGTGGAGGCGGCGGATCATGTCCACCTCCTTGCCCAGGGCCCCGGCCAGCCCGTCGCGCTCGAGGTCCACCGGGCGCAGGCCCAGGATCAGTGAGCGCAGCTCGGCGAGGGCCTCGCGAGCCAGCTCGCGGACGCGCTCGAGCTGGACCCCGGCCGCCTCGGGGTCGCGTTGCAGCAGCGTGGCCGAGGATTCGGCGGCGAGGTTGAGGCTGAACAGCGTCTGGGAGACGACGTCGTGGAGCTCGAGCGCGAGCCGGTTGCGCTCGGACAGGATCGAGAGCTCGCGGCTGCGCTCGTAGAGACGGGCGTTGGTGATCGCGATCGCGGCGTGGGCGGCCAGCAGCTCGATCAGCTCGCGGTCGGCCGCATCGAACTCAGTGGCCCCCAGCTTCTCGGTCAGATAGAAGGCTCCGATCACCTGGTCACGGGCCACGATCGGCACGCCCAGGAAGGAGCGCATGTCCGGGTGCTCGCGGGGCCACCAGCCGCGAAACCGGAGATCGCGGTGGATGTCGTCGGTCAGGTAGGCGTCATGGGCCTCGAGCATCGCGCCGAGCATTCCGTGGGTGCGCGGCAGCGGGCCCATCGCCGCGACGAGCTCATCGCTCATCCCGGAAACCAGGAAGCGCCGGAAGCCTCCCGACCCGTCGGGAATCCCCAGAGCCGCGTAGCGGGCGCCCACCAGCTCGCGGGAGGAGTCGACGAGACGCTGCAGGACTTCCTCGACCGACAGCTGCGACGCGACCGCCAACACGGCATCGCTGACCGCCTTCAGGGCTGGGCTGACCCGCTCCGGCATGAGCGAGACGATAGCTTTGCTGTGAGCATGCAACAGATACCGCGATTCTTGTTCTGGACCCAGGTGGCGATCGTCGTCTTCGTGTTTGCCGGGATCGTGATCGCGATCACCAGGCTGGCCTGAGCCCGCCGGCCGGGGGCGCGCCGATGATCGATTCGATCCTCGTCGGCACCGACGGATCGGGTACCGCGGCGATCGCGGTCGCCCACGCGATCGAGATCGCGCGCGGCGTGGGCGCCAAGCTTCAGATCGTCAGCGCGTATGAGCCGGTGCCCGAGCGCCGCCTGCGCGATGAGCGCCTGCGCGTGCCCAGCGACGTGCAGTGGGCGGTCAACCCCCGTGAGGACGTGCTCGTCCTGCTCGAGTCCGCGGAGCGTGATGCCCGCGCGGCCGGCCTGGCGCAGGTGGAGACGTTCGCGCGGGTTGGCGACGCCGCCGACGCCATCCTCGACGTCGCCGAGGATCGGCGGGTGGACCTGATCGTGGTCGGTAACAAGGGGATGACGGGAGCGACCCGGTTCCTGCTGGGCTCGGTTCCCAACAAGGTCTCACACCACGCCCCCTGCTCGGTGCTCATCGTCCGCACGACCTGACGGTCGCGATCCGCTCAGGGCGTGGGGGCGCCCGCGGGTGCGGTGGCCGGCGCGGTGGCCGCGCCCGCATTGACCAGGCCGTAGCCGTAGGTGGCATTGGGATGCGGGACGACCGGGGAGCCCGGCGGGGTCTGGCTCAGGGGCAGGGGGGTGGCCGTCTGCTCGAGGCGGGTCAGGTCTGGTCGGGGGTTGGATGGCGACCGATCACGCCGCTGGCGATCACCAGCGCCGCCGTCCCCGCGACCTCGGGTGAGGCCATCGAGGTGCCGATGTAGTAATTCGGGTATCCGAACCTTGACCAATGAGGCGGGTCGGTCAGCGTGAGCTGGTAGATCGAGGGCAGTTGGAGCTGCGGCTGGCAGTCGGGATCGCTGGGCATGATCGCGTCGTCGCCACCGCCCGGCGCGACCAGGTCGAGCGCCGAGCCGCTGTTGGAGTAGTCGGCGATGCAACGATCTCGGGTGGTGGCGCCGACCGCGATCACGGTCGGGACCCGTGCCGGATAGGCGATCTGGTTGGTCTCGTCGTTGCCGGCGGCGCCGACCACCGTGACCCCGCGGCGATGGGCGTAGTCGATGGCGTTGACGATCGCGGGGATCTCGTTGCCCGAGGTGACCTGGTTGGGCAGGAACTCGAGGCTCAGGTTGATCACCTGAGCGCCGTGCTGGACGGCGTAGCGGATTCCGCGCGCAATCGTCCCCTCGTCGCCCTCCCCCTGGGAATCGAGCACGCGCACCGGCATGATCGAGGCGCCATAGGCGAGCCCGGTCAGGCCGAAACCGTTGTTGGTCGCCTCCGCGAGCACTCCCGCTACGAACGTCCCATGGCCGTTGCGGTCCAGTGGGTAGCGGTTGTTGGAGACGAAGTCATACGGTGAGACGAAGCGCGTCCCCTTGAAGTCCGGGGACTCCCGGAACTTGTTCCAGTTGCGATACGCCACCCCGGTGTCCAGGACCGCGATCACGACGCCGTGGCCGCCGGCCCGGTGGTCGGCGATCAGGTTGCCCCAAGCCTCGGGGGCGTTGATCCCGTACCCGGGGAGCATGTTCCACTGCATCTGCTCCCAGCCCTGGGGGCGGTTGGCGCGCCCGCGATCGTCGGGATAGAAGTCGCCGGTGGCATGCGCGATGTAATCGGGGTCGGCGTACGCGACTCCGGCCTGGCGGCGCAACCGGGCGACCGCGGAGGCGACGCTCTCGCCGGCGGGCAGGTCAAGCACCCGCGCCCGGGGGGCGGGCGCGGGGGCGGCCGAGCGCATGCCCATCCTGATCTCGGCATCGCCGGCCACTGTGACCGCGGTCTCCGACCGGTAGCCGACGATCACCCGGTGCGGGTCAAAGGCCGCCCCCCGGGCGCCGCCCACCCCAAGGGCCAGCCACGCCACGAGCACCGCGAAGGCCACTAGGGCCGCGCGCTGAGCCTGCCGGGCAAAGATGCGATTGGTCATGTACGGAGCTTGGACGGAGCACTGGCTCTCACGGCAGCGCCAGCCATTTAAGACATCATCAGTGCCGCGGAAGATGCCCCCCGCAACCAACGGTACTCACATCTCTCCCGGCTTCGCAAATGAGCTCACGTTTCTTTCCCCGTGAGGAGTACTTCATGCGCCTGGCGATCCGCGAGGCGACGCTCGCCCCCGAGCACGATGACATCCCGGTCGGCGCCGTTGTGGTCAAGAATGGAGAGGTGATCGGAGCCGGTCACAACGAGCGCGAGGTGCGCGCCGACCCGACCGCCCACGCCGAGCTCATAGCGCTGCGCGACGCCGCCCGGACGCTGGACAGCTGGCGCGTCCTGGACGCCGTGCTCTACGTGACCCTGGAGCCGTGCGCCATGTGTGCGGGAGCGATCGTCCTCGCCCGCGTGCCCCGGGTCGTGTTCGGCGCCACCGATCCCAAGGCGGGCGCTGCCGGCAGTGCGCTCGACGTTCTCGACCATCCTCGGCTCAACCACCGCCCCCACGTCGAGTCGGGCCTCCTGGCCGGGGAATGTGCCGACCTCCTGCGTTCCTTCTTCGCCTCCCGGCGTTGAGGGCGAGTCCGGCCGCCGTCGTCTGAAGCGAAATCCCGTCAAACGGCGACCTCCCGGGGCTGGAGCGTCACGGAGTGGCCGAGCGCTTCGAGCTGTCTGACGAGGCGCTTGGTCGTTTGGTCGGGGTTTCGTCGGGTGAAGTAGTCGCCGCCGAGGTCGCGGTACAGCTCGCCGGTTTGGAGCATGTGCCAGGCGGCGGTGAGGATCGAGTGGCCGACTGCGGTGACCGCTTTGGAGTGCCCGCGGCGGCCGCGTAGGCGCTGGTACTGGGCGGCGAGGTAGGAGTTCTTGGTCCTGGTCGCGGCGAGCGTGGCCTCGGTCAGCGTCACGCGTAGCCACTTGTTGCCTTTGCCGGTCTTCCCGGAGCGGCGTTTGCCGGCGGACTGGTCGTTGCCGGGGCACATCTTCGCCCACGAGGCGAGGTGCTTGGGGGTCGGGAACGCGCTCATGTCGACGCCGATCTCTCAGATCAGCACCTCGGCGGCGCGTGGCTTGACGCCGGGGATCGTCATCAGCAGGTCACGGGGCGGCGAAAGGACGGATCCGTTCCTCGATCTCGGCTGAGAGGCGATCGATCGCCTCGTCGAAGAAATCGATGTGCGCGAGGATCTGCCCGACCACGAGCGTGTGCTCGTCCTCGAAGCGACCGACGAGCGCTTCTTGGAGCGCCGGGAGCTTCTTGCGCAACTGCCCGCGCGCTAGGTCGGCGAGCACGACCGGGTCGGTCGTGCCGGTGACAAGCGCGTCGAGCATGTCCCGACCGGACTTGCCGAGGATGTCGCTCGCGACACAGGAGAGCTTGATCCCGGTGTCCTCGAGAATCTTGTGCAGCCGCGAGGACTCACGCTGGCGATCGTTGATCTGCGGCTTGCGATACCGGGTCAGGTTGCGCAGCGTCCGGATCGGCTTGGGCGGAATGAAGCTCGCGCGCAACAGCCCGGCCTCCAAAAGCTGACAGAGCCACTGGGAATCGAGCACGTCCGTCTTGCGGCCCGGGCACTGGAACTCCGCGATCTGCTCGGTCAGCTTGCGCCCCTCCCAGATCCGCACGCACGCCGTCACGCTCGCCTTGTGCACGTCCAACGCGCCCGGACGCTCAACGATCCGCTCCACCCTTACCTCCTACGCTTCGACTACGAGGATCGCCGTCCGCAGGAGCCTCGCATCAAACAAGCGAG
>Ga0182024_10005704_pt1 | contig 27730 bp, 22 predicted proteins | sample P32metaG_FD_120480 | JGI IMG/M metagenome (GOLD analysis project Ga0182024, IMG submission 120480) | Permafrost microbial communities from Stordalen Mire, Sweden - P3-2 metaG (Illumina Assembly) | ecosystem: Environmental > Terrestrial > Soil > Wetlands > Permafrost | place: Sweden: Stordalen...
TAGATGATGGTGTTAATGCCGGTGAACTGGCTGAACAGAGCAATGAGGATCGCAACCACCAGCGGTTTCCTGAAGGCGGGATCGAGCAGGTTTCCACTTTCTTCCGCGATGGCGGCCCGGATGGTTTTGATTTCGCCTCTGGCGGCTGCGGAACCCACGGTTTGAGCAAGGACGTGTTCCGCCTCCCGTTCCCTGCCTTTCTGCACTAGCCAGCGTGGGCTCTCCGAAATGAACAGCAGCGCAATCAGGAAACAGATCGATGGGAGAGCAGCGGATGCGAACATCCATCGCCAGTTGGACTGTCCGGCCCCGGTGAGCAGATAGTTAACGCCGTACGACAGCAGGATACCGATGACGATTGCGAGCTGATTCAGGCTGACCATCAGACCGCGACTCTTTGCCGGAGAAATCTCCGCAATATAAAGCGGCGAAAGGGTGGAGGCGATTCCGATGGCTAGGCCGCCCATGACGCGTGCCACCACGAACTGCGTCAGATTGTTCGGAAGCGCCGACCCCAGCGACGAAGCCGTGAATAACGCGGCGGCCGCAAGCAGCACTCGCTTCCTGCCGAAGCGGTCGCTGGTGAAACCTGCCAGGCTGGCTCCGGCGACGCATCCCAGGAGCAGGCTGCTGGCGGCAATTTCGGTTTGCGAATCGCTCAATCCGAACTGAGCCTTCAGAAACACGATGGCGCCGTTGATCACCGCGGTGTCGAAGCCGAACAGCAGGCCGCCAATCGCGGCGACGGCCGCGGGCAGGTACAAGTAGTGGGCAGCACCTCGTGGGGAATTTTGCATAGGATTGTGGCCGGCGCTTCAGATTTTCAGCAAACCCAGCTGCAGAAAAACCAGCCCTGCTGCACCGGCGACACCACCGTAGCCGATCAGACTCTGAAATACGATTGGAACCTCCCGCCCCAGCAAAATGCGGGTGCGGCGCGCTACTTCGTCTCGAATCGGAGAAAGTAACTGCGGGCCAGCCTCTGCGATATTGCCGCCAATGATCAGAACCTCCGGATCGAAGATGTGCAAGACGCTGACCACGGCCGCGGTCAGGGATTTCAAGGCGCGGTCGACCACGCAGCGCGCGCTCTCGTCTCCCTCGGCCGCCGCTCGAAAAATAGCTTGGGTGCTGGGCGGCTGGCCAGCTTGCCCGGGAGACAACTTCGCGGGCGCGACCCGATGAAGATGAGTTAGGTAATCAGATTCGATGGCCCGGGCCGAAAAGCTCGTTTCCACACAGCCGTAATTTCCGCAGATACAAAGGCCGCCATGGAGGTCGAGGGTTACGTGCCCAAGGTGACCCGCCGCTCCGGAGGCTCCACGAAGTATCGCGCCATCCACCAGCACCGCTCCGCCAACTCCGGTGCCAAGAGTCAACAGGACCACGTTGCGCTTTCCGCGGGCAGCGCCCCAGAGTACCTCCGCAAGCAGCGCCGTGCGAGCGTCGTTGTCGGCGAGAACTGGCACGTCTCCCGCGTCGATTACGTCGGCCAAAAGCCGTCCTTCCAAAAAGTGCAGCTCTCCGGGCAAGCTGTTTACCCGAGATGTCGCTGTGTCGATTACGCCCCTGCATCCAATCCCAATTCCACACACCTGCGGCTGGGCGCGCTTCAAGACCGAGTGCACAAAGTCATGCAGGGCGGCTGGTGTGCGCGGCGAAAGTTCGTGAAAGCTCTCGATCAGACTTCCGCTCAGGTCTACGAGCGCAGCTTTGATGGCGGTTGCGCCGATGTCAACACCAACCACGATGGCCTGATCCGAAGGAGAATTGGGGTAGTCTGGGCTCACAATCGTGTTGTGCATTATACGCACTCTATGCCATCCTAGTGAGCCATATATTCTGGCTACGTTTAGCTGCCCTCTGCAAGGCAAACGAAAGGAACTTCGTGGATAACCAGGCCCCCACCAGCGCTGCGAAGGGCGCAAGTTTGACGTTCTTCGAACTTGCGATGGACGCTTTGCAGAGTTTGAAAAGGACCCAGGCTGGAGTGATCCAGAAATCAGCCGAGCTCTGTGCTGATAGGATTGCTCGTGGCGGGCTAGTTTTTCTTTTCGGCAGCGGTCATTCCCGGATGATGAGCGAGGAAATGACTCCACGGCAGGGCTGCTTCGTCGGTTTCGTGGCCCTCGTGGAACTGGCAGTTTCGAATTTTGCTGCGATCGTGGGCCCGAACGGACTGCGCGCGCCGCTGTATCTTGAAAACTACGAAGGCTATGCCGAGCAAATTCTGAACGGGTTTCATTTCGGACCAAATGACGCGTTCATCGTAATTTCGACCAGCGGAATCCGGCCGGTAGTCGTGGAAGCAGCCATGGGCGCGCAACGGCGCGGGCTACCGGTGATTACTATAGTCTCAAAGGCACACTGCGAACAGGCGAAAGCAGCCCACTCGTCCGGCAAGAAGCTGATCGATTGCGCCGACCTGATTATCGACAATCAATGTCCCCCGGGTGATTGTGTGCTTGAACTGGAAGGCCTGGAGTGGAAGACAGGACCGATCTCAACTATCACCGGCGCGATGATCATCAACATGATTCGCTGCGCCGCTGCGGAGGCGCTACTGGCGCGCGGGGTCACACCGGTTGTGTTGCCCAGCCATCAATTCGTTGGCAACACCAGTGCTGCAACCCAACTGGAAGCATTCTACGAGGCCTATCGCAAGAGCCTCAAACACTTGTTCGAATAATCTGCTCGAGTAATGATGGCCGAGTAAACATGTTCGAATAATCACGTGGACGAAGTACTCCTAATCACGGGTTCATCGGGAATTGCGGCGGCAGTGGCCCGCATGTGGGCCGCGGAGGATCCTGTATTCGTTTTTGGGGTGAACGAAAACGAATGCCTCTCTCTGGCCAAAGAACTGGATGTGGCCGGGTACGCAGTCGGAGATGTGCGGGATGAAGCGGAGGTCCGGCGTGGCATATCTGCCTGCCTGGACCGGTTCGGCCGGATTGACGCGCTCATGAATGTTGCCGGCATCAGCGCTCGTCCACTGGGGGACGGCCCGCTGCACCTGTGCAGTTCTGAAGCCTGGGACGCAGTGATGAACCTGAATGCCAAGGGTACATTCCTGATGTGCCGTGAGGTTCTGGGCTTGTGGACGAAAAATCGCCAAGCGGGAGTGATTCTCAATACCGGCAGCGTGCTGGCTCGGTATCCGCAGCCGGAGCATTTTGCGACCGCAGGTTATGCCGCCAGTAAAGGCGCGATTGAAGCCATGAGCGTAGGGGCAGCGGCGTACTACGCGCCGGAAGGCATTCGGATTAACGTGATTGCGCCGGGATTGGTGCATACTCCCATGACGGTGCGGGCACAGGGAAAGGCGGAGATCACCAAATACCTGATCCACAAGCAGCCCCTGCGGAAGGGTATGCTGACGGCCGAGGATGTCGCCAAGACAGCATGCTTCCTGCTGCGGCGGGATTCCAGCCCAATCACCGGGCAGGTCCTGACCGTGGACGCGGGATGGACGGTGAGCGAATGAGGCGCAAGAGACCGACGAGGACAGATGCGCATGCAGCCAGCTCGACGCGCCGGCAAGAACCGCGGGCACTTCTAAGCGCACCTTTAAGAACAACGGTGGTCGGCAGCTATCCCTTTCCTGGGTGGCTCGAGTTTGCTTCCGCGCACTTGGAGCAATTCGGCGAGGCCGAGATCGACGAGATGCGGGCCGACGCGGTTTTCGTGGCCGTCCACGATCAGGTCGCCGCCGGGTTGGATGTGATTACCGACGGGGAACAAACTCGCTATGATTTCAACCTGTCATTCTATGAGAGGCTGGAAGGCATTCGCGGCACTGCGATTTCCCCGCGCCGCTTTGGACCGCCGGCGCACGATCAGCGGGGAAAATACGAGACTTCGGGAAAGATAAGCTCCACGCATGGCCTGGGAGCGGTGGAAGAATTCAAGCGCCTGCAGAAGATCGCGCCGCCCGGACCGGTGCTGAAGGCGAGCGTTCCCGGACCCTACACTTTGAGCGGCCGCATCAGTCCAGGGGGGAGTTATGAGAGCCGTTGGGACGTCACCGAAGCGCTGGTCCCAATTGTTCGTGCGGAACTTGAACAGTTGGTTGAAATTGGTTGTGAGGAAATCACACTCGATGAACCCTCGATGAGTTGCTATGCCCATCGAGAGGATCCCCGCCGCTTTGCCAAAATATTTATTGAGACCGTGAAGCCGGTGATCGGCCGATGCCGCCTTTCGACCCATCTTTGTTTTGGCAACTACAAGGGCCGCGCCGTGGGTTTGCGACGGTACGCGCCCCTTTTTCCTGCGTTCTTCGAGCTTCCGGTGCAGGAAATGCATCTGGAAATGGCGAGTCGCGAATTTGCGGAGATCGAGATCATCCACGAGATTGCGGCGCGAGGGATCGACGTCGCGGTCGGCATCATTGACGTGAAGAGCTATTACATCGAAACACCCGCCGATGTCGCCGACCGCGTGCGCTTGTGCCTGAAGCATGCGCCTGCGGACCGCCTCTCATTCGCGCCCGATTGCGGTTTGAGCCAGACAGCGCGTTGGGCGGCGCGGCAGAAATTAATCAACCTCGTGAGCGGCGTGAAGATTGTCCGAAAGGAACTGGGACTGTCGTGATCCGTCCGGTCCTCTCCCACGACGCGCTGCTGGCGGATATTCGCACTTCGAACCGACGGGACGGCAGTTTCCGTTTGTGGTGGCTGGGACAGAGCGGGTTCCTGCTGCAGTGGGAGGGCGTCCACATCTTGCTCGATCCCTACCTTTCAGATTCACTCACAAAGAAATATAGCCAGACCGATAAGCCTCACGCCCGGATGACCGAGCTGGTGATTAATCCTGCCCTGCTTTCGTTCGCCGATATCGCCACCTCTACTCACAATCACACCGATCACCTTGATGCCGAAACTCTTAGCCCCATCCTGGCGCGGAATCCAAGCCTGAAGCTGGTGATCGGAGAATCGAATCGTGTCTTCGTTGCAGAGCGGCTGGCGATCGACCCTGCGATTCCCATCGGAGTGGATGACGGAACCACGGTCGAAGTCTCGGGAATTCGATTTTCCGGCGTGGCCTCGGCTCACGACACAGTGGAGCGTGACGAACAGGACCGCGCCCGATTTCTCGGCTACGTTCTCCAGTTCGGGGGCTGGACGGTGTACCACAGCGGCGACACCATCCGACACCCGGGGATGGCGGAAAAGCTGCGGACCTTCGGAGTGCATGTCGCGCTTCTCCCCATCAATGGCCGGTCTCCTGAAAGAAGGGTACCTGGGAATCTCTCCGGACCGGAGGCCGCGCAGCTGGCGAAAGACATTGACGCCAAGCTCGTGATCCCATGCCACTTCGAAATGTTCGAATTCAACACTGCTTCCCCAGACAAATTCATGTTTGAATGCCGCCGCTTGGGGCAACGGTGTCGAGTACTTCGATGCGGCGAAAGGTGGGACAGCGAGGAAGTGGAGAGGAAAGACACGGACAGCTCGTAATCAACGAACTGTTATTTCTTATACGCCAGACTGGAAGACTTCGGCTAACGATCTTTCGTGGCTTCCAGAGCGCGACGCTTGATCGCGAAAATGCTTCGTTGGAGTAGGCGGCTCCCTCTGACAGTTTCACTAGGGTTTCTCGATACGGATTCCTGGGGAGCCTAAAGCCCTCAAGTGCCCATCGGAGAAAAACCCTCTTGCGTTGCGGCGTCAAGTAGCCACGCCCGATTCTTTCCCCAGCCGTATGGTTCGCCAGTTCTGCCGCCAGTTCCATCGGGTTCTTTACAGGCTTGCCATCCACGCATTAATCACATCGCCCGGATGCAGCCTTGCCAGAGCCGCGATTCCGTTCAGCGCTACGTCGGTAATCTCCGCGCCTTGACTGTTCCCAGCAATGGCCTTCAGTTTAAGGGGCTGAATTAACATTCCGGTATTAGAAGTGCGCGATGTATCTTGGCGCGGCACTCGCACGCGCTGTTCCGCCGAAATTGTAGACGATCCCGACTGAGTCACGATAGTTGTTTTGAGTAACGGATGGTCGCCAAAGATGTTATGCCGGGCAAAAACGTAATCAGAGGAAATTGTTATCAGGCCGCTGAGAAGTAGAGTAGCGAGTGACGTATCGCACTTGCAGCGCAACGAACGCGGTGGCGAGATAACCAATGGCAGGACAGGACATTCAACGCCGGGAGATCTTGCGCGTCATGGCGATGGCCGCGGCAGCGGCAGGCTTTCCGGGCTTCACGAAGTGGGCGTTTGCCGGATCGCACGCTCCAATTGGTGCGCTGCAAATCAGGCCAATAAACTACAAGCTACAATTATCAAATCCGCGATCCAGGCCGTTCGACCGTTCAGTTCCCTACCTAAACGTTATGCATCCGGGCGGATCGGACCATTGTTTGCTATACGAACGTTTACTGCGCGAACGCCATTGCCGAGAGTTGCTGCTCTCGTTCCAATCGCAGGCTGCTCGCCCGCTGACGGGCTCTTGCGATCTGCTCAGGCTTCAAGACCGTTTCCAGCGAACGCAGCAGGTCTTTCCCCCTAGGGTCGTCGGCCAGGGATGCGGCGGTGATCCAGGCATAAGCGGCTTCCGGGTCCTTTTCTATGCCCCGGCCCTCAGCGTACATGTATCCCAACTTGATGCGGGCTCCCGTATGTCCTTGCGCAGCAGCTTTCTGGAACCAGCGGAATGCCGCCGCATGGTCTCGCGGAACGCCCTCGCCCCTCAGATACATGTCGGCGAGATTGTTCTCGCCCAGAGGATTCCCGGCATCAGCCGCTTTGCGATACCACGTCGCGGCGGTCGTAGTATTCCGCTGACAACCCAGTCCTTGATCGTACATATAACCAAGATTGGTCTGAGCGCTACTATCCTTCGCCGCAGCCCCTTTTTGAAACCAGCGAAAGGCTTGCTGGTAGTCCTGCCGCACCCCCTGTCCCTCCAGATAGAGAATCCCGAGGTTGTAGTAGGCGCGCGCGAAGCCCTGGTCGGCCGCCGCATTCAGCCAGCGCAGCGCCACCCCGTAGTTGACCGGAGGCCCCCATCCATTGATATACATCACGGCCAAATTCACTTGGGCCGCGGCGTACCCTCGTTGGGCCGCCTGCCCGAACCACGTCAGCGCTTCTTTCTCACTGTAATCTGGGCCAATCGCCAGGATGGAAGCGATTCCCATCTGGTTCTGCTCAAAGGCATGGCCCCGCTGGGCCATCTCGTTAACGATCTTGCTGTCACACACCCGTGTATCGCCTCCCACCAATCGCGAAACCACCGCCAGACTGCATTGTTCGGTCGGCGGGTTCTGTGCCCAGGCTGTCATGACGGCCATTAGCAGGACTCCCACTAGTGAGATTCCAATTGCAAGTTCGCTTCGAAAGGTTGTTCCCCTCACGGTACCCTCCGGCTCGAGTCTGAATTCCGGTTTCCACCGGGCTGCACGGAGCCAAATTTGCCCTAGGATCGCAGCCACTGCAATGCAGGAAGGATTATTCCTTGGTACAAACCGGCTCATTTGCGGAGACATTCCGCCTCATCCCGTAATAAGCTGATGACCAAAGACTTATTGCTTCGTCCATAGGAACTGGAGAGGGCCGGCAAACGTAAAATGAGGTACGATCAGGAGACTGAAGTAATCAAATGACCGGCAATGGTTCAGATCGGGTTCGTTTCGGTCCATTTGAGGTGGACCTGCACACCCATGAACTGTGGAAATACGGGACAAGACTCAAGCTGCTTGGCCAGCCTTTTGAGATCCTCGCGATGCTGCTGAGCAGGCCGGGCGAACTGGTGACCCGGGAAGAACTGCGCAGCCGGTTGTGGCCGGGTGACACGTTCGTGGATTTCAATCACGGATTAAACGCCGCCGTAAATAAACTGAGAGAGGCTCTCAGCGACTCGGCAGAGAACCCTCGCTACATCGAAACGCTGCCCCGCCGTGGCTACCGCTTCGTCGCAACCATCCAGCCTTTGAGCGCAACAGCAACGAGACCGGCACCCACTTTTCCAGTCGAGCCGTCCGCAGGCATTCCCCAGAACAGTCCCACTTCTGCCGGACCCAGTCTTAATCTGGAAACGGAAGCGGAATCTCCGAGTTCGCAAGTTCCTGACACCCGCCGATGGCCGCGATTTCTGGTACGTGCCGGGATGGTTCTCGCTTTGCTGTCTGCGGGCGCCATCCTTTTGAGAATTGTGTCGGGAGGTGGACAAGGAAGCGAACTCTCGCGCCCCGTGGAGCGACTGAGGCCGCTCACCATGCCTGCCGACAGCAGCGGCGCACCGGCGTTTTCTCCCGACGGCAACTACGTAGCATTTGAGCGCAGGGGTACGAGGCCGGGAGACGCGGGCATCTTCGTCAAAGGGACCGAAAGCGATCAGATGACGCAGTTGACCAGCAATGACGACGACTGTTGTCCGGTTTGGTCTCCGGAAGGCCGCTCGATCGCCTTCTCGCGCTTTGCCGATAAGGGGTTCGCGATCTATGTTGTGTCCGCAGACGTCGGCGGGGAACAAAAGCGGGAGGCGGAGAGAAAACTGAGTATGAAGGCCGCGACCTATGTTCTGAGCTCCGCGAGTGCGGCCGAGCGCAAGCTCGATACCAGCGGGGTCACTCCGCAACACGGGGAACTGGATTGGTCGCCCGACGGTAAGTCCATTGCCTTCAGCGGCGACGCTGCCATCTTTTTGCTCTCGCTGGCAAACTCCACGGTGCATCGCCTGACTGAGCCTCCGCCGCTGTCGCAGGATTGGGGACCCACATTTTCGCCCGATGGCCAGAGGCTCCTTTTTGTTCGCGAGCACCAAGTGGGCCTCCCGGATGAAATCCTGGTGACCCCTGCGACGGGTGGGGAGGCGAGTCGAATACTTTCGGAACCCGGCAAAATCGCTGGGCCACCCCAGTGGTCGTTTGAAGGACGGTCGGTGATTTTTGCCTCAAATCGCAACGGGCACCCGGGGTTGTGGAGAGTTTCGGTGGATACCCCTGATGCTCCCGTCCCAATCAGCGATCCGGCGACGCCCGCCTGGTCTCCAGCCGTCTCGCGCCGAGGATACCGGATGGCGTACACGCGGCAGACGCGAAGCCTTAGTATCTGGCAAATGGATCTCTCCCCCAGCGGCGACAAACAGCCGCGCGTTCTCGTGTTCTCAACGAGCCAGACCGATCAGGGGCCAGGCCCGCAGTATTCACCGGACGGGAAGAAGCTGGCCTACATGTCAGACCGTTCGGGAACCATGGAGATCTGGGTGAGCAATCTCGATGGCGGCAACCCCTTCCAATTGACCGCCGTAGGCGGCGCTGGAACCCCGCGATGGTCGCCCGATAGCCAAGTCGTGGCGTTCGATACCCACAAGGCCATTGTAACCATCAACTTGCGTGGCGGTGCTCCTCAGACCCTCGTGCGCGATTCGTCTGAGAATGTGTGTCCCAGTTGGTCGCGGAACGGCAAATGGATCTATTTCGCCTCAAGTCGCTCCGGAGCATTCCAAGTGTGGAAGGTTCCCGCCGAAGGCGGCTCACCGGTCCAGGTGACTCGGCAAGGCGGACACGCCGCTCTGGAATCTCTCGACGGTAAATACGTCTACTATGCCAAGACTCCCTCGCCCGACCCGGAGATTTGGCAGGTTCCGGTTGAAGGCGGCCCGGAGACGCCGCTGGCGCTGGTGCGTCCCGGGACATGGGCAAGCTGGCAAGTGGTGGACGGCGGAATTGTATTCGTAGGTCCATCGCTGGGCCACAAAGCGGTCCTCAGCTTTTACGATTTTGCGAAGCATCACACCACTACGATCGCGGTGCTCGATCTGGTTCCCTTCTGGCTCGGCGCCACGCGTGACGGCAGGACTGTCGCCTTCGATCAGCCCGGCCGCGAACAAGCCCAGATCATGCTGGTTGAGAATTTCCGGTAAAACGCCAAGCACACTGTCGGGAGCGCGCGGGCACGAACTAGTCAACTTTTGCTTATGCGGTTGTTTCAGCAGACCACTCCCAGTAGTGTAGGAGAGTGCCTCGCCCGCCGTTTCCCAAGACTTTGCGCGAGTTCCATTCGAAGTTTGCCACCGAAGAAGCTGGCCATGACTATCTGGCCATGACTATCTGGCCATGACTATCTGGCCGCATGCCGCTGGCCTGATGGTTTGGTGTGTCCACGATGCGGGAACCGGCGCGCCTAGGAGTTGGCAAAGCTCAGACGCTGGCAATGTACCAGTTGTCGGCACCAGGCTTCTCTGACGGCTGGAACCATCCTGCATAACAGGAAAACTCCGCTGACGGTTTGGTTCTGGGCCGCCTACCTTATGACCACCGATAAGCGATGATGCTGCACAAATTCCGGCGGGCTATGATCAACTTGGCACGCGAGCCGCTGCGGGGCGAAGTGGAAGTTGACGAAACGTGGGTTGGCGGTACTCAGGCTGGCTGGCGGGGAAGCCGACAACTCAAGGGCCGGAAAGCGGCACTGGTCCTTGTTGCCGTCGAGAAACGGGGCCGCGGAACCGGGCCTAAGCCCACGCATTACGAACAGATACGAGGTGCGGCCGACCTCGCTAAGCCGCTTGCGCGGAAGGCCGACCCCAACCTATTGGGGCTTGCTGAAACAACCGGATAAGCAAAAGTTGACTAACGGCGAAAACCCCTCCGCACAACGGCAGAGAGCCGGCCCTACTTGACTTCTCCCGTTAGCCTATCGAGCTTCTGAAGCATCCCACCGATCTCCGCATTCGCCATGAAGTTCTCCCATACCAGCCCTGTCCGGTAGTTCTCAATCATGACGGTGATGGGAGCTTGATTCAGTCCCATGTAAATCGGTGCAATCCAGTTGTGCCCAGGATCGAAGGCATCGCGGGGGCCGTAGATATCCCAGAGCTGAGCGCCCAGGTCGCGATAGTAGTGCTTGAAGGCCGCCATGGAGGCCTCGGGTGTGTAGGGAAAGGAAGCAAGCGCTCCGGTGGGTGTGAGCGTTCCGCGATCGTCGGCGTCGTCAGGTGCGTGCGGTACGTAGCCCTCAGGGCCGTCGCTCGCGGTTAAGCCCCACGCATTGGGTCCGTAGCCTGCGAAGTGCTTCGGATTGGCAATGGAGTACGCGCGATTGATCAGCGCAATGTTGCGGTTGTTCTCGAAATAAGAGGACGTATAGCGATCGTGCAGGCGATGCGGATCGAAACCCAGGTAGGAGTAGTGCGTAAAAAACAGTGGGCCGCCCGTGCCGACGCCTACGTCGAGTTTGATCCCATAGTACGTATGCCGGTTGAAGTAGTGGTCTCCGTCGGTACTGCCCGACCAACCTCCGCGATAACCGATCGCCTGCTGTGATTGTCCCGCCCACCCGGAATAGTACATATCAACGGGTACGCCATGCGTCGGCGAGGACATCGCCAGCAGATACGTGATCATGACTTCGTTGAATCCGATGAGCGGATGATGAATCTGCCGCGCCCATTCCGCCGACCAGTGCCAATAAATGAAGTCACTGTGCTGGTCGTCGCGGTACCAATCCCATTCGACGGTCTCCCAGAGGTTTGAAATTCGCCGGTAGAGAGCTTGCTCAGCCTCAGTCTTACCGTGGAAGTACTGCCGCGCAGCCAGAAGCCCCTGCATCAGGAACGACGTTTCCACCAGGTCCCCACCGTTGTCGAACATGCCAAACACCGGCATCGTCTTTCCTGTGCTTCCGTCCATGTAGTGCGACCAAGCCCCGTGGTAACGTTGCGCCTGTTCAAGAAAGCCCACAATCTTAGTCAGGCGGTCAACTCCTTGTTCCCGCGTGATGAAGCCGCGGTCCACGCCCACCACGAGGGCAGAAATGCCAAATCCGCTGGCGCCGGTGGCAACGATGCGGTCGTCGCCGGGGATGTTCTCGCGAGTCATACCCGATTGCGGATCGGCACCTTCCCAGTAGTAATGGAAGCAGGCTTCCTGCAACATGGTGAGTAGTTCGTCGTCATTGAACTCGCGCGTGGACGCGCTGGCTGCGTTAGAAAGCGGAGACTGGCGATACCGCGCGTCCGACGCGGCAACCTTGTAGGCAGCGGTGACTCCGGACTTCCCCAGAAAATCCGAATAGCGATCAGTTCCTGGAAGCTGAATGCCTGCCGGCTCGAAGGTCTTCCCGTCGAGCGAACGATAGATCACGTAGCGGCCGAGCGTGGGACTGTTCACCGGGTCCCAGCGGACTTCCACGTGCCGGTCATAGCCGATCGCCCGCAGGTTCGCGGGTGCAGGCAGGGGCGTCTCTGCATTGTCCGCCGGATCGTCGTCAACCCGAATTTCATCGACAATCAGGGTGTGCCGCGCACCATCGGCACGTCCTTGATGAAAGACGACATTTTGCAGATATTCAGGACGGAACTGGTAAATAGAGGCGGTGTGGAATTCAGACAGCGGGATCCGCACCTGAACCCAGCGCCCTGCGGGCAGATCGCCTGTGAACTTACCCATCGGCAAAGGATCGGTGAAAGAGGCCGGGAACTCGGCCACCTGCAGACCCTGACGCCCGGTAGACAGCACCAGCATAGGAAGGTCATCCGCCGAGATCGGCTGCGGGGCAAAACACCAGAAGTAAAGATTGTGTCCCGCTAATTCTGGGAAACGATTGCGAAAGTTGACCACACGCACTTCCGCTTCCCACCCGCCGCGGGGTTCCGACTGCCATTGGATACGGAGCGCATTCGGCGGTGTCAGAAAAGTCTTGGTGTCCACCGGAAGCCGCCCGTCCTTCTGCTCAAGAAAACTGGGCCCATTCGACATACCCGCACTGTAGAAGTAGGTGTCCGACGTCAAACTGTTGTCGAAAACGACGTGGCGATAGTAATCCGTGTTTGCCCATGCAACGCCCGCCCAAAACACGGTGAACAGCAGAGGGCGGCAGATTCTTCCCGTTGCCAAGGACTTCAGTTTCCAGCATTTCATGGCTTCAGCCTCGAGGTCTTGTGAGTGTTGCACCGATGTCAATCGACCTTGCTACGGAATGATCTCCATCTCCGCCGCCGTGCCGTGGGCTGAATCCGGACTGATCCAGACACTCAGTTTGGCGGGTTCGGCGGCAAACTGATTGCGGTCATTCCAAATCGCGAAGGTCTCCGACACTAGGTCAAACGTGACCCTCCTCGTCTCTCCCGGAGCGAGAACAACCCGCTGGAATCCTTTTAAAGCCCGCACGGGTTGAGCCGTACTCGTCCCTTGCAGGCGAATGTACAGCTGCACGACTTCTTCTCCGGGCCGGGAGCCCGTATTTGAAACGTCGGCTTCCACTCTCACGACCCCTTCTGAGTTGTCGTTAAGGTTCTGGTTGAGGATCGCTGCACCCAACTTTGATTTGCTGACCTTGGTCGTCCCATAACCGAAGCTGGTGTACGACCCGCCATAGCCGAAAGGAAACTGCGGGCTGTCTTGTTCATCGATATAGCGCGACAAGTACCTTTCGTCCGCGGTTGCAGGTGGATGACTGAGGTCCACATCCCCAGGGGGACGTCCTGTATTGAGAGCATTGTAGTAGAGCGGTTCCTGCCCAACACTGCGCGGCCAGCTAACCACCAGTTTCCCGCTGGGGTTCACCGCGCCAAAGAGTGTGCGGGCGAGGGCGGGTCCCGTCCCTACTCCGGGGAACCACGCTGCCAGCACTGCGGGTACGTGTTCAAACGCCCAGGGCAAAGTCAAAGGACGCCCGCTGAAGAGAATTAACACGATAGGCTTGCCGGTGTGGGCGATAGCTTCCAGAAGTTCCTGCTGCCTCCCTGGCAGTCCCAGATGCGCGCGAGAAGCCGCCTCCCCACTCATGTCCGGATCTTCGCCCAGTGCAAGAATGACCACATCCGCTTTCTTGGCTGCCAAGATCGCCGCAGCCATTTCGTTGTCCGTGCCCCCAAGAACATCCACCCCGTGGGAGCGGACCAGGTGGCTTTCTCCCACACGTTCGGCGAGCGCCGCAGCCAAAGAGATACGGGAAGTCGTCCCTTCCAGCGTCCCTGGCGCGTTGGAAAGATCGTCGGCGAGCGGTCCGATCAATGCCAGACTCTGTATGTCCTTCGAAAGCGGGAGCAGAGGCTTGCCGCCGTCTGTAGCAGCATTCTTCAGCAACACGAGGGACCGCTCTGCAGCAGTCTCGGCCAGAGCGAGACTCGCAGGCTGGAAGAAAGCCTTCCCTGCGGCACGTTCATCGACAAACGGATGTTCGAACAAGCCCAGAGCAAACTTGACTCGAAGCACATGCCGCACGGCTTCGTCCAAATCGGCCTGCTTCACAACCCCCGACCTGACCAACTGGGCGAGATGATCGTGATAGAGGCTGCTGGCCATGTCCATATCTACACCAGCTAAGAATGCCTGGCGCGCCGCTGCGGTGTCGTCGGCGGCGATGCCGTGTGCCACTAGCTCTCCCACAGCGCTCCAATCGCTGACCACCAGGCCGCGGAATCCCCATTCCTTCCGCAGGACTTGCTTCAAGGTGAACGGATTTGCGGAAGCCGGCACTCCGTTGATGGAGTTGAAGGCGCTCATCAGGGAAGCGCTTCCGGCTTGCACAGCCGCATGAAAGGGAGGCAGATAGAACTCTCGCAAGGTGTGCTCGGAGATTTCAGTGGAGTTGTAATCTCGGCCCCCCTCCGCCGCGCCGTATCCGACGTAGTGCTTGGCGCAGGCCGCAATGCTATCCGGCGCATCCAGATGCGAACCCTGATAACCCCTAACATATGCCGCCGCCATCGCGGCACCCAGAAAAGGATCCTCGCCCGCACCTTCTGCCATTCGGCCCCAACGAGCATCGCGCGCGATGTCGACCATGGGAGAGAACGTCCACCGGATGCCGATCGCCGAAGCTTCGGTAGCGGCCACACGAGACGCTTTCTCCACCAACGCGGGATCCCATGTCGAGGCCAGACCTAATGGAATCGGGAACTCGGTCTTGAATCCGTGAATGACGTCCAGCCCGAAAAGTAGAGGGATATGTAATCGGGACTTCTCCATCGCGATCCGCTGATAGCGATTGATTTCGTGCGGATCCACTACATTGAGCAGGGCGCCAATCTGTCCCCGGGCAATCATTTCTGCGTAGTCAGTCCGTCCGGTTCCAGGCCCCGTGGCTTGCCCCGCAGAGTATTGGACCAGCTGTCCGACTTTCTCATCCAGCGTCATCTGCCGGAGATTGGATTCCACGCTGGCGTCGAGATTGGCGCCAGATATGCTGCCCGGCTGGTCGTCGTGCAACGCCGTGGGCGGCGCCTGAGCCAGCAGAAGTACAGCACCCAGTAAAACGAAATTTCCGGCAAAAACCCATGCACGTGTTTTTCCACCCATCGACTGCGGATGAGTTCTTTCATGAAGTAAGCAAGAGACAATCGCGCCTCGTACCGCCGATAGCATGGGTCCGCACCTCACCTGGAGTGTGGCCTTGCCTGCTACTAAATCAGGTTAGCAAGTCGCCGTAGCAGTGTATGAAATACATTTTCCCCGTTCGTGTCAACAGGAGGGAGCAGGGCTGAACCGTGAACTTGGCTTGCCCCGCGATTCCGCTTGTGCGAGACTGCGCCGCGTGGCGATTGCGCGCAACGAGGAGCAGGCATGAGCCGTAAACCGATGAGCTTGAAAAAACTCGCGGCGCACCTGAGGCTTTCTCCCGCCACCGTGTGGTTGGTAATCAATTGTTCAACTGTCGTGGATTCCATCCTGCAGGAGACAAGGATCGAATTTTTGCGACCGCTCGCAAGTTCAAATATCCCCCTAATTTTCTTGTGCCGACGCTGCGTGCACAGCGCAGCTTCACCATTGGGGTCATCGTGCCGGAAGTGAGCGACGGGTACTCAGCATCGGTGATGAGCGGTATTGAAGACAGGATTGACGACAGTGCGCCAACCACTGCGCGAAATGGGAAGGATTGCCGCCGAAATTGTGTTGCGACGCATCAACCGGCCGGGATCTGGTCCGTACGACAGGAGGACAACCGCTGAACCCGAGTTGATCGTGAGGGAAACCACCTGCCACACCTCATATAGGGAGTGTTAGGGAGTGTAACGGTCGAAAAAGTAGCCGTCCTGAGTTCGGTGGAGCGCCTCTACGCCGCAGGCGCGTCGTTCCCTGCCATTTGCCGACGCGACTCGGCCGTAAGCAACCGCATGTTTCCTGTCCACGATAGGGCCTACTTTCATGTTTTCAAAGTAGCCCACTACCAAGTCCATTAGGTGCTTGACTGTCGAAAACGGGCTGTGCTATAAGCGGAGGCGATTTCTACTAAATCGCCTTTCTAGCCTTCTCGCAGAAATCACGGTCGGATCGTAGTGGGGGTCTTCTCAAAGAAATTTCTTTACCCCACGAGGAGAGTCCATGAGCCGCACCATTGCACTCCGCACAGGATTGTTGGTTGTCTGCGCTGTTCTTTCGAGCGCTGTGGCGCACGCCCAGTATCGCGCCTCTATTCAGGGAGTCGTAACTGACCAGCAAGGAGCCGTGGTCCCCGACGGAACCGTGACCCTGAAAAGCCAGGAAACCAACCGGCAGTTGCAGTCAACGACGAACGCGGCGGGCGTTTATAACTTCATCGAGCTGGCCCCCAGCCGTTACACGCTGACGGTGGAAAAGACTGGCTTCAAGAAGTACACGGCCACCGACGTTCAGATCATCGCCGAACAATCCAACGCCTTGAATGTGCAACTGTATGTGGGCGGGGCCGGCGAAACGGTGAATGTAAACGGCGATGCCGCCCCGCTGGTCGACTCAGAGACTGCGACCATCAGCGGCACGGTGACCTCGCAGCAGATTCAGGCCCTTCCTTCGTTTGGCCGCGATGTGTTTCAGTTGGCACAGTTAGCTCCCGGAGTCTTTGGAGACGGCTCCCAGGGAAACGGCGGCGGTACGAACAGCCTGCCGGGCTTCGTCGGTCCTGGCGGACCCGGAGCCTCGGATGGAATCTTTAAGACTGAAAATGGCCCAGAAATTTCTGCAGGCGGCGGTCGCATGGAACTGAACAATGTCCAGTTGGACGGTGTCGGCATCACCAGCGTGTCGTGGGCCGGAACTGCTGTAGTGACGCCGAACGAAGATTCGGTGAAAGAAGTGAAAGTCGTCGCCAACAGCTACGATGCGGAGGACGGGCGTTACCCCGGCGCACAGATCAAGGTCATTTCTCAAAACGGCACCAACCAGTATCATGGTAGCTTCTTTTTTAAAGCGGACCGTCCTGGGCTGGATGCCTACCAGCGGTACAACGGTTACGGTAACGCGCCCCTGAGGGACAATTCCAGATTCAACGATTTCGGCGGTTCGGTGGGCGGCCCCATTCGGCACAACAAACTTTTCGGATTCTTCTCCTACGAAACCATTCGCAACAACGGAACCTCCAATTCGCAATTCTGGTACCCGACATCTCAATTCTTTAAGCTGGCGCCGGCGGGCAGCGCGGCGGCGAAATACGCAGCGTATCCCGGCGTCAGCGTCTCAGGTGGCTCGATCTTGGAAGGCCCAACCGATAACCACACGTGTACAGATATAGGACTGATCCAAGGCACGAACTGCCTCTTTATTTCTGGGCAGGGCCTGAATGTAGGCAGACCACTGACTTCGGCTCTGGGTACTCAGGATCCGGCATGGGCAAGCAACTTCAGTCCGGGGACGGGAGGAGACGGCTTGGGCGGCGCCAATAACTTGGACCCCAGCACCCCCGACTTTGCGTTCTACAATGTAAATGGTCCAAACACTACCGTGGAGGCGCAGTACAACTTTCGCGTAGACTTCAACGCCACCAACAAGGATCTGCTCGCTTTCAGCATGTACTACGTGCCGACGAGCAACGATTCCTACAACGGTCAGTTTGTCCCGATGAATCTGTTCCACCATAAGGTGATCAACGAGGCCGAGACTTTTCTGTGGAATCACACGTTTTCTCCGACTCTGATAAATGAAGCTCGAGTGAACGCGGCCGGTTGGCGCTGGCAAGACCTTCAGAATAATCCCAACGGAGCCTGGGGCTTGCCGGATGAATACTTCCAGGACCTAAATGCAGCGAATGGTCAAGGTTATGGGACAGCAAGCGTCGGCAATTTGGGCATTGGGGTGCCGGGAACCTTTGACCAGTGGACCTATGCTGCGAAGGATGTTCTCACCAAGGTGCATGGCAGCCATACCATCAAGCTGGGCGGGGAGATAACCAAGCTCGACTTTGTTGACCTTGCGCCCTGGAATGCGCGTCCGAATTACTATTTCCACAATCTCTGGGACTTCATGAATGATGCCCCGGCGCAGGAGCAGGCCACGTTCAATCCCCTTACGGGAGTACCTGCCGATTTCAGAAAAGACACGCGCTCGACTCTGTACGGATTTTTTGTGCAGGATGACTACAAGTTGAGGCCCAACCTGACCGTCAACCTGGGATTGCGCTGGGAGTACAACGGCGCCATCTCTGACGAGAAAGGGAATCTTGGAGTTGTGGAACTGGGCACCGGCGCCAGCGCCCTGACAGGGATCAATGTAAGGAAAGGCGGCGCCCTGTACAGCCCGAGCAAGGGCGACTTCGGGCCGCAGCTTGGGTTTGCCTGGAGCCCGTCCCAGTTTACCAATAAACTCGTGCTGCGGGGCGGTTTCGGAATCGGATTCAGCGGTCAGGAGGAGGCGACTTCGCTGAATGGCCGCAACAACCCGCCATTCCTCTCTCCCGCCTTCAACTTGACGTATAACGCTTGTAGTAATCCGCCGACGTGCACGACCTTCGTAAATCAGATCGTATACGGGCCCAACACATTCCCGTCGAATGTGAATTCGTTCTACGGGTATGCGTCCGACCCATTTTCCGAAGCCACTTTTGGTTCGAACAACCTGCCGGTTCAGGGCACGCAGAATTTCTCTCCGATTGACGTGACTGGCTATCCGTCGAATTGGCAGGACACGCGGACCTACCGCTATTCGTTGGAAAGCCAGTACGACCTGGGGCATCAGTGGGTTTTCACCCTCGGCTACCAGGGAACAGATTCGCAGCACCTCACCCGGCAGTACAACCTGGCCCTGTTTTTGGCTGCGACGCAGGGGTTGGCGTTTAACCCCGTGGTGCAGCACGTGGACTGGTACGACAATGGCGGCTACTCCAACTTCAATGCGCTGCTGGCTGAGGTTCGTCATCAGTTTGGCCACTCCTTCCAGATGAATACGCAATACCGCTGGAGCAAGGCCATGGACAACGGATCGAACAACTATGCCAACGGCAACTACCAGTTCACCTTGAACCAGGACTACGGCAGGTCCGATTTCGACGCGACACACATGATCAAGGTTTTCGGGATCTGGTCTCCGAGGATTTTCCACGGGAACCAGAGCTGGATGGAGAAGGTCGGCGGCGGATGGAACATCAGTGGGATCCTGAACGCGCACTCCGGCTTCCCCTACAATCCTGTGTACAACACATTGCCAGTTGGTGGGACCTTGGTATCCACATGCGATGCGATCTACCAGACCAGCTGCAATGGCGGGGGAACGACTTCTCTGCGGCCCGCAGCCTATTTGGGAGGTGCGTCGTCAGATCACAGCACGGATGCGTTCAAGAGGCAGGGCGGAGACTTCCCCAATGGTGCAGCTGCGTATTTCACGGCGCCGTCCTATACGCCGGGACCATCGTTTGCGGCGGTGATCGCCGGCGCTCCGCTTGGACCGGTTCCGGGCGCACCGGGCATCGGACGCAACGCGTTCACCGGACCTCGATATTTTGATATTGACGCTACGTTGAGCAAATCGTTCGGCTTCCCGAAAATGCGAGTGCTGGGCGAGAACGCAAAACTGGAGTTCCGCGCCAACTTCTTCAACTTGTTCAACAAGCTGAACCTCACCAGCATCCAGACCGACCTGAACGACCCGCATTTCGGCGAAGCCCAGAATGCTCTGGGTTCCCGAACCATCGAGATGCAGGCCCGGTTCAGCTTCTAGCCTTCCGCCCCAAAAGGGGCGCGCCGTAACAACGCGCCCCTTTTCTCTTTTTCTATTTCTGGCCTCGAGCTGATGGCGTTTGCATTAGACTCGATTTGTGCAGGCTCACAGCGACAAGACCGGGATTGACAGCAGGCCGCCGAACCTTAGACCTTCCCAGATCGCCCGCCTTGTGGGTTTCGTGACTCTGTTTTCCGTCCTGTGCGCGCCAGCCGGCGCGGTCGTGGACAGTTTTGCCGTACTCTCCGCCAAAGCAGACGCAGCGCGCGACGCTGAGCACCTAGAAGAAGCCGTCTCTCTGTATCGCCGCGCCCTGGTGTTGGGTCCTTCCTGGAAAGACGGCTGGTGGTCGTTGGGCACGATTTATTATGACCAGAATGCCTATGTCAAAGCGGCACGCGCCTTCCAGAGTTTGCTGAAAGCAGATCCCAAGAACGGGACGGGCTACGCCATGCTGGGACTTTGCCAGTTTGAGCTGGGGCAGGATGCGGCTGCTCTGCGGAGCATACAGATCGGCCTCGGCTTTGGCTTGGTGAAAGATCAATCGCTGCGCCAGGTGGTTCTCTACCACGAGGGGATTCTGCTGCTGCGGCAGGGAAAGTTCGGAACCGCGCAGGAGGCGTTGTCGCTGCTGGCAAGCTACGGATCCGAGGGGGATCAGGCCGCGTTGGCGCTCGGGATGGCGGCATTGCGGATTCGTCCGCAGGACCTGCCGGCCGAAGGCTCGAAGGAGCGTGGGGTTGCGCTCCGGGCGGGCCGGGCGGAGGTTCTGGGCGCGCAGAAGAAATTCGACGATGGCGGAAAGATCTACGCGGAACTGGCCGCCGAGACGCCGGAGTTCCCGAGTCTCCACTATGCGTACGGGAGGTTTCTGCTGCTGGAGCATCTGACCGACGAGGCCATCGGGGAGTTACAGCAGGAGATCAAGAACAATCCGCGGCACGTGCAGTCTTATCTGGAGATCGCGTCCGTGCAGTATCACCTGGATTCGACAGCTGGAGCGAAGTATGCGGAAGAAGCAGTGAAACTGCAGCCGGCGCTGCCCTTCGCGCACTATCTGCTCGGCCTCTTGTACGCCGACATGAGCGAGTATGCGAAGGCAATTACCGAGCTGGAGTTGGCGGAGAGGAGCCAGATTCACGAACCCGATCTGTACTATGCGCTGAGCAGAGCATACGCACGCACCGGCCGCAAGGAAGACGCGGCGCGGGCCCGCGCAACCTTCCTGCGTCTGAGTTCGCGGACGAGCGGGCAGGAACAGCCGAATATCTATGGAGAACATCAGCCGCTTCCGCATGATCCGGCCGCTGGCCACGCCCGATCCAGCGACGAGGCAACGCAACCTTGATGAGAGCCATTTGCCGAAGAGATTGGTTGCGAGGCTTGGTGCTCTCATTACCAGCATTGGTTGCTCGCGGAGCCTTGGGCGCGATCCCGCGAGGCCTCTTGCAGGGCTCAACGCCCAAGGGCAGTCTGTTCGAGATCGTGCAGCCGTCGGTGAGCGGCATCACTTGGAGCCACTCCAACGGGCGCTCGCCGGAGTACTATCTGCCAGAAACTACCGGCGCTGGTTGCGCCTTTCTCGACTACGACAACGACGGGTGGATGGACATTTACCTGGTGAACAGTGGGAAATGCGATTTTTACGACCCGAAGCCTCCGCTGCGCAATGCGCTCTACCATAACAATCGCGACGGCACCTTCACCGACGTAACCGAAAGGGCCGGGGTGTCAGGCGGCGGATACGGTATGGGCGTCGCCGTCGGTGACTACAACGGCGATGGTTATCCTGATCTCTATGTGACCCAATATGGGCGCAGCATTCTCTATCGCAACAATGGCGACGGCATGTTCACCGACGTCACGGAGAAAGCGGGTGTCGCCGCGCCCGGATGGGCATCGAGTGCGGTATGGTTCGACTACGACAATGATGGCCGCCTCGACCTGTTCGTTTGTCGTTTTGCCGAGTTCGATAAGTCGAAGAACCTGTTCTGTGGCAACACGCAAAACGGCGAACGCTACTATTGTGTGCCTCGCGTCTATCCCGCGGCGCGAAGTTGGCTTTTTCACAACAATGGCGACGGCACTTTCCGGGACGTGTCGAATGAGACTGGAATCGCAAAGGTTCAAGGCAAGGCCTGGGGCGTCGTCGCCACCGACATTAACAATGACGGCTGGATGGACCTGTTCGTGGCCAATGACACCCTCCCCAATTTTCTTTTCCTCAATCGCAAAGGCAGATTCGAGGAAATCGGGCTCGACGCCGGCGTCGCCTACAGCCAGGACGGACGTGCCCGATCCGGCATGGGCGTGGATTCCGCCGACTACGATCAAGATGGCTGGCAAGACCTGTTCGTGGCCAATGTTGACCAGGAAATGTATTCCATCTATCGCAACAATCACGATCTTACTTTCGACGATATGGCCGGGCCGCTCGGCATCGGCCGCACAACGCGACTCATGAGCGGTTGGGGTGTCAAATTCTTTGACTACGATAACGATGGCAACATTGACCTGTTTCTCGCAAATGGGCACCCGGACGACCAGATCGAGTCTCACTCCGCTCACGTGAAGTATCTCGAGCCTTTGCTTCTGTTTCACCACACAGGCAAAGGATTGGAAGATGTCAGTTCGGCCGCTGGCCCTGCCTTTGCCGAAAGTTTTGCGGCCCGTGGCCTGGCCATCGGTGATTTCAACAATGATGGGGCGGTGGATGTGCTGGTTGCAGTCAACGGCGGCCAACCGCTGTTGCTTAAAAACTGCGCCGCGGCAGGTCACCATTGGCTTGGGGTCCGGCTGGTTGGAAAGAAATCGAACCCCGATGCCATCGGCGCGCGAATCACTTGGCAGGCGGGCGATTTGAAGCGGAGCCGGCTGAAGGTGGGCGGCGGCAGTTATCTTTCGTCGCACGATCCGCGGGAAGTGCTGGGAATCGGCCCGAGAACGAAGATTGACCGGCTGGACATTCAGTGGCCGCAGCCGAGCGGCAAGACCGAAACTTTTCGCGACCTAGCCGTGGACCGCTACGTCACGGTTGTGGAGGGAGCCGAGATTCGTTAGTGCTGTAACTGGCATTCCTCTTGATAAATCACCTAGACCCCTATCGGTGGTGTTCGTTTTTCTAGCCGGGGAACTTCTCCCCGGGCCTGACGATGCGAATGCGGTGGTCGGCAAATTTGTGATGCGCGCCGGGCAGTTCTAGCTTGGGCATGTGGCAGTTGGTGCATCCCGTCTTGCCAACCTTGCACACGCCGGGCTTCGCCTTGGCGGCGGTGTGGCACGCCTGACAACGGGAATCATAGTGCTCCGCGATGGTATCCACTTCCATGTGGGGGTCATGACAGGCGATGCAACTGATGCGGGAATCTTCTTCGTCGAAGCACTTACTCCCAGCCAGGCGATAGGGCTGGAATCGGACCGTAGTTATGTCATGAATGCCGGAGAGCGCAATTTCCTCCCATGTGCGGTGACACTGGCCACAAAAGTTTGAAATGTCTCCTGCGCTCAGAGTGGAGAGACGCTCCATGGTAACGGCGTCAGGATCGCCTTTCAGCATCCCATCGAGGTGTAGCACAGCGTTCTCATGGCAGTGCGAGCATTGCACCCCAGGCGTAAGTTTATCGAGGAGCAGCTCACGCTGACGGACGGCTCCGGTTGAGTGGCAGCCCAAGCAACGCAGTTTGTCTTCCGTTCTCAAGAGGCGTCCTGCCGCTTCCAGCAGAGTGGACGGAGATGAAGGGTTGTGGCCGATCGTGATAGCCAAGCCACCCACTTCACCGAAGTAGCTGACTCGGCTTTCGTAGAGCTCGCCTTCGTGCTCCAGAATATAGGTCTGGCCCACGGCGGTGCTGGACCCGACGGCAAAGCGGATGGGCAGGGTAAGAGACTGGGTTCCGCTGGTCACGGTGTAGAAAGACTGATTGCCCCGGCGCTCGATTCGGTAGGAGTTTTGCCCGTCCGCAAAAGTGAGCACTGGATTGTGGATCAGCACGGCACAATCGGCAACATTTTCCAGCGCGTGGGCCATCGCGGTGGCAGGTTGACTCCTGCCTTGCCGGTGGCACGAGGCGCAAGGATTGGCGGGCGGAGTTTGAGCGGACAGCTCCGTGGACCAAATAAGCAAGATGCAAGCCGCGAGAACGGCGCTCCGTCGGGCCGGCGAAGCGAACGCTTTACGCATCTTCATCAAGACTGCCAACGCCAATGCTTGCCCCTTTTCCTGCCGAAGCTGTAGAGCACGAAATAGATCTGGGCATGCGCGGAAGTTGCCACCGTCACGAGTACCACAAAAGTAAAGATCCCAAGGACTTGCAGTTTTCTCATTGGAATCGTCCTCGGTGCGAAGTTCCGAATTGCCCAAGAGTTCGACCCGCGATCAGGTCGGGATTTGACCGATAACACGGGGATGATTCGGCCGTCGAGTAACGCAATTGTCTTGCCCGTCGAGGCTGGTTGTCAACATTCAAGATCTTGATGTCGCGGCCACATGAGAGTTCTCTTGGATTAGAGCGGAGGTTTCTACATTGTGTTGGCGGAAGCGGAGGTTCTGTTAGCGACGTTTAAGGCCAGCTCGTATCTGCCCGGGCCGCCAGGAAGGCACTCTCGCAGCTGCGCTTGATCTGTCGTGAACCTGCTAAAGAAGTTCACCCCCACAAACATCGCTAGGCCGCCTTCTTTCCAGCCCTCCATTTCGCCCACCTTGCCCGTTGAGCGGCTGCGACCTTTCGTCGGGCCGATGCTGACATTGTCCGCTTAGGTTTCGCTGCGGCCGTTAGGCCGTTTTCCTTCGCGCGGCGTGCTTTCTGTGCAAGGCTCATCTTCCTTCGGGCTGCGGCTGAAGGAGTCCGCCTCAGTTCCGTGTAAGCACTTCCACCGTTCAATTTGCCAAGGACGGAAAGAGCCTCGTTCACGTACTTTAGTTGGTTTACCAAGTTCGTTCTCTCTACTCGCAACTCCGACACAATCGACACTAGCCCCTTTAAGCTTGCCATGAAGTTTCCCCTCGGGTGGAGATTGTATCAGGGCGGAAAGCCTATGGGTCTCGGAAGTTTCGGCTGACAAGGCCTACGGAAATCTCGTGAATATGCAGAGTATCGCCGCCGTGGGCGGAACACCGTTTATCGCATTTCATCGCATTTAAGAGCAACGCGATTGGTCAGCGAGGCGGTCTGATTGAAGAGATGTATAACTATCACTTCATGTACATGAGGCAACGGGCGCGAGTTCCGTTAACGGTAGTTGATTAACAAACGGACGAATGTCGGTCTTACATCCGCTTACACTCGCTCACAATTCATTGTTCCTGAACGTTCCCGTCAATAACTTGGCGTGACTGAGAAGATCGCCCATGCCGCACAATCAATAAGATAGAAATATCTCTCTCCACTCATAACCCAAAGGTCGTAGGTCAAATCCTATCCCCGAAACCAAAAAATCTTTTCTTTCAGTAGCTTCGGCGAACCCTGCAACCATCCGAATTGTTAACGGCTGACTGACAGAACGCGCCTGATCTCTAAGGCAATCTCGACAGTCGCAACTACTGCTGGTTTCCTGAGAATGTACCACTCACGCCCTGACAAATGGGCGTGTTTGGGCTGCAGGATCCAGTCCCTTTCATCGTGCCATTGGCAACTGTACCGCTGCCAGTGAACTCAACGAAATTGCCATTCCCGTCGCCTGCGACGAAAAGCAGGTTGAATGTCGCATCAGCGGAGACTGGGTTAGAGGCCACACCGATCAGAACTCCTTGGCCCGCACTCTTCGAGGAAGTGGATCCTCCGGAGATAGAGCCCTGCCCACTGTTATTGTTAGCGATAAAGCAAACGGGTCCTTGCACTGAGAACGTACCCACTGGGGTCGTTACGCTGCAGGGACTTGAAACCAACTCCACTTTGTAAGTAGCGGGTCCACCCTGGGAACCAAGATTCCCAGTCCGCGGTCCATGTCCCCTGTATGGACGTACCGGATCCGCCTCCAGCGTTCTTGGCAGCGTTACAACCAGCGGCGAAGACTATCAAAATCAAGATCAAGATGCGTTTCATATTTCTCTCTCCTTGGTTTAAGTTCCTGCCACGGAACCGTGGGGTTGGTTATTGCTCTGTCCGGCGAACCGCGCATGCGAAGAGGGGGGAGTGCCCAGGAACCTGGCACCCCTTGGCACGGTTTTCTGCCATCTCCAGAACTTGACTGAACCGCAAGCACCTTACTTTTCATTGTGTTTCCCACCCACGTACCCAATTGCCAGTGCGTTCCAGATGAAAGCGTGCAGCTCGACTGCCATTTATCCTGAGAGCGACGCGAGGCTGGCGACCCTTGCGCCGCCACAACCGAGGGTGGCCCACTCTATCGCGCACTTTGCGATAGGGTGGGAACCACGAACGCCGGAAGCTTGTTCTTTTGATTTGGCCCGTCCCGAACCTTGGATTGCGGGCGGGTGACCCACTTCTCGAAAAGACTAACGGGAACCAATTCTCGAAAAGACTAACGGCAACCAATCGGGGCTGCCCGGTGTCTTGCGCTTTTTGCGAATAGCCTGCCCTGAACGACGTCGAAGAGTGGGACTCTTCCACCTCCTCCATCTCTCGGGTTGTCACTTAATAGAACCAGAAATAGGTTTCGACCAGCGAAGAAAAGTCCGTGCGTTGGGACCCCAAGCTGCAAAGCTCCATGTACCTTTTCAGAGTTATTCTTTGCGCGCGGAAAGGTGGGCCACCCGCCAACCTGTCACCAACCAATTTTCCTACTTGAGATACAATCCGCGAATGAAGCACGCAGGAACGACGGTGATGAGAGTGCGAATGACAGGCGGGACGACGCGCAGATCGGTTTGCGCAGCTGCGATTTTCGGATTGGCAGATCATTAATGCTCCACTGGATCCAGGAATACCCCTTCAACCGCTGATCGGAGCGCAGCCTTTGGCACCGGTCGAAGCATCGGCGTGCTCGAATAACCCGCGGCACCGCGCGGGAATAAATTATGCTAAGGGCAGCGGATATTCTATGAGCGATGGCGTTCAGGACGATCGTTTCAGAGCGGTCGTTTTCAGGGTGATGCACGATGAGCCGTAAGGCATGCGTAATTGGCGCTGGTCCGAATGGACTGGCAGCGGCCATCGTTTTGGCCCAGGCTGGGTTGCAGGTGGACGTGCTGGAAGGCGAGTCTACGCCGGGCGGGGCTGCGCGCACGCTGGAATTGACTTTGCCAGGCTTCCGCCACGATTTCGGTTCAGCAGTCTATCCGCTCGGCGCAGGGTCGCCATTTTTCTCGTCGCTGCCCTTGATCAACCACGGCTTGGAGTGGATTCAGTCGCCCGCCGCTTTGGCGCATCCTCTCGATGACGGCACGGCCGTGATGCTGGAACGCGACCTTGATGAAACCAGAGGTTCCCTTGGGATCGACGGACCGGCGTGGGACAAGCTCATGCGTCCGTTCGTCGAGCGCTGGACTGAATTTGCTCCGGAGATATTGCGTCCCGTTTCCTTCGTCCCCAGACATCCATGGCTGATGGCGCGTTTTGGAATGGTCGCGCTGCAGTCGGCCCAAGCTGTCGCTCACCGATTTCGCAACCAACGAACCCGGGCACTATTCGCGGGCTTGGCCGCCCACTCTTTCCTCAGTCTGGACGAACCGTTGAGCGCGGCGTTCGCAGTGCTGATGGCAGTGCCAGCACATGCTGTTGGTTGGCCGATTCCTCGCGGCGGCGCGCAGTCACTCACAAACGCACTATGCGCCCTTCTCTCGACTTTGGGAAGCAAGATGAAGACTTCGTCGCCGGTCCAGAGTTTGGCGGCATTGGCGAACTATGACCTGCTTCTCTGTGACCTGACTCCGCGGCAGCTAGTCAAGGTTGGCGGCCAAAGATTATCTGACAGCTACAA